>Ga0187766_10001337_pt1 | contig 14467 bp, 15 predicted proteins | sample 0216_QUI02_MP05__4_FD_132971 | JGI IMG/M metagenome (GOLD analysis project Ga0187766, IMG submission 132971) | Tropical peat soil microbial communities from peatlands in Department of Meta, Colombia - 0216_QUI02_MP05_20_MG | ecosystem: Environmental > Terrestrial > Soil > Wetlands > Peat ... | reverse complement strand
GCCCGGGTCGTCATCGATGGCCGCAACTGTCTGGACGTCACCCGCTGGCAGCAGGCGGGTTGGCGGGTGCACTGCTTGGGCCGGGCGACGATGCCGGCCGTGGAAGCGGCCGGAGGAGGAGCCGGGCAATCCGACTTGGCACACGCGTAGCCTGACGGCGTGGATTATGCGGCCGCATTCCTCGATCAGAACCGCGCCTTCGGTGATGTGATCCGCAGCGGCGACCCGTCGACCCCGGTGCCGACTTGTCCGGGCTGGACCTTCAAGGAACTATTCCGCCATGTCGGCCGCGGGGATCGCTGGGCGGCGCAGATCATCAGCGACCGAGCCGACCATTACCTCGATCCCCGTACCGTCGAGGGCGGCAAGCCGCCACCGGATCCCGGCGACTCGATCTCCTGGCTCCACGGCGGCGCGCGGCGGCTGATCGACGCCGTCGAGCTGGTGGGTGTGGAGACACCGGTGTGGACCTTCCTCGGATCCCGGCCGGCGTACTGGTGGATCCGGCGTCGGTTGCACGAGGCGACGGTGCACCGGGCTGACGCCGCGCTCGCGCTCGGCCTCGACTACACGCTCGCACCCGAACTGGCTGCCGACGGGATCAGCGAATGGCTCGAGCGGGTCGCGATCCAGGCCGGAAGCGACGGGGCACCACTGCCTCTCGAGGACGGCAACACCGTACACCTACACGCCACCGACCCTGGGTTGGGTGCCGCCGGTGAATGGACGATCAGCGCTGGTCAAGGCCGGATCACCTGGTCACATGACCACGGCAAAGGCACCGTGGCGCTGCGCGGCGCCGCCACCGACCTGCTGCTGGCGCTGGTGCGGCGAGTCCCGGTAGCCGACACCGGTATCGCCGTGTTCGGCGACACCGTGGTATGGCAGAACTGGCTCGACCACACGCCTTTTTAGGCACGGGGCAACCCTCTTAAGCGCGCCCACACGGTACCTTGCAGACCATGACCATATCGGAGATCGCCACCGTCTTGGCTTGGCACGATGCCCTCAACGCGTCCGATCTCGACACCCTGGTGGCCCTGTCCAGCGACGACATCGAAGTCGGCGACGCGCACGGGGCCGCGCAGGGCCACGACGCGCTACGCAGGTGGGCCGCCGCGACCAAAACGACCGCGGAGCCGGGCCGGATGTACGTGCACGGCGGCGTCGTCGTCGTCGAACAGAAGATCAGCAGCCCGGACGACCCCAGCGCCAGCACGACCGCTGCGGCGGCGTTCCGGGTGGTTTACGATCAGGTCACCTCGGTGTTCCGCCATGAGGACCTGGCGTCGGCGCTGGCCGCCACCGATCTCACCGAGGCCGACCTCGTCGACTGAGGGAGCAACTCATGCGCGGGATCATCCTGGCCGGCGGTTCGGGCACGCGGCTGTACCCGATCACCATGGGCGTCAGCAAGCAGTTGCTGCCGGTCTACGACAAACCGATGATCTATTATCCGCTGTCGACGCTGATGATGGCCGGCATCCGCGACATCAAGGTGATCACCACCGCCCAAGACGCGCCCGCCTTTCAGCGACTCCTCGGTGACGGGGCGCCGTTCGGCATCAACATCAGCTACGCGATCCAGGACCAACCCGACGGGCTGGCGCAGGCATTCGTCATCGGGGCCGACCACATCGGTAACGATTCGGTGGCATTGGTGTTGGGGGACAACATCTTCTACGGCCCTGGCCTGGGTACTAGCCTGATTCGCTTCCAAAGCGTCAGCGGGGGAGCCATTTTCGCTTACTGGGTGACCAACCCGTCGGCATACGGGGTCGTCGAATTCAGTCCCGATGGGATAGCACTGTCGATCGAGGAAAAGCCCGCCACCCCGAAGTCGCAGTACGCGGTGCCGGGCCTGTACTTCTACGACAACGACGTGGTCGAGATCGCCCGGGGGCTAACAAAATCGGCGCGCGGCGAGTACGAGATCACCGAGATCAACCAGACCTACCTCAACCAAGGCCGGCTGTCCGTCGAAGTGCTCGCCCGCGGCACCGCGTGGCTGGACACCGGGACGTTCGACTCGCTGCTGGATGCCAGCGACTACGTCCGAACCCTGGAGCTGCGGCAGGGCCTGAAGATCAGCGTTCCCGAGGAAGTGGCGTGGCGGATCGGCTTAATCGACGACGAGCAGCTAGCCCGCCGGGCCCATAGGCTGCTCAAGTCCGGCTACGGCGGCTATCTGCTGAAGCTGTTGGAACAGCGCTGATTCCGCTACGGCCGGGGACGTGATCGGGGGTTGCCAGCACCGCGGCGATCGCCGTCGTCAACGGCACCGACAGCGCCAGTGCGATGCCACCCACCGCCGAGCGGGCGAGCTCGATAGCCACGCTCTCAGTCGTCAGCACGTCGCGCAGTGATCGGTTGGCGACGCTGAACAACAGCAGCAGCGGCAGCGAGCTGCCGGCGTAGGCCAGCACCAGCGTGTACACCGTGCTGGCGATGTGGTCGCGGCCCACCCGCATCGCGCCCAGAAAGATCTCCGGCCGCGAGGTGCTGCCGCCGATCTCGGCGAGCTCGAACACTGTCGACGCCTGCGTCACGGTGACATCGTTGAGCACACCCAGTGATCCGATGATGAACCCGGCCAGCAGCAATCCGGTGATCGACACATTGCCCAAATACGTGGCGACCTCAGAGTTCTGTTCCTCCGACAGCCCGGTCAGATGAGCCAGTCCGATTGCCGCCCAAGACAATCCGGCGGCCAGCAGAAGCGACGACAAGGTGCCCAGCAGCGCCGCGCTGGTCCGCAGGTTCACCCCGTGCGCCAGGTAGATAACCACGTAAAGGATCGCCGCTGATGCCACCAGCGCCACGGGAACCGCGGGCGCGCCGTTACGCAGCGCCGGCAGCAAGAACACCACCAGCACCAGGAACGCGACCACAATGCCGATCAGCGCCAGCAACCCGCGCCAGCGCGCCACCAGTGCGATCACCACCGCGAACGCCATTGCCAGCGCGGCCAGCGGCCAGCCGCGCGCGTAGTCGTAGAACGCGTAGCTGGTGACGCCTTGATTGTCGACCTGCCGGATGATCCGGATGTGATCACCTGCGGCGAGTTTGGGCTGACCGGGTCCGGGGGTGAACTCTAGCAACGTGTTGGCGCCGGTGTTCGGGCCGGAGTCGATGGCAACCAGGGTGCGCACGCACCGACCGGCGCCTGGGGTTCCCGGCAGCGGCGCAGCGGTAACCACCTGACCGGCGGATCGGCTGCCGCAGTCGCCCAATCCGCTGGACAGCACATGCCCAGCCTCGGTGGTGACCGCGCCGCCCGCCGCGTTCTGGAACGGCATCGGGATGTTGACCTTCTGCTGGCTCGGCCATAACCACACCGCGCCGATGACGACCGCGATACCTATCCCGGCCAGCAGCCCGACGACGATCTTGGCGGCCAATCGTCCCAACGGCGCAGAACCGCCGCTCATGGCGTGCGAATGTGTCACGCGCAACAGACTAGAAGCCCATACCTGACCGGTTACTGGCAGTAGTAGCTGGTCCTAGGGATCCAGGTCGATACGTATCGAGAGCAGCTCGGTGCCGAGCGCGCGGTTGACGGTGCTGTTCAGCCACGACAGTTGTGCGTTCCGCGCTGCGGCGTCATCGTTGGGCATTAGATGCGCTCTTCCGCTACGCCAACTGCCAGGCGGTTGATCACGTGGTCGCTGGATTCCGGCTTACTGACGGTAGCCTGCCAGGAAGTTACCCAACCGCTCGACAGCATTGGTGAGGTCACGCGACCACGGCAGCGTCACGATGCGCAGATGATCCGGTGTCGGCCAATTGAACCCGGTGCCCTGAGTGACAAGGATCTTCTCCGATAACAGCAGGTCGAGGACGAGTTGCTCGTCGTCTTCGATCTCATACACCTCCGGATCAAGCCGAGGGAACGTATACAGCGCGCCTGCCGGTTTGACGCACGACACCCCAGGAATCTCGTTGAGTTTGGTCCATGCGACGTCGCGCTGCTCGCGCAGCCGCCCGCCGGGCAACACCAGGTCTTCGATGCTCTGGTGGCCGCCCAGCGCCACCTGAATCGCGTGCTGCGCCGGAACGTTCGGGCACAACCGCATATTCGCCAGCAGACTGATGCCCTCGATGAAGCTGCTGGCGTGGTCCCTGGGACCGGTGATCGCCAGCCATCCGGCCCGGTATCCGGCGACCCGGTAGGCCTTCGACAGGCCGTTGAAGGTCAGGCACAACAGGTCGGGAGCCAACGCCGCCATGCTGATGTGCTTGGCGTCGTCGTACAGGATTTTGTCGTAGATCTCGTCGGCGAGTAGCAGCAGCTGATGCTTGCGCGCCAGATCGGCCATCTGAGTAAGGATTTCGCGGCTGTAGACCGCGCCGGTGGGGTTGTTCGGGTTGATGACGACCAGCGCCTTCGTGCGCTCGGTGATCTTCGATTCCAGATCGGCGATATCGGGCTGCCAGCCTTGGGTTTCATCGCACAGATAGTGCACCGGCGTGCCACCCGCCAGCGACGTCGACGCCGTCCACAGCGGGTAGTCCGGCGCCGGGATCAGCACCTGATCGCCGTTGTCCAGCAGGGCCTGCAGCGTCATCGTGATCAGTTCGGAGACGCCGTTGCCCAGATATACGTCGTCGACGTCGAATCGTGGGAAGCCATCGACAAGTTCGTAACGGGTGACCACCGCACGCCGCGCCGACAGGATGCCCTGGGAGTCGGAGTACCCCTGCGCGTAGGGCAGCGCCTGAATCATGTCGCGCATGATCACATCAGGTGCCTCGAAGCCGAACGGCGCCGGATTGCCGATATTCAGCTTGAGGATGCGGTGACCCTCGGCTTCCAACCGCGCGGCGTGATCGTGTACCGGCCCACGGATCTCATACAGCACGTCCTGCAGCTTGGACGACTGCGCGAAGGTGCGGTGCCGCGGCAGATGACCGGTCGTGTGCCAGGGCAGCTGGTGAGCAGTCACGTCAACCATCGTGCCATGGCTGTCCAGCGAAATTTGCTCACGGTTGCCACGTCGACGTCAGCGCTTACCCGGCGGACGGGCACCGCGCGCGATGCCCAGACCCTTGACCGGCGGGGCCGCGGCTTCGCCGTCGTGAAGCTCTTCCGCCTTCTGCGCCGGCGCAGGTTCCGACTCCGGTTGCTGCCTAGCCACCGATTCCTGTTTGGCTTGCGGTGTCGGCGCCGCCGCTCCCGGGCTAGGTTGTGCTGCGAGTGCCTTCTTGGCGCCGGGATGCTTGGCGCCGGGATGCTTGGCGCCGCCGGCAATGCCCAGTCCCTTCACCGGCGCCGCGGGCGCCTTGGCTTCGACGGCTTCTTCGGCGGGGTGGGGCTCCGCTTGCGGCGCTCGGGCTTTCTTGGCACCCGGCCGTTCGGCGCCGGCCGCGATGCCCGGCCCCTTGGCGGGAGCGGGTGCGGTGGCTTTCGTGGGTTGCTCGACGAGTTTTGAAGGCGCCTGGGGCGCTTGGGCTTTAGCCGGCGCCTTCTTGGCCCCCGGCCGCTTGATGCCGCCGGCGATACCCAGCCCGGTGACGGCTTTGGCGGCCTTCTCCGGCGCGGGCGCAGCGGTCGTGGGCTGTGCGGGTGCCTCGGCAGGGGCGGCGGTTGCGGCCGGTGCCGTCGCAGGCTTGGCGGCGGGCTTCTCCGCCTGTTTCGCGGCCGTGCCCTTAGCCGGCAGCGTCACCGTGCTGCGGTCGAGCGACTCGAGCAGCAGCTGTGCCACGTCGCGCACGTCGACGCCCTCACGCCCGGCGGCCTCTTGGCGGTCGTCGATACCGTCGGTGATCATCACCCGGCAGAACGGGCACGCGGTGGCAACCGTGGTGGCCCCGGTGGCCAGCGCCTCATCGACGCGCTCGTGGTTGATCCGCTTGCCGATGTGCTCTTCCATCCACATCCGCGCACCGCCAGCGCCGCAGCAGAAGCTGCGGTCGGCGTGGCGCGGCATCTCGGTCAGCGTCGCGCCCGAGGCTCCGATCAGCTCGCGCGGCGCTTCGTACACCTTGTTGTGCCGGCCGAGGTAGCACGGGTCGTGGTAGGTGATGGCTTGCCCATTTCCGCCGCCGTCGCCGTCCACCGGCTTCACCGGCACCAGCTTCTGGTCGCGCACCAGCCGGTTGAGCAGCTGGGTGTGGTGCAGCACCGTGTAGTTGGTGCCCAGCTGCCGGTATTCCCGGCCGATGGTGTTGAAGCAGTGCGGGCAGGTGACGACGATCTTGCGGTCGACGGTCTCCACACCCTCGAAGACCCCGTCGAGGGTCTCGACGGCCTGCTGGGCCAGTTGCTGGAACAGGAACTCGTTGCCCGACCGGCGCGCGGAGTCGCCGTTGCAGGTTTCCCCGGTGCCCAGCACCAGGTATTTCACTCCGGCGATGGCGAGCAGTTCGGCGACCGCTTTGGTGGTCTTTTTGGCCTTGTCGTCGTAGGCGCCCGCGCAGCCCACCCAGAACAGGTACTCGTAACCGTCGAAGCTGTCGACATCCTGGCCGTAGACCGGGACGTCGAAGTCGACCTCGTCGATCCAGTTAGTCCGGTCGGAGGCGTTCTGGCCCCACGGGTTGGCCTTGGTTTCCAGGTTCTTGAACAGCACGGAGAGCTCGGAGGGGAACTCCGACTCCATGAGCACCTGATAACGGCGCATATCAACAATGTGGTCGACGTGCTCGATGTCCACCGGGCACTGCTCGACGCACGCGCCGCAGGTAACGCAGGACCACAGCACGTCGGGGTCGATCACCCCGCCCTGTTCGGCGGTGCCGACGAGCGGGCGGCTGGCCTGCTCGGGCCCGGACCCAGGCACCCGGCCGAACCCGGACTCCGGCACGTGGTGACCCTCCTGCTTGGGGGTCTCGAGATCCATGCCCTCCAACGGCTCTGGTGCGGTCCCGAGGATATAGGGTGCCTTGGCCATCCAGTGATCGCGCAGGTCCATGATGACGAGCTTGGGAGACAGCGGCTTTCCGGTGTTCCAGGCCGGGCACTGCGACTGACAGCGGCCACACTCGGTGCAGGTGGCGAAGTCCAGCATGCCCTTCCAGGTGAAGTCCTCGATCTTGCCGCGGCCGAACACGTCGTCTTCGCTTGGATTCTCGAAGTCGATCGGCTTGCCGCCGGACTCCATCGACAGCAGCTGGCCCAGCCCGTCCGGCAGCCGCTTGAACACGACATTGATCGGCGCCAAGAAGATGTGCAGATGCTTGGAGTGCAACACGATGATCAGGAAGGCCAGCATGACGCCGATGTGCAACAGCAGAGCCACCGTTTCGAGGATTTCGTTGCCCAGCTCGCCAAGCGGGCGCAAAATCCTGCCGAACAGCTGCGAGAGGAACGCGCCCTTGCCGTAGGGGAGCGTGCCATTGTTGACCGCGGACCCGCGCACAAGCACATACGTCCAGATGACGTTGAAGATCATGAACAGGATCAACCATGCGCCGCCGGTGTGTGAGCCGTAGAACCGCGACTCACGGCCGATCTCGCGCGGGCTTTCCAGAATACGCATGATCGCGAAAACGGCGATGCCGACGAACACCGCAGTCGCGAAGAAGTCCTGCAGGAAGCCCAGCGCGTCCCAGCGGCCGATGACCGGGATGTGGAAGTTCCGCTGGAAGAGGAACCCGTAGGCCTCGATATAGACCGTGATAAGGACGAAGAAGCCCCACATGGTGAAGAAGTGCGCCAGGCCGGGAATCGACCATTTCAATAGCCGGCGCTGCCCTAACACCTCGGCGATCTGCGTCCAGATCCGGGTGCCGAGATGATCGGTGCGCCCGGTGGCCGGCTGGCCGGATACGATGAGCCTGGTCAGCCAGCCGATACGCTGCGCCGCCAACACGCCCACGACTGCGGTCATGCCCAGGCCCACTACCAGTCTGATCAGCATCTGCATGGTCATGGAATGTCTCCCCAACTCCTCATTACTGACCGGTAACGCAGCCGATGTTGCTAGCGGGTAACTTGACTGCGCTGCCCGCTCGGCCTGCTCCTAGTGACATCTTCGCACTGCGACACAGGTTGCCCTATCTTTTTGTCGGCAACTCTTTTTGTCGGCAACCGGGCTGGCCGCGTCGCCGCTACCGCGTATAGGTCGGCCGGATAGGCCCCGGGAGAATCGGCATCGGCGGCCTGTGGTCGCTGGTGGGGTTGTCGTGATTGATATCGGCGGGTAGGTGCGCATGGACCACCCGGTCTCAGCGCGGGGTAACGCGAGTTAGCGCCGTCAGAGACCCGGCGGCAGGTTGATCACGGTCGGCAGCGGCGGCAGCGTGATCTGCGACGGCAGGTTGAACGCCCCAGGTGGCGCCGCGGTGGTTGTGGTGGTGATCGGGTTGCCGGTGTCCGTGGTCGTCGGCGTAGTGGTTGTGGTCGGTGTCTGTGGTCGGCGTGGTGGTCGGCGCCGTCGTGGTGGTGGTGGTCGTGGGCACCGTCGTGGTGGTAGGAGACGTGGTCGCGGGCGCGACCGGCGCGGCGGTAGTCGTGGTGGTCGGCGCGACGGTGGTGGTGGGCGTGGTGGTTCTGGTCGACGTCGTGGTGGCCGGCGCACCACCGTGGCCGCCCTTGGTCAGCTGGAGGATGCCGTAGATGATCACCGCGATCAGGATCGCGACCAGCACGCCCCACCCGATCAGCACCACAGGCTTGCAATACCAGGGGGTGGACTCAGGCTCGGGTTCGGGCTCTTCTCCGCCCCCGCCGTTACCCTCCGCCGGTCTGGCCGTAGTTGGCGGCGTACATGGTCGGCTCGTCGTCGCCGCCATTACCCGAAGGTCCGTAGCCAGCCAGGGCCGCTGATGTTAACGGCCGCCACCATAAGAACACCGATGCCACGCGGGCGGCACGCCGATCGACCGCCAATTTTGGTCAGCGCGGCTGAATATCGCCGCGTCAGCCGCTATTCCTCGCCGCCACCGAAGTGGAAGTGGTGGTGATGATGTTCGCTGGTTGTCGGCGCGGTCGTGGTCGGCGCCGTGGTCGCTGTGGTCTTCGGGGCGATAGTCGGGGTGGTCGTCGGGGCGGGAGCGACGGGTGCGGAGGTGGCCGTGGTCGTCGACGACGTCGTAGTGGGGGAGGTGGTGGAGGTTGCCGTAGTGGTTGTGGTCGACGTCGTGGTGGCCGGCCCACCACCGTGGCCGCCCGTGGTCAGCTGGAGGATGCCATAGATGATCAGCGCGATCAGGATCGCCAGCGCCACGCCCCACCCGATAAGCGCGGCTGGCTTGCGATACCACGGCTTGGGTGACGGTTCGGGCTCTCGCCCTCGTCCACCGTAGTTGATGATCCCGGTCGGATCTTCGCTGGGATCGTGTGGAGGTCCGTAACCCGTCACGGGCACCGATGGTAGCGGTGAATGCCGCTAGAACACCTTGCGTCAGACCAAACAGCGCTGGCGAGTCGCGCAGTTGCAGACCCTCAGGGGAGCGGCGGCAGCGTAATCACCGTCGGCACCTGAGGAATCGTGATCACCGACGGCAGCGGCGGCAGGTGCGGAATTTCCCCCGGCAGCCGGTGGTGCGGAGTTTCCGCCGGCGGCTGCGCCGGCGGTTGCGTGACGGGACCGGTTGCCGGCGGTGGCGGCGGAGGCGGCGGCGCGGGTGGCGTCGTGGTCGGCGTCGTCGTCGTGGTGGTGGCCGGCGCGGTGGTGGTAGTGGTCGTAGTCGGTGTGGGGGTGGGGCTGGGGCGGGTTGGCCCGCCGCTGGCCAGCTGGATGATGCCGTAGATGATCAGCGCGATCAGGATCAAGACGAAAAGCGTCCAGGCGGTGAGCGCCTTGGGCTTGCGATACCACGGGGTGGGTTCGGGTTCGAAAGGTTCGATAGGTTCGGTTCGCTCGGGTGCACCGGGAGGTTCGTGCGGCGGTGGCCCGCCGGGGCCGAAATTGGCATGCCGGGTCGGCTGGTTGTGGAAGTCGTCCGGAGGGCCGTTGCGTGCCACGCAGCCGATCGTACTGACGACTGCAGAGCGCTGGTGCGCCTTCGCCCCGCGGCGGACGTCAGAGGCGTCCCATGAGCCCACATCGGTGAATCCCTACGGCGTTCCTGGTGCGCCGAGTGCCCCTGCACCGGGTTGGTATTCCGACCCGAATGATTCGACTCTTGTGCGTTACTTCGATGGGCGGGTGTGGACTTCATCGACCCAGCCACGGGGTTGAACGGTTGTCGGAGTTGGCGGACGCTTGCCGAGGCGCACGCGCCTTGCTAACGCTGAACTTCCGGGCACGGTGACAGATTGAGAGCTGTTAGTCGGGCGGTGGATATAGGCGTCCCCTACCTTTCCTCACAGAACTCACACGCGCGTGCTGGGCACATCAGCGCCGACCCGACGTGCGTCGGTTGCCGGAACATTGATACCAGGCGAGTCGTCAAGACCAGTCAGGCGAGCGAAGCGTAGGCACGCCCCGTGGCTTTCGGGCAGCCGAACACCGGAACACACAACGTTCTATAGGGAAAGGGCGGGCGCTCCTAAAGGCCCAGGAATGACCGTTTAGATACCTTGTGGCAACGTGGGTACCCGCCTGAGAGTTTGAAACTGGTTTAGCGGCGACCGCCCGGCTCCGCGCCGCTGCGCTCCGCAGAAGTGCCCGTCTCGTCACTAGACCGCTTCAGACCGGACGACACCACAAGGACCGACAGGACGATGGCCACCAGGAAGAGTGCCAGAACATCTCCCCACAAATGTCCCATATTGTCGCCACTGAAGGATTGCATCGCCATGATTACGCCGTGCACCACACTGGACCACACCGCGAACCAGATTAAGCTGAGGTTTGCTGCGGGGTTGCGCGCCGCGTTGATTAGGAAGACGCCTAGTGTCGCGTAGACGCCCACAATCATCATGAAGTAGTCAGACTCGTAAGGCGCGCCATGATGCCATAGAAACCCCGCCGGCCAGACCAGCGCCAGAGGATAAAGAAGCAGCATGATGACGCCAAAGACGGCGAGTGCGAGTTGGAGAAGTTTATATGCAGATGGCATTTCACGCCTCCGAGAGTGGGCATGCTGGTGAGCATTCTAAGCGACGTTCCGGTATCGGGAAATACAGTCGTCGCAGCAGCCCTCAACCCTCTGCGCCGACAACAGTAAAGTCGGCACCGAGTCCTCATCGATTCAATCAACCATGTTTTCGCTTGACGTAGCCGGGAACAAACCCCAACTCCTTACGTCGACTGCTGACTTGCGCGCTGGTGACCGATGGTTAAGGGTTGCCAGCGTGCGCGACCGGGAGACTATCGACAGCGAGTTGCGACTGTTGGCCGCCGTTCGTCCGGTGTGCCGAGAGCAGGACGGAGTCCTGCCCTCTATCGGGCCGGTAGACGAACTGCTGGGAACGCCGCGAGCTTGACAGGAAGCTGAACGCCTAGCAAGAGCCGGAGCCTTTGCGGGCCGACTACCGGCGAAGATGGCCGACGAGCTGGGTGTAGCGACCATCGAAAATGCCTTCGGGGTACTGCGCCAGGTGCTCGCCGCCGCCGTCGAAGACAACCGCATCGCCCGCAACGCGTGCGACGGCGTGAAGCTGCCCAAGCGCGAACACGCCGACCGTGGGTACTTGACACACGCCCAGGTTGCTGCTCTCGCCGCCGCTGTCGAGTACCTGCCCGAAGTCGTGCGGTTCCTGGCGTACACGGGCCTGCGGTGGGGCGAGATGGCCGCACTGCGCATGCAGTGACTTCGACATGCTGCGCCGCCGTGTCAACGTGTCGCGGTCGGTGACCGAGTTCAACGGTCTGTGTGGTCGACGCCGAAGAACCACGAGTCGTCGCGGTCAGCCATACGACATCGAGAGTTCGCCACGGAAAATCGAGGTAAAGGCGTTCGGTGGCTCAGCCCGAGGAGCGCCCGTTCCCATCGAAGAACGACAGGCCCAGGCCGCTCGCGGGGACCCAGACAACTACTACGTCTACGTCGTGGACAACGTCGCCAGTGAGACGAAGCCCATCGAGGTACGAATGCTGCACGGCGCTGTCCTGCACGACACGAGATGCTCGACCACGCCAAACCCCGCCCCACCTACTGGCCAACCTTCCGCACACGCGACTACGACCGTATCGACGAGGGCGTCGAGTGACCGTTCCACCGTACCGATTTCCCAGTTGTGTCGAGGTCGTATCCAAGCCGTCGCCCTTGTGCGAGCTGCGGTCCCACCGCGGTCCCAACCCGCAAAATGATGCCCTGACCTGCGCCTAATACGTCGTGACCTTCTCGATGCTGACGAACATGCCGTGGCCGGTGCGGTCGTTGGTGAAGCGGGTGCCGCTGGTGGTGGCCGTGATCGTCCAGCCCTGTGCATCGTAGGTGCGGTAGTCGATGGTGACGGTGGGGATGGCGCCGAGGTTACCCAGCACCCACTGCACGTCCCCGTCGGCGGTGATGTTGACGCCGTTGGCGTGCTCGCCATCCTTGATGGGGGAGTTGGTGAACTCCGCCTCGCACCCGACGCTATCGACCGCAATCTGGCAGCGCGTCTTACCGGATTTGGTTTCGATGAAGACGTAACCGTTCTCGTCGGGCTGCAGCGGGATAACCCCGGCCGGCGGGGTCGACGGCGCCGTCGGCTGTGCCGGGGGTGTCGGCGGCGACGGGGAGGGCCGGCGGGTCGGGTACGAGGGCTCGGTTGCTCCCGCCCCCGGCGAGGCCACCGGCTTGCCGTCGATGGTGGAGCTACATCCGGCGACCAGCACCGCGCCCGCCAGCAGCAGACACCCGCAGCTGCGCGCACACTCCCCAATGCCGCGAATCAGTGACATGTCAGCGCTCAGCCTACGACGAAGTGATGCGAGTGACTGTGGTGACGCGCGTCGTGTTACCGGGCCATCGCGGCAAGGCCGTCGGACAGCGCGCGCAACTGCGCGGCACCGTCACCGGTGAATGAGGCGCCGTGCATAATCGCCAGGTTCGTCGGTCGCAACTGCGCCAGCTGCTCCAGGGTGGGCGCCAGGTTGGTGGTCAGGCCGGTGGCATGGAATAGCGACTCGGCTTCTAATGCCGGTGCGACACAGTCGGATTCGGTCAGCGCCGGGCATTGGCCGGCCTGCTCGAGCAGGTCGCCGGCCAGCAACGTGGACGTGGTCTCGTCGAACCACAGCCCGCTTTCCCAGTTGTGCGGCACATGCGGGGTGGCGATGAACCGCAGCCGGTGCCCGCCGATATCGTGCACCCCGTTTTCCGGAGCGACGACGGGCTGGCGGTCACACATGTCGTTCAGCGACACCATGCACGCCAGCTGTCCGTGGATGACCTCGGCGTGCGGGGCCGCGGCCAACAGCATGTTGGCCGCCCCGCATTCATCGGCCTCGACGTGGGCGAAAGAGATCCAGCGCAGCTGCTCCAGCGGGATGACTCGCGCGATGGCTTCGGATACCAGCGGAAACAGCTGCCGCATGCCGCAGTGGAACAGGAACGGCTGCTCGCCGGTCAGCAGGAACTGGTTGAACGTGAAGCCGTGTTCGGTGATGCCCGGTATCCAAGTGGAAAACCGGAAGATGCCGTCCGCGATCTCATCGACTTTCGTCTCCAACCCTGTGTCCATGCGCGCATCTTGCGCCCTCTGGGCGGCGCCGGTGGTGGTTTAGCCAAGACGGCGTCCTCATCCCCGGGACGCGGCGCTCGTGGCGCTGCGGATCAACTCGGCGGCGCGGTGGACGGCGTTGACGATGCCCTCGGTGAAGAAGTCCGCGGCCGCAATATCGCGTCGCCCGTGCGGCGAGACGGCCTCCATCGTCGCGTCGAGTGCCAGTGCGACGGTTGGGTACTCTGCCGCGGGGTCGGCGTGCGCCATCGACCCGCCCAGCGTGCCGCGGTTGCAGATCTGGAAATGCCCGACAAATGGCGTCACCCGGGTGAGCAGTGGCACCATCGTGCCAACCTGCGGATCGGTACCGACGGTCGCGTCGGTGGTTCCCGCGCCGATCCAGAATGCGTCGCCTCGACGCTCGATGCCCTTCGGCTCGGCCAGCCGGGAGATGTCGATCAGGTGGTCGAAGAACGCCAGCCGCAGCGACAGCATCGGCACCAGGCTCTGCCCACCGGCCAGGATCTTGGCGTCCTCACCTAATTCGGCCAGCGGTTCCGCCACCACCGCCAGCAGGTCGACGGATTCCGCAGGCGTTTCGGTTCGGGCGGGTGTTGAGGCCGGCTCGCTCGCCGCCACCGCTGACGCCGACGACGCCGACAGCACGTCCGCTTCAAGCCGGTCGGCAAACTGGCCGATGAATTTCGTTGCTACATCGGCCAATACGCCCCGCCCGAACTGTGCGGCCTTGCCCGAGATGGTCAGGTCGGTAGTGAGCAGGCACGCGGTGGTGTCGCCGTTCTCCTTGAGTTCGGCGTTGACCACCGCGGCGGCGTTACCCCGACCGCGAGTCTCCTTGCCGCTGGCCTTGATCACGGCTCGTAATACGCGCGGTAGGCCAGGTCGGCGAAACTCACGCTCTTCGAGGGGTCGTCGCGCACGCTCGCGCGCGAATTCGCCAGTTCCACGTCGGATTCGGCG
>Ga0187766_10001336_pt1 | contig 14469 bp, 13 predicted proteins | sample 0216_QUI02_MP05__4_FD_132971 | JGI IMG/M metagenome (GOLD analysis project Ga0187766, IMG submission 132971) | Tropical peat soil microbial communities from peatlands in Department of Meta, Colombia - 0216_QUI02_MP05_20_MG | ecosystem: Environmental > Terrestrial > Soil > Wetlands > Peat ... | reverse complement strand
TCTTCCACCAGGCCGCCTTGCGCTCGGTTCCGCGCTCGGTGGCCGATCCACTCGGGGCCAACGCCTCGAACGTGACCGGCACGCTGCACGTGCTCCACGCGGCGGCGCGGCAGAAGAAGAAGCCGCGCGTGGTCTACGCCTCGTCGTCTTCGGTGTACGGCGACCGTCCCGACCTGCCGAAGCGGGAGGACCAGCCGACCCTGCCCATCTCCCCCTACGCGGCGACCAAGGTCGCGGGCGAGCTGTACGGATCGGTGTGGCACCGCCTGATGGGGGTGGAGACGGTCGGCCTGCGCTACTTCAACGTGTTCGGCCCTCGCCAGGATCCGAAGAGCGAGTACGCGGCGGTCATCCCCCGCTTCATCCTGTGGGGCCAGCAGGGCAAGCCGCTGCAGGTGCACGGTGACGGCACCCAGTCACGCGACTTCACCTACATCGACAACGTCGTGTCGGCCAACCTGCTGGCCGCGCGCGCCGAGGCGGCCCGCGTCTCCGGGCGGAGCTACAACGTGGGCTGCGGTAGCCGCACCAGCTTGCTCGAGATCATCGCCCGGCTGGAGCAGATGCTGGGCCGGCCGCTGCAGCGCCGGCACTCGCCGGCCCGCGTCGGCGACGTTCCCCACACCCTGGCCGACGTGAGCGCGGCCAAGCGCGACTTCGGGTACGAGCCGGTGGTCGAGTTCGACGAGGGCCTCCGCCGGACGGTCGAATTCTTTACCGGGAGGAAACTCGGATGATGCGTCTGGTCGTCGCCCTGCTGCTCGCCGCTCTCGCCGCGGCGCCCGTCGCCGCCCAGGCCCCGAACAGTCTCGTGGTCCAGGTTCCGACCGAGCCGCCGGGTCTCGATCTCACCACCAACCCCTCGTCCGCCATCGCGGCGGTCGTCTTCGACAACGTGCAGGAGGGGCTGATCAAGATCGAGCGTACCGGCAAGATGGTCCCCTGGCTCGCCGAGCGCTGGTACACGACCGACAACCTAAATTACACGTTTTTCTTGCGGAGAAACGTGCGGTTCTCGAACGGGCGCGAGATGAAAGCGGCCGACGTGAAGTTCGCGCTCGACCGCGCGCTGAACCCCGAGACCAAGCATCCGTACCGCAAGCAGTACGAGGTGATCAAGGACGTCATCGTCAAGGACGACTACACGGTGACGGTGGCGCTCAAGGACGCCGACGCGACCTTCCTCTATACCCTCGCCCGCCAGGGCTCGGTCATCTACCCGCGCGAGGCGGTGGACAGCCTCAAGAGCCAGCCGATCGGGACCGGGCCGTTCATGGTCGGCGACTGGGTGCGCGGCGACCGCATCGTGCTGCTCCGGAACAAGGACTACTGGGTCAAGGGGCTCCCCAAGCTGGACCGCGTCGTCTTCCGCTTCATCCCGGACCCCAACACCACGCTCGCCGCGCTCAAGTCCGGCGACATCGACGTCTCCGCGTTCGGCATCGGGCCCGAGAGCGTGGACGAGCTGAAGAAGGACGCGCGCTTCCAGGTCATCGTGGGCGACACCACCAACGACGTCACGCTCTCGATGAACAACAGCAAGAAGCCGTACTCGGACAAGCGAGTGCGGCTGGCCATCACCCACGCCATCAACAAGGAAGAGGTCCTGAAGGGGGCGATGTTCGGCTACGGCAAGATCCTGGGCTCCAACGTGGACCCGACCAACCCCTACTACGTGGACGTCTCCAAGCGGGTGGGCTACGACCCGGCCAAGGCCAAGCAGCTCCTGGCGGAGGCGGGCTACCCGAACGGCTTCGATGCGGTGTTCAAGGTCGCGCCGCAGTACTACTACACGGTGCGCTCGGCCGAGGTCGTGGCGAGCCAGCTCGCCAAGGTCGGCATCCGCGCCACGATCCAGCAGGTGGAGTGGGGCCAGTGGCTCTCGCAGGTCTTTTGTCTGGCGCCCTGCCAGAATCCCGACTACGACATGTCGATCATCGGCCACGCGGAGGCCTGGGACATCGGGAACTACGCCAACCCCAAGTACTACTTCCGCTGGGACAGCCCCGAGTTCCAGAAGCTGTTCAAGGAGTCGGAGGTCACGGTGGACGACAAGAAGCGGCGCGAGCTCTACGTGAAGATGCAGGACATGCTGGCCGACGAGGCGCCGGCGGTGTGGCTCTTCATGCACCCGCGGCTCGTCGTCAGCAAGAAGGGTGTGACCGGCCTCTGGAAGGATCAGCCCGCGCCGGTCCTGGACCTGTCCGAGGTGGCCTGGCAGAAGTAGGCGTCGAGGGCCGGCACCGGAAGCGCGAGCGTGTCCGGCTACGTCCTCCGGAGGGTGGTGGCGCTGGCCGCTACCCTCGTCTTCGTCTCCCTCCTCGTGTTCGTGGTGGTCCGGGTCCTCCCGGGCGATCCCGCGATGATCATCCTCGGGCTCGAGGCCAGCCCCGAGTCGGTCGCGCGGGTGCGCGAGGCCCTCGGGCTCGACCGTTCGATCCCGGTCCAGTACGCGCGATGGGTGGGCGACGCGCTCCGCGGCGATCTGGGTCACTCGTTCCAGTACGACCTACCGGTCGCGACGCTGATCGCCTCCCGCCTCGCGGTGACCCTGCCGCTGACCCTGCTCGCCGCCGGCTTCATGGTGCTGGCCGCGGTGCCGCTCGGCGTGTTCGCGGCCACGCGCCACCGCCGCTGGGGTGACTACCTCACGATGACGCTCTCGCAGCTCGGCGTCGCGGTGCCCGGCTTCTGGGCCGGTCTCCTGCTGATCCTGCTCTTCTCGGTGCGCCTGCACTGGGTGCAGGCGGGCGGCTTCGACGGCTGGGGCCAGGGGCTCTGGCCCGGGCTGCGATCGCTGCTGCTGCCCGCGCTGGCCCTCGGGCTCTTCCAGTTCGCGGTGCTGGCCCGCACCACGCGCTCCGCGGTGCTGGAGGTGCTGCGCGAGGAGTACGTGAAGACGGCGCGAGCCAAGGGGCTGGCCGAGCGGGTCGTGCTGTTCCGCCACGCCCTTCGCAACGCGCTGATCCCGGTCGTGACGGTGGCCGGCGTGCAGCTGGGGCAGCTGCTCGCCGGCAGTATCATCCTCGAGTCCGTGTTCTACCTCCCCGGGCTCGGACGGCTCACCCTGGCCGCGATCAGTGCGCGCGACCTGCCGGTGGTCCAGGGGGTCGTGCTCTTCGTGGCCTCGATGATCGTCACGGTGAACGCGGCGGTCGACATCCTCTACGGCGTCCTCGATTCGCGCATCCGCTATGGCTGATCTCCGGGTCCGCCGCGCCCTCCACCACGTGACCTTCGTCCTGGGCCTGGCGATCACCCTGGCCCTGATCGCCACCGCGGGGGTCAGCCTGGTCTACACGCCCCGCGATCCGCTCGAGATGTCGATCGCGGGCCGGCTCCAGGGGCCGTCCTCGGACCATCCGCTCGGGACCGACCAGTTCGGCCGCGACCTGCTCTCGCGGGTGATGCAGGGCGCCACGACCTCGATCCTGGTCGGGGTGATCGCGGTCGGGATCGGCATGGCGGTCGGCGTGGCGTTCGGCATGCTGTCCGGCTACTTCGGCGGCTGGCTCGACGAGACGTTCATGCGCCTGGTCGACGCGGTGCAGGGCTTCCCGGCCATCCTGCTGGCCCTGCTGCTCTCCGCGGTGTTCAAGCCGACCTTGAGCACCTCGATGGTCGCGATCGGCGTCGCCTTCCTGCCAGTGTTCGCGCGGCTCACCCGGGCGAGTTTCCTCGAGTTCCGCGACCGCGACTTCGTGGTGGCGGCCCGCGCGCTCGGCGCCGGCGACCGCGCGCTCATCGGCCGGCACATCCTGCCCAACACCCTGCCGCCCCTCATCGTCCAGGCGACGATCAGCTTCCCGGTCGCGATCCTTTCCGAGGCCGGCTTGTCGTACCTGGGCCTCGGCACCCAGCCTCCGAATCCGTCGTGGGGCCTCATGTTGAAGGAGGCCCAGGGCTTTCTCGGCATGAACCCGTGGTTCGCGATCTTTCCGGGCGGCGCCATCGCGCTGACCGTGCTCGGTCTGAACCTCCTGGGCGACGGCCTGCGGGACCTGCTGGATCCCAAGACGGCCGCCGGGGGCTGACGGCGGCTGTTTGTTCACCCTAATTTCGAGCGAATGTGCTAACCTTGCGCCGGTGTCGAGCCCGAGCCGCGTTCGGCCGACGTTCCCCTGAAGCAGTCGAGTGAAAATTCGAAACGCAAACTGCGGGCAATACGCAAACCGCGGGCTATAAGGAGAACCTCGGTGCTTCGACCGCTCCTGTACGTGGCTGGAACGCTGCTGGTGACGCAGGCCGCCGTCATCGCCACCTCCGTCTACCTGCATCGCGTGCTCGCGCACCGCGCGCTCGAGCTCCATCCGCTCGCCGACTGGGTGTTCCGCTTCATCCTCTGGTTCACCACCGGCCAGAACCGGCGGGAGTGGGTTGCGGTGCACCGCAAGCACCACGCCTTCACCGACACCGACAAGGATCCACACAGCCCGCTCGTGCACGGCTTCTGGAAGATCCAGCTCGGCAACGTCTACTACTACGTGCGTGAGGCTCGCAACCCGGAGACGCTCGCCCGCTGGGCCAAGGACATCCGCGACGACATCTGGGATCGCGTGCTGTTCAACAAGGGCACGCTGGGCGGCGTGGTCGGCATCGTGGTGGCGATGCTGGTGCTGGGGCCGGGCTGGGGTCTGTTGCTCGCGCTGACCCACTTCGTGCTGTACGTCTTCGTGCTGGCTCCCTCCATCAACGGGCTCGGCCACTGGACGGGCCGCAAGAACTTCTTCAACAACTCCGCCACGAACCTGCGCGTGCTCGCGTGGCTCACCGGCGGGGAGAGCTTGCACAACAACCACCACGCCTACCCGTCGAGCCCCAAGTTCAGCATGGGCCGCTTCGAGTTCGATCCCTCGTGGCTCGTGATCCGCGTCCTGATGGTGCTGCGCCTGGCGCGGCCGGTCGGCGACAAGGTCAAGCTCGCCGCGTAACGCCGTCGCGCTCCACGCCTCACGCGCCCGGGGCCCTCCGGGCTGGGGCGGGTTGGTTTCCGCGTTCGCTCATCGCTCCGTGACGCTGGCCTGCTCCTCCTGTCGCTCCAGCCCCAAATCCTTGGCATGGGCACTGCATCTTATGCGTGCTCATCAGCGCCTGGGGATCGACTCTGGATGGCCGTCGAAAAACTGAGGTGCCATGTAAGAATCTGATTTCACTGGCATCCCCATCGTTTCCTGAGCCTGGGCCAGGGGGGTCCTCGGCTCCCGGTCGAACCCAGGCAGTGACCAAGAGCGTCGGCAGCCAGACGTCGTTCGTAAGACCGCCAGCGCACGGTCACCCAGCGAGATAGGCGACGATGACGACCGATCTCCGGGAGAACCTCCTGCTCGACATGATCCGCATCCGGCGGATCGAGGAGACCCTCGCAGACCTCTACCCTTTGCAGGAGATGCGGACTCCGACCCACTTTTCCATCGGGCAGGAGGCTCCGGCCGTCGGCGTGTGCGCCGCGCTCCGGCGCAACGACGTCGTGTACAGCGGTCACCGCTGCCACGCGCACTATCTCGCGAAGGGCGGAGACCTGCGTGGCATGGTCGCCGAGCTCTACGGCCGCGAGAGCGGGTGCGCGCATGGTCGCGGCGGCTCCGTGCACCTCAATGATCCCGAGGCCGGGGTGATCGCGTCCTCCGCGATCCTCGGCCAGACGATGGCGGTGGCGGCGGGCACCGCGCTCGCATTCACGATGGACGGATGCGACCGAGTCGCGGTCACGTTTTTCGGCGATGGCACCGTCGAAGAAGGCATTTTTCACGAGACGCTCAACTTCGCCGTGATGCGACGGGCCCCGGTGCTGTTCGTGTGCGAGAACAACGGGTTCTCGACCCATACGCGCCTGGACGTACGCCAGCCCGCCTCCGTATCGATCCACGCGCGGGCCGCCTCCTACGGCATGCCTTCCCGGCTGGTGGACGGCAACGACGTGTTCGCGGTCCACGATGCGGCCCGCCAGGCCGTCGCGCACGCCCGTGATGGCGCGGGCCCATTCTTCCTCGAGTGCACGACATACCGGTGGCGCGAGCACGTGGGCCCGCTCTGGGACTACGACAAGGGGTACCGGACGAAGGCGGAGGTCGATTCGTGGATCGCCCGCTGCCCGATCCGGCGCGCGTCGGAGCGGCTCCTCGGCGAGGGCGTGTGCACGCCGGGGCGGATCGAGGCCATGGTGCGCGCCAGCGAGCTCGAGGTGGCCGAGGCCGTAGCCGCCGCGCGGGCCGCGTCCTTTCCGGCGGTCGAAGACCTCACGAGCGGGACCTACTGAGGGCGACGATGCGACGACTGACCTACGGGCAGGCCATCAGCGAAGCCACCGTGCAGTGCATGGAGGCGGATCCCAGCATCTTCGTCGCGGGTATCGGGGTCGACGACTTCAAGGGCATCTTCGGTACCACCGCCGAGGCCTTCCGGCGCTTCGGGCCCGCGCGGGTCTTCGACATTCCCAACGGCGAGAACGCGATGACCGGGATCGCGATCGGCGCGGCCGCGGCGGGCAAAAGACCGCTCGTGGTGCATCCCCGCAACGACTTCATGTTCCTGTGCATGGACCAGCTCTTCAATCTCGCCGCCAAGTGGCGCTACATGTTCGGCAATCGCGGCGGCGTGCCGGTGGTCTTTCGCGGCATCGTGGGCCGTGGCTGGGGGCAGGGCGCCACGCACTCCCAGAGCCTGCAGGCGCTCTTCGCGCACTTCCCCGGCCTGCACGTGGGTCTGCCGGCCACGCCGGGCGACGCGAAGGGCCTCCTGGTGAGCGCGCTCCAGGGCCGTGGCCCGGTGGTGCTGCTCGAGAATCGCGCCCTCTACGAGCTGGAGGGTGAGGTGCCGGAGGGTCTCGAGCCGGTGCCGTTCGGCAAGGGCAGGGTGGTGCGGGCCGGAACCGACGTCACCATCGTGGGCGTCTCGCTGATGGCGTACGAGGCGGCCCGGGCCGCGGAGCTGCTGCTCGAGCATGGCGTCAGCGCGGAGGTCATCGACCTGCGCAGTGTGCGCCCGCTCGATGAGGAGATCATCGTGCGGTCGCTCCGCAAGACCGGGCGGCTGGTCGTGGCGGACACGAGCTGGTCGCTCTGCGGCGTCTCGGCCGAGGTGGCGGCGATCGCGGCGGAAAAGGCCTGGCAGTACTTGAAAGCGCCCGTCCGGCGCGTCACCCCGCCGGACTGCCCGGCACCGGTGTCGAAGCCGCTCGAGGACGCATTTCACCCCAATCCGTCGACGATCACGCAGGCGTGCCTCGACGTGTTGAAGGTCGGCGTGCCGGTCGGGACCCGGGTCGCCGACGTGCAGGCTACCTTCGCGGGACCCTACTGAGATGGACGCCGGCCGCCGCGTCAGCATCTTCCTGCCCGCCTACAACGAGGTGGACAACCTCGAGCGCTCGGTGGCGGACATCGTGTGGGCAGCGAGCCAGGTGCTCGCCGAGTACGAAATCCTGGTCATCGACGACGGCAGCACCGACGGCACCGGCGAGCTGGCCGAGCGTATCGCGCGCGCGAACCGACGTGTCCACGTGATCCACCAGCCGCGCAACCTGGGGATCGCGGCGGCCTACGAGCGGGCGCTGGACGAGGCGACGCTCGACTACTTCAGCTTCCTGGCCGCGGACGGGGAGATCGCCCGGGAATCCGTGCGGGACATCCTCGGCTCGGTGGGCCGGGCCGACATCGTCGCCCCGTACCACCAGAACCCACGGGCGCGTCAGCTGCATCGCCGATTTCTCACCTGGGCGTCGACCGCACTCGTGAACGTGCTGTTCGGCCAGCGGATGCACTACTACCAGGGACCCTGCATCTACCCGGTCCCGCTTGCCCGGGCGCTGCCCAAGAGCGCCGGGGGGTTCTATTTCCTGACCCAGATGCTCATCCATGCCCTCCACGCCGGGTACACGTACATCGAGGTGGGGCTGATCCACGTGGATCGTACCCACGGCCGCTCCAAGGCCGTGTCGGCCAAGAACATCCTGAAGGCGTTGCGGACGATCGCGCAGGCGTGGTGGGCCGTCCACCTGGGCGGCGGGTCCGTGGCGCGGAGGGCCTAGAAATGGCGACGAGGCGATCGACGGTGCTCGTGACCGGCGGCGGTGGGTACGTCGGCGCGGTGCTGGTCCCGAAGCTGCTGGGCAAGGGATACCGGGTCCGGGTGATCGATCTGTTCCTGTTCGGCGGAGATGTTCTGCCGAAGCACCCGTTCCTCGAACTCGTGAAGGCGGACATCCGGGACGAAAAGGCGGTCGCAGAGGCTGTCGCGGGAGTGGAGTCCGTCATCCATCTCGCCTGCATCTCGAACGATCCGAGCTTCGAGCTAAATCCGGGGCTGAGCCGCTCGATCAACTACGACTGCTTCGAGCCCCTCGTGCGCGAGGCGCGCCGAGCGGGTGTCCGCCGGTTCATCTACGCATCCACCTCGAGTGTCTACGGGGTCAGCGACGCTCCGGACGTGACCGAGGACCATCCGCTGGTTCCGCTCACCGACTACAACAAGTACAAGGGCATGTGCGAACCTCTCCTCCTGCGGCACCAGGCGGCCGACTTCACCACCGTGATCATTCGCCCGGCCACCGTGTGCGGCTACTCTCGGCGCCAGCGGCTGGACCTGACCGTGAACATCCTCACGAGCCTAGCGGTCAACCGGCGGCGCATCACGGTGTTCGGCGGCGCCCAGAAGCGTCCAAACATCCACATCGAGGACATCAGCGACCTGTACGTGGAGCTGCTGAACACCCCGGCCGATCTAATCGCGGGGAAGACGTTCAACGCGGCCTACCAGAATCACTCGGTGGCCCAGCTCGGTGAGATGGTGCGATCGATCGTGAGTCGGGAGATGCCCGAGCTCGGTCCGATCGCCCTAGAGACGGTGCCGAGCAACGACACGCGCTCGTATCACGTGTCGTCGGAGAAGATCAAGCGCGAGCTGGGCTGGTCGCCGCAGCGGACCATCGAGGATGCGGTGGTCGATCTATGCACCGCCTTTCGGACCGGTCGAATCCCAGATCCCCTGAACGACATCCGTTACTACAACGTCAAGACCATCCAGGCGTCGGGGCTGGCCTGAACGATGCCACGCGCCGTCGTCACCGGAGGGGCGGGCTTCATCGGCAGCCACATGGTCGATCTGCTGGTCGACCACGGCTACTCGGTGGTCGTGGTCGACGACCTGGCCACCGGCCGAGTTGAGAACCTGGCCCAGCACCGGCGGGAGCCCCGGGTCGATTTCCAAGAGCTCGACATGTGCACGATCACGCCGGCCTCCCGGCTGTTCAAGGGTGTCGATCACGTCTTCCACTTCGGCGGTCTCGGTGACATCGTGCCGTCGGTCGAGCGCCCGCTCGCGTACATGCGGGCCAACGTGGACGGTACCCTCGCCGTTCTCGAGGCCGCCCGCCACGCCGCCGTTCGCAAGTTCGTCTATGCCGCCTCGTCGTCGTGCTACGGGCTCGCCACCGAGCTGCCGACCACCGAGCAGGCCCCGATCCGGCCGGAGTATCCGTACGCCCTCAGCAAGTACCTCGGCGAGACCGCCGCGCTGCACTGGGCGCTGGTCTACCGGCTGCCCGTCATCTCGATCCGAATGTTCAACGTCTATGGGCCGCGGGTCCGCACCAGCGGAGTCTACGGCGCGGTGTTCGGGGTCTTCCTGGCCCAGAAGCTCCACGGCAAGCCGTACACGGTGGTCGGTGATGGCACCCAGCGGAGGGACTTCGTCTACGTCACCGATGTGGCGCGGGCGTACCTGATGGCGGCCGAGTCGAACCTGGCCGGCGAGGTCTTCAACCTTGGCGCGGGCGATGCCCAGAGCGTCAACCGTCTCGTGGAGTTGATGGGTGGGGAGGTCGTGCGCCTGCCCAAGCGTCCCGGAGAGCCGGACTGCACGTGGGCGGACATCGGTAAGATCCAGCGCGCCCTCGGATGGAAGCCCGAGGTGTCGTTTCCACAGGGAGTGGAAGCGATGCTGGGCCAGATCGAGCAGTGGCGGTCCGCGCCGCTATGGACGCCCGAGAAGATCGAAGCCGCCACGCGCACGTGGTTCGAGCACCTCGCCCGATGAAGCCCGACTACCGGCAGAAGGTCAAGACGCTCGAGGAGCTGGCCGCCGCGATCGGCCCGAGGCCCCGCGCGAAGACCGTCATCATGTGCCACGGGATGTTCGACATCGTTCACCCCGGCCACCTGCGGCACCTCATGTACGCCAAGGAGAAGGCGGATCTCCTGATCGCGAGCCTCACCGCCGACGTGCACGCCACCAAGGCCGCGTTCCGGCCGTACGTCCCGGAGGAGTTGCGGGCCGCCAACCTCGCCGCGCTCGAGATGGTCGACTACGTGATCATCGATCCTCATCCGACGCCGATCGAGCACATCAAGCACCTGCAGCCCGACTACTTCGCCAAGGGCTACGAGTACTTCTCCGAGGGGGTGCCGGCGCGCACCCAGGAGGAGATCGACACGCTCGAGAGCTACGGCGGAGAGATCGTGTTCACCCCCGGCGACGTGGTGTACTCGTCCTCTCGCCTGATCGAGGCGTCCCCGCCGAATCTCGGAGTCGAGAAACTGCTCGCGCTCATGGAGTCCGAGGGCTTCGGCTTCGACCAGGTCCGGGACGCGCTGCGCCGGATGCGCGGAATGCGGGTGCACGTGGTGGGCGACACGATCGTGGACAGCTACAGCACCTGCTCGCTCCTCGGCGCCACTGCGAAGTCGCCAACCTTCAGCGTCAAGCACGAGCGGACCGACGTGTTCGCGGGCGGGGCCGCGGTGGTGGCCAAGCACGTGAAGGCGGCCGGCGGCGAGGTCTCGTTCTCGACCGTACTCGGCAACGACCCGGCGAAGGACTTCGTGCTGAAGGACCTGGACGAGGCCGGGGTCGTCGTGCACGGATTCGTCGACCGTACCCGCCCGACCACACAGAAGGAGCGCTACATCGCGGACGGGTACAAGATGCTGCAGGTCGACCGAGTCGACAATCGCGCGATCTCCGACAAGGCGCTGCGCTTTCTCAGCGACTCGATGGGGGACAGCCGGGCCGACGTGGTGATCTTCAGCGATTTCCGGCACGGCATCTTCCGGCCCAAGAGCATCCGGATGCTTCGCGAGCGCGTGCCGTCCGGCACGATCAAGGTGGCGGACAGCCAGGTCTCCAATCGCTGGGGCAACATTCTCGAATTCACCGACTTCGACCTCCTGACTCCGAACGAGCGCGAGGCGCGCTTCGCACTCGGCGATCAGGACTCGGTGGTGCGGCCGCTCGCGCTGCAGCTCTTCCGGCTCGCCCGCTGCAAGCACTTGATCCTGAAACTCGGGGAGCGTGGGTTGCTCGGCTACCGAACCCCCGGCCACATGCCGCGGGAGTTCTTCACGGTGGACAGCCTGGTCGACACGCTCCAGGATCCGGTGGGAGCGGGCGACGCGCTCCTCGCCTATTCCGCGCTCTCGCTGGCCGCGACGGGCGACATCGTCGTCGCGGCCGTCCTCGGCTCGGTGGCGGCTGCACTGGCCTGCGAACACCAGGGCAATCGGCAGATCACGCCGGGAGAAGTGGAAGAGAAGATCTACCGAATCGAGAAGCGGGCCCACTTCGAATGAGGTATCTGCTGGTGGGGCTCGGGAACATCGGCGGGAAACGGCGGGCCATCCTCGGCGAGCGCTGCGTGGCCACCGTCGATCCGTTCAATCCAGCGGCCGACTTCCGGCAGCCCGAGGAGTGCCCGGACGCCAGCTACGACGCGGCCATCCTGGCGGTGCCCAACGACGTGAAGATCCGGCTGATGGAGTACTTCCTCTCACGAGGCAAGCACACGCTGGTCGAGAAGCCGCTGATCCTCGACGAGGAGACCGCCCGCCATCTGACCCGTGTCGCCCGGGCCCCGCGAGCGATCTGGTACACCTCCTACAATTTCCGGTTCGAGCCCAACGTGATCGCCCTCAAGCGGTACCTGGAAGCGAGGATCATCGGGCGGCTGTACCGAGTCCGGATGTTCTACGGCAACGGGACCGCCGGCAACATCGCCGGAACCTGGCGCGACAGTCCCCTCGGCGTGCTCGAAGACATGGCCTCGCACCTGATCGATCTCACCGGCTTCGTGTTCGGACGGTTCGGGTCCGAGTTCCGGGTCTGGGAGCGCCGCGGCCACGAGCTGAAAGGCCTCGACCATTGCCTGCTGGCCACCGCGGACCGGAGCGTGACCATCGAGTGCAGCTTTCTGGCGTGGAAGAACCGCTGGCGCATCGAGGCGCTCGGTGAGGAGGGCGCGCTCGAGATGAACGGCCTCACCAAGTGGGGGAAGAGCGAGCTTGTGATCCTGCGCCGTCGCCGTCCGAGCGGCGTGCCCGGCGAGCGCCGGGAAGTCGCGCACGGCCCCGATCCGACCTGGGCCAGCGACATCCGCCACTTCGAAGAGATGGCCGCGGCCGGCGTGACCTCGTGCGAGAACGATCTGTGGCTGTCGCGGACGATCCTCTCGGCGGCCACCGCCCGCCTGGAGGAGGGATCGTGAGCGATCGGCCGACCGGGTTCCTTGGCCTGTCGCACCTCGGGATCATCTCGAGCATCGGGTGGGCCTCCCTCGGCACACGGGTGGTGGCGGTGGATCTGGATCGAGAGGCCGTGGACCAGCTTCGGCGGGGCGAGCTTCCCGTCCACGAACCCTCGCTGCCCGAGCTCTTCGAGGCCACGCGTGGTCGCATGACGTTCTCGACCGATCCGGCCGCGCTCACCGAGTGCGACCTCGTCGTCGTCTCGCGGGATATTCCGACGGACGCCGAGGATGGAAGCGATCCCTCGGTCGTCGACCGGCTCATCGAGGGTGCCATTCCCCACCTTCGGGCCGGCTCCACCCTCGTGCTCATGAGCCAGGTCTCGCCCGGCGCGACGCGGGCCCTGGCGGCTCGAATCGAGTCGCTCCGGCCGGGCGCCGGCATCGGCGTCTACTACTGGGTGGAGACGCTGATCTTCGGGAACGCGGTCGAGCGGTTCCTCAAGCCCGAGCGAATCATCGTGGGCGCCGCCGACCCGGCCCGGCCGCTGCCCGGCCCGCTCGAGCTGGGCCTCCGGCGATTCGGCTGCCCGATCCTTCCGATGGGCTACGAGAGCGCCGAGCTGACCAAGACCGCGATCAACCTCTACCTCTTCGGGGCGGTGACCTACGCCAACACCCTCTCCGATCTCTGCGAAGCCGTGGGAGCGAACTGGTCCGAGATGGTGCCCGCGCTGCGGCTCGACCGCCGGATCGGGCCGGCGGCCTACATCCGCCCCGGCCTGGGGGTAGCGGGCGGCAATCTCGAGCGCGACCTCGTGACGCTGCGTGGCCTCGGCCAGCGGCACGACGTCGACGTGGCCTACGTGGACACGCTGCTCGCCCACAACGCGCGCCGCTACCGCTGGGTCCAGCGCCAGCTCGAGCGAGGTCGCGTGCTCGACCCCGGGGGCCGTGCCGTGGTCGCGGTGTGGGGTCTCGCCTACAAGAAGAACACGCGCTCCACCAAGAACTCGATGGCGCTCCGGATCATCGAGAACCTGCGTGGCCGTGCCGAGGTGCGCGCCTACGATCCGGTGGTCAGGGCGCACGACGTCGACGTGGCCGCTACCCTGGTCGAAACTCGCGACGCCGCGCTCGTGGGTGCCGACTGTCTGCTCATCCTCACCGACTGGGACGAGTTCACGACGCCACCGGCCGCCGGGTTCCAGGCCATGCGCCGGCGCATGGTGATCGATTGCGTGGGCGCGCTGGGAGCGGCGCGCCAGGACCTGCTCGGCGTGGAGTACGTCGCCATGGGCCGGCCGGTGCCGCGATGAGCGGGCGAGCCGCCTTTCTCGACCGCGACGGGGTGCTGGTGGAGACCCTGGTGCGCGACGGCCGGGCCCACGCGGCGGTGACCCTCGCGGAGTTCCGGATCTGTCCCGAGGCCCCGGCCCAGGTGGCGCGCCTGAAGGCGGCCGGGCTACGGCCGATCGTCTTCACGAACCAGCCCGAGATCGCGCGGGGAACGCTCAGTCCAACGGTGCTCGACCGGATGCACGCGCGGCTGCGCGGGGCGGTCGGGATCGACGACATCTTGGTCTGCGCACATCTGGACGCCGCCGGGTGCACGTGCCGGAAGCCGCGGCCCGGCATGCTCGAGTCGGCGGCGCGGAAGTGGGATCTCGACCTGTCGGCCTCGTTCGTGGTGGGCGATCGGTGGCGTGACATCGACGCGGGGCGAGCGGTTGGTTGCTACACGGTGCTCATCGAGCGCCCCTACAGCGACTGTCGCGACGCGGACTCGCGCGTGGCCGATCTGACGGGTGCGGTCGACGCGGTGCTCGCCCGGGCCAAGGAGTCCCAATGAGCTTCGTTGCTCAATACCTCGCTGAAGCGTCTGAGGTGGCCTCGAAGATCGACCACGAGGCCGTCACGCGACTGGTGGAACTCCTGGTCTCGGCGCGCGACGGCGGCGGCCGTCTGTTCGTGCTGGGTGTCGGTGGCAGCGCCGGGAACGCATCGCATGCGGT
>Ga0187766_10001335_pt1 | contig 14471 bp, 17 predicted proteins | sample 0216_QUI02_MP05__4_FD_132971 | JGI IMG/M metagenome (GOLD analysis project Ga0187766, IMG submission 132971) | Tropical peat soil microbial communities from peatlands in Department of Meta, Colombia - 0216_QUI02_MP05_20_MG | ecosystem: Environmental > Terrestrial > Soil > Wetlands > Peat ... | reverse complement strand
TCGCATGGATGTGGTGGAGGAGACTTCCCTACGACGAGAGGACGGCGTATCGCATGGGTAGCCGCTCCCGCTCCGCCGGCGGCAGCGGCGGCGTCTCACTCCTGTTCTTCATCGCCTTCTGCATCAAGGTGTACGTCGACGGTAACTGGAATGTAGCCATCTCCACGTTCACCCTGAACTATGTCGTGTACTCAATGCTCACTATTCTGGAGTGGGTCGTGGTCATCTTCGGGATTCCGGTTGCCATAGGGCTGGCATGGTGGATGCACCGCGAGATGAAGAAGTCATAGCTCACATTAGGGTGCGCACGTAAAAGAAAGGCACTCCTCAGATCGTCGATGAGCCGGCAGGCCCAACTTGAGGTGGGGAACACCCCCATGGTCAAGGTCGACGAGATCTACGTCAAGCTAGAATGCGTCAATCCGACCGGCAGTATCAAGGACCGCATGGTCAAGTTCATTCTGGACGAAGGCGAGAGGCGCGGGTTGCTGAAAAAGGGGATGGTCATCGCGGAGGCCACCAGTGGGAACACTGGCATCGCGCTCGCCTACTTCGGGAGACAGAAAGGGTACAGCGTCAAGATCATCATGCCTGAGAACATGACAGAGGAGCGCAAGGAGCTGATTCGTGGCTTCGGTGCGGAACTCATCCTCTCGCCGGCTAAGCAGGGGTTCCTACAGGCTCTCAGGATAAGGGACGAAATGGTGAGAGAAGGGAACTGCTTCACCACAGACCAGTTCTCAAACGACTTGAACGCACAATGCCACTATGAAACCACAGGACAGGAGATCATTCGGCAACTTGGAGCAGAGTCAGTGTCTCCCCATGCCTTTGTGGCCGGAGTGGGAACGGGTGGCACGCTCATGGGCATCGCCAAGGCGCTGCGCGGAGTCAGCCAGAGCATCTTCATCGCGGCGGTGGAGCCGGAGGAGTCTGCCGTAATGAGCGGCGGGGAACCAGGCTTTCACGAGATTGGCGGGATTGGCGACGGATTTATCCCAGCGCTGGTCAGGGACGAAGAAGGAACTCTCAGCCCCATTATCGAGGAAGTAATACAGATCAAGAGTGACGAAGCGATTTCGGAGTCGAAGGAGCTGGCCAAGAACTTTGGGTTCTGCGTCGGGGTGTCCTCCGGTGCGAACTTCCTTGCGGCGAAGAGGCTCAAGAAGCGTTTCCAGAATGTGGTGACGGTGTTCCCTGACGGATTCACGAGGTACGAATCGCTCGGCCTAGGCCCCTCCGGAAGGTGCGGTTTCCATGGTCACGCGTGCCGTCGGCACAACGAAATCGTTGCGGGCCTTCGAAAATCCGTGTAGGCCGAGTCACCCGGTGAGAAGTTAGACAGACGTTCTCTCTTCTGCTCGGTCGGTTGGCGTTGGCCCGCCATTCACCGCAGTCCAAACGCGTCAGACTTGAGAATCGTGTCTCCGCCTTAAGAAGAACGAGGCGGGCTCAGGTCCGAAGGCCATGAAAGTCCTTGTCGCCTATGCCAGCAAGGCCGGTTCGACCAAGGGAATAGCGGAGTTCATCGGGGAGAAGCTTCGCGAGCGCGGAATAGAAGCTGAGGTACAAGACGCTGGCACCGTCCGAAGGCCCGAGGACTATGATGCCTTCGTGGTGGGGAGCGCACTCTACATGTTCCATTGGATGAAAGAGGCGAAGCAATTCGTCCTGAAGAACCGAGCCGCCCTCGCCGGTCGACCCGTCTGGTTGTTCAGCAGCGGACCTGTCGGCCTTCAGAAGGTGGATTCCAAGGGCCGCGACGTGCGTGACGTGTCCGTCTCGGGACCGAAGGAAATCGAGGAACTCAGCGAGGCCGTCAAGCCCCGCGAACACCGGGTCTTCTTCGGGGCCCTCCACAGCGACATGGTCGGCGGCGCCATGGGCATCACCTACAGACTCATGCGTCGGAGCAAGGCCGTGCGCGAATCAATGCCTGACGGAGACTATCGAGACTGGAAAGATGTAGAAGCCTGGGCAAGCGGTATCGCAGATGCAATCACCACCCAAACGCCAGCTACAACCCGCTGACTAGTGAACGCCGTTAGGGAGTCATGTTCCCCACAGCTCCAATCCCGAGGCAAGGGAGCACCTGGGCGCTCGTAGCGCACAGATGACATGCGGGCTCACGTTCGACCGGCCCTACTGGTGCATGCCGTCGTGGAACCACTTCACGAGCGAGACCTCGTTGGTGTTTCCCCGCTTCTCAGCGTGCACAATCCCCCTTTCTGATAGCGCTGCGATGACCCTGTGTGTCTTCAACCTGGACAGACCTGCCTCCTTCGTGATGTACTTCTGCAAGTAGGTCCCACCATGGGCGTCCAGCACGCCGACCACCTTCCTCTCGTCCGGCTTCAGGGTCCTCAGGACTACGGCGGCAGCGTCAGATCCGCCGCCAGTTCCCGCCACGTAGTTCTTCATCTCGGGGAGGACGAGGAAGTAGACTATTCCCACCACGCTTGCAAGCAGCGTGAAGAGGAAAAGGAGCGTCGAGAGAGGGATGAGAATTGTCAGGTTGGGTGTAAAGCCTCCCGTCATCAGCCCTGCGAGCACGTTGAGCGGGGACTCGTCGGGGGCTACGCTCAGGGCGAGGATGAACATGGAGACCGCAAGGCCGGCCGCCGCCGTCACGAGCACTATCAGCAGGACCTTGAGTTTGTCCATCTCTCCCTACTGTCCCCTCCGTGCGGAGCTAACCTCTCTCTCTTAGCCTCATCCGGATTCAGGACGTCGGCGGCTTCCACCTTAGTGTGAGGACCCCGCCTGCGATACCGAGGATTGCCCCCAGGACGAATCCTCCCAGGCCGATGAAGCTCAGCACAGAGAAGACCAGGATCAGTATCCCCCAGGTCCGCCGAGTGCCGACCCTCGCCAACAGCATCGTCGCAGACAGCAGAACGACGGCCCCGCACACGAGCCCGAAACCCCCCATCACCGTCAGCACACCGGAAATGAGGCCGGGGAGGCTCGCCTTGTCCATTCCCGCCGGAACCGTCAAGTTGGAGAGGTCCATATGAGGTATGATGTAGGACGCGACCCCGATGAAAATCGCGCCTCCGAGGATCATGATCATGCCCCCCGCGAGGGCCAATAGCGCGGCCGTCTTTGGGTAGGCCGAGCTCGCCTTCTCCATGGAATTCATCGCCATGGGCGCTGTCTAACGTAGCCAAGACTAAATTGGTTCCCTGAAACGAAGACGATACCGTTTCCAGCACCTGAAACGAAACGGACTGCAGCCCGTTTCACGCCTCAAATCGGTGGCATGCCCCGGAAGACAGCCGTTGCATGGCCGCAACCAGGGCAGCTTTCCTCTTCCTTACGCTGGCAGCGCCGATGGCTTCCACTTCAGTACAAGTGCGCCACCGACTATGCCTAGCACCGCGCCAACGACGAATCCTCCCAGGCCGATGAAGCTCAGCACAGAGAAGACCAGGATCAGTACGCTCCAGGTCCTTGTCTGGCCGGGGTTGGTCAGAAGCTCCACGGCTGATATGAGGACTACTGCACCCGATACGAGTCCGAAGACCCCCATCAGTCCGACGAGGCCGGAGACGAGGCCAGGAATTGCGGTGGCAGGGAGCCCCTGAGGGACGTTGATGTTGCTGTAGGTGAGGTTCGGGAGGACCAGGGCCGACACGGCCACGAATAGTACGCCGCTGAGAGTGATGACGATGCCACCTGCGAGTGCGATGATAGACGCGGTTCTTGGGTACTCAGGCGAGTTGTTCTGCGTCATTTTTTCTTACCTCGAGGGGAGCTTAAGATTGAGGCGAAAAGTAGGTTCTGTGAAACGATAGCGAGCCGCTCTGACTCCTTCGTTCCGAGAGGGTGAAACGATGTTGATACGGACTGACCAAGGAAACGAATCCTAAGACAGACCTGTGGGACTAGCTCGCAGGCCGTAGCCGACCGCCCTGTCCAAGGCAATATGCACCAGCCAACCGAAAAGCGGCCAGTATACTCCGCCAAGGAGGACCAGGGCTGCGGCAGAAACCGCACCCCAGGTGAGCAGCGTATGGAAGGCGTTGTAGAGGGATGCGCCCCATGGAGGCCATTCCCTCCTCTTCGAGGAAGCTCCTATTGCCGCGAACGGTATCAGATCAGGGAGGGCTACCCAGAAGACCACCTGGAGCCAGTCAACCCCGCCAAGATAGATGCTTCTCCAGATCAGATAGCCGAGCGTAGCGAGTCCCAGCACCCCGTACTCGATCCGGTAGAGTCTCGACCTCGCGTCTTGGAACCCCGGCCCGAATCCTGAGGACAATTCGTTGCCCAGGGCGCCTCCACATGTGTTATACCGTTTGCTGACTAGCCCAGGGCCCTGCCCAGGACCGCGCCGAGCTGTTCGAACCTCTCCACCTCCCCTTCGCGCAGTCCTTCATTCCTGTGCCTCCATTCCCTCCATTCACCCCTGTTTCTGAACTCCTCCCTCTTCCGCTCCGGTCCATGGCTGGCGATTATGGCCGATACGTTCGGGTTGGCCATCGTCAGTCCCTGGCGTCGCAGCCTGCCTTCGATGTACTTCGCAGCGCTGCCTGCAAAGAACGACTCCCTCCTTGTATCGAAGGCGAAGGCCCTCCTTCCCGAAAGTTCGAGGTTCGCCATCGACTCCAAGAACTCCCGCATGCTCTCGGAGGCAGTCCGGTAGTGAGTCGGCCCTCCGATGCAAATCAGGTCATACTCGCTCAGCGAACTGATCGCTGCTTCCTTCACACTTGAGCAGCTGGTCTGAATCCCCGACTGTCTGAGACCTGATTCGAGTGCCCTTGCCACCTTCTCCGTGTTGCCGTATCGCGTGTCGAACACCACGCAGGCCTTCATTCCACACGCTGGGCTCTCGTTCCGCTATTAAGCCTGGAAGCCAATTCCCACATCTGAAATCGCCGCCGGGCAGCCGCGCCCAACGAGGCGATGGCATAGGGTATATCGCGCTCCCTGAACACGCCCGCGGCAGGCTTGGACCCCGTAGAGCAGGCCGCGCTCTTTCTCCTGGCAGGGACCCTGGGGTTCTTACTTTCGCGTGGCCGCTCTGCCGCTCGTTTCGTCGACGCGATTGGCTTTCTGAACGTATGGGTCGCTCTACCTGGGCTCTTTTTCGTGATCTATGTCACAAGGGGAATCGTGTCTGAGGACATCGGGATAGTGACTTTCAGCGCCTCGTTCACACTCGTCATCGTCCTTCTACTCCTAGTCATGTCGAGGGGCATGACGGGCGCAGTCCGCGGGGCCGTAGTCCTGAACGGTGCGTTCGTGAACGCCATCAACCTGCCTTTCCCGATTCTCCAGTTGATGATGGGCACCTACACATACGCGGCGACCTTTGCCGCGACGACGAGCGCCCTTCAGATCGTAGTGGCCAGACTTCTGCAGCAGCACCTAGGGACCGGAGTCAGAGGAGGGGCCAGGGCGTCTTTCACCCGAGCAGCCCCGCTGGTCGCCCTTGGTGCGGGGGTGCTGTTGCACTACATGATCTGGCCTTCGGTGCCGTCGGTCGACCTCATCGAGGGTGCCGATCTTCTCGAGAACGCTCTTATCGCAGCCATCTTCCTTCATTTCGGCCTTGCCCTTGGCAGGTCGCTCGCGGGGCCGGGCCGTCCCATGGGGCTGGGCAACCGGCCGTTTCTGGCAACAGCTGTGGCTCGATGCGTCCTTGGGCCCGCTCTTGCCTTGGCGCTGGGCCTTCCTCTGGGGGTGGGGTCAGCAGTTTACGTCCAAATGGTCTTCGTTGCGACAATGCCTCCGGCGATAATCAACACTCTGATCTCGCGCGTTTACGGATTCGACTCCGACTCTTCGGCCAAGTGGACGACCGTCCTGACACCCATCAACACCATCGAAGCGGTTGCTCTCCTCTTCGTTCTGAGCGCATGATTTCGGGCCCGGTTCTTCGTTGCAGCGCTCGTTCAATGGGCTTCAGGGTGTTCTCGCCTATACTCTGTAAGGCGGTTGTACAGGTACTCGAAGTGTGAAAAGAAGAAGGGTTCCTTCAAAGACTTCCTCATACCTTGGATTACCGGCTGAATCGGTTCCCAGAGGCTCACCAAGGTCGGTCCGAAGAGACTGTCTACCAATTTGATGTCGATGAGGTTCTGCTCCAATAGGACCCCGAGCCCCTCGAAGATGATTGCAACCTGGGTTACGCCCGTGAGCGTGGCCTTCGGGGGGAACTCCGGGCTCTGTGACCGGAGTTGGCCGACGCTGTTAATGGCTTCGACCATCTCCTTGCTGCCGAACCTGTCGTAGATTCTCATGATGACATCGGTCCTCCTGGTCTGGGTGAGGTGGCGGAGCTCCAGCATCGTGAAACCAAGGCCCAGGATGACGCTTACGGCGACAACGATAGCCGAAGCGGTTGGGACGTCGATCATCTTCAGGCAAGCGGGAACACGGGCCCGCCGTCACATAAGGGAGGCAGACGTTTCTCAGTGTTGGAAGCTGAGCTAAAGCGTCAGGCTGCGACCATGCAATCTAATCGAGAACCTGTTTAAGCCGGCGAGAAAACGCCTTCTTCTTTGGCATCGGCTCAGCGGTCTGACTCCCGGTGGCTGGTGGTGGTTGCGGCCACCGGCCTGTCCGTGATCTTCGGGGTCTTCTTCTCATTCGGTGTCTTCCTCGACCCGCTGATTTCCGAGTTCGGCTGGTCGAGTGCCCTTACTTCATTTGTCTTCTCCGCGTACAGCTTGAGCTACAGCCTCGGTGCGATCGTAATCGGAAGACTTGCGGACAGGTACGGCGTCCGAAGCACTATTGCGCTCGGGGGCGTCCTGATAACGATGGCCTTGGTTCTGTCCAGCAGGGCGGACGCAATCTGGGAACTCTATCTTACCTTCGGTGTCATGGGAGGCGTCGGTGCAGCGGCCTTCTGGATCCCTCCTACGAAGGCCGTCATTGAGCGGTTTGAATCAAGTGCAAGCGTGAACATGGCGGTGAGCGTGGTGGCCGTTGGCACGGGCGCAGGGACGCTTCTAATCTCCCCAGTAGCCGGATTCTTCATCATTGAATACGGGTGGCGCGTTTGCTACCTGCTTTTCGCCCTGATTTCAGCGGCGATCTCTCTCTTCGGTGTGCTGGTGATTAAGAGCCCCAGGAGGGGTGACGGTTCAGTCTCCGCGGCGACTCAGACAGGTCAACACCTTTCTGCTGCGATCAGGACCAGGAACTTCTGGTCGCTGTTCGGCATGTACGTCCTGGGGTGCGGGATTGCCCGCTACACCGTCCTCGTCTACATTGCCGTTTACGCTCTTGCGGCGGGGTTCCCACTCCAGGCGGGGGCATTGTGCGTGGGGTTGATCGGCGGAGGGAGCATCCTTGGTCGGCTTGGTTCCGGGCTCCTGTCCAGGGCGCTTCGTGACAACCTGATCGTCCTGGTCAGTTTCGTCCTCCAGGGGGTCTCGAGCATCGCGGTCGTTCTATCGGTGAACATCTGGCTCGTCTACGGTTCGGCATTTGTTTTCGGCATCGGCTACGGCGCCTACGTCCCCCAGTTCCCCTTGCTCACGATGAAGAGCTTCGGGATGAAATCCTACGGTCTGGTCTACGGGGCGATCTCTTCCGGCCTCGGTTTCGGAGCCCTTGTGGGGCCCCCGGTCCTTGGGGGTCTTCTGTCTAGCGCCACCGGGAGCTTCTTCCTCACTTTCGTGCTGTCAGGGGCGTTCTCCCTGGCCGCTGCGGCAATGGCCCTCCTCATCAGAATCCAGAACTGAAAACCATCGAGTCGCTCCGGGCGCATCCCTGGCAATGCTGGGCAAAAGTTGGCCCGGGTCGCGGACTCAACACCATGATCTTACCCTGCCGCTTTGGGGCCCTGACTACCTTGAAATGTTAATAGTGAGACAGTTCCACGACTTTGCCGAGATGACCGCCGAAACTGCCGAGAGCGGAGAAAGTTCCGAGGAAGAAAATATCAGCGCTCAGGAAGAAATGTCAACACAGCCTGTCGAAGAAACGTCGACTCCTCCAGAAGGACCTGCAGAGGGCTCACCAGCACCCCCCCAGGCCGGAGGGAGACGAACTCAGCTCAAGGTCGTCAGGGAGAGTGTCGAGTCTCTTTCCAGGGAAGTCGGGCACCTTAGGAAGAGCAGCGAAGCGAACACGAAGAAACTGGAAGCACACATGAAATCGCTCCGAAAGGAGTTGGGGGCGCACGCTCGCTCGAAGGATTTGGGCAAGCATGCCAAGAGCCACCGAGCGGACACTGCGCGGCTAGAGAAGCAAATGGCTTCGCTTCGCAAGGACATGGCCTCACTGAAGAGCGAGATGGCGAAGGAGGCGGCCAGGAGCAGGGCGCATTCGGAGGCTGCGTTCGCCAAGTTCGCTGCAAAGGTCAAAGCAGCAAAGCAACAAAAACCCAAGATCAGATTCAGGAAGAGGAAGGGCTAGCACCACTCTTCGGATTCACTCGCCCGTTGCTGGTCGAGAGCGCCGGGCGCGCCTGGTGACCTCGGCCAGACCACGGACAGATCCCTGTTGATTAGTATGCTTGTTGGCTCTGCGACGGGCTCAATCGAGCCACCCAGGGTGGCAACTTCACGCTCAACAAGCAACTACTGATGAGCGAGTTCATGTCACAGGTCCCGGCGTCGAACGCTTACCTTATGGTTATTCAGGGGACCAGGCAGACAAATATGGAGCCACCGGGGTTTTGAATCTGGCGGCGGTCGGCGATTCCCCAGTGGATTCCAACGGGGTCAACACCTACTAAGGAATTCATGGAGATGGGGCGCCGGGAATCATAATCGGGGGACTTGCGACCATCCTGCCGCGGTCGAGCGGAATCGTAGAAAGGCTTTCGAGAACCACTGGGTGATTGCCTTCGACAACCGAGGTCCTGGAAGGACCAGTCAGTCTCGTAAGCGCTCATTGGAACCCAAGTTCATTCCTTAGGTTCAAATCGCCATCGATGACGCCTTTGCACAAATGGGTCATGACGTGGAGGGCAAAGGTGCTGCGGTGGACGGGTCCCTCCTGAGACAGCTGGTAGAACCTTGGTACTCGTCACTTGCAGACCCCGAGGCCAGCCAGACAGCAGTCCTGAGCTCCCTCCTGGCTGGCTATCAAAGGACGGCCTATGGGAACGAACACGGGGCTTCGACCGTCGGCGGAATCAAGGACTTCAGGTCATGCTTCCCCATCTCAACCTACAAGACCCTCTCTCCCTACGTCGCCAGAGTGCGTAACGGAGAGCACGACGCCCTGCTCCCAGAACCGCTGGCTAGGTGGGTGATGACCAGAGGGACCACAGGCAGTTCCAAGGTACTCCCCATCGGGGACACCCACTTGAATCAGATCCTCACCTTCGGGGCAAGGGCTGTGACCAACTTCGCTCTGAACGGGAGCACTGAAGTCCTCGAGACTCCTGTGCTGAATCTCAACTTCCCGTCAGAGGTGCACGAAATGGAGAGGAACGGAAGGCGGGAAACGTACGGCTACAGTTCTGGAACCTACGCCAGGGTCCACTCCGAACTGATGGGCGCGAGGCTGGTGCCCAGGCAGGAAGAGATTGACGCCCTCGGTGGGGGGATTACCAAATCCGATTGGGAAGCTCGCTACGAGCTCGCCTATGAACGGGCGAAGGCGGAAGCCATCGGCTCCCTAATGGGGGTGACCCCGGTGATGGTGAGCTTCGCAGACTACGTGAGGAGGAAGCACGGAGTCTGGCCAAAGGCGCTCTGGAAGCCACGGGCCCTTTTCTGCACCAGCGTAGCCAAGATACACACAAAGTACGAACCAATGCTGCTCCTGCGGTACGGTCGAACCCGAGTGATCGAGATGTACACAGCAACCGAGGGGGCATTTGCTCAACAAATCGACGGGAACCCCTACGTCTCGCCAAACTACGATGGCTACCTGTTCGAGGTCGCCACCCACTCGGGCATGAAGATGATGCACGAACTTAGTCCGAACGAATGGGGCCGCCTGGTGGTCTCGACTTCGGTCCTCCCGCGCTACGATATGGGGGACTTGGTAGAAGCCCTTGGGAAGGGGTACTTCAGAGTCTTCGGGAGGAACAAGATGAGCACCAGGATTGAGCACCGGCTGTTCAACCTGCTGGCTGTCAGGCACTAGGAGGCGGGACGCGCCTTCGGAAAGTGAGGCCCACGATTAGCACGAGTACGCCCATGGCCACTATCACCAGCGCTCCCAGTTGGGATGGAATCGTATAGTTGTGGGTCGTTATGGCGCTCAGTCCCGCAAAGATGAGGAAGGCGCCCCCAATCATGGGGCCGATGCCGACATGCCCACGGGAATAGACGTATGCCCCTTCGAAAATCAGGATGATTCCGATACCAGCGATGAAATAGGCCCACCATATATCGCCAGGCAGGTTCCCGTTCTGCTCGAGAAAGAAGGTGACGCCCAGCCAGATTAGAACCAGTCCGCCGACAATCGGTCCGAGCATTCCTCCGTGAGCCGACTTCTCGCCCTTCTCGTTCTTCTCCCGCTTTTCGTGCTTCTCCCCCTTCTCGTGTCTCTGCCATTCGTGCGGCTGCTGGGGTGGAGGTGCGCCGAACGGGGCAGACACCGCGGCGGCTCCACATCTCGGGCAGAATGCAGCGCCAGGAGGAAGCGGGGTCCCGCACCTGTGACAGAAGCCCGCGCCATCGGGCATGAACAGCGAGTTCTTCATCTCGTTATAAAACGGTTAGACCTAATCCATTCAAGAACGGATGCGGGCAACCCTTCGCATCTGCAGGCCTATGGACGGTAGCCGGCAGACTACCTACTCGGACAGGCCGCCTGTGTTCCTGTCAAGGAACGTCCAGATCTTATCCCACCCATCGACGGCCTGCTCCTGTCTGTAGCTCGGCTTGTGGTAGTAGAAGAAGCCGTGGCCTGCGCCCGGGTAGCTGTGGAACTCGTACTTCTTGCCGAGCCTCTTCAATTCCGCCTCGATTTCGGTCACCTGCTGCTGGTCGGGGTTCCGGTCTTCTTGCCCGAAAAGACCCAGGAGTGGGCAGGAAAGACCGCTGGCGTAGTCCAGGGGAGAGACAGGGGCGTTCGGGGTGAGGTCCTCTTTTTTCATCACCACGGACCCTCCCCAGCAGTCTATTGCCGCATCCAAAGACTTCGTCCTGCAGGCGACGAGGAAAACGTGCCGCCCTCCTGAGCATGTACCGAATCCCGCCACCCTGCCGTTGGAGATGGGCATGGCCCTGAGGTAATCCGCGGCATTGGCAGCATCAGCGACCACGTCGTCGTCGTGAACTCCTCCTGCGGCCCTCATCTTCTCAGTCGCTTCTTCGGGGGTCCCATGCCCGAAGCCGAAGTACAGGTTCGGGCTCATCGCAAGATAGCCATGGTGCGCGAACCTCCTGGTCGCTTCCCTGTACCACTCGTCCCATCCAGGCCTGTGGTGAATGAGAACGACCCCGGGGAAGGGCCCAGGGCCCAGAGGGCGGGAGAGGTATGCGTTTACTCTGAGCCCCTTGTGGCCCTCGATCATCACCGTCTCTGACAGCATTCCTTCGTACATGTCCGTGGTATAGGATCGCATGACTCCTGCCCGCCGCCGCATGTTAAATGATTTCCGAGGTGCAATGCTCCAGGGCGCGACCAGGAAATCCAAGTTTCTGACATGAGCCGACAATACGTACTCATCGCTCTCCTCAAACCAAAACGCGGAGCAGATTCGCTGCGTTCAAAACCGCTGGCTTATTATCGCCAGCGTGCACATCACCTGCATATTGGTGCCAGTAGACTTCTTGCAGCCAGTCCGGCACTCTTGGAGATGTTCGGTTGAAGAATAGACTCTCCACCTATTCCATCATCATCCTGCTGGGCCTCTCGCTGATTACCGCCGCCATTGTTCTGCACGATCAGTTCGCCCAGAACCCTCAGGCCGCCCCTCACTTGGCGGGCGGAAGCCCTTCACAATCGTCGCTGCAGAGCACCTCGGTTTCGACCGGCTTTACGAACTCCACGTCTCCCGGTCCGGGGCTCCTAACGACCAGCCCTCCCGCTTCGAACCCATCGCACTCAGGCAGTGGTGATGACGGGCATGACGGGTCTCATCCCAGCCACAATGGCACAGGGATTGACGACTAGAACCCACGCGTGTGAGATGGGAAATTGTTTCAGATTTCGATGGGAGACCTGACAGGGTTCATCGCACTCGGACTGATCCTGACCGCGGCTACACTGATGGCTCTTCGAAGATCATTTGTGAGGAGTCCGAGAGGCCTTGCGCTCTACAGAAAGTTGCACATCGGGATCTCGACACTGGCGGGCCTCTTCTTGGTTGTTCATATCACATATTTCTTTAGCTTTCCTTACAACGACGGCCTAATCCTCGGCTACGTTTCAACAGCCGCGGCAGTGCTGGTTTGGCTGACAGGGACGGCGTTCCTCGAACGGTGGAGGGACACCCTATTCTTTCATGGGACCCTCACCGTCGCGGCGCTGGCTTTGATCGCCATCCACGCGTCTGTAAGCGGGGCGAACCTCCCGCTCATCCTTTCCGTCCTCTTGCTGGGGTCGGGAGTTACGGCGGTGGCTGCAGGGGTTTCTAGGCAGGCGGCGAAGTTCCATTGAGCAGGTTCCGGGCAGGGCTGGGATGAACAGGAGGGAATTCATAAGAAGGGCTGCCGTCACTTCAGTCTTCCTCGCCATAGGTGCAGTCGGCATCTTCGAACTTGCGGAGAAGCTCGCGCCGGCTCGAGCCTCCGTCCTCCTCACCACGGCGGGGTCGCAGACATCACAGAACTCCGCGGGATCGACCTCTGAGGCCTCTCAAAGCGTCCAAACTATTCCCCAGGGATACATCTACGTGGGGCAAGTCGCCAGTCTTGGGGGCGCGACCTCTGCTTACTTCGCTCATCCGAACTACGGCAACTCGATTCTGCTGCTCCTTTCAGGGCAATGGAAGGCCTTCACCGCGACATGCACGCATCAGACCTGCACGGTTGAGTACACGAACTCCGAAATCTACTGCCCCTGTCACGGAGGCACGTTCAATCCTTCCAACGGCGCCGTCACCGGTGGACCTCCACCTGCTCCTCTAACCGAGTTCGCAGTCCTGGTCCAGGGCAGCGATATCTACGTCTCTTCAGAGGCCATCCAGTAAGGGGCTCCAGCAAGGCGGTCGCTCAGGTTATAGCACAGACGCGTTGACGTCCCAACAGTGAAGGCTGAAGCACTGGAATGGCTCCTCGAGCCGTCCGACCCTCCCATAAGAGCGCTCACTCTGACCGAGGTCCTGGGCAAACGACCTGACGATCCGGAAGTAAAGGCCACCCGCGAGTCAAGCCTCTCCTACAGGCCAGTCGTGACCCTTGAGAGAAGGCAGGGGCGGCGAGGATACTGGCCTCCGGACGATACCTGCTACAACCCGAAATTCACGGCCACGGTCTGGCAGCTGATGCTCCTAGGGGAGATGTGGACCCCGCGCACTCCCTGGATAGAGAGCGCGGTCGAGCGGTTCATCGTCCAGCACCAGATGGAGAACGGGGCCTTCTGCTGGCGGCTCATAGGCGGGAGGGGAAAGCAGGAGGAGGAGCCGTGCCTCACGGGGAACATGCTGCGGACCATGCTCGTCTTCGGCTACGGAGACGACCCGCGGGTCAAGAAGGGGCTGGACTGGATGCCGGAGCACCAGCAGAAGGACGGGGGGTGGAACTGCGACTACCCATCCTACAGCCCGACGCACAGCTCTTTCATGTCTACCATTGAGCCGCTCTGGGCATATTCCGAAGTCCCCAAGGCAAAGTGGACCAGACGGATGAAAAGTTCGATTGAGGGCGGAGCGGAGTTCCTACTGGCTCACAGGCTCTACAAGTCGCACCGCGACTGGCGTCCCGTGGAGTTCCGAGGCATGCACAAGATCTTCGGTGGCGGGCTCCCGACCAAGTTCCACTTTCCAATGTACTACTACTACGATGCCCTTCACGCGCTGAGGATCCTGGTCAAGCTTGGATATCAGGACGACGAGAGGATAGGCGACGCTGTGCATCTCATGCTCTCGAAGAAGACCCCCGACGGGAGGTGGTTGCTCGAAGGAGACTGGGTGAGGGAGCGAAAAGACGCGGGCAGGAAGACGCTGGTTACCATCGAGCGTTTGGGGAAGCCGAGCAAATGGGTCACCCTCAACTGCTACCGAGTCTTGGCAAAGAACGGGGGGCTCGAGCTACCTCAGTAGTGTAGCCTCGGGAACGCGGAAAGTGCGGTCGCCGGTCCGCATGGGATGCGTCATTGACTGGCTTCGCTTCTCTGAATGAGGTAGACTCCAGACAATATCAACGCGCCGCCAGCCACCTGAACTGGGGTGATGGTTTCTCCTAGAACGATGAAAGCGAGCAAGGGGCCCATGATGGACGAGGCCGAGAACACTAGAATCGCTCTGACAGCTCCGATGAGCTTGAACGCCCCCACTGAAAGCAAGGTCATTCCTGTGAAGATGACGGCAAGGGTAACGGTAAGTGGAAGCGATGTCAGGGGAACTACCAAGGACGAAGTGAACAGGAGGAGAAGCATCG
>Ga0187766_10001334_pt1 | contig 14480 bp, 13 predicted proteins | sample 0216_QUI02_MP05__4_FD_132971 | JGI IMG/M metagenome (GOLD analysis project Ga0187766, IMG submission 132971) | Tropical peat soil microbial communities from peatlands in Department of Meta, Colombia - 0216_QUI02_MP05_20_MG | ecosystem: Environmental > Terrestrial > Soil > Wetlands > Peat ... | reverse complement strand
TGATAGAGAGGACACTAAAGCGCAGCCTACTCCCCTTCCTGGCCTCCGGATCTGATGCCGTCACTTCTGACACCATGCCTCTAATCATGAACTTAGTGGGTCTTGATGAGACACTGGCGAGCCTGATCAGAGACCCCACCACAGGCTCCCGCTACGACTTGGCCGACAAGATTGTCGGAACGGCCACCCAGGTGGCGGATGACAAGTCAACCAAGATAGACAGGCTGGGTGTGGCCATGCTTGACCTGGATGGTGCGCTCAGACTGGCCACCCTTGACTCGGAGAAGTATGGGAAGGCGAACCTCCAGCCACTGCAGAAGGGAGCCTACACCCAGGCGCCACGACTTCAGCTGGCGGACCTCGAGAACCCGGAGAAGATGGAATACATGTCGAAGCTTGCGGCAGGCCTCCACGGCGGAGTGTCGATGACACTCGACGGCTCGGCTGAAGAGGTCAGGGGGATCTACAACCTGATACTGAACGCGACACCCAAGCTACCATACTTCAAGGTGGACAGGACGATTTCGGTGTGCAGGAACTGTGGCGCGAAGCTGCCCCAGAATTCCGCGAGATGTCCCCGCTGCAAGTCGGTAGCCATGGCGCAGTATTCGACTGCGGCGTAAGCACCGCTATCCAGCTCGACTTCTTGTCAAGAAGAGTTTACTGCGCCACACCTCATGTTGCGTGTGCCCCTCGCTAGGTCCTCGCGTGTTTGTTAACTTGTGGTAAGCCTAGGTTGAAATATATGCCTGGGGCGATGGGGTCGAGGTCAAGGTTATGACGTCAATAGTTGAGCAACCACGTGACTCTCCGGATGCCGGGGAGCAGAAGGGAGAAATCGTGCTCCCGACGGAGACTCTCGCGGCGTTCGGCGGAGATGAACTGCGCGCCAGAGTTTTTTACGAGAAATACGCGCTGAGGGACGCCCAAGGGAGACAGATAGAGAAGCACCCCGAAGACATGTGGCGCAGGGTCGCCAGGGAGCTGGCCTCGGCAGAGACGGACGACGAGAAGAGGAAGGAGTGGGCTTCGAAGTTCTATTGGCTTCTGGAGGACTACCGATTCGTGCCAGGAGGGAGGGTGCTGTTCGGGGCGGGCCAGACGAGGAAGTCGACCCTTCTGAACTGCTACTTCTTCAAGATCAAGGAGGACTCGATTGAAGCGATATTCGATTGGTGCAAGGAGGCCGCCCGGACCTACAGCTTCGGAGGGGGAGTCGGCACAGACATCTCTGTCCTTAGGCCTCGCGGGGCGCCCGTAAACAACTCGGCCATCTACAGCTCGGGCGCGGTGTCTTTCATGGAGCTCCTATCGACGACGACGGGGACCATCGGTCAGGCAGGGAGGAGGGGAGCCCTGATGATAACGATCAGCGTCGACCACCCTGACGTGATGGAGTTCATCGGCGTGAAGAAGGACCTCAAGAAGGTGAACTACGCTAACATCTCTGTGAAGATATCTGACGACTTCATGAGGGCGGTCGAGACCGACGGCGACTTCATGCTTCACTTCAAGAACGAGAAGGTCGAGCTGAGCAGGACCGTCCGGGCGCGGGACGTCTGGAGGTCCCTGATCAAGGGCGCCTGGCAGTCGGCCGAGCCAGGGGTTCTTTTCTGGGACACCATCAAGCGGGACTCGACCACCGAGTACAACGGCATGGAGGTAAAGGGAGTCAACCCGTGCAGCGAGCAGACCCTCGAGAGCTACGGGTGCTGCTGCCTGGGCTCGGTCAACCTCAGCGCATTCGTGAGAGAACCCTTCACCGAGAGGGCAAGCATCGATTGGGACGGACTCACGCGCGCTACACAATACGGGGTCCGCTTCCTCGACAACGTGCTAGACTACAACTCCGGAAGGCACCCGCTTCCTCAACAGAAGGAAGCCTCGCTGCACAGCAGAAGGGTGGGGGTCGGTATCACCGGACTCGGCGACATGCTGATCAAGCTGGGATTGAAGTACGACGAGGACTCGACAATAGAGTTCGTGGACCACCTGTTCGAGAGAATCAAGAACCTGATCTACGACTACTCCACCGACCTTGCAAAGGAGAAGGGCAGCTTTCCTGCTTTCGACGCGGAGAAACACCTCGCCCAGCCCTTCATCTCAAGGCTCGATGAGAAGGTCAAGGAGAAGATCAGGACCCAGGGCATAAGGAACGCCGCCATCACGACGATTCCGCCTGTGGGCTCAGGATCCATCCTGGCAGGGACCAGCAGCGGCGTCGAGCCCGTCTTCGCTCTCTTCTACACCAGAAGGAGCAAGTCCCTGAGCGAGGGGGAGTTCAAGGTCTTCCACCCTCTGGTCAAGGAGTACATGGACGCGACAGGGACCAGGGACGATAAAGAAATTCCAAACTACTTCGTGACCGCCCACCAGATCAGGCCGGAGATGAGGGTGAGAATGCAGGCGACCATCCAGAAGCACATCGACACGGCCATCTCAAGCACCGTCAACCTGCCTGAGGAAATAACACCCGAGGAGGTGGAGAAGGTCTACCTGCTCGCCTGGAAGATGGGGTGCAAGGGCATCACCGTCTACAGGGAGGGGAGCAGAGAAGGAATCCTTGAAACGGAGAAGGTGCCGAAGAAGGTCGAACCTCCAAGCGCAGAGTTCGAGCGCCCCAAGATGATGGAGGGGAAGACAGTCAAGCTGAGACTCCCCCAGGGAGGGCTCTACCTGACCGCCAATATGGACAACGGGGAGCTGAAGGAGGTGTTCGTGACCCTGGGCAAGTCGGGAGGGGACGAGAAGGCCGACGCCGAAGCCCTGGGCAGGCTCATCAGCCTCTATCTGCAGAACGGGGGAGACATCAAGAACGTCGTATCCACCCTGAAGGGCATCAAGGGGAAGTACGTCTCCTGGGACGAAGGGACCCAGTTGCAGTCCATCCCCGACGCCATAGCCAAGGCGCTGGAGATGCTGACCCTGAACCACGTCGTGAAGGAGTCTGGGTTCCCGACGGAAGGGAACCCGAAGTCTCTGGGAGGGACGTGCCCCGACTGCCACGACTCCACTCTCGTCTTTGAAGGAGGGTGCTACAAGTGCATGAATTGTGGCTACTCGAAGTGCGAGTAACCGAGCCACCCCCACAACGATTTTACACGCGCCCCTAGGGACGGCGCTGCTTGAGCAAAGGGAACAGGGCACTGCTCATAGTCGTATTGACGACCGCGTTGGTACTAACCCCTCTCATCCTCGGTGGGGCCCTCCTAGGACTCGATGTCGGGCCCCAAATCGGATACTCAGGGACAGTCCTTGCGATTGCCTTTTCGACCGTGGGATTTGTGATAGGGATGGTCGTCATATGGAGGGTGATTAGGGCGGTAGTGGGGCGGGAAAGAAAGGCCTACTGACCGATTTTCTTCAGCGCCTCTGACTTTGCCTTCTCGACCTTCGCCTTGAGGTCTGCCGTAGCCTGGTCGTATGCCTCCCCCACCCTCTTGGCAACCGACTTGAACGGCTCCTCCACCAGCTCTTCGCTCATCGGACCACCTTCTTCTCCAGCACCTTCTTCACGTGCTTCAGCCTCGAAAACTCCTCCCTCTCCCTCTCCTCGAGGGTGGCTTGGATGTATCTGATAGAGCTCTCGTACCGCGGTATGATCATGTACTCGAGGGCGTTGAGCAACCGCTGGGTCTTCTCGAGCTCCTTTGCGAGGCGGAAGATAGCGTTCTCGTATTCGGCTGCCTTGAAAATGGAGGGGAGGACTTTCCTCATCTCCCTGGCCGCCCTGTCGACCGCCACGTTGCTATCCGCGAACCCGTAGGTCATGCCAACCTCCCTCTCGGAGAGCTTGATAGAGGGAATGTCTACGTCTACAATTCTACGGACTTGTACGTCCGCCTCCACCATTGGCGGAGTGTTGGCGGCTATGCCTTCGAGCCTGAGCGGCCCGAGCTTGAGGTAGGCGTCAAAGAGGGCGAGGTAGGCGGCTGATAGGGGCTGCGAGATCCCTTCCCTGGCGGTCGTGGCCTGCTCTATCATCTCGTCGAGCCGCTTCAGCAGGACGTCCCGTTTGTCGTCCAGCACCTTTTTGACCCTTACCGCCGTCTGGAGGCGCTTCCGGGTACCAATGAGCTCTATTTTCGTCGGGAGGACGTTGCCGCCGGACGCTACTGACATGGCCTAAGCAGCCGACTTCCCTTTGATGTAGTGTTGCTGGATGAACTCTTCTTTGATGTTTGTCAGCTCACTGTCGGGGAGGACGGAGAGAACCTCCCAGGCGATGCGGTGGGTATCCTCGAAGGTCCTGTTCTCGTCGTACCCCTGGTTGAGGAATTTCTGCTCGAAGTCGTCCCCGAACTGCAGGTATTTCAGGTCCGAGCCCGTCAGCCCGGACTTGCCCACGATTTCGGCCAGCGCCCTCAGCTCGACCGCCCTTGCATATGCATTGTAGAGTTGGTTCCCCACCTGGTGGTGGTCCGGGCTGGCCCTCCCCTGCTTAATGACGTAGCCAAGCGCGGGGCCCATGAGCCTGCTCAGGCTAGAAAGGACGTAGACCGGAGGGTAGATCCCCTTCCTGAAGAGATCCCTTCCTAGGAAGATCTGACCTTCGGTGATGTAGCCCGTGAGGTCTGGAATGGGGTGGGTGACGTCGTCACTGGGCATCGATAGGATTGGCATCTGGGTAATGCTCCCCTTCTTTCCCTTGATTCTACCCGCCCTTTCGTAGTTGGTTGCCAGGTCGGTGTAGAGGTAACCGGGGAACCCCTTCCTGCCTGGGACCTCCTCCCTCGCCGCCGAGATTTCTCTAAGCGCCTCTGCGTAGTTCGTGATGTCAGTGATAATCACTAGGACGTGCATCCCTAGCTCAAAGGCCAGGTACTCCGCCGCTGTGAGCGCGACCCTCGGGGTGATGATTCTCTCGATGGCGGGGTCATCCGCCAGATTCAGGTACAAAATGCTCCTGCGTATTGCGCCGGACTCGGCTAGAGTCCTCTGGAAGAATGAAGCCTCGCTGTGAGACACCCCGACTGCTGCGAACACGACCGCGAATTCCTCCCCTTCCCCCACCACGGTCGCCTGCCTGGCTATCTGCGCGGCAAGCATGTTGTGTGGCATGCCTGCGCCAGAGAAGATCGGGAGCTTCTGGCCCCTGACGAGAGTGAGCATGCCGTCTATGACCGAGACCCCGGTCTGGATGAGGTCGGTAGGGTACTCGCGTCTTTCTGGATTGATGGGTGCCCCATTTACGTCCAGGAACGTCTTCGCCACCGGATCAGGGAGCCCGTCCTGGGGCCTGCCCAGGCCGTCGAACACCCTGCCAAGGAGCTGGTCTGAGACCGGTAGCTCCATTGTCTTGCCAAGGAAGCGTGCCCTAGTTCCGCTGATGGATAGCCCCGAGGTGCCCTCGAAGACCTGGACCACCGCCTTCCCGAAGCCCGTCTCGAGGACCCTGGCGAGCCTCCTGTTGCCTGAATTGTCCTCGATCTCCACGAGCTCGTCGAAGGCCGCTCTGTCAACGCCCTCCACGACGATTAGCGGCCCCCTGATTTCAGCGATCTTGCTGTACTCCAGTCCAGAGGAGGACTTGCTCATGCGGTCCTAACCTCCTGGATACCAGAGATTGAAGAGAACTCGTCGAACATCTGCCTCGAGAGCGCCTCAAGCCTGTCGAGGTCCTCGCTCTTGATTGCGAACTTTGCCCTGAGCATGGGCGCGATCACCTGCATTCCCCTGATCTTTGCGAGCGATGTGCCGTTCCTTAGCGCCCGGAGTGCCTCCTGGTAGTACTGGACGAACATCTTCATCATGAGGAACTGCTTCTGCGGGCTGCAATACGCATCAACGTCGTCGTAGGCGTTCTGCTGCAAGAACCCGATTTGGATCATCCTGGCTACGTCGAGGATCAGCTTTTCCTCGTCGGGGAGAGCCTCGGGTCCGAGCAGGCGGACGATCTCCTTCAGTGCGTCCTCACGCTGCAGGATGCCGTAGGCATCGCCCCTCACCTTCGCCCACTCCTTGTCCACCCTCTCAGCCCACCACTTGCTGACCGAGTCGACGTACCCGGAGTAGGAACTCATCCAGTTGATTGACGGGTAGTGGCGGGAATAGGCAAGCCTGGCGTCCAGGGCCCAGAAGTTCTTGACGAACCTTATGGTCTGCGAGGTAACCGGCTCTGTGAAGTCGCCGCCCGCAGGAGAAACAGCGCCTATCAGAGTGATCGACCCTGTCCTTTCAGGGGTTCCAAGTATGTCAGCGCGCCCTGCCCGCTCGTAGAACTCGGCGAGCCTAGACGCTAGGTAGGATGGGTAGCCTTCCTCCGCTGGCATCTCCTCGAGCCTTCCGCTGATTTCGCGAAGTGCCTCTGCCCACCTGCTTGTGGAGTCGGCGACAAGGACTGTGTCATATCCCATGTCCCTGTAGTACTCGGCCATTGTAACGCCGGTGTAGATGCTTGCTTCTCGGGCGGCCACTGGCATGTTGCTCACATTGGCAATCAGAATGGTCCTCTCCATCAGCGGGCGGCCGCTCTGAGGATCTATGAGTTCAGGGAACTCGACGAGCACTTCGGTCATCTCGTTGCCCCTCTCCCCACATCCGATGTGGAAGACTACCTTGGCGTCTGCCCACTTCGCGACGCTGTGCAGGGTGACCGTCTTGCCGGTCCCGAATGCGCCCGGAATCGCGCCAGTTCCTCCCTTGGACATGGGGAAGAACGAGTCCAGGACCCTCTGACCCGTCAGCAGGGGGATCTCCGGGTCGAGCCTCTCCCTGATCGGGCGAGGCGTCCTGACCGGCCACCTGTGATAGAGCATCAGTTCCTGCTTCTTCCCTGATTTGTCATCGGCTGTAACCACGACCTCATCTACCCTGCGCCTCCCCTCGCTGGCGACGTCCTTCACCCTCGACTTGGGGGTCGTGGGGGGAGCAAGTATCCTGTGCTCGATGAGCGGTGTCTCCTTGACCGTACCCAGTATCGATCCGCCCTCGATTTCGTCTCCCATCTTTACAGCCGGGACGAAATCCCACTCCTTATCGAACGGGATCGAGTTGGCCGAGACGCCTCTGGTGATGAAGGCACCAGCCTTTCCGGCGATCACGTCTAGGGGCCTCTGGAGGCCGTCGTAGATTGTTCCTATCATGCCAGGGCCAAGGCTCGTCGAAAGAGGCTGCCCCGTCCCGACCACGGGCTCGCCGGGCCTCAGACCACCGGTGGACTCGTATACCTGAACGAATGCGATGTCTCCGGTAAGCTTGATGACTTCGCCAACCAGCTTCTCTTCTCCGACCTGGGTCACCTCATACATCTTAGAGGCAGCCATGCCAGAAGCCTTGACAGCAGGGCCTGAAATCCACTCGATTTTTCCCTTGGCTGGCAAAACAGAACCTGCTCGACCGCCAAATTTGGCGGCCTTATAACGTTTAGAGGGGCACGGCTCTTTTTCGTGTCTCACGTGGTGCCCGTTAGTATCGCGGCGACCTCCTTGCGGAGGGTGGGTCTCATCCTTTCGAGTCTAGCCTCGAAGGTGTTGTCGAACCTGACCGACCCGTCTGGCGTGGTTAGGACAACACCGCCCATGGTGTCTACCCCCGCCTCGTCCAGAGAGAGCTTGGCCTTGCTCCCGAACTTTCTGATTGCGGAAGATACTGCCCTCCTGTCCTTCGTGGCGCACTGCACCTTGGCCCTGGGGCCCATGACGTCCAGGCCTTCCTGAATCAGGGAAATCAGGGCCTTCTCTTGAGCAGGTCCGGACTCGGAGGATATCCGCCTGGTCGCCAGCTCGAAGGCCTCGTTGACCGCTCTCTCGAGGGACCTGAGCTGTGCGTTCCTGGCATCGAGCTCGGCCGCCCCGACTATTTGCCTCTTTGCAGCCTCTGCCTGTTTTTCTCCCGTCTCGAGGATCTTGGCGACGGCTTCGTCGGTCTCCTTCCTCACCGCCTCTATCTTTGCAAGTGTCTCGGATCGTCCAGCCTCCAGATCGCCTAACACCTCGGCTTCAAACTCCCCCGAGACCTTCTCGAGTGTGTCAGAGGCTGCTTTGCTCAATCCCTCAGACTCCGAGTATCGCCCTCAGCATGGCTCTGTACTCCACCTTCTCCTTTTTGCTCCCTGGACCTGGGACTTCATAGATCAGCGGGATCGCCCTCCTGGCCTTCAATTGGGTGAGCCGTTCCGCTATCGGTTTGGCGACTTCGTCGCTTACCATGATCAAACCGACCTCGGGGTCCTTGGAGAGAATCTCAATCTTCTCAAGGGCAGCTGGCGAGTTGGGCACGTACTCACCGGTCACTCCTGACAGGACGAACCCTGTAACGAACGCCTTTCCTCCAACCGCCACCACTTTCACTTGGACTCACCCAGCAGTCTCGCCGCGGCAAACTCTGCTGCCTCCATCCTATGCTGTGAAATGGAGCGCTCGTACTCCTTCAATACCGAGTCTCCCTCTTCTCTAATCTTCTTCGCTTCAGCTTCTGCCTCCGCCTTTGCCTCCCTCACGCGTCGGGTAGCGATATCTGTAGCCTCGGCAATCGCGGAGCTCCTTGCGGCCTCTGCCCAGTCCAAAGCGTCTTTCAGGGTCCTCCTCTTCGCGTCTGAGACCTCAGCCTTCGCACTTTCGAGAGCGGTTTCAAATTCCACGAGTGCCTTCACTGTCTGTTCTATGGCGGAGGTCAAGAGAGACTTTTTTCGTCTGCCTCGGATTTGTGTAATTAAACGTTGGCCGGGTGAAGAACGACGTTGAGGGCTTTGGCATTTGCGGCTGAGGCTTCACCGTTCGCAATCCTGAGCCTGTTGACTTCGTTCAGCTCGAAGGGGAACACGATCCACCTGTCCACCACCTCCAAGTAGTAGTCCGGTTCGATTCTCGTCCAAGGCTTCTTGAAAAGAACGGCGACTTCCAGGAGCTTCGGGCCCTGCTCCGACAGGTATTCCTTCACCACCTGAATGGTGTCGCCCTGGTCGACCAGGTCGTCCACAATCAGAACGCGCTTGCCTCTGATCTCCTCCGTGATGGTGGAGAGGATCTTGGGAATCCCTCGTTGGCCGATCCCGACGTATGATTTCACGTTGATGAAGTCGATTCTAACGTCCAAGTGGTCAGAGACAACCATTGCCACTGGCATGCCGCCCCGGGCAACCCCGATGACCAAGTCGAACACTTTGCCGCTGGAGCGCACCTTCTCGGCCAGTGCCTCGGCGAGGTTGCCGTACTCTGGCCAGCTCACGTACTTGTACTCGGTCAATAATCCGTCCCGGGCCCTTTCGTAGATAACCGTTCGGTGGTCGGTTCACACCCGGGTGTGAATTGACCGCGTTCGTGCACCCGAACAGGAACCAGAAGGGCTGGACCTGAGCTCGAGCGTAGGTTAGGGACTACCATCATGAAGAGGAGTTATAGGCGAGGGTCCGGAGAGGTGGGTCAGGTTTCTTGACAGGCAAACTAGTTGTAATAGCGCTCGGGGGCAACGCCCTCCTTCAGAGGAAGCAGAGAGGAACCTTCGAGGACCAGTACAGTAACGTGGAGAAGACCGCCGCGAAAATAGCTGATCTCATCGAGCAGGGGTACGACGTCGTCCTGACCCACGGAAACGGACCACAGGTGGGGGCAACTCTCCTGAGACATGACGCAGCGAAGAACATAGTGCCGCCTCTGCCCCTCGACGCCTGCGGCGCAGAGACGCAGGGACTAATCGGGTACATGATCCAGCAGGCCCTGAGGAACGAGCTGAAGTCGCGGGGGATGGACAAGTACGTCGTGACCGTCGTCACGAGGGTCACCGTCGACCAGCAAGACCCGGCCTTCGAGCACCCGACCAAGCCCGTGGGCCCGTTCTACACGAAGGAGGAGGCGGAAGACCTGGCCAAGCGCATTCCTGAAATCACGATCAAGGAGGACGCCGGGCGAGGATACAGGCGAGTGGTCCCCTCGCCCGACCCCAAGATTATAGCCGAGAGGGCCGCAATCAGGACATTGGTCGACGCGGGGTTTGTCGTGGTGTCCACGGGGGGAGGGGGTATTCCAATCGTCGAGGAGGGGACCAGGGCCAGGGGGGTTGAGGCAGTCATTGACAAGGACCTGGCAGGGCAGCGGCTTGCTACATTGATAGGCGCCAACCTGTTTGTAGTACTGACGGACGTGGAGGGAGCGTACATCAATTACGGGACTCCTCAGCAGCAACTGCTCACGGAAATAACGGCGGGGAAGCTCCAGAACTACCTCAACCAAGGCCAGTTCAAGGAAGGGAGCATGGCGCCGAAGGTGACCGCGGCAATCCGTTTTGTAGAAGGCGGAGGGGAGCAGGCCATCATTGCCGAGCTCAACAAGCTGACGGAGGCCCTGAAGGGCGAAGCCGGCACCCATGTAGTCGGCCCGAGGGCATGATGCCTCCAGATGCCCAAGCCTAGCTCATTTCTCATCGAAGACGCAATCGTCGTGACCATGGACCCTCGCAGGAGGGTAATAGAAGGGGGCTCGATCTTCGTAGAGGGGGACAGAATCTCCGAGATCTTCGGGCCGGGATTCAGGGAGGGTAGGGGAGCCCAGCAGAAGATCTCGGCCAAGGGGATGGCAGTGATACCAGGGCTCATCGACACTCACATCCACCTGGCTCAGAGCCTGCTGAGGGGGTGCGCCGACGACCTGTCCCTTGTAAAGTGGCTGAGGCGGAGGGTCTGGCCCATCCAGGGAAGCTTCACCGAGGAGGACGGCAGAGTGAGCGCGGAGCTCTCCATGCTCGAGATGGTGAAGAGCGGGACCACTTCGTTCGTCGGAGTGGATGTCGTGTCCCGTTATGGGTTCGATGGAATAGCCCGGTCGGTGACAAAGGCAGGCATGAGGGGAGCCTTGGCCAAGACGATCATGGACAGCCCGGGATACGGCAGGAAGGGAGGGATTATGCCGGCTGGGCTTGTGGAGGAGAAGAGGGCCTGCATCAAAGAGGCGAAGTCTATGGTCAAGAAGTGGAACGGGAGAGGAGGCCTGGTCAGTACATGGCTGGCCCCGAGGTCTCTCGGAGGGTGCAGCAGGGAGCTGTACGCTGAGGTGGCGGAGCTGGCGAGGGAGCACAAGACAAGGGTAACCATGCACCTCGCTGAAGTGAGAGAGGACGTGAGATATGCGAAACAGAACTTCGGTCTAACCCCCTTTGAGTTCATTGAGAAGGCTGGGCTGGCGGGACCTCAGTCGCTTTTCGCTCACATGGTCTGGCTTACTGATGAAGATGTCAGGAGGGTGGCGAAGACAAAGGCGAACGTGGCCCATTGCCCGTCCTCCAACCTCAAGCTCGCCTCAGGCATCCCCAAGGTGCCAGAGCTACTCAGAGCTGGAGCGAACGTCGGGCTGGGGTGTGACGGAGCCCCGTGCAACAACTCGTATGACATGATTCGGGAGATGAAGCTCGCAGCATTGATCCAGAAAGGACGGCTCCTGAATCCGCTAGTCATGCCCGCCGCGACGGTCCTAGAGATGGCAACAGTCAGAGGAGCGCGAGCCATGGGGATGGAGTCAGAGCTGGGGTCCATAGAAGTGGGCAAGAAAGCAGACCTAGTTTTCATCGACCTGAAGAAGCCCCACCTCACCCCCTACCGGGACGTAGCCTCGAACATAGTCTACTCCGCGATGGGGAGTGACGTAGACACGGTAATGGTCAACGGGAGGCTTCTGCTGCGACATGGGAGGGCGCTAACACTCGACGAGGACAGGATCCTGGGCGAGGCTCAGAGGCGCCAGGATGAGCTTATCTCCAGGTCCGGGGTCGGAGACTAGGGAGCCCAGCCGTTGGACCTGCTGGTGAAGAACGCCAGAATCGTGACAGGCCCCGAGTCGTTCGAGTCCAACATCGGTGTGGAAGGGGGCGTAATCACTTCTGTCTCTCGCACCCTGGAGCCTTCGGGGGCAGAGATCTATGACGCCAGTGGCAAGATAGTCATCCCAGGAGGCATTGACGCCCACACACACATGGAACTGAAGGTCACCGGCACCAGGTCCGCAGACGACTTTTACACAGGGACCGTGGCCGCGGCATGCGGCGGGATTTCCACAATAGTCGATTTCGTGGATGCCCAGCCCGCCGAGACTATGCTGGGCGCCCTGGCAGAATACAGGAGGCGGGCCGACAGCAAGGTGGCGATCGACTACGGCCTCCATATGATGTTCAAGGGACAGAGCCTACCTGAGATGGACAGGATCCCTGAAGTGGTCAGGAAGGGGGTGCCGAGCTTCAAGGTCTACACGGCCTACAAGGATCGGGGGCTGATGCTCGAAGACGCAGACATCGCGAGGGTGATGGAGACGGTCACAGGCGCGGGCGGGCTGATCGCCGTTCACGCGGAGAGCGAGAGAATCATCAAGCGGCTGATCGAGAAGAATCTGGCAGCAGGGAACATTGAAGCGAGATACCACGCCCTGAGCAGGCCCCCCGAGGCTGAAGCGGAAGCGATTGCCAGGGTTACCAAGCTGGCTAAGGCTGCCTCCGCGAGAATCTACATCGTCCACCTTTCGAGCAGGGCAGGCAAAGAAGAGGTCGAGAACGCAAGGCGCAGGGGGACGAACGTATTCGCGGAGACCTGCCCACACTACTTGGTGCTGACAGACGAGGTATACGAAAGGGACGACGCGAGGAATTTCGTGATGTCGCCTCCCGTAAAGAAGGCTGACGACAGGGCGGCCCTGTGGGAAGGCCTTGCCTCGGGCGGGGTCATCGAAACAGTGGGAAGCGACCACTGCCCGTTCACGGGCGCCGAGAAGGACTGGGGAGAAGAAGATTTCACGAAGATCCCGAACGGGGTTCCGGGCACCGAGGCGATAATCCCGCTCCTGTACTCTGAGGGGGTGAGGAAGGGGAGGATTTCCATGTTCGATCTGGTCAGGGTCACCTCCGCCGCCCCCGCGATGCGCTTCGGGCTTTCCCCCTCCAAGGGATCAATCTCTGTGGGGGCAGATGCAGACTTCGTGGTTATCGATCCTCTGAAGCGAGTGAGAATGACTGCCGACGCGATGCATTCGAAGATCGACTACAGTATCTACGATCACATCACGACCGAGGGGTACCCTGTCCTGACTGTGAGCAGGGGGGAAGTGGTCATGCAGGACGGGGAGTTCGTCGGCAGAAGAGGCCGTGGCAGGTTCGTTCCGCGTCGGGCTGCGTCCTAGAAGGGCCTAACTTCTCTTCCTTCCCCTGCTGTGGTGGCCCTGCCCCAGCGGCTCGACTGCTTCCGATGGAGAAGATCCGAGGCGATTCCAAAGCCGATTCATGGCCTTCAAGACCTTTGCCTCCGCCTTCTGGACGTCCAGAGTGAGCAGCCTCCTGTTCTTCATGACAACCTGGCCCTCCACAATCGCATCCCTGACGTCGGGCCCCCTCAGGCTGTTGACGATGTAGCCGTAGATCGAGCCCGTGTAGGGGGTGGCTGTGAGGGTGGGTCGCACAACGATGATGTCCGCCCTCTTTCCCACTTCGATCGACCCCAGAGAAGACAGGCCGTAGGCACGGGCTGCGTTGACAGTGCACATCTCCACCACTTCCTGCGGCGTGGGCCTGTTCGGGTCCCTTCGGGCGACCCTTTGCAGCAGGAATCCGGCTCTCATGTTCTCGAACATGTCGAAGACGTAGCCGTCGTTTCCGAGGCCCACGTTCACCCCCCGGTCCAACATGTCCGTCAGAGAAGCGACTCCAACGGCGTTCAGCATGTTGCTCATAGGGTTGTGGGCGACGCTGGCAGAGCTCTTCGCGATCAAGCTGATCTCCCGCTGGTCGAGGTGGACACAGTGAGCCAGGACGGCCCTGGGGGAAAGAAGACCCCTATCACGCAGCCTTTCGACGCTCCTCTTCCCGTACCTCTCCATGTTGTGGTAGCCGTCGTTGGGCCCCTCGGAGACGTGAATGGTTAGCGGGACCTTGTGCCTCTGGCTCGCCTCGACCCCACGCGAAATCAGGTCGTCCGAGACCGTGAAGGATGCGTGGAGGCTAATCATCCCCATCGCCCTCCCTTTTTCCTTCCTCGAGATGAACCTAAGATTCTCATTCAACCCCCTCGTCCCTTCGTCAGCGCTCCGTCGCTCGGTCGCTTCGAACGAGATAATGCCCCTGATTCCTACATCGTTGGATGCCCTGGCGATATGGTCGAGGGATCCCTCGATGGCGTTGGGGGCGGAGTAGGTATCCGCGTAGCAGGTCGTCCCGTTCGTCAATGACTCGGCCCCGGCGGCGAGCGCCGTCGCATATGCATCGTCATTCGTGAGCGCCTCATCGACGGGCCACCAGACTCGCTGGAGTATCTGAAGGAAATCCGAGGGCGGCTTGATGTTCAGTGCCGACCCCCTGAGGGCGATGCCGTAGAGATGGGTATGGCTGCAGATGAGCCCGGGCATCACGATGCAGCCTCTGGCGTCCATGACTTCGTCCGCGCCGAACCTCTTCGAGACGTCGCCTGCCGGGCCTACCGCCGCAATCCTTCCGTCGACTACGGCCACTCCCGCATCCTCGATCACCCTGCGCCTCTGATCCATGGTGACGGCGACCCCGCCCTTCACCAGGAG
>Ga0187766_10001332_pt1 | contig 14502 bp, 12 predicted proteins | sample 0216_QUI02_MP05__4_FD_132971 | JGI IMG/M metagenome (GOLD analysis project Ga0187766, IMG submission 132971) | Tropical peat soil microbial communities from peatlands in Department of Meta, Colombia - 0216_QUI02_MP05_20_MG | ecosystem: Environmental > Terrestrial > Soil > Wetlands > Peat ... | reverse complement strand
GCGGACGTTGAGCGACCAGTCCATCCCGTGCTGGGCGTGGCCGCAGATCAGCTCCATCGCCACGTACGGTTGGCCGTCGCGGATGCGCTGGGCGGGGAACGCGCGGATGATGTTCGCGATCTGCTCGACCATGTCCTCGAGGTCCTGCGGCTTGGCCTCGTCGTGAGCCGACAGGTGAAGCTCGTACAGCCGGTAGTCACGCCGGCTGCGGCGGCGCAGGCGCCGGAGCGTCAGCGCGAGCGCCATCAGCGCGACGACCAGCGCACCGCCGGCGAGCTCCAGGGCGACGGTGATCGCGAGTGTGCGCCCGCTCGGATCGAGCAGCCTGCCTCGGCGAGGTTTGCGCGTGGCGCGCGAAACGTGCGCCGGCTCGGGGCGCGCGCGGCCGGTCTGAGTCGCGGTCGGCTGCGCGGGCGGCTGCTGCGCTCCGGTCGGCGTCGTCGCCTGCGACAGCGACGATTTCTCGAGCGAGTGCAGCTCGCCGGAGATCAGCGTCGCGCTGATGCCGACGCCGGCTGCGACCGCGAGCATCACGAGCAGGGCGTGCACCGGTCTCATCACGCGAACACCTCGAGGACCGCGGCGATCGCGAGCAGCACGACGCTCGCGGCGATCGCCGCGGCGATCCGTCCGGCGGGCAGGGCGCGGCGGCGGCCGTGCAGGTGTAGGCCGAGCGCGAGCGCGAACGCGGCCAGCTCGACCGGCCCATGGGGAAGCATCGCCCGCGCCATCCGCGTCCCGTAGGCGCCGAGCGCTGCGCCGACGACCAGCACGTTGTGGGCGACGATCGCGGCCAGGAGCAGCTCGCCGCCGGCGAGGATCAGCCGCTGCGCACGGGTCGGGCGGCCCGGTGTGCGGGTGGCGGCCTGCGCCACGAGCAGCAGCCCGAACACAGCGAGTAGCGCCCAGCTGTTGTGGGCGAAGATTGCTGTGGCTTCGCGCGCGTTGGCAGGCTCGCGCGGGAACGTGTAGTGAAGCCATCCGCGCGCCTGCGGGGCGAGCGTGGCGTGAACGACCGCGGCGATCACGAGTACGCCGGCGAGCGCGAGCGCGGCGATCAGCGCCGCCGATCTGACGACTGGTGCGGGTGCGGGTCGCGGGGCGGGAGCGGTCGCGGAGATCGACGCTTCGCTCATCGCCCTCTCCGCGAGAGCGCCCCGTGGATCGCTTGCAGCGGCACTTGCGCGATCTCCAGCGCCTCGCCCGGGTTGCCGGCGGCGAGGTCGGGGAGGGTGGGGAGGAGGATCAGCGTCGCTTGGCGCTGCTCGGCGAGCCGTCTGAGCTCGCGCACGGGGGGTTTGCGCTCGCGCGGGTCGTGGCGCGCGGCGAGCAGTTCGCCGGCATCCGGGTGGGGGTCGATCGTGTCGAGCACGGGCCGGGCGCGGCGCATCGCGCCGGCGGTGGCGGGCAGCACCCACGCGACGTGCGACGCCTTCTGCAGCGCGATCTGGTCTGCCTCGCGGGCGAGCGTGCCGCAGTCGATCACCGTCAGCGGATAGCGGTCGCGGGCGTGGTCGAGCAGCAGTCCGACCGCGTCGCGCGCGCACCCGGGCGCGAACCGGGGGCCGGTCGCGAGCACGCGCAGCCCCTCGCGGGTGGTGGCGACCAGTTGCCCGGCGGGCAGCCCCGCGCTCACGTGTTCGGCGAGCTCGACCAGCGACCGTGGCGCCTGCACTCCCGTGTAGCACGCGATCTCGCCGCTCGGGCCGCCGGTGTCCGCGACCAGCACGTGCCCGTGCCCGCTGCGCGCCGCGTACAGCGCCACCAGGTAGGCGAGCGCGCCTGTGCCGGCGCCGTCGCACAGGCCGCACACCGCCAGCAGCGACCCGCGTCGCGGCGTGGCGTGCGGCGCCGTCCCGGCCGCGGTTTCGGGCTCCTCAGATACGACTGTGAGTCGCGGCGCGGGGCGCGCGGGCTGGCCGGGTGGGTTCTCGCGCTCGGGCGCCGTCTGGTCGCCGGCGCTCACGATCGGGGCTGCTGGTCGCGGTGGGCGCGGGTGCCGCGCTTGGCGAGCGCGGCGATCGCCGCCCACACGTTGCCGTCGTGTCGGGCGATCTCGGTGTCTCGCATCGCCGCTTCGATCGGGTCGGAGGTGAACGCCCAGTACTCGCTCGGGCCGACCCTGAGCGCGACCCTGCCGCGCCCGCGGGTGCCGTTCAGCCACAGCATCTGCGCTTGCACGCCCTTCTTGGTCTTCAGCCGGTGCACCTCTTCGGCCTCTCGCTCCGACAGCCGCAGGGTGTCGGCGATGAACGGGATCTCGTCCGGGTTCTGCGCCAGGACCAGCTGCTGGGACGCGTTTCCCAGCAGCGCCTTGCCGTGCTCGGTGTTGAAGTCCGACAGCTGCTGGGACATCACGATCAGCACCATCCCGAGGTGCCGGGCGCGTCGCGCGAGCTCGTTCGCGTGCTCGCCGATCTCTGGCCGGCTGATCAGGTGCCACGCCTCGTCGATCAGCACCAGCGAGCGGCCCAGGAACAGCGGCGCGCCGGGGCGGGATGCCGCGTCCTTGTGCGCCATCCAGTGGCGCTCCACGGTCGCCTTGACGTACTCCATGACCGAGAACATCACCAGCCGCAGCTCGGACTCCGGGCAGCGACGCGTGTCGAACACGACCAGCGGACTGTCCGCCGGAACCGTCGTCGGCCGGTCGAGCAGGTACGCGTAGGTGCCCTCGCCGCAGTACTCGCCGAGCCGGTCGTGGAGGTTCGTCAGCGTCGCCGCGACCTCGACCGCGCCGGTCTTCTGCACCTCCTCGCCCTTCGCCCGCAGCTCCGCCTGGAGCATCGATTCGCGCGGGCGCTCGCTGCCGGGCAGCGACCCGGCCTTCGCGTACACCGCCCGGATCGCCGCCCCGAGCAGCCCCGTCTCGCGCGCGTCGAGGCCGCCCATCATCAGCCGGTGAAGGTCGATCAGGAACGCGATCTTCTCCCGCGAGACCTTGCTCGGGTCCGGCACGTCCCACGGGTTCAGCGCGTACGGGGAGTCGTCGGCGCCGATCGCGATCTGTTGCGCCCCGTCGATGAGCCGGGTGAGGATCTCGTAGTGGCCCGCGCGGTCGATCGCGAACCCGCGCGCGCCGACCGCCAAACAGCGCGACACAACGACGCCGCCGGCCATCGTCTTGCCGGCACCGGAGCGGCCGACGATCGGCAGGGTGTGATTGGGATGCTCCTCGTCGTAGGGGTTCAGCAGCTCGACGGTGCGGCCGGGGTCGGCGAACGCGAACGGGATCCCGGTCGGCGAGCCGCACTTGGTTCCGACGAGCGGCAGCGTGTCGCCGGTGTTCTCGGTCGGGTACTTGCGTGCCCTGCGGTACACGTCGCGCCCGAGCGGCAGGCTCGAGGCCCATAGCTGCGGCTGGCGGAACTCGCCGCGGCTGATCTTGCAGTCGCCGGCGGATTCGATCGACTCGCCGCAATAGTCGACCGCTTCCGCCAGTGCCGCGAGGTTCGGCTCCGGCCCGCGCGCCCGGAGCGTCTGGTAGATCGAGACGCGAAACAGGTTGGCGTGATCGCCGAGCGCCATCTGCCCGAGCAGCTGCTGGTACTCGTTCTCCTGCGCGTAGCGGTCGTAGTCGGGCACCCGGCCGCGCTGCTCGTTGCCGCGGTTGATCGCGAACAGCCTGCGGTAGGCGAGCTTCAGCTTCTGCCGCTCGCGGCGGCGCTCGAGCCCGTGCACGAACACGCTCAGGCTGAACGGCTGGCGGGTCAGCATCGCCCCGTGCGGCCACCCCAGATGCGTGCGCCCGGCCGTGTTCTGTTCTGTACCACGATCGTCTGCTCGACGTCGCGGTCGACGGTCACGTGGTGGTGCGAGCGGCGAAAGTCGACGCTCGACTGGGCGATCTCTTCGCGCAGCCGCACCGCCGCCTGGCGCGCGGTGTCGCGGTCGCACGGCGCGTCGAGCTCGCCGAGCACCCCTGTCGCCGCTCGGCCCGGGCGCCGGCCGTTGTCCGCCTTGGTCGGGTTGAACCGCGCCCACAGCAGCCGCACCACCACCTCGCCGTCGAGCAGCTCGGTCTTCATCCCGTCCGCCTCGAGCTCCGAGCGCAGCGCGTCGACGCGCGCGAGATGCTCGCGCACCGCCCGCCGGTGCGCCTGCAGCGGCCGCTCCAGCGGCGCCGTCGCCAGCCGTCCGCGGCGCGCCCACGCGAGCGCCTGCCGCGCCACCGACTGCCGCGGCACGAACGACACCACCACGTAGTAGGCGATCTCGACCGCCGCCTGCTCGTCGGCGTGCAACCGCAGCGACTCCTCCATCGCCGCGTACAGCCGCCACCGCGACAGCGCCAGCGCGTCCCGTGCCGGCTGCTCGCGAGTCGGCGCCGGCCCCGCGCACGCCTCCACCTCCCGCCGCGTCCTGTCCAGCAGCTCCCCGAGATTCACCGGCCGCCCGGCAACCTGGATCTGCAGCGTCTCGTCGGCCTTCAGCGACGCCGCCAGCCGCTGGAACACGCCCGCCGTCTTCGCCTGCTCCCGGACGGACATCAACAGCGGGTTCTTCGGCACCACGCTGAAGATCCGCGCGAACACCCCCTCGCTGGTCACGATCAGGCCGGTGCGGTCGATCGCCTCCACCGGCACCAGCTCGCCCGCCTCCGGCAGCTCCACACCGTCACCCGTCACCGGCTTCACCTGCTTGACGGCGATCATCGCCGACTCCGCGCCAAAAACGCGTGCTCAGTGGTCTCCGCCTGCGGCACTGGCATGCCGGTCATCGGTTCCTCTCCTTTGCGTTGGTGCTCGGCTGCTCCCACAGCGCGTCCAGGTCAAGCTCGAACCCGCCGGCGTCGCTGTTCACGGTCCCGTCGGCGCGCTCGGCCAGCAGCGCGTAGCCGCCGGCGCTCTCACCGCCGCCTGGGATGTAGCGGCCCTCCAGTCGCCGCCAGTGCACGGCGCCGACCGCCAGCCCGGCGAGGTCGAAATCGGTCTGGCTGGCGACGAACACCGGGATCACGGGCAGCGCGGCGATGTACGCGCCGCTCATCGCCCCCCACATCCCATGCACGGGTGAGACGAACTTCGCCCACACAAACCCGAGCATGATCCCCGCGAACGCCACGGCGATCTGCCCGACCGTCAGATCCCAGAACCGGAGCTTCGATTCGAGATGAGCGGGAGCTGTGTGCACAATTTCACCTCCAAGCCGGTTACGGATTCGGGTCGCGCGGCTCGCGCGGCGGCGGCAGCCGCGGCGGCTCAACAGCGGGCTGCTCGCGCGAGCCCAGCGGCGGCGCGTCACCGCGGCCCGAGCCACCACCCCCTGCCGGACGGTCCGGCGGAGGGGACGGCTGCGCGGACCGCGACGGTGGGCTGTCTGACGGCTCGCGCGTGGACCGCTGGCCTTCCTCCTCCTTGAGCCACACGCTGCCTAAGTCGCCTGACGAGTCACCGGCGCCTACATCGATCCCGGCCGCGTTGCCGGGGCTCGAGTCGCTCGCGGCTGGCGCTTCTTCTGGCGCCGAAGCAGGGGCGTCGCGCACATCGCCCGCGCCCGGTCCGTCTGCCGTCTTGCTTTGCCCGCTGATGTTCGAGCGGTCGTGCTCGGTCTCGCTGATCGCTTGGGAGCGCACCTCGGGTGTCGCGGCGGCGAGTGTTCTGAGCGCCTCGCGCACCTCGGGCGTCCACTCGCCGAGCGCTTGGTAGGCGAGATGCGCGCGCGCGCCGGACCCGTGTTCGGACACGAGCTGGCCGACCCCGCGCCGGGTGTTCTCGGGCAGGCTCGCGAGCGCGGCTCTCCCGTCGCCGACCGATACGGGATCGGTGCGTTCGCGGTACTTCGCGTGGAACATCTCGTCGGCGAAGTCCTGCTCGCGCCCGATGAAGCTGGGTGTCTGCAGCCCTGTGCGCAGCGGCTGACCCGCGGCCCGTGCCTGAGCGCTCGGCGGCGGCGTGTATGCCCGCGAGCTGCTCGCGCTGCTCCTGGTGCCGGCACTGGTGGTGGCAGCGCCGGTCGCCGGCGTCGGCGTGCTGGCCGCCGCGGTCGCTCCGGGCACGGCTCGTGTCGCGCCCGCCGCCGCTGTCGCGCCGGCTGCGGTGCCGCCGCTCGCGGCGGCGCCTGCGATTGTCGCCGCGTCGCGCAGGCGCGTGCCGGTCGGGCTTTCGGTGTCCTGCTGCTGCTCACGCGTACTGCCCCAGCTCGACAGGTTCTGCCTCATGGTGTCGCGGATCTGCGAGCCGGTCGCGTAGCTGACGGCGCGCGACACGAACCCGCCGCCGAGCGGCGCCGCGCCGAGCATCGCGACCCGCGCCAGGTGCGTCGGCACGCGCAGCATCACGTACAGCAGCACGATCGCGACCAGCGGCTGCAGCAGCGTGTCCGCCAGCCCGCTGGCGTTGAACGTCGCGGCTTTCAGTCCAACCGCCGAGGCGGTCGCGAAACACAGCGCCCACAGCACCGGCGCGACCAGGCACACGGCGAACGCGCGCATCGCGAGCCGCGCGACCCACGGCACCACCGGCCAGGCGACCAGCGCGAGCGGCATCCCGACATACACCAGGGTCGTCGAGATCCCGAGCACGATCTTCAGCATCAGTAACCCGAGCAGCAGCAAGCTCGCCGCGACCGCCATCGCGATCCCGACGAACAGGCCGATCGGGCCGCCGACGAGGTTTGCACCGAGTCCGGCCGCGAGCAGGTGCGACGTGTTGTGCACGACTGTCCCGGAGCCCATCAGCGCCGACGTGCCCAGGTTCGTCAGCCAGATCGCCTTGCCGAACACGGTTGGCCACAGGCCGACGGCGAACGCGGCGGCGACCGTCCGGATCAGGCCCTCGAGCCCGGCGTCGCCGCCGCTGCCGACCAGCCCCGCCAGCCAAAAGCGGATGATCGAGAAGGTCGCGAGCGCGAGCAGCAGCCCCCCGGCCATCGCCGCCACCGTCAGCTCGAGACTGTGGACACGCCCCTGTGTCAGATTCGGCACTGCCACCAGCCAGGCGATCAGATCATCCGTGATGAACTTCGCCACCGGCGCGAACAGCGCCTTGATGATCGCCTGGAACGCGCTGACCGCGAGCTGCGCGATCCCGCCACCTGTGACGCTGCCGATCGCCGAGCTGATCCCGCCGGTGATCGACGAGACGACGCTCGCACGCGCCGGTGCCGGCGCGGCGGCCGACACCAGCAGCACCGCGACCAGCGCGGCCGCGGCCGCCGCCGCCAGCGGCCGGCGATCGACCCCGTCGCCGCGCATACGGCCTGCGCGCGGTCGTGTGGCGATGGCGCGACGCATCCCGCTCGCCTACGCGATCAGCGCCTTGGCGCTACCCAACAGCAGCAGCACCCCGAGCGCCGTGCCGACGATCTGCAACCCCCGGCGCCCGCCGAACAACAGCACCAGCCCGCCGGCGATCAACGCCAGCGGCGCGATCGCGGCGACCGCGACGAGCGCCGGGGTGACCAGCGAGTTCGCGCCGTTGACAAACCCGCTGACGCCGGCTGCGTTGGCCGGGATCCCCGCCGCCTTCTGGACGATCGCGATCTGATCGGGCATCAGCACCGCGAGCGCGGCCACCGACACGCCCGCGACCAGCCGCTTCCGACGCCACGCCAGTCGCACACACGCCAATTCACCGCCACCGCGCAGCCGTTTCGCGGACATTCGTACCTCCTCTGGATGGATGGGTTCGCCGCACACGGGCCTTAACCGACAGGTACCGGGAGCACCCTCGCTAACCCCCCCTCCACCCAAAGTTTTTTTTCGCGGGATCGCGGGCCTCCGCACCGGGGTTCGACCGGCGCGGTGGTCACGTCACAGATTCCGGGGGCCACGCGGCCGTCTCGAGTCTCCGCCCTGGGGGATGCTCGACACATGGCTTCTGCGGACCTGGGTACTCGGGTGCCGCCGGAGAAGTCCTCTAACCGATCGGAGATTCATTGCGGCGCAGTGCCTACTTGCAACCGCAGCCCCGGCGGGTCGGACCGCGTCGGATCCGCGTCCGGCGATGCGCCGGGCGAGCGGCTTGCTTGCTATGCGCGGCCGCTCACGCGAGCGGCTTAGCACCCGTCGAGCTCGTGTGGGGCGCGTCCGAGCGCGATCACGATCCTGCTTGCCGTGGTGACGTCGACGTGCTGTTGCGTCTTGCCGTTCTTGCCCGGCTCGTAGCCGAGCTGGCGCTTGAGGTCGATCGGGCGCATGTCGAGGAAGTGCGCGAGCTCGGCGAGTGTCGTGTCGGGATCGTGTGCCAGCGCGTAGTCGACGAACTGGCGCGCGGTGTCGGTGCGGATCCGGTTGCGCTTGTGCTTCTCGAGCTCGCGCTTGTCGCGCTCTTGTTCGACGAGCAACCGCACCCGGTCGGGCGTGAGCCGCATTCGCTCGGCTGCCCGCTCGGGGCTGAGGCCCTCGGTTTCGACGAGCCGCCAGGCGTGCGCGCGGCGCTGCCCGCACGACCGGCAGGTGCCGCGGCCGTCGCAATCGCATGTTCCCGAGGCGGTCGTCGCGTCGGTCGCGGGCCGTGGCGCGGACCGTGTGGCGTGGTGTGCCAAGGGTCCTCCTCGCTTGTACCTGGGTTGATGATCACCGCGTCACGTGCCGTGCGACGATGTTGGTTACCGCGCCTGTGAATGGCCACCCGGTTTGCGCTGAGACGACTGCGCGGATCAGGTAGGTGAATCCGGCGGCGTCGGTTGGGAGCTTGACGGTTGTGCTCCAGTCTCCGTTGGGGCGGGTGTGGACGAGCACGTCGAACGGTTCCCACCCCTCGGGGTAGCCGTTGACGCGGTATTGCAGCTGGATCAACGTTCCGTCGGTTGGGATGTAGCCGCCGAGCAGTCGGCCCGAGAGCCGCAACGGCCGTCCGGCGCGGGCGGTGCTGCTGGCTGTGATCGTCGCCTTGCCGGCGACGAGCACGTTGAGCGTGGCGCCGGTGCCGCGCAGCGTGCCGGTGCCCGGGAACGAGAACGTGATCGTTCGTGACGGGCCCGGCGCGATCTGGTACGTGAACCGGCCTTGCAGGTCGGTGGTGATCGTGCCGGCGCTCTGGCCGGTCCAGCCTGGAGCCTGCGCGTGGACGTCGACCGGCGCGCCGGCGATCGGCTCGCCGTCGGCGGTTTGGATCAGTCCTTGCACGCTTGCAGCCTGGCCATATGACAGTCGCGGCGTTCCGGGCGCGGGCACCGCGACGGTCGTGCAGTGCTTGACGATCTTCGCTGTCGGGTGCTGGCCGCGGGGCTTGCGGTTGCCCGACGGTAGGGGGACGCGCGTGAGCGTGCACCGGTTTGTGAGTATCGATGCGCGCCCGACGTGCATCTGCGTGACGATCCGCAGCGGCAGCGTCACCGTTTCGGTCGTGCCGGTTTGGTCGGTGGTGATCATTGCCTGGTTGCCGACCGCGTCCCACACGATCGCGCGCAGCGGGTAGGTGCCGTCGGGGATGCTGCCGTCGTCGGGGATGCTCGCCGTGAGCTCGCCGCTCGTCTGGTCGTAGGTGGTCGGCAGCGGCTGCCAGCCGGCGGCGGTTTGGATCTCGATCTCGCCGCCGGCGACGCCGTCCAGCGCGTCCGCGACCTCGACGGCGACGAGGTCGGGATCGCCGGGATCGCGCGGGGCGAAGAACCCGGACGGCGGAGTCGTCGCGATCAAGAACTGCCATGGCGCGATCGCGGACCAGTTTCCGGCCTGATCCTCGGCCTGGCACAGCAGCGAGCCGCCGGGGGACTGCACGGTGACCTGCGCCTGCGCTCCCGGGTAGGTGGTCGTCTGCCGGTTGATCGTGCACGAGATCAGCGCCACCGGCGCGAGCCCGGGCACGCCCTGGGCGGTGGCCTGGATCGACTGCGCGGACCCGTACCAGCGGCCCTGATCGGGACCGTCGCTGAACGACAGCGTCGGCGGCGTGGAGTCGATGTGCAGCGTGTAGCCGGCGATCGGGCCCCACGTCCCCGCGTTGGTGAGCGCCTGGCACTCGATCGTGTGAACCCCGTTGGCGGTTGCGGTCACCGTCGCCTGGCTGCCGGCCGTCCAGACCGAGCTGCCCCCGTCGAGCGCGCACGAGACGCCGGCGATCCCGCTCAGCGGCTGCTGCTCGGCGGCGCTGACGGTGACCGTTTGCGTACCACGCAGCCACGCGTTCTGCGACGGCCCGTTGAAGCTCACCGCCGGGCTCTGGAAGTCGAGGTTCACGGTCGTGCTGGCGGTACCGCTCCAGTTGCCCGCGTTGTCGAGCGCGCTGCAGCCGACGCTGGTCGAGCCCTGCTGGCTGACCGTCATCGTGTAACCGGACGTTCCCGGATGCCAGCCGTCGCTGCACGACAACCCCGCGACGCCGCTGACGCTGTCCGACGCCGACCAGATCACGCTCTGCGGGCTGTCATACCAGCGGCCGGGGGCGGGGGCTGAAAGCACCCCGATCGTCGGCGGCGTGTTGTCGACCGCCAACACGATCGGTCCCCCGTTCGCGTTGCTCCACATGTTCGCCGGATTGCTCGCCTGCACCCACAGGTAGTGGTAGCCATTCGGCAACGCCGCGATATTCGGCGACCACGTGTAACCGCCGCGGGTCGGGCACGGCGCGGCTTGCGAGTAGTCGGGGCTGACGTTGTGCTGGTCGGCCAGCTCCCACCCGCCGGCGGTGTTCGTGATCACCGCCTGCAGCGCGCAGATCCCGGCGCCGTCGCCGCCCGCGTTGTAGGTGACGTACCAGCCGCCCGAAGGCGGGGCGTACGCGCTGATCCAGCCCGGGTGGTTGACGAGCGTGCTGTTGAAGTCTGTGAACGTGGGCGGGTTGGGCTCGTCGACGGTCACGTCGGCCTGGTACACGTTCGCGGACGCGGCTGGGCCGAAGATCGACCAAGGGCTGTTGGCGGGGCAGCTCGACGCGTCGCACCAGATCCCGAAGCCGATCAGCCCGGCGTGGTCGACGCCCACCGAGTATTGGACGCCCGAGCTCAGCTTGCCGCCGATCACGTTGCAGTTGGTCAAGTCGCAGTCGGCCCCTGTGTCCAACTCGGGGTCGCCACCGCCGTCCTCGCTCGTGGCCCAGTGCGCCACCCACCCGCCCCACGCCGAGAACTGCGCGGTCGAGCTCAACCCGGTGATCGTCGTGCCCGCCGGCGCGTGAAACCACCAGCCCGCCCCGCTGCCACCGGGTGTGGCTCCGGTCGACCAGGTCTGCAGGCCTTGCCCCGAGCCGACCGCGCCGCCGGTGCAGTTCTGCGCCGATGCCATCGTCTGCCAGCTCTCGCCGAACTGGAACGCGTGGTTGACGTTGCCGTAGGCGGGGTCGCACACGCCGACCGTGTACGTGCCATCCGCGCGCGCCGGCGGCGAAGCAACCGCCCCGGCGACGATGATCGACGCGGCGGCCAGCAGAACAAGTGGCACACCCCGCCGCGCAGGCCGCGTTCGAGCTGGGATCGGGCTTGACATTCGCTACCTCCGATCTGACGTGTGGGTCGCGCCCGGCTACTGGCAGTTGACGGTCACGTCGAACGTCTGGCCGTCGATCGGTGTCACCGTTCCGCCGCCGACGTCGTCCACCTGGACGTCCCAGACGTTGAACGCGCCTGACTCCTTGCTGGCGTACGCGAGTGGGGCGTGCCCTGCCTAGTACTGCGGCGCCTCGGGGTTGACTTCGATCGCGCCGACCGTCGTGGCGCACGGGCCCCCGGCCGTCACCTGGTACTCGCCAACGCCAATTCGCTGCACGGTGATGTTGCGACCGAAGGCGACGCTTGCTCCGGCCGGGTTGGTTCCGATCACCGCCCAGGCGCTCGCGTCCGGTGGGCCTTGCGGGCCTTGGCTGCCTTGCGGGCCCTGCGGGCCTTGCTGGCTCCAGACCAGGCGCGTCTGATCTCTGGTGCACCGTTTCTGGACGAACAGCTGGTGGGTCTTTTTGTTGACGCACCCGTGGATCGTGGTCGTGGAGCTCGACGCGAGCGCGTAGCCGCCGCCCGCGGCGAGCAGCGCGCCGCAGGTGGCGGCGACCGCAAGCTGGGCGACGTTTCGGGTCGGGTGGTTCATCGGCTGGTCCTGTTCGTTGGTTGGACGGTTACGGGGGTGGTGGCCCGCCGGGCGCGGCGGGACCGTTCTGGGAGCCCGAGCTCGAGTCTGCGCTGGAGCCGCCGGTGGTGCCGCCCGAGCTGGTCGGAGCCGACGGCGGCGGGCTCGTCTGGGCGTTGTCGTTGGCCGCGTCGGTCGTTGCGGTCGCGGGGGTTGGGGCCGGCGCGGCGTTGTTCTGGTCGGGCGCCGGCGGGACCGCCGCCGCTTGCGTGGTGGTGGTCGCCGGCGGCGTGGTCGTGGTCGCAGCCGGCGCCTGCGCCGGCGCCTGGGGGGCGGGGGTTGGTGTGGCGGTGGTCGTCGCCGCGGGGGCGCTCGTGGACGTGGACGTGGTCGCGGTCGTTGTTGTGGTGGCTGTCGCCGTCGAGGTGGTGGTCGGGGCTGTCGTCGTCGCGGTTGTGGTCGCGGGCGGTGGCGCGGCGGCGATGTGCGCCCGCGCCCGGATCACGACGGGCGTACCGTGGTGTGCGGAGGCGTGGCCGCTGGTCGCGGCGTGCAGCGCGACCCCGGCCGTGAGCACGGCGCCGGTCGCGGCGAGCTTGACGGCGACCGCCGCGGCCCCTCCGTCGCCGATCGGCAGCGTCCTGCGGATCCGAGCGTGCGCGTCGTTGATCCGCTGCGTGACGGGATGAGCGACCGCCGCGTGGTAGAGCCGCGCGATCGCGCCGGGCGCCGCGAGCGGCAGCCCGCCGGCGGGGATCAGCGGCAGGATCGCGCTGCGCGCCGCCTCCCTCGCGTGCCGCACCTGCGCCCGGCACGACGCGCACCGATAGCAGTGCAGCGTCAGCGCGCGCGGGCACTGACCGGTCTGCTGCCAGCGCACCACGTCACGGCGCCGGCGCGAGCAAACGGCTCCCGGGACCAGCTCCATCGCGGTCAGGCGCGCCATGTGGCTCCACACGCGCTCGAGCGTCTTGGCCACTTCACGGTGCGACAGGCGCAGCTCCTTCGCGATCCTGCGCGGCGGCCAGTGGAACGCCGGGTCGAGTGACAGCAGCGCGATCCTGCGGTCCTGCTCGGACAGCTCGGCCACGAACTCGTGCAGCCGGTCCCGCGCCTCGCTCGCCACCGCGGCCCGCTCCGGGCCCTCATCGATCCCGGCCGCCGACTTCCACGCCTCGCCGCTCAGCGGCACTCCCAACCGAAACGCCGGCGACTTGACGATGTCCAGCGCGTCACGCCGCAGCGCCACGTGCACGTAGGCACCGAGCTCGGCGAAGCTGGCAAAGCTGCACGCGAGCGCGTCCGCCGTGATATTCCCGTACGCATCCTCGAGGTCCGCCCACGGAACCTGTTCGCAGAAATCGTGGTACTTCGCGCCGATCACCTCGACCCGGATCCGGTCAAGCTCGGCCGCGACCTGCTCGCGGCTCAACGGACGCGCGCCGCTCACCGCTCACCTCCGCCGATCGGGTACCGCGCGGCTCTCCGGCGCAGGCGCGCCTCGTGCGCCTCGGCGAGCAGATCGCCGACCGCCCACCCGATCGCGCGCCGGCCGATCTGCGCGTTACCCGCCGCGTGCTCGGCCAGCGCACGCGCCTGCTCCTCGCCCAACGCCGCGAACAGGCGCCCGTGAGACCGGCGGGCGCGGTCGCCCAGCAGCGCCGCCACGCTACGCCGCAGCTCATACCGCGCCCGGCAGCACCGGCAGTAGCCCAGGTCGTCGCCCGGATCTCGAGCACACCCCGACGTTCGACAAACCGCGCTCATACCACTAGAGCGAGCGAGCGAGCAAAATTCCGACAAAAAAAATTCATTCGAGGCGATCGCTTGTGTACAAAGTCAGCTAAACCTCCCCACACCCGACTGTTGCTAACAGCCGGGATCGTGGCTCAGGACGACGGCATCTGCGAACCGAGGTCCGGCACTACCTCCGGCACCCGTGGTGGCGGAGTGTCGCGTCGCGGATTGGCGAGCATGCGCAACCGCTCGATGTCCTTGACCCCGAGCCCGTGCCCGGGGCCGAAGTGCTCGATCCACCGGATCAGCCACCCGAGGCTCATGACCCACGCGCCCGGCTCGCCCGGGCGGCACCACCACCGCGGCTCGATCTCGTGCTTGGCAATCGCCCGGCATATGCCGACGTGCACTGTGCCCGTGTACCCCGGCAGCCTTCGCTTGACGCGAGCAGCCGTCTCGTCGTAGGACGCGAGCTCGTTCCAGATCGGCGGGCCATCCAGTGCCCATACCGTAAACACCCCGGTTTCGCCCACGATTACGAACGGGATTCGCTGACTGGCGGTTAGGAAGTAGCGCGCGACGTACCACCGGTCGGACGGCAACGTGCACAGCGTGTGTGCGACGAGTGACTCAACAGCCTCAAGCCGACGGGCTGTGCTCAGACCCACTCCCAGTGGTTCGAGCTGCTCGGGTGACAGTCGCGCGCCCGGGATCGCGGGCGGGGGTGGCGTGGCGTCACCGGCGGGCTGGGCTGGAACACCGGTGGACGCGGGTCCGCTGACTCGCTGTGTGGGCTGGGGAGTCGGCGTGGGTGCGGCGGCGGC
>Ga0187766_10001331_pt1 | contig 14502 bp, 12 predicted proteins | sample 0216_QUI02_MP05__4_FD_132971 | JGI IMG/M metagenome (GOLD analysis project Ga0187766, IMG submission 132971) | Tropical peat soil microbial communities from peatlands in Department of Meta, Colombia - 0216_QUI02_MP05_20_MG | ecosystem: Environmental > Terrestrial > Soil > Wetlands > Peat ... | reverse complement strand
GGCCCAGCCCATGTATCATTTCAAGAGACTGTATCGGAAGGTGAGAGAAGGGACATTAACTGACGAAGAGGAAGAATTGTTTCGACCTTGTGATATCAGGTTCTTGGAAGACCTTTTTCTGAAATCGGAAGGTGATGAAGCAAAGTGGAGATGTCTTTTGACCGTTTTCACTGATGAGGAGAAGGAATATTTTCTTTCACCGTATTTCAAATCGAAATTAAATGGTGTTGGGTCGTTTGATCTTTTCAAACAATATTTTGATAACACATTCTCTCGAGATCCACTCAATAGGGTTCTTGAAATGGAGTGGAATACCCAACTCCCTGATCAGGTACTTGCCTTCGTTGATTTCCTTTCGATGGCTCATTCTGTAGAGATACGTTCGCCGTTCTTGGATTACAGATTGGTTGAATTTGTAGCCACCCTTTCCGGGAGTATAAAGATAAGGGGGAACAGTGTAAAGGATATTTTAAAGAGGGCAGTGGATCCCTTGCTGCCCGAAGGCATCACGAAAAGACCAAAAGAAGGGTTTGTGCTGCCCATCTTTGATTGGATGGTTGAAAAACTTAAAGATTATAGCACGGATGTGCTTTCAGAAAAGAGACTGAGAAAGCATGATTTGCTTGATATGGACGCGGCAAAAAATATTTTGCGCACTTATTATTCAGGCGACAAAGACCTGGCAGTCAAGGTTTGGAATTTGATGATGTTTCAGCTATGGTGGGAGAAGTACTTTGGGTAAGTAATGGAGATTATCGATTTAAAACAAAGGAAGGATTTCCTTCAGCAATATGTGGATCTAAGGAATTCGTATGCAGAGCTGCTATTAACAAACCCGGTAAGCACAAGCGATACTAAGGAGTGGATAAAACAAGTTGATGTAGAAATAAGAGGGGTTGTAAAAGACCGTACTTTATGCGGTGTGGCAATTCTTTATGTGGACAAAGGAGGAGAGGTATCTTTTTTTGCTGAGAGAAAAGGAGAGGGGGTAGGCAGTAAACTTCTGGAAATAATTGAAGGCGTAGCAAAAGAGAAGGGATTGAAGAGCATCTGGGCGTATGTTCTTCAGGAGAATAAGATAGCCCGGCGTGTTTTCGAAAAAAATGGATACTCAAGGGGAAAAATGACGAAGAAAAGTTATCAGGGGATATTAAGAAAAGGGATCGAGTATAAGAAATTCATAAGCTGAAAATAATACTATACTAAAACTATAAAGACGGGAATGTGAAAAAGAAGGGAATAAAACATACCTTGAAATCTTATGGAATAAGGCCGGCGGCCCGTGAATTTCCGATCATGTGCGTTTTATCTTTCACATATATCTGCAACGGGAAATGCCCAAATTGTCCATACACAAATTCCGATATAAGAGTTCAATACAAAGACAGGCCATTTATGGGTGAAGATACCTTTAAAATAATCGCGGACCAGTGTGGCGAGTTCGGTGCGTGGGTCCGCATCTCCGGGGGCGGAGAGCCAATGCTACATCCAAAGGCGATCGAGTTGATGGAATATGCAAAAGAGGTTGGAGCCAAAGTAGGTTTGATCACCAATGGCTCGAAATTTTCAGAAGAGAACAGTCTGCGGCTTCTTCGGGCACAGGTAGATATGATAGAATTTAGCGTTGATGCTTCTGACCCGGGAACCTATAAAAGGGTTAGAACAGGTCTTGACTGGAATACGTTGCTAAAGAATGTGCATAGAATGGTCGATTCGAGAAATAAGTTAAAAAGTCCGACGAAGATTATCGCAAGCGGAGTTAATCAGGTGGGCGTTGATATTGAGGCCGTGGCTAAATTCTGGGAACCTATCGTGGACAACTTCCAGAAAAGGAAATACCTGACCTGGGGAATCAATGACCCTTCAAAGTCTGGGGACCCGGCCCCTTATTTGCCGCCAGAGCAGTATATTCCGTGTCCTTTCCTATTCGAGAGGTTAAACATCGATTCGAGAGGCAAGGTTATGGTGTGTGGTTTTGATATTGCGGCGAAAACGGACATGGGGAATATTCATGAAAAATCAATTAGAGAAATATGGCACGGAGAGGGGTTTGAGTACTACAGGCGGATGCACCTTGAACGAAGGGGACATGAAATAGAGCTCTGCGCAAATTGCCCGGACTGGAAATATCGCTCGTGGAAGCATAACTACTGGAAGATTGTTGAGAATGCAGAAAAGAAGAAAGCAAAAAAGTTCAGTGAATTAAATGTCCAGGATACAGAGGGGTGTGTGAGCGATAACTAATTAACATAGGAAACATCTAACCTCACTCATCGTTTGAATTTCAGAGGGAAGGGTTTGTGATCATAGGGATTCTGCAGCCCGGCTATTTACCCTGGCTTGGTTTTTTTGAGCAAATGTATAAAAGTGATGTCTTTGTGATCTATGATGATGTCCAATATGATAAAGAAGGGTGGCGGAATAGAAATAGGATTAAGACGGCCAATGGCATGCAATGGCTTACAATCCCCGTGAATATTAAATTTGAACAACATCCGCTGATCTATGAGGTGAAGATTGACAATACAACAAACTGGAGGAAGAAACATCTGTATTCAATCAGCCAGAGTTATTCCAAGGCGCGATTTTTCAGAGAGTATTTCTCCATCTTTGAAGAGGCGTATTCTAAAGAATGGGAATATCTCATAGATATAAACATGAATTTTACACTTAAATTAGCTGAGCGTTTGGGAATGGAAACTAAGAAAGTAGTCCGTTCCTCAACCTTGAATATTGAGGGAGATAGAATCGGGAGACTTGTTGAGATCTGTAAATTGTTTAATGCGGATATCTTCTACGAAGGGATATCTGGCAAGAATTACCTTGACGAAAAATATTTTGTTGAGCAAGGGATCAGAATTGAATACCAGGATTATAAGCATCCAGTCTACCATCAATTGTACGGAGATTTTATTCCTTATCTTTCAGTGGTCGACTTGTTATTCAACTGTGGAGATAAGAGTCTCTCTATTTTGGCGAATAGGAAATCTTGAGAGGTGAATCATTTATGAAGAAAACCATACTTGTCACCGGTGGGGCGGGATTTATAGGAAGCAATTTTGTCAGGTACTTATATCAGAAGTACCCTGAGTATAAAATTATTATTATTGACGCGTTAACCTATGCGGGCGATGTAGAAAACTTTCCTATAGATTTCAATAAGAATAATGAAGAGAGAATCTCGTTTTGGTACGGAAATGTCAGAAACGGAGAACTTGTGGATACACTGGTGTCGCAATCCGATATCGTGGTTCACTTTGCTGCCGAAACCCATGTGACGCGTTCTATTTATGACAATTTTCTTTTTTTTGAAACCGATGTCATGGGAACGCAGACGGTCGCTAATGCAATTTTGAAACGTAGGGAAAACATAGAGAGATTTATCCATATATCCACTTCAGAAGTCTATGGTACGGCATGTAAAGAGGCGATGGATGAAGAGCATCCTCTCATTCCAATGAGTCCTTACGCTGCGGCGAAAGCAGGAGCGGACAGATTGGTGTATTCTTATTGGGCGACTTATGAAGTGCCAGCTGTCATCGTACGTCCGTTTAATAACTACGGGCCGTATCAGCATCTGGAGAAGGCGGTTCCCAGGTTTATTACAAGTTGTATTCTAGATGAGCCCTTAAGAATCCACGGAGATGGCACCGCAGCTAGGGATTACATATTTGTTGAGGATGTGTGTAAAGGAATTGACACCCTTATGCATGCAGATATACATAAGGTGAGAGGTGAGATTTTTAATATTGCCTCTGGAGTTCATCGGTCTATTCTTTCTATAGCTCAAGATATCGTTAGCATGATGGGCAAAAGTGAATCAGTGATCACATTCGTAGGCGAACGTCCCGGTCAAGTGTTTAGACATACCGGCGATATAACAAAAATAAGAAACACGTTCGGATGGGATCCGCAAGTGACATGGCAGAAAGGATTGGAGACGACCATTCGGTGGTATAAGGAGAATAAAAAATGGTGGGAGAGACAATTATGGATGAGGGCCGTGCCAATTATTACTAAGAGCGGGAAGAAGGAATTGCACTAAAGCAATACATGAAATTAACTTCCAAGTTTGACCGAAGCGTTTCCCTACTATGCTGGGCATACAATGAAGAAGATTCTATTCAAGAATTTCTTGAGAGGGCCACACAATTGATGGAATCAGCCGTTGAAGATTATGAGATTGTGCTGATCGACGACGGAAGCGTAGATAAAACTTACGAAATAGCAGAGGCATTTCGGGAGAAAAATCCAAGGTTAAAGGTATTTAGGAACGAAAGAAATCTTAATGTTGGCATTTCGAGCCGGAGAGCAATAAAGAAGGCGTCAAAGGAATTCCTCTTCTGGCAAACAATTGACTGGTGTTATGATATCTCAAATCTGCGAGCATTCTTGGAATATTTAAAAACGTACGATGTGGTTCAGGGGGTAAGAAGAAGCCCCGTTCAAGTGAAAATGAAGTTACTAAAGCCCTTTGCAGCGCTGCTCAAGCTGTTCGGGATGAAGCATTTAACCCGACGTTCCGATACTATCCAAAAAGCCATCGTCTCGTTGTTGAATTATGTTTTGATAAGAATTCTGTTCAGGGTTCCCTTGTCCGATTTTCAGAATGTTACATTTTATCGTACAAGCTGGATCCAGTCACTAAACTTTGAATCCGATAGTTCATTTAGTAACCCCGAGATGATATTGAAATCCTACTGGAATGGAATGTCAATAAAAGAAGTGCCGATCAGTTTTATCCCGCGTGAGAAAGGGGAAGCCAAGGGAGCAAAACTGAAAGCAATCTTCCGTTCTGTTGAAGATATAATGAAATTATCGTTTAAGTGGGTAATATTGGGAAGAAGGGGAGTTATCAAAAAAGGAAAAATATTTAGACTCAATCCGGTTGAATGGGAATAGGATGAAGGTATTATTATTGATCCCCCCCACCGATTTATTCAAATCTTATGGGGGACTACAAAGTTTTTCAAACCCTCAACCCTCCTTGGGGATTGCCTATATCGCTGCGGTTTTGAGGGAAAACGGGTACGAAGTGCGAGTCGTCGATGCTTATGTGAATGGCTATAACCTATCAGAGCTTATGGATATAATAGGGCAATTTGGCCCCGATTTAACAGGAATGAGCGTTTTGACTCCTTCCTCCGAGGTCGTCTATGAGATTTCGAAGAACATACGAGCGACATTTCCTTACATGAAAATAGTGATGGGGAATCTCCATGCTACGCTGTTTTGCGAAGACATATTATCAGAGAATTATGCGGATTTTGTTGTTCATGGCGAAGGCGAACTGACTATGCTCGAACTTCTAAAAGCCTTAGGGTGTCAGGGAGACCTCGAAAATATTCAGGGGATATCTTTCAAGAAAAATGGGACAATCATAAATAACCGGCTGAGACCTCATATTGAAGATCTTGATTCTCTTCCCTTTCCCGCATGGGACCTTTTCCCAATGGAAAAATATTCAACAGATCCGAGGACACAAGTTAAAAAGAATGCTGTGGAGACATTGGTTCTTGCCACGAGGGGATGCCCAAATCAATGCACTTTTTGCTCATCAAGAACAGAGCGAAGTCTTGGCAGTAGATACAGAATGAGGAACCCCCGATCGGTCGTGGATGAAATGGTTTATATGAACAGAAGATATGGAAGTGAAGTATTTTCATTTATGGACTTGGCCTTTCCGTTGGTTAAGAGCCATGCAGTAGATTTCTGTAAGGAAATAGTCATGAGGGGTTTGGAAAAGAAGTTTAAATGGGTAACTGAATGCCGTGTTAAGCCTCTTGATGAAGAAACCCTCTCGTTTATGAAACAAGCAGGTTGTAAGAGGATATGCTTTGGTATCGAATCTGGAAGCAATGAAACCCTGAAAATGTTGAGAAAGAATTTTACCATTGATGACGTAAGAAGAGCGGTCAAATTGGCAAAAAAGGCCAATTTAGAAGTGGACGGAATGTTTATGATTGGCTTGCCGGGGGAAACCGAAGCCTTGGTCAATGAAACGATTAATTTTGCCTTAGGATTAGACCTTCGATACGCTATTTTTAACATTTTCGTGCCATATCCAGGCTGTGAATTATACGACATCCTCAAGGCCGGAGAGAAGATTCGTTTCGGAAGATGGAGTGATTTCACATCCTATCCAACCTATGCAGGAGGCAAGCCTGTTTATGTACCAGACAATCTTACACATGAGCAATTGATGAAATTGCAAAAACAAGCCATGCGAAAATTTTATCTTAGACCTAAATTTATTTATCAAGAGTTCAAACGAATTAAATTTTCTAAGATCAAAGAGTATTATCAGGGTCTGAGGGCCATCCTGTCTTAGCTTAACTACCCGTGTGTTTCTATTCGGACATAAACTATAACCAGTAGAGAAATTGGTTGCATGAAGGTGAGAAAAGGCGAAGTCTAAAAATGCAGACCAACGGGCTGATGAAAATTCTCCATCGAACCTTGGAAAACCCCCACATTTTTAATGCGGTTGTAAGCCTGTTTGGCGTTGGTGGCCGGGGAAAAGCCCTTCATGGATTCCTTGGCAGAATAATCGCCCAAGAAGCAACAGAGACTATTCTGGAGATCGGATGCGGGACAGGGCAGTTTCAGAAACACTTTTTGAATACTGCCAATTTCTACGTAGCCATTGATATCAACCTTGAATATCTGAACCATTGCCTGAGAATTGATCATCGGCCTCATTTTGCACTTTCCACCAGTGTTTGTCTACCCTTTAAGTCGCAAATGTTTAATACGGTCTTTGCACTTTTCATGTTACACCACCTCTCGGATGACGAAATGTTACGCACTCTTCGTGAAATCAAGCGTTGCCTCAAGCCGAATGGAAAGTTGATCCTTGTAGAGCCCTTTCGAGATCAGAGGAAATGGGATTGGTTTGGTAAATTTTTAGTACGGTTTGACCGCGGGCGTTGGATCCGTCATCGAAACAAGTTTGAACACATGCTGAGACAAGCTGGTTTTCCTGAGTTTGTAGAGGGTAAATTGCCGAGAAGTTGGCCGTACGATATTTCTGTCTATAAAGTTCGGTGAGCACCCCCTTTTGAATTATGGAGAAAACAAAAGTAAGAAAGACCTTGATCACATGTTTAAAAATAGGGATCGCCTTTTTTGTCGTTTTCTACCTATTCAGAAATGACTGGTTAACGAAAGAAAGCTTTATTAAGTTATTTAAGGTAGATAACCTCCTCCTGATTGGGGTGTCCAGTTGTTTCTTTGTGTCAGCTCAATTGCTCTATGCCTTCCGTTTTTTTCTTCTGTTAAAGGCGATCAATTTCCCGCTTCATTTCCTGAACACTTTTAGACTAATTATGATTGGGAATTTTTTTAATATGGTTATTCCGGGCATGATTGGAGGAGACTTGGTTAAGGGGTTTTATCTTTTTAAACACGAGGAAAGAAGCAAGGGGCAAAGCGCAGGAATCATCATCATGGACCGGATTTTTGGATTGATGGCGCTTCTCTCTATTGCTGCTGCCTCCCTTATTTATGTCCTATGGCAGAAAGATGCCCTCTTATCTGCCTACCGCTATGAATCCCGTATTATCTTGGGTGTTGTTGGCATCATTTTAGTTTTTTTCGGAATGCTGTTTCTCTTAGGAAGGAACCCATGGGTACAAACAAAAATAAACACAATCCTAAAGTATTTTTTTTTCAAGGACCTGTTCTATCGTCTCCTAAATAGCTTTGGAGCGATCATCCAAAACCGTCGGATTCTTATTTGGTCTTTTCTCATAAGTCTTTTGATCCAGTTATCCTCCCTCACAAGTTTGCTCATCCTGGGTCAAATCGTATTTGAGATTCACCCCAATGTCATCACATTGGCAGCTGTATCTTCAATCGTTATCCTTATCGGTATTATTCCAGTGACGCCCGGAAATATAGGTTGGACTGAACTGATTGCTGCCTTAGGATGGTCTGCGATGGGCTCGAAGGCTGGCGCCGAGACATTCTTATATTGGCGTATTCTTAGTGTTTTTTGGTCGATTCCTGGAGGTCTATTTTATCTTACATTTGACACAAAGTGGATATCGGTGCAAAAGGGTGAGGAGTTTTCATGAGACCATCGGGATTTTTTGATTGGAGACGCCTGACTTTGGCGAATTGGATTACGGTGATACGCCGGGATGGTCTGGGATTTATTGGAGTCATACTCGCTGTGTTTACAGTGGTTTTTCTTATGTGGGCGTCCAATAAGGGGTTTGATATCACCGATGAAGGCTTCTACCTCCTGAGTTCTCAATTTCCTTCGGAGGTAAACATATTCGTAAATACGGCCCACATCTACACATCTATGTTGTATCGCATGACAGGCGGAAACGTCGTCGCGTTGAGGCTTGCAGGATTATGTTTAACCTTGCTTTCAGCTGGTGTGTTTCTTCTGGGTTTTCAACGTCTGGCAGACCGGTTTAAGCTGGCATGGGGGGAGACCATTCTGTTTAAGTTTGAATTGATCTCTTTAATATGTTTGGGGGCGATGCTGTATTACGAATGGTTTTTGGCTACACCTTCGTACAACTCTCATAACGCCTTTGCACTAACCACGTGCAGCGGTTTGATCTTCTTCGCCCTGGCGGGACTGGAGACATTGAACAGGAAATGTTTCACCGTTAGGCTCGCGTTGTTTGCCGCAGGTCTCTGCATTGGAATTTCATTCTTCGTCAAGTTTTCTACCGGCATATCGCTTTTCACTTTGTTTGGTTTGGTCCTAGCTGTGTGGCCCAGACAGGCGCTGAAAATACGGATGCGTGCTCTCGGGTTCGTGATTCTCGGCGTAAGCGTTTGGTTATTGTTCCATTTCGTCGTTATTCAGTCACCTGCAACCTGGTGGAAAGGGTTTCGTAACGGGTTAGAGGTAAATGCTACCTATGGCTACAATGCGTCCGCCTTGGGCCGCTATCTTCGCGAATGCCGGCGTCTGGCTAAGATTGCAATTCGAGATTTTTGGATGCTCCACGTCGCACTGGTGTTGGGCTTTACGATTTTAACTCTATTTCGAAAAGCATGGCGGGATAGGACTTGGTTGCCTTCGATCTTAATATTGTCAATATTTGCAATCGCCGTTTGGCAATCTTATCGGCGAGGCTTTTATTTGGGGGGTATGGGCCATTATTTTTTGATCACCCGTTTCTACCTGAGCTGGTTGCTGCTGCTGATTACCGCCGTCGTTGCCGTCTTGATTTATTGCCAACGGTTGATGTATTGGCTCAGACATCACGATTTGTTACCAGTCCTCTCGTTTGGTGGAATTTTGTTTCTCCTGCCGTTGGTCGGTGCAGTCGGAACGGGCAACTACATCTTTGTCAGCACCTTGTGGTATATGGCGTCATGGTTTGGCCTCTTGCTGATACTTTTGACCGCGCTAGCATTGTTGCTCAGGAATCGGTTGGCCCTCGGCGTGGGAGCGCTCATCATCGGCAGTTTTGCCTGCGTCCAGATTGTATCTGGCTGTTTGTACGGCCCCTACCGGCTGAACACAGGTCTTTTGGGTCAAACTCAAGCGACGGGGATTGGATATCCAACAACCATTCTGAAGCTTGATCCAGAAACGGGCGAATTTTTCAACCGGCTGCGACACATGGCGGAAGAAAACGGGTTCAAGCCGGGCGATGATGTGCTGGGTTTCTTCGATTTGCCTGGGGTTGTTTTCGCGCTGGGGGCTACATCGCCAGCAAATCCTTGGTACAATTGTGGGTATAAAGGGTCGCGTAATTTCGCGGAAAAGGCGTTATCTTCGGTGCCGCCGGAGCGCTTAAGAAGGGCATTTATCCTGGAAACCTCGGGCAGCGCAGAGTGTATGCCTGATCTGGCCAAGTTTGGAATTAAGTTTCCAGGGGATTATATTCTGTGTGGTGAGTTGGCGATTCCGTATCCTTGGACGAAGGAAACGGTCCGGTTTTGGAAGCCGCGATTTTCGTGATGATCGAGCGCGATGAAAGCTCGGCGGATACTTCATAGGCAATTTCCGAGCATGCCTTGGGTATGAAGTAAGATGGGTGATTCTGCTCGATTGTAAATAAGATTGTTCAAGAGTGTTAATAATGAAAATTGTGATACTTACACGTTGGTTCTCAGAAAAGACCGGCTACATCGAGAATATCCTTCCTAGAGAGTATGCCAAAGAGGGCCATGAAGTCCATTTGGTCACATCAAACGTTAAAACTTATTTTAATGCCCCGGAATACAAAGATCTGTATGAGAAATTTATTGGGCCTCCCGTTGTTGAGTGTGGCGTTTCAAAACTGGATGGATATACAGTCCATCGCTTGCCCCACGGTAGCTTTTTCGGATTCTTGTATGTCAAAGGGCTGTTGAGAAAGCTTATTGAGCTACAGCCTGATATTGTGCAGGAATTCGAAGTCATTTCATCGAATGTCCTGACAGCTTGTTTGGCGACCCTTTTCTGCAAATTCAAGCTGTTCATCGGTAATCATACTTGTTTGTCCGTTTCACCTTGGACCATAGAGCAATCATGGCAGGGCAGATTAAAGCGGCTGTTTGCCTATTCGATTTTCTTTCCGATTGGCAGAATTGTCAGCATGATTGTAAATAAATGCCATGCGGCGACACCGGATTGCCTTGATCTTGCCGTGAAGTTTTATGGCGTCCCGCGCAATAAGTGTGTTCTTTCTCCTCTCGGGTCGGATACAGATCTTTTTTCGCCTTCGAAAACGGATCGTGACCGGGTAGAACGAGACAGTCTAAGGAAAGAGCTTGGGTTTTCGGAAAATGACATCGTGTGCATTTACACTGGTAGATTCACTGAAGCAAAAAATCCTGCGTTATTGGCCAGAGCAATAGACGAGCTGATGAACGAAGGGCAGCCATACCGAGGTCTTTTTGTTGGCGCAGGATCAGAACGAGAAACGAAGCTCATTGAAGCGTTTCAAGGTTGCGTGGTGACGTCATTTGTTCGTTTTGACCAATTGCCAAGATATTATCGGGCTGCGGATATAGGAGTTTGGCCTCGGGAAGAGTCTACGAGTATGCTCGATGCTGCCGCATGCGGATTACCTATTATCGTCAGTGATCATTTAGAAGATCGAGAGCGCTTCGAAGGCAATGGACTGCAGTATAAGGAGAATGATTTGAGCGACCTGAAGCGAACGTTGCTCGATTTAAAGGAGCGCAAAGTGCGCGAGGGGCTCGGTGCCTATGGCTCTGGTAAAATTGCGGAAACCAGAAGTTGGAGGGCTTTGGCATTGGCAAGGCTTAAGGATTATGCTCTCTTATAGATCGGGTAGTCAGACGCCTTTATTGAGATGCAAGTCACGATCTTGTTAAAACACTTGATACCATGTTTATGGAAACGGCCTCTGGGACATGCCTTCGCCCGTTATGAGACCTGTCATGCCTGGTGAGAATAGGATACCGACTTTTGCGATGAAGGTAGTGCACAATTCCCTGTGGAACATAGGGGGATGGATTGTGACATTCTTGATCGGTTTCATCACGACTCCCATTCTCATTTACTTTCTTGGCAAAGACCAATATGGACTCATGACACTCTTGATTAGTATCGTAACGCCACTTGGCCTCCTGGATTTTGGCATCGGTGAGGCAACCATAAAATATATAGCAGAGAACATAGGCAGGGATGATTACGGCCAGACGGGAAGGTATCTTCGAAGCACGTTCTTGTTCAACCTGTGTGTAGGCTTTTTGGGTGGAGTCGTTATCGTGTTGCTGTCAGGGTTCTTCGTAACTTCTGTGTTTAACATACCTTCCGATAATCAAGACTTGGCTCGGAATTGTCTTTACTGGATTGGAGTCAGCTGGGTGGTGATGCAAATTCGCCAGACTTTTACCGGCGTTGTCATGGCCCTGCAACATTATGGGTTATTGAACATAGGGAATATTATTACAAACCTCATAACGATTGCGGCTGGTTTGGGAGTTCTATTTTGGGGAGGGAATCTCTTGGATTTTGTCCGCATTCAAGCCATTGTGGCGACGCTAACGGCATTGGGGTGGTTCATCGTTGCCCAAAGGTTGCTTCCGAACATCAGCTTTTTTCCGCATCTGGATTTATCATCATTCCAGAAGACTTTGGGGTTCGGCCTCTGGCAAATGCTCAACCGCTTGGGTGGAATCCTTGCGCATCAGTCAGAACGGTGGCTCTTAGGAGTTTTACTTCCACTCTCCACGGTAGGTTTTTATAGTGTTGGTATACAGGTGGTCGGAGTTATCTATTTAGCTGCCTATAAGACGGGGGAGGTTCTCTTTCCTGCTGTAAGCCGGATGCAAGGCGAATTGCGGGATGAGGAGGCAGCCCGCTTAGTTGTTCAAGCCAACTGGGTGATTACTGCGCTCGCGATTTCGTGTTTTGTCCCTTTGATCGTATTTGCTCACGATCTACTCCTTCTTTGGGTCGGACCAGATTTTGCCATGAACACCTCGGGTCTTCTCAGAGTGTTAGCCTTTGGATCTGCGGCTTCTTGCCTCTTTGCAATACCGAGCTTTTATTTACTCGGAATCGGTAAGTCGAAATGGCTGGCAGGGATGTCCTTTGTCCAGGGGATCATCACTCTTGGCGTCGCTGCTTTGCTCATTCCCCGTGTCGGCTTGGCAGGCGCCGGCTGGGGAGCTACCTCGAGCACAACCGTCCATGTAACGGTCCTTATCCTTATGTGGAAACGTATTTTTAGAAGTTGGATTCCTGCCCGTGTCTATTTTTCGGCCACCTTCGGTCAGTATGGGGTGGGAGCTGCCATCGCAATCGGACTCATGTTCTTAAGAGACGCGTTCACCTGGTCGCCGAATTGGATTTCACTAGGAGGGACCGGACTTCTCTGCGCGTTGATCTCAGCTACAATCATCGCGTTCATCGACAACTTTCTGCCTGGCGGCATGGAGCGCAGACGACTTCTTCTGCAATTGGGGACTGCCAAAGTGCACATGTTGTCAGGACGTTTCATGAGAACTTATGCGAAACCCAGGTAGGTCGATCAAGAGGGACATTTGAGGTCTTTAATCGTCGAGACCGATTATGATTACTTTCTGAATTTTTGTTGCACTTATTAGATCACTGGATGCAGGAGCTACCAGGAATTGTCACAAGGTACCTGCAGCGCGTGTCAGAGACGGTTTGAATGAACAGACTTGCAGAATCACTTGCACGGAGGATTTTAGAGTTAGATTCACGAGCACGACGGGGAGCTTTTGAATTGATACAATGGTATGCCTTAAAGAATTATTTGAGATCCGACCGCAGACCTTGGCGATTCGGTTATTATGCATATCGTAATAGATATCTTGCCGAGTCCATTTCCAACCCTTCCATCTTGGAGATCTTTCTCAAATCCAAGCCCCTGCCCCCGGATTATGGGTTTCGATTAGATGCTCGAGTGGTTGAAATTCCCTGGGTTCTTGCCCGCGTGGCGCTTCGCACAGGGCGACTCCTGGACGCCGGTTCCTCGTTGAATTACGATTTCGTCTTGACAGCGCCCCTGCTTTCAAATAAAAAAATAACTATCGTTACTTTGTCGCCTGAAGCGACTTGCCTATGGAAAGCGGGCGTATCGTATGTGTTTGGTGACTTAAGGAGTTTAGATTTTCGAGACGAGTGCTTTGATACCATCGTCTGCATTTCGACGATTGAACACGTTGGGATGGATAACTTTCTGTATACGGGGCAAAAGGGGGATGGCCAGAGTGACCCTCAAGACTTCTTATTAGCCCTCGGGGAACTAAAACGTGTGCTCAAAAAGGGAGGGGTACTCTACATCACCTTTCCCTTCGGTCGATTTGAAGACCACGGCTGGTTTCAACAACTCGATGCAAGCCTGACGGATCAGTTGATAAAGGAATTTGCTCCCGAGACATTGAATGAAACGGTTTTCGGTTACGAACCGAGCGGATGGCAATTGAGTAACCGTACTTCTTGCGCTCAGTCTCAGTTCTTCGACGTTCATAAGAGTAAATATTTTGACCCAGATAGCTCGATAGAATATCCTTCCGATTTTCCGGCTGGCGAGCGAGCGGTCATGTGCTTGGAATTGTGTAAATAGAGGGTGTGCGGAATGTTTGAATCTATCCCGCCAAGTCTAAGGAGGAAGCTGCTTAAGATATGCCGGTATCCAGCCTCCTTTGTAGAGCGCATTCTGTGGGGAGGAGAATGGAGGGAGTCCATTTTGGTCTGGATGCTTGGTCAACATTATCAAAGCCGTTTCCGCCGTGAGTGGTTGTACCGGAAGGCCCCGCCGCACTTCTTTTATCATCGGATGGGCATTTTCAAGTTTGCTTTCGATAGAGGCGACCCAGTCGGACCTTATTCGTATTACCGAGGATTCTTTTGTTCTGAAGTGATTCAGGAGGGAGACAGACTGCTCGACATCGGGTGTGGAGACGGTTTTTTTACCAAACGGTTTTATAGCACGAAATGCTCGCAGATTGATGCCATCGATATCGAACAAGAGGCGATCAAAACAGCACGCAGGTTCAACAATGCTAGAAATACTCACTACTATCAACTCGATGCTGTGC
>Ga0187766_10001330_pt1 | contig 14502 bp, 9 predicted proteins | sample 0216_QUI02_MP05__4_FD_132971 | JGI IMG/M metagenome (GOLD analysis project Ga0187766, IMG submission 132971) | Tropical peat soil microbial communities from peatlands in Department of Meta, Colombia - 0216_QUI02_MP05_20_MG | ecosystem: Environmental > Terrestrial > Soil > Wetlands > Peat ... | reverse complement strand
GACCGCCAACTCGTCGTTGCCCATGCGGCAGGTGCAGGATGGATGGTAAGCGCTTTCGGCCTTTTGGCGCACGAAGGCGTCGATTTCCTTGTCAGTCCGCACGCCAGGGCCCGGCTGAAGCTCGGCGCCGCGATAGGGATCGAACCCGCGTTGCGCAAAAATTTCACGCGTGAGTTTCACCGCGTCGCGCAACTCGAGCCGGTCCTGCTCGGTCATCAGATAGTTCGGCTGGATCGAGGGATGGGTGCTCGGGTCGGCGGAGCGAAGGGTGATTGAGCCCACGCTTGTGGGTCGCATTGGACCGACATGAGCCTGGAAGGCGTGCCGGTCGGCAGGCTTCCTGCCATGATCGACCACGATCGAGGGCAGGAAGTGGTACTGCAGATCTGGATGTCCTATGGCGCTGTTGCGGCGGATGAATGCGCCGGCCTCAAGGTGGGAGGAAGCACCCCAGCCCGAGTGAAAGAGAAACCATTCGACGCCGATCCGTGTCCGCACGAGCGGATTTTCGGCCGTGTAGAGCGTGATCGGCTTCGTGCACGCATGTTGGACATAAAGCTCGAGATGGTCCTGCAGGTTTTGGCCGACGCCGGGCAAGTCCACCAAGACGGGTATGTTCTGGCGGCCGAGTTCGATGGCGGGGCCAATTCCCGAGAGCATGAGGAGTTGAGGCGAATTGACCGCACCGCCGCATAAGATGACTTCGCGCTCTGCACGAACTTGAGCGGTGCGCCGCCCAATTACATATTCGAGCCCGGTCGCTTTCTTCCCCTCGATCAAGATTCGGGTACTGAGTGCCGCGACCAGGACGGTCAGATTTGGCCGCTCGAGAACGGGCCTGAGATACGCGGATGCAGCACTCCAGCGTCTGCCGCGATGGATGGTGAGATCCATCGGGCCAAAGCCTTCCTGCTGAAAGCCGTTCATGTCCGCAGTGTAGGGATAGCCGGCCTGAATGCCAGCCTCGATGAAGGCGCCGAAGAGTGGATTGGCGGTGCTGGCCGTGTGCACATGGAGCGGTCCGCTGTCGCCGCGATAGAGATCGCCCCCTTGCTCGCGGGTCTCGGCCTTCTTGAAGTACGGCAAAACATGCGCGTACGACCATGGCTCGAGACCATTGGTGCGCGCCCATCTGTCGTAATCCTTCGCGTGACCGCGAACGTAGACCATCGCATTCAGCGATGACGACCCGCCGAGGACGCGCCCACGCGGCCAATACATGCGTCGGCCGTCCATGTGTTGTTGCGGCTCGGTCTCGTAATGCCAGTTGTACTTGTCGTCGCGAAGGTTGTGCGCAAGTGCGGCGGGCATGTGAATTTTCCATGTCCGATCCTTCGGACCCGCCTCGATCAAGAGGACGCGCACGCCCGGGTCCTCCGAAAGTCGGTTGGCAAGGACGCACCCGGCCGAGCCGGCGCCGACAATCACATAGTCGTAGCTTCCGCTCCGACGCATATGGTGCGCCCCCGGTGGACCCTGCCGTCATATTCTTCGCTCGCACGAGCAATGGCGGCGAAGGCCGTTGACAGGCTGCAGTTTGGCATAGACGCTGTCCTGCTGCGAGTCGTACGCAGCATTCGTATCGCGGGCGAATCGAGACGGCCCAGGGATGCAGGATCGATTGTCGATGGCAAAAGTCGATGTGGGCAACGGCGTCTACGATATCGACCTCGCCGCCTTCGACAAGGATGGCACGCTCATTGACTTTTACCATCTCTGGGGCCGTAAGGCGCGTGTTGCGGTCGAGGCGGTGGTTGCGCGGCTTTGCGGGGATGCAGGGCTTGCCGAGCAGCTTTATCGCAGCATCGGCTACGACCCGGCGACGGGGCTCGCCGCCCCCGACGGTCCCCTCGCAATCGCGTCAATGGCCAAGCTTTACGCGATTTGCGCCACGGTGCTCTATCAGCAAGGGCTGAGCTGGCACGAGGCAGATGACATCGCGCAAAAAACATTCGCGGGCGGACTTGGCGCTCTTCCCACCGGCGATCTCGTGAGGCCCGTGGGCGACGTGCGGCAGCTTTTTCAACGGCTCGCCGGTGCAGGCGTGAAAGTCACCGTCGTGACGAGTGACGACCGCACGCCAACGCTCGCCACTTTGGAGTTGCTCGGTGTTGCATGCTACGTGGCGGGGATCGTATGCGGCGACGACCCAATTCCCAATAAACCGGCTCCCGACAGCCTTCTGTATTTGTCCCGCGAATTCGCCGTGCCAGTCGAACGCATCATGATGGTTGGCGACACGCCGGGCGACATCTCGACCGGTAAGAGCGCTGGTGTTGGCTGCTGCGTGGGGCTATTGAGCGGGGCAGGCAAACGCGGGGACTTGGCGCCCCACGCCGATGCGGTGCTGACGTCAATCGACGACATTCGCGTGATCGGCTGACGTGCGATTTCGAAATGGCATCCTCAAATCCGCAGCAGCTCTTGCCGACCCGATTCGGCTCGGGATAGGCTGTCTTCGCACCAAGGCAACTCTCTTGGCGCGAAAGGAACCGGTCGTGACGCACTTCGATTCGCACATTGTGTTGCATTACCGGAAATATCCAATCGCGGCACACTGCCGCAAATTGAATGGGTGCTGGATGTTGCGAGACATGAAAATTATCGTTTGCGCGGTTGCCGCCATGACGATAGGGCCGACATTGGCGTTTGCTGCCTCTTCAACAGTCGATGACGCGAACGCGGCCAGAAAGGCTCAAGAGCTTACAAATGCGGTGCAGGCGCCCAACGTGCCGATACAGATAGCGCAGGCGGCACCTGCTCCGCCGCCATCGGGGGCGCAAGGTAAAGCGATCGGCAAAACGGTGACGCCGGTCGATCGGACGGAGACGTGGATCAACGACCTGCACAAAAGTCTCCGCATCACGAAAGATCAAGAGCCATTGTGGAATGACGTAGCCCAGGCCATGCGCGACGAGGCGAGTGCCACGGACGCATTCTTCAAGGACCGTGCCGCCCGTGTGAACACGATGACGGCCGTCGACGATCTCAACGCCTATCAGGCGTTCACGCAGGAACGCGCCGACCGCCTCAAAAAGGTCGCGACCGCGTTCCAAACCCTCTATGACAGCATGCCTGCCGACCAGAAGAAAAACGCGGACACGGTCTTCAAGAACTTTCACCACCGCGGCACACGAAGCGCCAAACCCAAGAGCGATTGATTGTAGAAGCGGCGAGACAGAGCGAATCCCTCGGCTTGGAGACCGAGCGGTTAACCTTCACGTCCCTCGCCGCCACGTCGTGACGGGGCAATGATCCTAATTCGTCAGCCGCCACGTGCCGTCAGGCTGGAGGCAGGCGGTGCCATTCACAATCGACCCATCGCTCTGACGCCACTGTCCCGAGGAACAACTCGGCTGCGCCTGGACGGCAGCACCAGGGGGAGGGGCTTGTACCGCCGCGGGCGGCGCGGGTGGAGGCGCATAGACGGCGGGTGGGGGCGCATAGACGGTGGGCGGGGGCGCGTAAACGACAGGCGGTGGGTAATAATAGGCGGGCGGGGGAGGAGCAACGTAGACTGGCGCCGGCGGACCGAAGAAACCGAAATCCAGGACGACGTGCCCGCCGTCGTGGAAGTGATGAAAATCGTCCGCGAGGGCCGCTGGCGCCGTACGCCCCGCCGCGAACGCCAAGGCGGACGCGCCGAGCGCGATCAGCGCGCTGTTGCGGAGGAATTTTCTCGAACTCAGGAAACGCATAGGAGTGACTCCATTAGAAACGTCCCATACTCACCGCCCACGATCGAAAGGCAGGCATATCACCGGGCAAACATTGACAAATACGCAGCTCGGTTGAAATACCCTGCGGGCTATATATGGCCGTAACATGTCCTAATTTCCATCTGTTTCACTAGGACGGTCGCCCCTCATTTCGAAAGACGCACGGAAGGGATTGCCGGTTCAAGGCTTCGAGGGTGGAATCCGATGAATCGTAAGAAAGAGTCGCTTGCCCCAGTCGACACCAATGTTTCCCGCACCGACAAGGGAGATGGTGAATTCGAATTTCTTAATCTCCACGAGATCGTCAAGAGGGCTCGAGATCGCCTCGACCAGAACAACTGGGACTATATCGTGGGCGGTACCGAGACCGAAACCACGTTGCGGCACAACCGTATGGCCCTCGACTCGATCGCCTTTCGCCCGCGAGTCCTGCGCGACGTGCGCAATGTCGATGCGTCGGCTGAATGCCTGGGGCGCAAAATGCGCCTTCCCGTCATCCTGGCGCCGATCGGCGCGCTCGAGTCCTTCGACGAGGGCGCGGGTGCCACGGTCGCGCGGGCAGCCGATGCATTCGGCGTTGCTCATATGTTGAGTTCCGTTTCGGAGCCGGGTCTCGAGCACGTTGCGCGCGCAGCGCCCGGGGCATTTCGCATCTATCAACTCTATGTCCGCGGCGACGACTCGTTCGTCGACGATCATGTCGCGCGCGCTATCGCCCACGGCTATGCCGCATTCTGCCTGACGGTCGACACGGCGATTTATAGCCGGCGCGAACGCGATCTTGCCAAGCGCTTCGTGACGTCGGGCCGACGCCGGGTCTCGGCCACCGACGGAAGCGGTTTCCAAGCCGGGCTCGATTGGCGCGCCGTCGAAAGGATCAAGGGAAAATTCGATGTTCCGCTAATCTTAAAAGGCATCGCCACCGCAGAGGATACGAAGATCGCTTGCGAGTACGGTGTCGATTGGGTCTATGCCTCGAACCATGGCGGCCGGCAACTCGACCATGGACGTGGCGCTCTGGATTTATTACCGGAGATCGTTCGGGCATCTGCTGGCCGCGCCAAGATCGTCGTCGATGGCGGCATATCGAGAGGTACCGATATCGTCAAAGCCATTGCAACGGGCGCGGACCTTGTCGGTATAGGCCGCTTGCAATGCTATGCGCTTGCGGCGGCGGGGCAGCCGGGCGTTCTCCGGATGCTCGAACTTCTCGAAGACGAAGTACAACGCTGTCTCGGGCTTCTCGGCGTCAATCGTTTCGCAGACCTCGACGCAACCTATCTCCTTCCGGCGACGCCCGCCAACCCACCGGGCGTGCTGAGCGCATTCCCGCTCCTCGATATTGAGGACTACCGCTATTGATCTCGGTCGTTGGACCTCAACGATGCGTCACTTATCGAGGAAAACAAGGTCTCACGCGGGATGCGCGGCGGCGACCGGCCGGATGCCTATTCCGCTGCCTGGGTCCCTTCGCGGACGGCTGTCGCGGTTGAGATGACGGCGCGCTTGCGGCCTTGCAAGCGCGCCTGCAAATGGCCGAGATAGAGGTAGATGACGGGTGTGGTGAAGAGTGTCAGCATCTGCGAGAGGATCAAGCCGCCCACGATTGCATATCCAAGCGGGCGACGAATCTCCGATCCTGTTCCGGCACCGAGCATGAGCGGCACGCCGCCGAGAAGTGCTGCCATTGTCGTCATCATGATCGGGCGAAAGCGCAAGAGACAGGCCTGATAAATCGACTGCTCCGGCGCCATGCCCTCGTTTCGTTCGGCAGCCAGCGCGAAGTCTATCATCATGATCGCATTTTTCTTCACGATTCCGATCAGAAGTATGATGCCGATGAGTGCTATGACGCTGAGATCGTAGTGGAAGATCATGAGCATCAGCAAAGCGCCCATGCCCGCCGACGGGAGAGTCGAAAGAATCGTCAGGGGGTGGATGTAGCTCTCATAGAGCATTCCGAGAATGATGTAGATGACCACGATCGCCGCCGCGATCAAGTAAGGCTGCGTCGCGAGAGAGGTCTGGAACGCCTGAGCGCTTCCCTGGAAGGTTCCGATAAGCGTTCCGGGCTTGCCGGCTTCCCGCTCCACCGACTGAATCGCCGCGACCGCTTGGCCAAGGGCCGTTCCCGGGCTCAAATTGAACGAGATGGTCACGGCCGGGAACTGGCCCTGGTGGTTGATCGAAAGATATGTCACCGGCAGCGTATCGTATTTGACGAAGGTCGAGAGCGGTACTTGCTGTCCGGTGATCGGCGAGGTTAGGTAGATCTTCTCGAGCGTATCGGTCCGCACCTGGAACGATGGGTCGACTTCGAGAATCACGTGGTAGGCATTGAGTTGCGTGAAATACTGCGTGACCTGGCGTTGGCCGAACGCATCGTAGAGCGTGTCGTCGATCGCCTGCGGCAGGATGCCGAAGCGCGAGGCTTGGCTGCGATCGATCTCCATGCTCACAGTCGTCGCATTCGTCTGCTGATCGCTGGCGACGTCCTGAAGCTCGGGTAATGCCTTGAGCTTGGCAAAAAGCTTCGGCGCCCATTCGTTGAGTTCGTCGAGGCTCGCGTCCTGAAGCGTGTATTGGAACTGGGTGCGCGAGAGGCGGCCGCCGACATTCAGGTCCTGGGCAACCTGCATGTAGAGGACGATGCCGGACACAGCAGCAATCTTCGGCCGCAGGCGGTTGATGACGTCGTAAGCGCTCGCGGTCCGCTCATTTTTGAGTTTGAGGTTGATCGCGAAGCGGCCGTTGTTGATCGTCTGCGTGGCACCGCCCGCCCCCACGAACGAGGCAAAGGCCGCAACGTCGGGATCCGCGCGCACGATGTCGGCGATTTGCAGCTGAAGACGGCTCATCTCGGCGAAGGAAACGCTCTGCGCGGCATCGGTGACTCCGAAGATGAAGCCGGTGTCCTGCTGTGGGAAGAACCCCTTCGGAATCACGCTGTAAAGATACCCCGTGGCCACGACGGTCGCGATGAAGACGCCAAGCGTGATACGCCGATGCAGCATCACCCAATCGAGGCACCGGCGATAGCCGGCGAGCATGCCGTCGAAAAACCGCTCGCTCAGCATATAGAGGCGGCCATGCGCGCGGCCGTGTTCGGCCCTCACGAACCGAGCGCACATCATCGGTGTGAGCGTCAGCGACACGATGGCCGACACCGCGATTGCAATCGTGACGGTGATGGCGAATTCGTGAAACAGCCGCCCGATGATGCCGCGCATGAGGAGGAGCGGGATGAAAACGGCGATCAATGACACGCTGATCGAAATGATGGTGAATCCGATCTCCCGGGCACCCTTGATCGCGGCCTCGAGTGGCCGGATCCCGTCCTCGACATGGCGGATGATATTCTCGATCATGACGATGGCATCGTCCACAACGAAACCCGCGGCAATCGTCAGCGCCATGAGCGAGAGGTTGTCGAGGCTGTAGCCGATCAAATACATCACGGCGAACGTGGCGACGAGCGATAGCGGAACCGTAATACCCGGGATCACCGTCGCCCAGAAATTCCGCAGGAAGAGGAAGATCACCATGACGACGAGGGCCACGGTGAGGATGAGAGTGAATTGTACGTCCGCAACCGACGCACGGATCGTCTGAGTACGGTTTGCCAGGACTTCGATGTCGATGGCAGGCGGCACGGCCGTTCGAAGCTGGGACAATTGCGCCAAGATGCGATCCACAGTGTCGATCACATTGGCGCCCGGCTGCTTGGTGATAATAAGAACGATACCCCGTTTGACCCCGTTAAGTGTCCCCGCGAGCTTCGTGTTCTCGGGTCCGTCGATCGCTTGGCCGATATCGCGGATTCGAACGGGCGAGCCGGTGCGATAGGCGATGATTACGTCGTTCCATTTGTCGGCTGCGAGCAGTTGGTCGTTGTTGTAGATCGTGAAATTCTGATGAAGGCCGTCGATGCTCCCTTTGGGAGCATCGACCGTTGCATTGGCGATGACGTTACGGACGTCTTCGAGGCTCAGGCCCATTGAGGCGAGCTTTGCCGGGTCGACTTGCACGCGGACCGCGGGCTTCTGTTCGCCGCCGATGCCGACGAATCCGACCCCCGAGATTTGCGAAAGCTGCTGCGCGAGGACATTGTCGGCGTAATCGTCCACCACGGTGAGCGGCAGGACTTTCGAACTGACGCCGAGCACGACGATTGGCGCATCCGCCGGATTGATCTTGCGATAGGTGGGCGGGCTCGGCAGGTTCTTGGGCAACTGGCCGCCGGCGGCGTTGATTGCCGCCTGGACGTCTTGGGCCGCCGCGTCGATGTCGCGGTTGAGGTCGAATTGGACCGCGATGTTGACATTGCCGAGAGCGCTTGTGGAAGTGAGCTGTGCGACGCCGGGGATCTGATTGAACTGCCGCTCGAGCGGGCTTGCGACCGACGACGCCATCGTCTCGGGGCTTGCACCGGGGTAGCTCGCCGTCACCTGAATGGTCGGAAAATCGACTTGTGGCAGCGGGGCAACGGGCAAGAGCGGATAAGCGACGGCGCCCACGAGGAAAATCCCCGCCATGAGAAGCGAGGTCGCGACAGGGCGGTGGATGAAGGGGGTCGAAATACTCATTATCGGGTGAGCGGCGCCGCCGATTGGGTGGCCATTGGTGCGGATTCGGACGTCGCCGTCACGTCGCGAGCGGCGACCTGCGCGCCTGGCTGCAGGCGGTATTGGCCTGCGGTGACCACCCGCTCGCCCTCCGCGAGGCCATCCGCGACGACGGCCAAGTCCTCGCCGACGTTCATGAGCTTTAGCCAGCGCAGCTCGATGGTATTGTCCGGCTTCACGACATACGCGAATTCGCCTTGCGCCCCCCGCACAACCGCGGTCGACGGGACTGTCAGGACGCCTTGCAAGGTCGATAGGCGCAGCCGGGCGTTGATGAATTGGCCCGGCCATAGGCGGTGGTCACGATTCGGGAAAGTCGCCTTGAGGCGGATCGTACCCGTCGCTTGATCGATTTGATTGTCGATCAACGCCAGGGTGCCCTCGTCGAGCTGCTGCTTCTCGTCGCGGCTCAGCACCGCAACGGCGACGGTGCCGGCGGCCATCGCCTTCGTGAGATCGGGCAAGTTCTCCTCCGGCAATGTCACGATCACGGAAATCGGCTGGAGCTGCGTGATGACGACGAGACCCGTTTGATCCGTCGCGTGCACGATGTTGCCCTGATCGATTTGGCGAATGCCCGTTCGGCCATCGATCGGCGAGAGGATCGTCGTGTAGCCGAGTTGGACCCTCGCACTTTCGATCGCCGCCTGATCGCCGCGGATCGCCGCTTCGAGCTGAGCCACGAGTGCTACCTGCGTATCGAGGCTCTGCCGCGTCGCGTACTCGCGCTTGGCTAGTTCGGTGAAGCGGGCGAGGTCGTGCTTGGCATTCGCGAGGAGCGCTTCGTCTTGGACTCGTTTGGATTCGGCCTGGTCGAGCTGGGCCTGTAGCGGGCGCGGGTCGATCTGGGCGAGAAGGTCGCCGGCTTTCACATCCTGGCCTTCGACGAAGGCCACCTTTTGGAGTTCGCCATCGACCCTGACTTTGACGGTGACGGTATTGAAAGCCTGAACCGTGCCAAGACCCGCCAAAAAAATGGGCACATCCTTGCGCAGGACGATCGTCGTGTCGACCGGCACAGCCGTTTGAGAGACAGGCTTTGCCACCGCACTGCGCCCCTCGGCCGGCGCGCTCTCGTGAGTCTGCCACACCGCAATGCCGGCGCAGACGAGCGCTATCCCGATGGGGACCGCCCATGTGCGGGCTTTGCTCAGGTGCTTGGGCAGGTGGCTGAGGAACCTCATGGACATTTTCATACGCACATCAAGGTCGAACCCAGTGGCCCTATTGCGCAACTCAGCCATGCTGTGAGGCTGGCCGCTCGGCAGATGCCGTGCTTGCGCCAGCATCGAATGGAATTGGCGATCTCGATCGGCCGTCGCGTGCGACAATCGCAAGACGCGTCGAGTGACGCCATGTCGGATCGTGCGCCGCAATATTGCATCATCGCGCGCACGAACCAACTAAAGGCGTTTTCACGATTTTGTGAGAAGCGCGTTCGTTACCGATTTGCGGCAGGAATTGTCGTGCATGGCGCCACAAGATCGGCCCTCTCGTGAATAGGGTCGTGGAAACTTGACACGCGATGCCGTGGCTGGCATCGGGATGCCCAGTCTCGTAAGCTGGATCCCGCGATAATAAATAGCCGGTGTCGGACACCGGTGTGCCGGGAAGGAGATTGGTCAAATGGCATCAGGAAAAATCGCCCTCGTGACGGGGGCCGGTAGCGGGGTCGGCAAAAGCGTCGCCCTTGCCCTCATGAAAGACGGGTATGGGGTCGTACTCGCGGGAAGGCGGAAGGAGCCTTTGGAAGCGGTTGCAGCGGAGGGCAAGGCGATGGGTGCTCGTGCCCTTGCCGTTCCGACCGACGTCACCGCCCCCGCATCGATCAAGGCGCTTTTCGCGAAGACGAAGGACACCTATGGCCGGCTTGACGTCCTCTTCAACAATGCGGGCATGGGTGCTCCTGCAATTCCGCTCGAGGAGCTGACCTACGAACAGTGGCAGACAGTGGTCAACACCAACCTTACGGGTTGTTTCCTTTGCACGCAGGAAGCGTTCCGAATCATGAAATCCCAGACTCCGCGCGGAGGGCGAATCATCAACAATGGTTCGATCTCGGCCCATGCGCCTCGGCCGAACTCCGCACCCTACACCTCGACCAAGCACGCCATCACCGGCCTCACGCGGTCGACCTCGCTCGATGGCCGCAAGTACGATATCGCCTGCGGACAGATCGATATTGGCAACGCGGCAACCGACATGACGTTACGAATGAAGGATGGCGTGCCCCAGGCCAACGGCGCGATCGCCGCCGAGCCGACAATGGATCCTGTGCATGTGGCGAACGCGGTGGTCTACATGGCGAGCCTGCCGCTCGACGCCAATGTGCAATTCCTCACGGTCATGGCAACGAAGATGCCATTCATCGGGCGCGGCTGACCGCTCATCGGCCGCAAAGCCGCGGATTAGCGCCCCGAGGGCCTTGGCGCGGGTCCTTGCCGGCACGCCCGATGGTTTTCGGGGCAAGCCGTATCTGGTATGCTCGCTAAGAACAGACACTCGTGTGGCGAATCCGAAATTCGCCACATTAGGGGGCGGGACCGGGAGCGAATTTCGGATTCAAAGCCACACGAGGAATATATTGTATCTAGTGCGGAATTCGGATTTGAAGTTCCTAAACGCGGGTGCCACCAAAATGCTAGGAACTTCAAATCCACCACACTAGGCGTAAACCATTGCGCTGAAAGGGTCGGGGCGCGCAATGCGCGGCGCAATGACGAGGGAGGGCAACGTGGCGGAACAATCGAGCGACAAGCGGGGGGCCAGTTGGCTTTGGTATCTCCTCTTCATACTGCCTTTCGTTGCGACACTTTGGGTGCCGTTCTACAGCTCGATCGAGCCGCAGTTGGGCGGAGTCCCGTTCTTCTATTGGTACCAGTTCCTTTGGATTTTCATCAGTGCGGCCCTGACACTCATCGTGTATTTCGCGACAACGCCCAAGAAGTAGTGTTGCCGACAAGAAGAGAACGCGGGGCAAGGGCGCAAGCGGTAGCGTAGAAATTCGCGCCGCCCGCGACAAGGGGAGGTGAGCCGTGAACTGGGTCGCACTTGGCGTCTTTATTCTGCTTTTCGGGTTCGTAACGGTCCTCGGCTTTGTCGCCGTTCACTGGCGGCGGGGCGATCTCGATCTTCTCCACGAGTGGGGACTTGCCGGCCGGCGGTTCGGCACGCTCGTGACGTGGTTTCTGTTGGGCGGGGATCTCTACACCGCCTACACCTTCATCGCCGTCCCGGCGCTCGTGTTCGGTGCGGGTGCTATAGGCTTTTTCGCGGTCCCCTACACGATCATCGTCTATCCCATCGTCTTCGTGATATTCCCGCGACTCTGGTCCGTTTGCCACAAGCACGAATATATAACGGCTGCGGATTTCGTGCGCGGTCGGTTCGATTCGAGTTCGCTCGCACTCGCCATCGCGGTGACCGGTCTGCTCGCAACCATGCCCTATATCGCCCTTCAGCTCGTCGGGCTCCAGGTCGTGATCGGCGCCATGGGCCTGCCGGCGACTGGACTGGCCGGCGACGTGCCGCTCATCATCGCGTTCGTGATCCTCGCCGCGTTCACCTACACAAGCGGACTGCGTGCGCCGGCAAGCATTGCGATCGTCAAGGACATTCTTATTTACGTGACGATCATTGTCGTGGTCGTCGTGATCCCCATCCGCCTCGGCGGCTTCGGCAATATCTTCGCCGCCGTGCCGCCGGCGAAGCTTCTCCTCACACCGCCAAGCGGCGACAGTCTCGGCTTGTACAGTGCCTTCGCCACACTCGCATTGGGCTCGGCCTTGGCACTCTTCCTCTACCCGCATTCGATAACCGGTGTCCTAAGTTCGAATAGCCGCCATGTTATACGGCGCAATGCTGCGTTTCTTCCGGCCTATTCGTTCGTTCTCGGCCTTATTGCCCTGCTCGGCTACATGGCGATTGCCGCCGGCGTCGACAAAGCGCCTGAATTCGCCGACTACTTCAAGCAGTACGGCTCGAACTTCACGGTCCCTGCACTCATTCTGCACGAATTTCCCGACTGGTTTGCGGGCTTTGCATTCGCAGCCATCGGCATCGGCGCGCTCGTCCCTGCCGCGATCATGTCGATCGCAACCGCGAACCTCTTCACGCGCAATATTTATAAGGAGTACATCAGCCCTAATTGCACGCCGAAGCAGGAAGCGCAGATGGCGAAGATTGTCTCGCTTGTTGTAAAGGTCGGCGCGCTCGCCTTTATCATTTTCCTCCCGCTGCAATACGCGATTCAGCTACAGCTCCTGGGCGGCATATGGATGAGCCAAACACTGCCCGCGGTGCTGATCGGCCTCTACACCCGGTGGCTACACCGTTGGGCCCTCTTGCTTGGTTGGGCATCGGGCATCGGCCTCGGAACCTGGATGGCGGCGACTGCGGGCAAAACGGCGTTCTCGACCTCGGTCTACCCGCTCACGATTGCCGGCCTGACCGTGCCGGGATACGCAGCGCTCTACGCTTTAGTCCTCAATATCGCCGTAAGCGTGGTCCTCACGATCGTGTTCGACCTCGTGGGTGCAGGACGCGGCAGGGATTCGACCGAACCAGGCGACTATCACGTTTGATCGTCGCAAGCGCTACGTGCGAATGATCGTTACCGGCGCCCGGACCGAGGCCATGACGCCGTCTGGCATATGCCACTGGCGCATGGCCCCGTCGCGGGATGCTGGGTGTTCCGCCGCGATTCGCTGCATTATAGTGGCGTCCGAAAACGGAAAGCCCGGTGGTGTTCATGAGTGTTCGGATCGATAGGAAAAACCCGACAGTGGAGAAAGTTGAGATCGGCCAGCGGTTGCCGAGAAAAGAAGACGCTCAACTCCTGCAGGGTCAAGGGCGCTATACCGACGATATCAATTTGCCAAATCAAGCCTATGCCTCAATCGTGCGCAGCCGCTATGCCCACGGCATCATCCGTGGCATCGATACCAAGGCAGCGCGGGAAACGCCCGGAGTTCTCGCCGTCTATACCGGTGCGGACTTGGTCGCGGCCGGCTTTGGCTTGCTTAAATGCACGATGCCTTTCACCAACCGCGACGGCACCCCGATGCGAAAGCCGCCGCGTCCGTCCCTCGCGACGGACCGGGTCCGCTTCGTGGGCGATCCCATCGCGTTCGCGGTGGCAGAGAGTCCGTCGCAGGCCAAGGACGCCGCGGAAGCGGTGACGGTCGACATCGATCCGCTTCCCGCCGTAACGGATGTGCACGCAGCGGCGGAACCGGGCGCACCTCTCCTTTATGACGATTTGCCCACGAATGTTGTGCTCGATTATCTTTATGGCGACCCTGAGAAGGTCGCGGCGGCGTTTGCGAGTGCTGCTCACGTTACCCGGCTTTCGCTCATCAACAATCGTCTTGTCGTCTGCGCCATGGAGCCGCGTTCGGCGGTCGGGGAGTACGACCGTGCTGCAGACCGGTGGACTTTGCACGTCGGCTGTCAGGGCGTCCACGGTCTCAAGATGCAGCTTGCAGGCGATATCCTGGGCGTGCCGCCCGAAAAGGTCCGTGTGCTGACCGGTAATGTCGGCGGATCGTTTGGCATGAAGGCCTCGGCCTATCCGGAATACACATGCCTTTTCCATGCCGCACGCGAGCTCGGACGGCCAATCAAGTGGACGGATGAGCGTTCGGAAAGCTTTCTCTCCGATCAGCATGGCCGGGCCCATGACGTCACGGCGGAGCTGGCCCTCGACGCCGCGGGCAATTTTCTCGCCGTACGCCTTACCTCTTACGCCGACATGGGTGGCTATCTCGCGACGGTGGCGCCGCTCATGCCGACGGTCAATTTCGTGAAGAATACGGTGAGCGTCTACAAGACCCCGTTGATCGAAGTGGCGACAAAATGCGTCTTGACCAACACCACGCCGGTGAGTGCCTACCGGGGAGCGGGCCGGCCGGAGTCGAACTATTTCATGGAGCGTCTCGTTGACTCCGCGGCGGCTGAACTCGGCATGGACCGGATCGAGCTTCGTCGGCGCAATCACATCAAGCCGGCCGAGATGCCCTATAAGGCGCCCTCCGGCATGGTCTATGACGGAGGCGACTTCACGGCGATCCTCGATCGCGCGGTCGTCACCTCCGATTGGGCCGGATTCGAAGCTCGTCGGATCGATAGCCGCCGACGCGGCAAACTGCGCGGACGTG
>Ga0187766_10001329_pt1 | contig 14504 bp, 12 predicted proteins | sample 0216_QUI02_MP05__4_FD_132971 | JGI IMG/M metagenome (GOLD analysis project Ga0187766, IMG submission 132971) | Tropical peat soil microbial communities from peatlands in Department of Meta, Colombia - 0216_QUI02_MP05_20_MG | ecosystem: Environmental > Terrestrial > Soil > Wetlands > Peat ... | reverse complement strand
GCCGCCGAAGTGTTGGACCGGCCCCTCAATCGACCCGCTGACCTCCTGCAAGCCGCTCCCGGTCTATTCACCACCTACCCGGGTGGCGGGGGCAAGGCGAGTCAGCTCTTGTTGCGAGGCTTCGACTCGGACCACGGAACGGATGTCGCCATCTTTGTGGACAGCCTTCCGGTCAACCTGCGCAGCAATGCCCACGGCCAAGGCTATGCGGATCTCTTCTTCTTGATCCCCGAGACCGTGGAGCGGATCGACATCTCCAAGGGTCCCTACTACGCCAATCTCGGAGACTTCGATACTGCGGGCGCGGTGAACTTTGTGCCCTACGAACGTCTCCCCGAGTCGGTCGCGAAGGTGGACGTCGGACAGTTCAATACCCAGCGCTACCTCGTGATGGGCTCGCCCCGAACGGGCCCCTTCGCGGGCGAAGATCCAGCCCTGACCGGAATTCTCGCGGTGGAAGGCGACCTCACGGATGGACCCTTCCGCAATCCCGAAGACTTCGACAGCTATAAGCTCTATGGCCACTTCACTGCGAAACTGACCGATACGCAGAAGCTCACCCTTTGGAGCTCGTGGTACTCGGGCAACTGGAATGCCTCGGGCGAGATCCCGCTCCGCGCCGTGGACGACGGACAGATCTCACGCTGGGGCTCGATCGATCCGAGCCAGGGGGGCGATAGCCAACGCTTCAATCTGCTCCTTCGGGACACCTGGACTCCGTCTCCCAACCAGCGCGTGGAAGCCACGGTCTGGGCCTCCGAGTACAAGCTCAACCTGTATTCGAACTTCACCTTCTTCTTGAACGACCCCACAAACGGCGACGGAATCGTTCAGCGCGATCGCCGCTGGCTCTACGGCGGGGAGATCGCCTATCACGGACGCTTCGACGGGGGAATCATCCCTGTTGCGCTCACGGCCGGGCTCCAGCTGCGAACCGACGATGTGCGGGTCAGCGTCGGGAACCAGACGCAGCGGGAGATCACGAACCTTACGGAGAGCAATGACCTGAACGAGACCTCCCTTGCGCCCTACCTCCAGGCGGAACTCTTCCTGGCGCCCTGGGCGCGGTCGATCCTGGGGCTGCGCATAGAAGAATTCTGGTTCCATGTAAGAAACGAGCTGCCGGGGCCTGGGGGATCCTTTGGCAACGAGCAGGCGAATCTTGTGCTGCCCAAGGCGAGCCTTGTGCTCCGGCCCTTTTCGTTGGAGGGACCGCTCTCCGTGGGCTTCCAGCCCATTGCCGATTCCGAGCTCTTCTTGAACTACGGCGAGGGCTATCACTCGAATGACGCCCGGGTGGTGACCTGTCATCTCCCGACGGAGGGCTGCGATCCCTCGCTCCAGACCCTTCCGGTGGCCACAGGCGAAGAAGTGGGCTGGCGTACCCACCTCGGATCGCGAGTCAATGTGAGCGCCTCGTACTGGTGGCTCCAGCTCCAGGAGGAGCTTGTGTTTGATCCCGATACCGGGACAACGGAGGCGCGCCCCCGATCGCACCGACAGGGCGTCGAGGTAGAGACACAAGCGCACCTGCTCGAGTGGCTCACCTACGACCTCCAATTCACCTACTCGACCGCGGTGCTTGGACATGGCGGCTACGTGGATCAAGCGCCGATCTGGACGCTCGCCACGGGCCTCACCGCCCGCCACCCAAGTGGCATCACGGCCAACCTCCAGCTGCGTTCCCTCGGCAGACGCTACGGCGTCGAGGGGGACCAGGTGGCCCTGCTCCATGGCTATGCCGTGGCGGATCTCTTCTTGCGCTACCGCTGGCATCACTTCGAGGCCAGCCTCGGGATCGAGAACCTGAGCAACGAGAACTATGCGAGCACCGAGCTGTACTACACCTCGCGCCTTCCGGGGGAGCCGGCGGCGGGCGTCCTCGACTGGCACTTTACGCCCGGCTACCACCGCAACGTCAGCGTGGGCCTCGCGGCTTACTTCTGAGCCCCTCGCCCAACGCATTGCGCTGCCTTTCGAGCTCGCTTCGAGACGCGAGCTGTCACGGCGGCGTGTCGCTTTGCTCGCGCTTGTCCTTTCGCTCGCCCTGCACGGTCTGCTGTTGGCGTTCACGCTTCTTCGGGTCCGGGCCGACATCCCAAAGCTGGCGCCGATCCAGGTTTCTCTTTTGGTCGAGCCCACAGACGCGTCGAGCACGATCGCGGCCCCGGCGCCGCACCCGGCCCCCCAAAGGCCCGTGCGTGCTCCGAGCCGCCGAGAACCGCGGCTCGAGGCCAGGACTGCATCGGCTCCCGCGGTGAGCGACCGCTTGCCGATGGCCGCCGAGGCACCCTGGACAGAAGACCAGGCTGCACCAACTCCAGGCGCTGCACGTGTCGGCGCGCCGCAGCGACTGTTTGGGGAAGGAGAGGTAGATTCGGCAGCGCGGCCGGCTTTTCGCATCCACCCTCGCTATCCAGAGCATGCTCGTCTCATGGGACGCGAGTCGGACGTCCAGCTGATGCTTACCGTGCAAGCCGACGGCCGCGTGTCGCACGTCGCCCTGGTGTCAAGCGGCGGTGAAGAGTTCGATCGGGAGGCAGAGAAGGCTTTGGGGCGTGCTCGCTTCATCGCGGCCCAGAAGGATGGGGAGCCCGTAGCGGCAGTGGTGCGATTCACGGTTCGGTTCCGGCTCGACGAATAAGCCGACACACCCGCGATCGAAGAGCCCACGTTCTGGGCGAGCGGGGGCCGAGGGATCCCCTTCGGGGGAACGGTTCCCGATCGACTCCGAAACGCCGCTTCGAGCCCTTGGCGCTGCCGCGAGAGGCAGAAGACGCAGGCCGACCGCGGCGTTGAGCGAAGCTAGGTCGGGAAGGACCGCGATGAACCCTGCGCCAGAGCCCCATGGAAGACCCTAGCGGTGGGGGAGCGCTCCCTCGGCCACGCCGCAGAGGGCGTCTCGGAGGACGGTCGCCGGGAACCGGCACTGCGAAGAGCGACATCCAAGACGCGCCTTTGATACGTAGGAGAGAGGGATGGGTGCGCGCTCGGCTCGGGATGACACAGCCCTCATGGCGGCGATGGCTGCGGCGGACGGCTCTGCCCTCGAGGAGCTCTACGATCGGCACGCGGGAAGACTGCTTGCGATCTGCACGCGGCTCCTCCGGGATCGGAGCGAAGCGGAGGACGTGCTCCTCGAGGTGTTCTGGGAGATCTGGGAGCGGGCCCGGCGCTATCAGCCCGAGCGCTCGAGTCCCCTCACGTATCTGGTCACCGTCGCCCGAAGCCGAGCCCTGGACCGCCTGAGACGCCGCAGGAGCGAAGGGCACGTTCGGGCTGCAACGCAGGATCGCAATCAACTCGATTGTTCCAGGGCCGCGCAAGCGCAAGGTCCGTTTGCGGATACGCTCGCCGTTGAGCAGAGAAGGCACATTGGAGTTGCCCTCGAAGCACTCGACCCGACGCAGCGACAGGTGGTCGAGCTGTCCTTCCTTGACGGGCTCTCCCACCAGGAGATCGCCGAACGACTGGGCGCACCCCTTGGGAGCGTAAAGACGTGGATTCGCAAGGGACTCCTCCACCTGAGGGACGGACTTCGTCTGCACTACGGTGAAGGGGAGCCGGTATGAACTGCGAAGAGCGCGCCGAAGAGATCCTCGCGTACGCAGCCGACGCTCTGAACCCAAGCGAGCGTGAGGCGGTGGTGCGCCACCTCGCCAGCGGCTGCCCGCGCTGCGCGGGGGCGCTGGCCGAGGCTGAGGGCGTGATCGCTGAGCTCGCGCTCTCCCTGGCACCCCTCGACCCGTCGCCCGAAGCGCGCAAACGCCTCCTCGCGAGGCTCGGCCCCACGCGTGATCCAGGGATAGTGGTCCCCGGAGCCCCGGTTGGAGCTGCCCCTGCGGCGGCAAGCCGCAAACGCGCCAGGCGTTGGCGGGCGGGTGCCTCTGCCGCACTGGCCGCCAGTGTTGCAGCCCTCGTGACCTACTTCGGCATTGCAGAGCCGCTGTCCCGGAAAATTGGTGCGCTGCAAACCGAGCGTGAAGACCTTGCGAGCCGCAACCGCGCGCTCGGGAGCGAACTCGTGGAGCGGGATCAGCGAATCGCCGCGCTCGAGGGTGAGGCCGTACGCGACAGTGAGATGGTGCGCATGCTGCGTTCACCGGAGGTCGAGGTGGTTCCGTTGCGTGGCTCCGGAGCGCAGCCCGGTGCCGCCGGCCGCCTCTTCTTCGACCGTAGCGGCGGTCGCTGGTACTTCCACGCCTCCCAGCTCCGGCCTGCGGGCCCGGGGAGGACCTATGAGCTCTGGTTCATCAACAGTGCACAGCAAAAGATCCCCGCTGGGACATTCGACGTCGACGCGAACGGTGAGGCAACGCTCGTCATCGCCGTTCCTGAAGGCGCGGGCACGCTGGCCCTAGCCGCGGTGACCGACGAGCCTGCGGGAGGCGTGAAACAGCCCACAGGCGAGATCCAGCTCCTGGGACAGCCCACGACCCCCAGGTCTTAAGGCCAAGGGTTCCAGGGTGTGGACTACCGCGGGGGAGCGGTGGGAACACAGAAGAGTTGTGCTCCGCCCGTGGCCAACAGGCGGCCTTCGCGACTCCAGATCCGGCCTTGTGTACCCATCAGGCCGCCGCGAGCTACCGGGCTTACGTGGTCGGCGAGCAGCCATTCGCACTGCGGGGCCAGCTCATGAAACCATGCCGTCACGTCCAAATTGGGAGCCTGAAAACCCGAATCCAGGGGATGGGGCTGCGAGGCCGCCGGCCACGAGAGTGTGTCGATGAGCAGCAACATCCGGCCCGCATCGACGAAGGGGTCGTTGAAGGTCGCGCGCGGCTGGAACCGGTACCACTCACGCCAGATCGGCGGACGGCCTCGTCCAGGCTCCTGGAAGCGCTCAGGCTGTACAACGCGGGCCTCCAAGTTCGACCAGAAGGGATATCTGGGGCCGTCGGCGCTGCGCAATGAGGCCGGGTCTGGCAGTGCCTCGGGGGGCGGCACGGCGGGGAGCGGCTCATGCACGTGCTCGAGTCCAGGACCATCGGCGGCTACACGCACAAGAGCCTCGAGCACGAGCTTATCGTCCTGAGTGATCGAGACGCGGTGCGACTCCGAGCGGCGACCGCGGTGCAAGGGCACGACCACGACTTCGACCGGTCCGAAGCTGGCCACGCGCAGGAAGTGGCCACTGAAACTTGCCGGGCGGGGGATGCGACTCATGCGGCCTGCTGCACGCAGGGCGATCGCCGCGAGGTAGCCCCCGTTCGGCCCCCAAATCTCCCAATCGCGCGAAAGATGGCCCTGGAAGCGGCCCGCATTGGCGTCCATAGCGTGGAGTCGCGTATCGATCTCGAAGTCGCCCACTCGTCCTCCACGTCACGACCCGGCACAACTTGGAAGCCGGATGATCCAAGAGTGGCAAAGCACTCGAACGGGCGCCCGTGTGGATCTGAGAATGCATCCGACGCCCGATAATTCCGTGCGACGTCGCGTACAATGCATGTTTGCGCTCCTTGGCCAGGACACTGTCGGTGGAAGGATGCGGGGTTCCCTTCGGACGGGACGTTCTGCCAGGATGCTCTGGATCGCCGTCCGATGAGAGCGCCGGACGAGGAAGTGGAGGCTCAGGCCCTTGACGCCGCCAATGCCAGCCAACAAGGGGATCCCTATGGGCGACGTCGAAATCCTCGTCGAACAAGTCGAGATCGCTACGGATCGAGCCGCCGTCCGTCGCGCCATCGAGGCCGGACAACCCGCGAGTCCAGCGGAGCAGATCCGCAAAGGTCTCGCACTCTACAATCTGGACAGTGCCAGCGAACTCATTTCTCCACTCAACGTATACCTCCGCGACGCCGGGGGGCAGCTCCAGGGGGGCCTCCTCGGACGCACGGGCGCCTCAGCATTGTTCATCGAGACCCTCTGGATGGCAGAACCCTTCCGCCGCCGAGGATATGGAAGACAGGTCGTCCTCACAGCAGAACGAGAAGCCGCGCGCAGGGGCTGTCACTTCGCCCACGTGGACACGTTCAGTTTCCACGCACCCAGCTTTTACAGACGACTCGGGTATGAGGTCTTCGGAGTTCTCGACGGGTACAAGAGTGGCCACATCCGCTATTTCTTCAAGAAGGCGCTGGCGTGAGCCGCGTAGCCGAGCGACCCCGATTCCCTAACAAGAAGATTGGCGCTAAGGTTGGGACGACTGCAGCGACGATCAAGCTTCTGCGCGGCCAGGGTCTGCAGAAAAGGCGCGCTGCGTTGCTCCCGGAGCTGGTTCGAATCGTCGAGCAATGGACGATGTCCTTGGGGCCCCCTTGCACCCCGTGACCCTTCGAGCCTCGCGCTACTGGTTCTCTTCAGTGCGTTACTACGTCCTCGCGATCCTCCTCACAGGGGCAGCGAACGCGCTGGTGTTCCTTATCGATCCCTTCCTCCCGCATCCATTTTTGCTGCCCTTTTTCGGCGCAGTGATGGCGAGCGGCTGGGTCGGCGGATTTGGCCCAGGCATGTTCGCGGTTCTGCTCTCCACCCTCATCGTCGACTACTACTTCATTCCCCCCCTGCACGCGCTCGGGATCACTGTACAGAATCTCCCCTACTTCTCGGCCTTTGTGATCTCGGCCCTCCTGAGTGCGTGGCTGGGTTCCGCGCGCAGGAGTGCGGAGGTTTCGCTCCGGCTGGCGCGAGACAAGCTCGAAGAGCGAGTTGCGGAACGCACCTCAGAGCTCCAGAGGACGAACGACGCGCTGCGAGCGGAGATCGCGGATCGAAAGCGTGCGCAAGACGCTCTTCGTGCGACACAAGCCGAGCTTGCCCATGTGACGCGCGCCATGACGATGGGTGAGATCGTTGCCTCCATCGCGCATGAGATCAATCAACCCCTTGTCGGCGTTCTTACCAACGGCGACGCCTGCCTCCGCTGGCTCGACGGCGACCCCGTGAATCTGGACGAAGCCCGCGATGCCGCTCGCCGAATCGTCCGTGATGGCAATCGAGCTCGAGAAGTCATGGTCCGGGTCCGCGCGCTCCTCAAAAGGAGCGACCCTCACAAGAGCCTGCTCGACGTCCACCGTGTGATCGACGATGTGATCTCTGTTGTGCAGAGCGAGGTTCGTGAACATGGGGTGTCGTTGCGATTCGAACCCGCACCGGACCTTCCCCGGGTGATGGCGGATCCGGTACAACTGCAACAAGTGCTCCTGAACCTCATTCTCAACGGGATTGAGGCAATGAGCACCACCGATGGGCACCAGCGGGTGCTGCGAATTCGCACGCACGACTACGAGGCTGAGGAGATCCTGGTTGCCGTAGACGATTCCGGTGTCGGCATGGGGCCTCGAGAGATGGACCAGATCTTTGCGGCTTTTTTCACAACGAAGACCGATGGATTGGGAATGGGTCTTTCCATCAGCCGGTCGATTGTTGAAGCCCACGGCGGCCGGCTGTGGGCCATCAGTGATCCCGGTCACGGGGCGACCTTCCAGTTCACCCTTCCCGTGGCACCTCTCGGGAGGGCACCTCGAGGGGATACTTAGAGCCGATACGTCTCGAGCTTCGATCCACTTCGCTTCTGCGGCCGGTCGCGATCTACCGACAGAATCGCTGGAGGCGGCGCCCGGATTCGAACCGGGGATCAGGGATTTGCAGATTCAGCGGGGGCCTTGCGCTGCACTTCGCCGTGTCACTCCGGCGTGCGATTTCGTGATTAATTCCGCGAGTCTGTGTTGCCCGCAGGAAGCGCTTGCCTGCGCTCTGATTCGCTCACTCCGTCTTACCCCCTGCTTACCCGAGGCAGGCGACGAGGTTGGCTCATGCCGAGACTCACCAAGCGAGCGGTCGAGACCGCACGGCCCGAGTCGGGGCGCGACGTCTTCCTGTGGGACGCCACCCTGCCCGGCTTCGGTCTCCGCGTGAAGCCATCTGGTGCGCGTTCCTACGTAGCGCAGTACCGCACCTGGTCAGGGCGCTCGAAGCGCATGACCCTTGGCCGCCACGGCATCCTGACGGTGGACGAGGCGCGGAGCGCAGCCAGGCAGATACTCGCAAGCGCCGCGCGGGGCGCCGACCCAGCCGGCGAGAAGGCCGCCGCGCGACGAGCCATCACTTTCAGCGAGTTCGCCGACCGCTACCTCGAGCAGCACGCCACTCCGAAGAAGAAAGCAAGCTCCGCGGCCACCGATCGCCGTAACCTGCGGCTGCACCTACGGCCCGCGCTCGGCTCCTTCTCCGTCTCGGAGATCAGTCGGGCCGACGTTGTACGGCTCCATCATGAGATGCGCGAAACGTCGGGCGCCGCGAACCGCATCCTCGCGCTGCTCTCGAAGATGATGAACTTGGCCGAGCGCTGGGGCCTCCAGCCGGACGGCTCCAACCCGTGCCGGCACGTGGAGCGCTACCGCGAGCGCCGCCGCGAGCGCTTCCTGTCCGCTGCGGAGTTGGGTCGGCTCGGCGAGGTCTTAAGAGAGGTCGAAGCGAAGGGCGTGGAGTCGCCCTCCGCCATCGCGACGATCCGACTCCTGGTGCTGACGGGCGCCCGCCGTAGCGAGATCCTGAATCTCCGCTGGGAGCATGTGGACTTCGAGCAGGGCCTGCTTCGGCTCCCGGACTCGAAGACCGGCGCCAAGGTCATCCACCTCGGCGCGCCCGCGATCCAGATCCTCGCGGGCCTCAGCCGCCGCGGTGAGTGGGTGCTTCCGACGGCCAGCGGCTCCGGGCCCGTGAGCCTCTTGGGACCATGGAGCCGCATCCGAAAGCGAGCCGGTCTGACTGACGTGCGTATCCACGACCTGCGCCACTCCTTCGCCAGCGTGGGCGCCGGGACTGGCCTCGGCTTGCCGATCATTGGCAAGCTTCTCGGCCATCGGGCCCCAGCCACCACCGCCCGTTACGCCCACCTGGCCGACGATCCCGTGCGCCAGGCATGCGAAGCAATCGCTCGCCGCATCGCCGCCAGCATGGGCGACGGTGTGGATGCCAAGCTGGTCAAGCTTCAGCAGCGGAACGCGCAGAAGAGCCGTCCATCGGTCCGCACTCGTGCTGCCATCGCACCGCCGACCAGCTCTCCGCTCGAGAGCCATCACCGCAGGGTGAATGGCAGCAGTATGGTCAGGTCAGACTGAACATCTCGAAATCAGGAGTACCCGCAAGGGTACCGGGGGTTGGAATCCCTCCCTCTCCGCCAAATTCAAGCATTTACGGTTTTGACGCAGCGCGCTGCAACGCCTCAAGGCAGGCCGCGGTGGCAGGGGGTGCGCAATCACCGCGGGGATACCGCCTCCGCTCCAACCCCTTACGCACTCGGCCGTCAAGGGCCTCGCCCGCGGACGCGCCGAAGGTTCTGACCCGAACCCCGGAAACCATCCGCACGCAGGGAGGGCGCCGGAATCCGCCGCGGATGAGCAAAGAAAACGTCTCTCACGATCCGGCAACCTCACGATCTTATGGGCGAGGGAAACCACCAGACGAACTCAGGCAGGGGCCAGTCCAGGACCCACTCCAAATTGCGGAAGATTTCTGCCTCGACGTGGTGCGGGTCATTTCGCGCGCGTTCCAAGAGATGTGAACGCTCGCGTTCCGCGATCGCTCTGAATCGCGCGTGCAGTTCGGGATATTTGGCCCACTCCTCGGGCTTGACGGTGCTGACATTGCACGAGCGGTCACGGTGTCTGCGGCCTCGCACGTCGGTCACAACGCTCGCTTGTGGCGACTCTCCCTTTCATGGCGGCGGGTATGGTGACGGTCTGGCTCGAACACTGCCTGTCGAGAAGCGGTGGATGAGAGAACGCGCGGTGGCGCTCACCTGTGGAGCGATCTTCGGCTTCGGGCTCGCACTCTCCGGGATGGTCGAACCGGTGCGCGTACACGCCTTCTTGGACGTGACAGGCGCCTGGGATCCCACGCTTGCATTCGTGATGGGCGGAGCCGTGCTCGTGACCGGCGTGCTCTTCCCACGGCTTCTGCGCCGGGGTAAGCCGCTTCTGGGGGAGCGCTTTCGGGTGACGGAAGAGGCCAGAGTGGATGGCCCACTCGTGCTCGGCTCGTTGACCTTCGGCGTCGGGTGGGGCCTTTCCGGTTTGTGCCCAGGGCCGGCGCTTGCCGGATTGGTGCTCGGCTCCTCAGGTGTATGGCTCTTCGCCGCCGCAATGGTGCTCGGCATGGTGCTCCATCGCATGTCGCGAAGCCGGTCGGGATAGCGGGGTACGAGCGTCGGTCTTGTGCCTGCCCCAGGATTCTGCCGACCTCCTTCTGAGGAAAAGCCGCTTACCCGTAGGAGGAATCGAGCGTATCTCTTCATGACGGGTCAAACACGGGAGAGATCTGGAAGCCAACGAAGACATGGCGGGCGTCGAACGAACGTCCTGAGCGGAGACAGTTTCAAGGGGCAGTCGGACTTCCGGCTTGCAACTGCTCGGAGCAATCGATCTAGTCACCCAAGAGACAAGTCTATGAAGGCCACTCTGGAACCGGCAGTCCTTTCGAACGTAGAAACTCAGGGTTCCAAAGCTTGGATTGGTAACGCGTCCCCGAGTCGCAAAGGACCGTCACGATGGTGTGGCGAGGGCCGAGAGTCTGCGCGAGGCGCGCAGCGCCGGCCACGTTGATCGCACTCGATCCTCCCAGGCACAACCCTTCTTCTTTCAGGAGTTCAAAAAGGAGCGGCAAGGCCTCGCCATCGGGGATCTGATAGGCTTCGTCTACCGGCGCACCGTCGATGTTCTTGGTGATGCGCCCTTGTCCTATGCCTTCGGTGATCGAGCTCCCCTCCGACTTGAGCTCGCCGTGCTTGAACCAGTGATACATCGCCGCTCCCATGGGATCCGCAGCGGCGATCACCACGTCCGCACGGCGACTCTTCAAGTATGTGCCGACGCCCGCAAGCGTCCCTCCGGTGCCGATGGCGCATACGAACCCATCCACGCATCCAGCCGTCTGCTCCCAGATCTCTGGACCTGTGGAACGGGCATGACCTTCCCGATTCGCCGTGTTGTCCCATTGGTTCGCGTAGAGGCACCCCTTGGGCTCCGTCTTCGCGAGCTCCTGGGCCAGCCGCTCGGCCACACGGACGTAGTTGTTTGGATCCCGGTAGGGAACCGCGGGAACCTCCCGCAATTCCGCGCCTCACAGCCGCAACATGTCCTTTTTCTCCCGGCTCTGGGTCTCCGGGATCACGATCACCGTGCGGTAGCCGCGCGCATTTCCAACAAGAGCAAGACCAATCCCCGTGTTGCCGGCGGTCCCCTCGACAATCACGCCTCCTGGCCGAAGAAGGCCCCGCGCTTCCGCGTCGAGGACGATGTAGAGGGCTGCTCGATCCTTGACCGAGCCACCGGGGTTTAGGAACTCGGCCTTGCCGAGGATGGTGCAACCCGTCCGCTCAGACAGCTTGCGGAGCTTGATCAAAGGCGTGTGGCCAACAGTCCCAACAAATCCATCACGGACGGTCACTCGGTATCAATCTCCGGATGAGTGAAGATGAACTCGGCAGCTCCGCGGAGCCGTCGCCGGTGGGCGGGTCAGCCGCGTGGCAGGGCGATGACGCGCAGATATGGCTTCAGCGTCTTCCATCCCTGAGGGAACCGTCGCCTTGCCTCGTCGTCACTCAGGGAAGGCACGATGATCACGTCGTCTCCCGGCTTCCAGTCCACCGGTGTTGCCACCTGATGCTTCGCCGTGAGCTGGAGAGAGTCGATCACACGCAAGATCTCGTTGACGCTGCGTCCGGTGCTGGCGGGGTAGGTCAACGTGAGTTTGACCTTCTTGTCCGGTCCGATCACGAAGACTGAACGAACGGTCAGGGTATCGATCGCTTTGGGATGGATCATGCCGTAGGCGTCCGCGATCTTGCGGTCGGGGTCACCGATCAACGGGAAGTTCAAGGCGCTGCCCTGGGTTTCACGGATGTCCTCGGCCCATCGCTCGTGGTCCGTGACAGGGTCCACGCTCAGGCCGATGATCTTGACCCCGCGCCTTTCGAACTCGGCCTTGCGCTTTGCGAACGCGCCGAGTTCCGTCGTGCAGACGGGTGTGAAATCCTTCGGGTGCGAGAAGAGGATCGCCCAATCGCTCCCGATCCAATCGTGAAACCGAATCGGTCCCTGCGTAGTCTCTGCTTCGAAGTCCGGCGCGATATCACCAAGCTGAAGAGCCATTCGTTTTCCTCCTGTCGTACTGGAAGGGTGACCGTGAGCTCGAGTTGAAATCCCTGGCCAGCATGGGCAAGGGATGGGCTTCCCGAACGCCGTCGTTCTAGGCAAGGCGCATGCCAGTTGCGCCGGTGTGCTCTCCATGCACCCGCGTAACAGCCCCGTGAAATACGATGGAAGCTCCGTCATTCATCACGGGAAGCCCGAATCCATCAAAGCTCCCCTCGCCAAAGAAGAGGCGCGGCTTCGAGAGACATGGCACGAGGGTTGCTGGGCGATCGAGGTAGGGACTTCGATGCAATCGTCTTCCAGCCAATCTCGCCCGCGGCGCAGCAAGGGCATAGTCGGCTTCTCCCGTCGGCAGGGGCCGGCTACCGGTTTCGCCGCGGTGGGCGTCTCCTTCTACGCCTGGGACGATGACGAAGGAGCGCTCATCAGCTGGGCAAGGGAGCTTGCACGCGCTGAGCGAGGCGAACTCGTTCGTACGCCTGCTCCGAAGCGGGGAAAAGAGGGCCCATGTCATTCCGCACGCATCGCTAGCGGAGTAGGTAGCGGATTACGGATGCAGACATGATCTCGGCTCAGATGGGCGAGCGAGGGAGGGGGGAACTCGGATGACTGTCGCGGACTGGGAGATTCACCCGCTCGCAGGGCGGATCGGCGCCGAGATCACCGGGCTTGACCTAAGTCGTGCTCTGGACGATGCGACGATTGAAGAGATCCGGGCCGTTCTGCTGCGCTGGAAGGTGCTCTTCTTTCGCAATCAGTCCTTGGAGCCTACCACGCAGCTCGCTTTCGCACGCCGATTTGGGGCCGTCACGAAGGCTCACCCCACGGTCCCAGGTCTCGACAGCGAGCCGCATGTCCTCTCCGTCGATGCGCACGGAGGCAACGTCGCGGTCCAATGGCATACCGACGTGACCTTCGTCGACCGTCCTCCCCTCGGTTCGATTCTACGCGCCGTCGTGGTACCTCCCTACGGCGGCGACACGCTCTGGGCAAACACCGCAGCGGCCTACGAAGACCTGCCCCAAGCCCTCCCGACCCTCGCCGAGTCTCTCTTTGCGACCCACACGAACCAGTTCGACTACGTGGGACCTCCTTCCGGCCGAGGGAACGAGGCGCTTCGGGCATACGCCAAGACGTTCCAGTCCGTGCGCTTCGAGACTGCCCATCCCGTCGTTCGCGTCCACCCCGAGACCCAAGAGAAGGCGCTCCTGCTCGGCGGCTTCGCTCGGCGAATCGAAGGGCTGTCGGCGAAGGACTCGACCGCCCTGCTTCGGCTCTTTCACAGTCACATCGAGCGCCCCGAGAATGTTGTGCGCTGGCGCTGGCGGCCGGGCGATGTGGCGTTCTGGGACAATCGTGCGACCCAGCACCGCGCGATCCACGACTTCGGCGACAGCAAGCGACAGCTCCACCGCGTGACGATCGCGGGCGATCTGCCCATTGGCGTCGATGGGCGAGCCAGTAAGGCGCTGGTAGGCGATTCGACGGCGTACATGCGGGTGACTGCATAACGGACGAGCTCTGGGACGATACGGCACGAGGCGGATGCCGCTGTGCCCTCCCGTCACGGGCGCCAAAGCGCAACCTTCGGTGCAGCAGCAGGTCCTCGGCACGTCCGTTGCACGATTGCCGCACATCATCATCCGTGGCAACACCCTCAGTCGAGGCGGAAGCGGGATGGCGGAAGGACAAGAGAAGTCGCCCGCCAGGAGCGGCTCGACGAACGATTCCTTTTCTTAGAGTGAGGACCCATGACAGAAGCGCATCGACCTCTCGCAAATCATACCCTTGGAGTCCGGGCAGCAAGAACCCTCTCCAATCCCACACTGACCAGTCCGCACATGCTGGCGGTCTCTCCCCGCTGGCTTCTCCATTTGCTGCCGTGGGTAAACATCGAAGGCGGTGTTTACCAGGTCAATCGCCGACGGATTGTCCTGCGACAGAGCGATCGGATTGAGGCGACGCTCGAGGGCGAGAGCGCTCGTCTCGACCCGGCCGCATTGCGGGCGATTCCCCTCTTGCGCGGAGCCGACAGTAGGCTTCTCGATGCAGTCGCAGGGGCATTGCGCACGGAGCAACACAACGCCAATGCAGCGCTCTACACCGAGGGCGAGGCCGGTGGGAAGCTCTACATCATCGTGAAAGGCAAGGTGGAGATCACTACGACAGACGCCCACGGAGAAAAGCTTCGCCTTGCGATCTATGGAGACGGGGATTTCTTCGGCGAGACCGCGTTGCTGAATGACTGGCGACACACGACGACCGCACACACCCTTACGCCCGCTGTGTTTCTAACGTTGGATCGTACCGCTTTTGTGAGGCTGCTCGATTCGACGCCCGAGCTGCGCACGGGCTTCGACGAACTCGTTCGCCAGCGTGAGAATGGTGGCCGCAAATACAATGAATATG
>Ga0187766_10001328_pt1 | contig 14510 bp, 10 predicted proteins | sample 0216_QUI02_MP05__4_FD_132971 | JGI IMG/M metagenome (GOLD analysis project Ga0187766, IMG submission 132971) | Tropical peat soil microbial communities from peatlands in Department of Meta, Colombia - 0216_QUI02_MP05_20_MG | ecosystem: Environmental > Terrestrial > Soil > Wetlands > Peat ... | reverse complement strand
GCCAAGATCAGGTCAGACATGTCCTCCATTCCGTCCTGTATGTCATCCATCTTTCTCAACACCTCGGTGTAATGCTGGAATGAGAAGTAATCGAAAAGCTTGGCGTTCTCATACATATCATCGAACCCAGAGTCTTTGAGCTCGTCGCCAGCCTCCTCGAGCTTCTCGATTTCTTTCCTGCAGGACCTAACCTCATCCATGCTGTTCGCATCCAAGAGCTTCCCAAGCGCCATCAACTGCTTGTCTGCAAGGTTCACCATCCCGATGAAGATCTCAGTCATCCTGTCAAGCATGGGGAGTTCAATCCCGCTTGTGACTGTCCTGTTCACCTCGCGGGCAACGAAATAGTAATCGTCGAAGACCGTGTCCATGAGGTCAGTGACGTGAAGGAGGTCTCTCAGAACAGCGGGGTTAATGGCGCCGTCCATGATGTCCTCGCTGAGCTCAAAGGTGAGGCTGTCGCTCTGCCTTTCGAGTGCCCCCATGCCTTCCAGCACGCTGGGATCGGCCAGGCGCTCCTGAAACAGCCTGGTGGCAAGGGGCGTCTCCTCGCGCGCCTTATCTGCGAGGGCCTTTAGCCGCTCGAATATGCCTCTCTCACCTGCCACCAGAAACCTGATTTTCATTTTTTCACTTCTTGGGAAACGGCACCTTGTCGGGGCAAATGCCGCAATAGGTGTAGTACTCACGAACGAGGGACCCCCTATCCTCTCTGTCTACGGGGAGGAAACCAATGCCAGCCAATTCGACAGGGGGGCGGGATATTCCCCCCTTATGTCTTCGGCTGGTATTGGACTAGCTGACCCCCGTTAAGGCCAGGACTCCCAGTATGATGAGTATCACGGCGGCAATCGTGCGAGCGCTCGCCCACCTGCTGGGCGCCCTATCTGAAGGAATCACCTCAGGGCGGACATGAAGTAGAATCGCGGAGTAGAGGAACACCACAGTCGGCTGAATAGCGCCGAAACTCGAAGCGAGAACGACTGACCCGAATGAGAAGGCTGAGTATAGGAGGATAATCCCCAAAGTCGAGAAGCCCGTGGTCCCGACCATGAGCAGGAGCAGTTGCCTGTCCACCCTCTTCAGAGATGAGGCAAGCTTTCTCGGACGAATGGCAGCAAGAACAGCCGAGCCTAGGATTCCTCCTGCAAGGAACCAGAAGAAGTACGACCAGACGTCGACGCTTTCCAAAGCAGATTTGCTCGCGACCCTAGTCACAGCGGAGAAAAAGGCATAGATGAGGACGATTCCAAGCGCGACGTTCTTCTTGTCCATCCTCCTATAGAGGACCAAGAAGGCGCTCAGGATGAGGATTAGGATTCCCAGATAGTTTGTTATAGAGAGTTGCTCGCCCAGGAATACAAGGGCGAGAATTGCCACGAACAACGGGCTGGTGTAGATCAGGGAGACCACGTTGGTTCCCTGTTCCTTCATCATGGCGTAGTTATAGAGGACGAAGAGAAAAGCGAAAGAGAAGCCGACGGCGGTCCCTACGAACCAAGCTTCAAATGCAAAGGAGACTCCCGCAGCAAGAAAGATTGCGACTGCGACTGGAATGGTGAGCCAGGTCGTGATTATGTCGTATGATACCGGATCGTTGAATCGTTCGTGCAGGACATGGTTGTCGATTACATTCGAAACGGCGAGACAGAACGGGACCAGAAGGGAGAACAGCCAGAAGTAGTTCACTATGACGTTTGGCGCCGTTTGGTGTCATTGATAAGATGGACGCCAAAGTGTGGAGCTAGTCCAATAGGGAAGGGGCAACTGCCGGTTGTGCCCGGAGAATCGGAGGCTGTCTGAAATGTGTTTAAGTTGCTGACTATTACCTCGGATTCATAATGGCGCAACGTTGTCCTCACTGCAAGAAGAGCGAACTGTTGCTGGTAAGCGAGACGACAGACCCGGTCGGGAAGAAGCGTTACCGCTACAAATGTCCTAACTGCGGTGTAACCTGGCCATTCTAACCAGTGCGACTCAAGCCGGCTCGCGGCCGGACTGGTTCAGGCAAGGAGACGGCTTCGCGCCTCCCAATCTTGCCCTCAGGTACCTTGTCAATTTCATAATGGCTCCGGTTCAGGATGACATCTTGCAGCAGATCCGCATGCGCTCTGCGGACGCCGGGAAGCTGATTCGCCCAGTGCGTGATCTGTTCAACCTGGGCTAGATTGTGAACAACCAGAGCGAAATACCCGTACGGTCCGGAGATGTTCGAGAAGACAATGCCCTCTTTGATTTGCGAGGCTATCTCCTCGTTCACGGACTCCTTCGCCCTGCTCGAAGCGTAGTCAATGACAAGTTCCATCGGGATCGACCCGTGGAGAGCCTTTAGATCGATGATCGGAAGCATGTAGATCGCGCTTCCTTCCGAGAGGCTGGCAACCCTGCGCTTGACAGTCCTTTCCGAGAGCCCGATCTCTTCGGAAATGGCTGAGAAAGGCTTCCAGGGGTCGCGGCGCAGGCTCGAGATTATTGCCGCGTCGGTGTCCTTCAGTCTGGAAGAGGCTGTGACGATAACCCCCTGCTTGTGCAGCTTGACGCCGGGGCCAAGCATCCTCGTCAGGCGTCTGAGAGTCGCGTCTTGGTCGGTCCCCTTCTTGGTGAAGAGCACGATGCTCAACTTGGGGCCAAGGTAGTCGCATACCCTCTCGACGTCTGGGACGGAAAGGAGCTTCTCGATCTGGCCACCCTTCGAAGATTCGCCCTGGACCTCGAACCACGCGTGAACCACGTCGTTTCCATCTATGCCAGGGTAGACGGCGAGGTACCACCCCCTGAGGATTCGATGTTCCTGGAACCGCCTAATCCGTTTGCGGACGGTTCCCTGGTCGACCCCTAGTTCCTTCCCTATTGATCTGAACGACTTCCTGAGAGCGGGGACTCCGGGCGGGACGCCGTTGTTGACCAGGAGGCTCTTCAGGAGGCGCAGGTCAAGGCGATCCAATCAGCGGCCGAGCAGCCTTTCAAATCTTTAAGGTTGTCCAAAGTGCGGAACGTGAATCCGCACTCACTTTAGTGCGGCAGCCAGTCTCGCTGGCGCATGAACGAATCGGACGAGCAGGCACAGAACGTGCGCAGTCTCAGAAGGCTATTCGAGGAGGGTTTCTCGAAGGGCAACGTATCGGTGGTGGACGAAGTAGTCTCACCCGATCTCAAAGAGCATATGGCCACGGATCCCCCTTCGAGGGAGGGGGTCAAGGAGCTCATACGCTCTCTTCACGCAACCTTTCCTGACTTCAGGTGCGAGCTGGTGGACGTCGTCGCTGAAGGGAACAAGGTGTGGGGACGCGTTAGGGGCGGAGGCACGGATCGTGGAGGTTTCGCCGGGTACCCACCTACAGGCAGAACGGTTGCCACAGATTCTATGGACCTGTGCAGGTTTGAGGGAGGAAAGGTGGTCGAGCACTGGGGAATCGTGGATAGGCTTGGAATGATGGGACAGCTAGGCTTGATTCCGCCACCGGGCGAAGGCAGGGGTCAAAGGCGATAGGCGCACACCTCGGTCTGCTGTTTCATGGCGGCTGGGACGCGAAGAATAGTGAAACGCTATCTCGGTCAATACATGTGTGCGAGAGCGCAAAGATTGCAGGGGCGGGACACGTCTGTCAGAAGAAGAAGCCCGGCGAGGGCAACGATCATGGGAGAAGGTACCTGCGCAACCATTCATGACAGATTCGGTCTCGGCGACCTACTGATTCAGGCACCCTGGGGCTAAGTCTTTGGCTGACTTCCGACGTTTGCCGCAGGAGGCCGGGTCACATGTCGGCGAGAGCTGAGCTGGACCCATAGGCCAATCAGAGTCAGCACTCCGGTGAGTACGATTGACAGCGCCGGAGCCAAGCCGAAGTAGCTCAGGACGTTGAAGAGAAGGAATCCTCCCACAACCGCCATGACGACTGTAAGAATCTTGCTTGCCAAGATCAGGCCGACAATGAAGAAGACGACCCCTGCTACAATCGCCAGGGATGAGCTCAGCCCGAAGCCCAGTGCGAGGACGTACCCGGCATATCCGACCACAAGGCCGACGCCCAGTGAAAGAAGGGCCATTCCTAGCAGGCCCCCTACGACGAAGCCGAGGAGGACACCGACAAGATCCCATTGGGGCGAGACGTAATGGGCCACCAGGGATCCTCCGAAAGCCGCGCCCACCAGTCCCACTACAATGAAGGCGACGATCTTTGCCAAGGTGCCTCCTGCGAATATCAGCACCAGGGACACCCCCAGAAGGACCAGGAACAGGAGGTCGGTGGGGACATGGGCCATTGCAGGGAACAGTGAGCTCGGTATCGAGAGCAATTTCAACTACCGCCGCCTATTCTGCGGCCGACAGAGCAACCGCATGATTGCCAATTAAACGATAGGTTTCGGACAGAAGAACGAATCCGTGGGTGAATTGCACTGCTACTCAAACCAGATTTAGCGGCTCCGAGCCAATTTGGCACTCCAAAAGCTTAAGCACTGACCAGGCTTGTGGCGCAATCGGTGCCGCGGTAGCTCAGCCTGTCCTACTGGGGTTATGGAGAGCATCCGGCTGAAGACCGGAGTGTCGTCGGCTCAAATCCGACCCGCGGCATCTCAGCTATCAGCACCGGGTCACTTTGGCGAGTGCAACCCTTCTCCCCTTGGGCGGCAAATCGAGCTTGGTTGTCGACTTGTTAGGAATGAACCAGAAATGGAGAGGGTCTCCGCTCCGGGCTATGCATTATGTATGTTGTGGCAGCGCTCCAGCTAGGTCAACGTGAGATGTGGATAAGGAAAATCGGGGGGAATTGGAGATCGTCCCGAGTGACTCGGCTCCACAACCTAATGTGTTCCCCATCCCAAGGGCGTCCACCGTGCCCCACGTGAATGAGGACCCGGGGGCGAGTGGCTGGAGGACGAAAGAAGACGATCTGCGTGACGTGGACAGGCTCTATGCGACCTAGATTCAGATTCCTAATCTGCTTCTACAGTTGCTGAGTTTGATATACCGCCCCTGAAGGCGGCGGGATAGGTTAGGAACGAATGAGACGCGACCATTCATGAACACAAACCATTCGTTCTTTGACCCTCTCAACGCGCTAATCAGGAAGAGGCATCGTGCGATAATAGTAGCGTGGGTACTTGTCCTCCTTGTTTCCGCCCCTCTCTTCTCGAACTTCTTCTCCTCAATCTCGTTTAACGTCTCCGCTAAGAACCTCAGTGTCCCGAACTCCGAATCGGACAAGGCGCAGGCGGTGCTCAATTCCCAGTTTCCCTCGATGAACCTCAGCGGTGATTCTGTCATCGTTGTGCTTCAGAACCAGGACGTGTACTCGAGTAGTGTCAGAGTGGGCGTACTATCGCTGAACCGCACGCTCTCGACTGATTCCATGCTCCCCCACTTCACCGGAATCACAAGCATCTACTCGGTGGAGGAGAACCTGCTCTATTCCACAGTCCCTGCCTATGTCAAGCAAGTCGCCCAGATTGCTGGTCAGATTCCAAGCTCAGTCAATGGAACTGTGGCATGGGGCCTTGCCTCACGAGAGGTGGCCGCCGGCGTTTCACGGGAGTTCGCCTCCTCCCCGCTCTTCACTATTAACGCGACATCACTGTCCGACCTTCTCTCCGTGCTTGGTGTAAACAGCACCTCCAGTCAGATTCGCACATCTGTCGCCAATCTCCTCTTTACCAAGAGTTACGGAGACTACCCCTACAGACTTTCCTCATCCATCACCCAAGACTTCGCGAGCCATGACAGCAGGACAATGATCTTCGACCTTGGCTTCTCCTCGTCCCCGAGCGATGTAGAAATCAAACAGGCGAGGGCTCAGGTGCACAACTCCAGCCTTGCGAACGTCGGGAAACTCTACGTGACAGGGGGCAAAGTCATCGCCGATGACTTCGCGGCAGCGGGAGGGCCTGCGCTCTCCGAAAGCGTCGTACCAGGCGTGGCCGTCTCGCTTCTTGTCGCCGGGCTCCTCTTCCTTTCGCCTGTGGCGGCCCTCATTCCGCTCATTATCGGAGGCGTTGCAATCAGCATATCTCTGGGCTCGATCTACGGTCTTATCGTCTACGCTCAGAACAGCCAAATCAACTTCGCTGTTCCCTTCCTGATGATTCTCACTATGCTTGGCCTCGCGGTCGACTATTCGGTCCTTCAGCTCAGGAGGACAAGGGAAGAGCTGTCCAAGGGGAAGTCCCTCCAGGAAAGCGTGGCCGTTTCAGTACGGTGGGCAGGGCAGGCCGTGCTGACGGCAGGACTGACCGTGGTCGTTGCCTATATCGTTCTCGCTGTCACCCGGGTTCCTTTCTTCGGAGCGGTAGGGACTGCCATCGCCCTGGGTGTTGGCATTCTCCTCGCCGCGTCCCTCACCCTCCTTCCATCGGTCGAGCTCCTGATCGGCAGGAGGCTGTTCTGGCCGAGGCATGAAGGGCTCGCCCTGGAACGCCCCTCGGTCGCTAGGAGGCGGCTCAACCGAGTCCCTGACAACATCCTGAAACAAAAGGTTGCAATCACGGTAGTCATTAGCCTGCTCGCTCTAGGGGCGTTCTACGTGGCCTTTGAGACCCCAACGGGAATCGATTTCACGAAACTTATCCCGAACTTCGAGAGCAACCAGGGGCTCACCACCATAACCAACAACCTCGGCGGGTCGGTCGTCGCCCCCACGCTGATCCTCGTCACATTTCCGTCCCCTATAGTCCAGGGCGGGGATCGGTTCAATCAGACACTTCTCAAGGAAATCGATGGGATATCATCAATCATCTCCGGTTCAAACGGGGTGGTCGCCGTCAGCAGCCCGACGAGTCCCTACGGATTACCGTTCGACTTCGCCAACTTGACGAAACTCACACCCCCAGTAAGAGCACAGTATCTGAGCGGGATTACGTCCATGATTGGGAAGGACAACAAGACGGCCCTGATAACCGTCGGGTTCTCTCAATCTGCGGAGAGCTCAACGGTAGTGTCAGAACTGGGGAGAATCGAATCTTCAGTTGACGCCCTTCCTCTCCCCCAGGGGACGAACATCTACTTCGGGGGGGACACCCAATCCATAGTTGACAGCATCAATCTGGTGAACGGGGTCCTCCCCTCGGTGGTGTTAATCCTCGCTGTTGGGGTATTCCTCATACTGTTCGTACAGTTACGCTCCGTATTCACCCCCCTGCGTCTGATATTCACGCTCCTCTGCAGTGTCGCATTTGCTCTGGCGACTCTTTCGATTCTCTTCTACTACCTCCTCCAGACCCCCATAGTCATCTTCGCTCCACTCTTCGTGGTAGTTACGATGCTCGGAGTCGGGGTGGACTATGACATATTCCTGGTTACGCGGATAAGGGAGGAAGCTGTGGGCGGCATGTCGGACGTAGACGCCATCAAGACGGCCATGAACAAGACCTGGGTCACACTGCTAGGACTGGGATTGATACTGTCGAGTGTTTTTGGGGCCCTTATTGTCAGTGGGATCGGTCTGTTTCAGGAGATTGGGCTCAGCGCCGCATCGGCTATAATGGTAGACGTTGGAGTCGTTATCTTCATCTTCGTGCCATCACTCATGGCGATAGCACAGAAATACAACTGGTGGCCTGGAAAAGTGAGGCCCGAATCCTAGATGCATCGGGTACACGACCCGCGGCACGCTTAGGCGCCCCATCGCATGGTTGTGGTCAACCCCTCGGTTCCCAGCAGCGGAATTGAAACACAATGATGACAACATTCCAGTCGAGCTGCCTAGAGTCCCTTCAAGCATTTGGAATAAGGCGGAAGCGAGCACAAATGATTAAATCAACCATAAGGGATAGTCGAGGCGAGGCATCCGATTACGAACCTCATCGGCCGTAAGAGGATGGCGATAGGAAGCCGTGTTCTTGCTATTGTTGTTGTTGTCATAATCGTGGTTGCTGGGATAGCCGCCTATCTGGTTGCGTCCTCTGGACCTAGCTCCACAACCTCGACAACGAGTTCGTCGGTTGCGTCGACATCGACTCAGACGGTAACCTCGACCTCAACTTCCACCTTGGTCACAACGGTGACCCCGACATCGACCACCTCCACTTCAACAGGTGTGCCAAGCGAACTGACGGTCGACGAATACACTCCGATAGTTTCCGCGGATCCAGGCACTTCAATCGACCTCGCCGGCGAGGAGGTAATCATGAATGCCAACCTCCCCTTGATCTTCTTCAACTGTCCCTGCCCGCAGTACACTGGATACATTCCTGTCCTGGCCAAGAGCTGGCACGAAAGCCCGAACGGCATGAACTATACGTTCAACCTCAGGCAGGGGATTTACTTCAGCAACAGCGATCCGCTGAACGCCTACGTGATATGGTACAACTTCTACCGCAACATGTTCATGTTGCAGGCACTTGATTACGTCTACCTTGTGTACGCGAACACCGCGGGTGTCACCGTCGGCGACCTGAACTCCTTCAACAATCCTCAGAACATGCCCAATTCGACTCTACTGTCGATAATGGAGAACCCGCACCTTTCCGCCACGGTGCTTAACTCAACTGCTATCCAGTTCAATCTGGCCATTCCATTCGTCGGCTTCCTCCCACAGGTCGCCTCTGGACCTCCGTGGAACATGGTTGACCCGTACGTGGTTGAGCAGCACGGTGGCGTCGTCGCCAACCAACCGAACGCATACATGGCCGCGAATGGCACTGCGGTAGGGGATGGTCCGTACGTTATGCAGACCTACCTGACAAATGAGTATGCGGTGCTGGTTGCGAACACGCACTACTGGGCGGCGAGCCTCCCATCCAGCGAGAGCAACTTCATGCTCCAACTTCCGCACATACCGAAAATAGAAATCGACTACAAGCCCACCGAGCTTACCCGTGCACTAGATCTAACCAACAACCGGGCTCAGGCCGCAGTCATACTGTACAGCGACCTCGATAGCGTTCTCTCAGGGGACAGCCACGTCTACGTACCTCAAACCGGCCTGACAGGCACCCTTGAATGGCTGGCGCTTAACACCTTCAAGTATCCGTTCAACGACACGCTGGTTAGAAGGGCTGTTATCGAATCAATCAACATGTCCCAGATTGGGCAGTTGGTCTCTCATGGGTACATCTCTCCGATAAACGGCCCCGTGCTCCAAGGGTACTTCGGCTACAACGCTTCAATCAAGACGCTGCCCTACAACGTCACCGATGCGCAGCATCTCCTTGTCCAAGCAGGTTATCCCGGCGGTCAGGGTCTACCCCCAATTACCTACATCTACTACCAGAGCGAGGAAGCCAGTGAGCTTGCGGCGATACTTGTCAACGATATGGCTCAGATAGGAATCACCCTGGTGCCGGAAGGACTCTCCTCGTCCGCCGCAATTTCGATCTTCAGTCTCCCTCCCACGGATCCCAAGGCGCCGCTTCTCGAGGGGGAGAGCTGGACGTACTGGCCTGACTTCACAGCCTACGAGTTCGTGATTGATGCAGACCTAGGGGTCTTCGTTGATTTCAACAATGCGACCATCAACAATCTCATCTACGCGAGCAATGTTGAACTCAATTCGACCATAAGGGCTCATGAGTTGTCGCAGATAGTTCAGATGGTTAACCAGCAGGCGGCCTACATATGGATGGGACAGGACATGGACACGTTTGCCACAGGAGTAGGCACAGGCCCGATCGTATGGAACAAGTGTCTGTCCGGAATGTTCGAGAACACTGGTTTCATCGGTGTCGACTTCGCGCCGATATCCTACTCTTGCTCCCCGACATAACACACCTCACTCCTGCCTTCGTGGACCTAGGCAGAGTATCTTAGGTACTCGGCTTCGCAGGGATTCCCTCTGGTGAGCCAGGCCTCGTTCTTCTCCGGGATGTAAATCATGGAATCGAACGTCTTCACTTTCGCACCCGCTCCCTCCCTTGCACCTGAATGGCAACAGATCGCATCAGGCCAGTTCTCGTGGTCCCTGAGGAAGGTCTCCAGTGTGGCTAGGTCTAGCTTTCCTCGCTTGGACAGAAGCAATTCTTCTATTCTCCTGCACCTGGTCTTTGTGTTGCGGAACTTCTTGTCGAGCTGTGAGCCTATCCTTGGGTCCTTGGAGCAGACATAGTGGTTCGTATGGAAGACGATGTCGTCTGACGCCGTAATCTCGAGAGCCCTGGGAGTCGATTCGACGTCGACCACGCGCCTGGTGTCCCCCATCACGAAATTCAACGCATATGGGCGTTTGGTGTCGCGTATCAGCTGGATCGCATCGTCGACACTCTTCTGATTCAGAACCTCTCTGGCTAGGCAGAACATGGGCACGCCTGTGGTCGCCTTATCGTAGTGAAGCGCGTTGACGCAAAGGGCGAAACCGCGGGAGTTCATCCCCATCTGTGCCGGAACCCCGGCGTAGGTGTAGATCAGGACGTTTGGGGCGCTCTTCTGGACCATTCTCGTGAGTGTCACGCAGTCTCCCTTCAGCCATGGTTCTATCGCCTCGTCGTTGTTCTGGCCCACGTAGGTGAGGCCGCCGCGCGTCGCACCGTCGCGCACTGCAAAGGAGGTGCAGTGGTTCCTGGGGGCAGGGTAGTAGAGCTCGTTGAAAGCAGCGAGGACGTAGATCTCGTTCACATTAACGTCGGATGCGTCCGCCATCCCCTTGATTTCGTCACTCACCATCGACGAGAAGTCTTCGGTGTGCTTCCTATATGTCGAGGCCCGCCTAAGCAAGTGCTCCCTGGCGATCCCAGCCACCTCGGTGTAGTAGCTATAGTTGGCCTGCAGGAGGCGATTCAGGAGAGGTTTGAAATGGGACCCGTACTGATATCCTCGGTCATAGGGACCTCCCCTGACCTCCAGCAACTTGTGCTGTCTGTTAACGGCGAGGTTGGCCAACCTTCTGAGAAAGGCCGTACCGAGGTATAACGTTTTCAGAGCTTGGGACGGAACGATGCGCGCTAGACCTTGATTCTCGGGTCAAGGACGGCGTAGATAATGTCCGCTATCAGGTTCGCAATGACGACCCCAAGGGCGAAGAGGACTGTGACCCCGATGATTGCGGGGAAGTCATAGCTCTCGATTGACTGTGTGGCGTACAGCCCTATGCCGGGCCACTGGAAGATTGTCTCGATAACGATTGCGCCTCCAAGCATAGAGCCAAGCACCAGTCCCAGAACGGTGGTCGTAGGGATGAGAGCGTTTCGCAAGGCGTGTCTGATGATTACCGCCCTCTTGCCAAGTCCCTTGGCATAGGATGTTCGAATGAAATCCTTCTGGAGTACTTCGAGCATGGATGCCCTGGTCACCCTCGATATTATGCCGAAGTAAATCAGGGCCAGAGCCGTGGCCGGGAGGATGATGTGCCACACAGCGTCGACGAAGACGGACCAGTTCGCTGTAAGCAAGCTATCCACTATCACCATTCCGGTAATCCTGGTCGGGAAGGCCAAGCTACTTGAAAGCTCACCCTGTGTTGGGAATATGTTCAACACATACCCGAAGACGTAGACAACCAGTAGTGCCACAAAGAACGGAGGCGAAGAGTACCCCGTCAGGTATGCGAGACGAACCGCGTGGTCTGCGTTCCTGCCGTGGTACATCGCTGCAACTACGCCGAGTGGGATGCCGATGATGATTGTGATGAATATCGCAGCCAGTGCGAGTTCCAAGGTCGCTGGGAAGAACAGCCCGACTTCCGCGAGAACAGGCTTTCCGGAACTGGGCACCGTGCCCCAGTTCCCAGTTAGAAGGTTGATCATGTAGTAGTAGTACTGGACGTAGATTGGATCATTGAGATGATAGCGCAGGGCGAGTGCCTGCAGTGTGGCTTGAGATGCCCGCAGACCGGCCCAAGCTCTTGCGACGTCGGGAGTAAAGACGAAGGAAATCAGGAAGGTGATGAAGGTGACACCTATGATTACGGGGATTAGGAGAAGGAGCCTCCTCGCGATATAGCCCGCGACGCCCAACTTCTAGGTACCCCTCCAGTCGGTGCTCCTGCTGGTTCCACTAGGGCTGGCTGCGCCTGGGGATTCGGACTCCAGGAGAGTCTCTGCAAAGTGGCAAGCTGAGTGATGGCCCTGTGCCACTTCTCTCAGCTCCGGCTCCTCCCTCTCGCAGATTTCTTTGACGTACGGGCATCTGGGGTTGAAGCGGCACCCCTTCGGAGGATTCATCGCACTGGGAACCTCTCCGCTAAGAGGGACCCCTTCCGCTTTGACTCCCGGGTCCAGCGGAGGGACTGACGAGATTAGAGCCCGGGTGTAGGGGTGCAGAGGGTGTTCCAGGATGTCCCTGGTCCTTCCCACTTCGACGAGTTTTCCTGAGTACATGACAGCTACCCTGTCAGCCATGTACTTCACCACACTGACGTTGTGCGTGATGAACAGGTAACTGAGTTTCATCTTTTCTTGCAGCATTCTCAGCAGGTTCAGGATTTGTGCCTGTATCGACGAATCTAGGGCACTTGTAGGCTCGTCCAAGACGATGAATTTCGGGTCGAGGATAAGGGCCCGGGCGATGGCTATTCTCTGTCTCTGCCCTCCGGAGAACTCGTGAGGGAGCTTCGTCAGGCTGTCCTCAGGAAGATTGACGGCCGTGAGGACTCTCAGGAGGTTTTCGTTCAAGGACTCCTTGTCATACTCAAAGGCCCGAAGGGGCTCCGCTATGATGTCCTTTACCCTCGCTCGGGGGTCGAGGCTTGAATTGGGGTTCTGGAACACGATTTGCATCTTTCTCCTGGTCTGTCTCAGTGCTTCCCCTTTGAGTTCCGTAATGACGCGACCGTCAAAGGTGATTCGGCCGGATGTGGGAGGATCGAGCATTAGTACGGCCCTTCCGAGCGTCGTTTTCCCAGAGCCCGACTCGCCCACTAGCCCGAGGGTCTCGTTGTTCTGTAGACTGAACGTCACCCCGTCAACTGCGTGTATGTTAGCAGCCCGCCTCCCGCGAAGCCTGTCAACGAATCCTGCTCTCAGAGGGAAGTACTTGACGAGATCATCCACGACGAGGATCTCGTTCATCCCGGGTACCTCAGGAAGCAGGCTGCCTTTTGGCCCGGTTTCACCTCAACGAGCTCGGGTTTCTCGACCCGGCAACGGTCGAAGACGAACCGGCATCTGGAACTGAACTTGCACCCGGGTATCTGTCTGCGGAGGTCAGGCACATCACCGGGAATCGCCTCGAGGCGGCCCTCATCCTTGAACTGACGGGGAAAAGAGTCGATTAGTCCCAGGCTGTACGGGTGTTGAGGGTGCCTGAAGAGGTCGCCGACAGCGGCGAGCTCCACAACATCCCCCGCGTACATGACGGCAACCCTGTCCGCAATCCTCGAAGCGACAGCAAGATCATGAGTGATGAAGATGATGGAAGCACCAATCTCGTCACGAAGGCCGCGCATGAGGTTAAGCACTTGAGCCTGGGTGGTGACATCCAAGGCGGATGTGGGTTCGTCAGCGATTAGGAGCGATGGGCGTTCGACCAGGGCCTGTGCTATCATTACCCTCTGCACCATGCCACCAGAGAGCTCGTGAGGGTACTTCTCAAGCGTGTCCACTGGGTCAGAAATCTGGACACGCTTCAGCGCCTCGGCAGCTTCATTCGAGTAGGTTCGCTTTCTTTCAGAGCGAGGGATTCTTGCTCCAAGAATCCGTGACGCGCCTCTACTCATTTCGTGTGTGTCAGCCGAATTCGTCTTTTGGAATGGGCCTTTTGGTCTGCTAGCTCTCTTCCCCTCACGAACTTCGATGGCCTCAGTGATCTGGTCTCCCACTCTGTAGACTGGGTCGAGTGATGTCATCGGCTCCTGGAAGATCATCGATATGCTCGTTCCCCGCAGCGCGGCGAATTCCCCTTCCCTCACCTGGAGAAGATCTCTTCCTGCAAAGTGTATTTCGCCGGAGTCGACAACCGCGGGCGGCCTGGGGAGGAGGCCAATGATTGAAAGACCTAGGGTGCTCTTGCCGCATGCTGACTCGCCCACAACGGCAACTATCTCGCCTTTGGCCACCTGAAGATTGACCCCGTCGAGAGCCCTTATTTCCCTCACGCTTGTCCTGTATTTGACGGTCAGATTCCGAACGTCGAGAAGCGCTTGGTTTGTCTCGCTCATTACCCATTCCTACCCGTAGAGGCTCCTAATCTTCGGATCCAGTGCGTCCCTGAGACCATCCCCGACGAGGCTGAAGCCCACAGCTACGAGAAGTATCAGGAGGGCAGGTAGCAGGGGAATCCACGGCGCGCTGGTAAGATACTGTGACTGTTGCACCGTCATCAGTCCCCACTCAGGAGTGGGGGGCTGGGCGCCGAGGCCGACGTAACTCAGGACAGAGAAGATTATGATTACCGTGCCAAAATCCAAGGTGGCGTAAACGAGTATGACCGGAAGTATGTTCGGGATTATGTGGTGAAGCACCACGTATCTGCTCTTGTGCCCGGCCGCTCGGGACGCCTCGATGTACTGTTGCGACTTGACGGTCAGCGTCTCGCCTCTCGCAAGCCGAGTATAGGATGGCCACCAGACAGGGGCTAGGGCAAGAATCGAATTGTTGATACTCGGCCCAAGGGCGGCGGCGATGGCCAAGGCTAGGACGATTCCGGG
>Ga0187766_10001326_pt1 | contig 14519 bp, 12 predicted proteins | sample 0216_QUI02_MP05__4_FD_132971 | JGI IMG/M metagenome (GOLD analysis project Ga0187766, IMG submission 132971) | Tropical peat soil microbial communities from peatlands in Department of Meta, Colombia - 0216_QUI02_MP05_20_MG | ecosystem: Environmental > Terrestrial > Soil > Wetlands > Peat ... | reverse complement strand
CGCGCTTCAAGGCCCACAGCGACGAGGTGCGTGGGCTCATCTTCGCGGGCCGTCGGGAGCGGGCGTGAAGGCGCTCCGCGGGCTCCTCGGCGACGCGCTGGTCCCCGCGGCCACGCTGGTCGTCGCGCTGCTGCTCTGGGAGGGCGCCACCCGCGCCTTCCACGTCCCGCGCTTCATCATGCCCGCGCCGTCGGCGATCCTCGGCGAGGGCTGGGCGTGGCGCTACCGGTTCGCCGAGCACTCGTGGGTCACGCTCTACGAGACCCTCGGCGGCTTCGCGCTCTCGATCGCGATCGGCGTGCCGCTCGCGGTGCTGATCGTCTACTCGCCCTTCCTCCGCGGCGCGATCTACCCGCTGATCGTGCTCGCCCAGTCCGTGCCCAAGATCGCGATCGCCCCGGTGCTGCTCCTGATCCTGGGCTACGGCGAGATTCCGAAGATGGTGGTCGCGTTCCTGGTCGCCTTCTTCCCGATCGTGGTGGACACCGCCACCGGGCTCGCGGCCACACCCCCCGAGCTGCTCGACCTGAGCCGGTCCTACCGCGCGAGCGCCTTCAAGACCTTCGTCAAGGTGCGCCTCCCGATGGCGCTGCCCTTCGTCTTCGCGGGCGCCAAGGTCGCGATCACGCTCGCGGTGATCGGCGCGGTGGTGGGCGAGTTCGTGGGCTCGGACAAGGGCCTCGGCTACGTGATCCTCTCGTCGACGTCTTACTGGAAGACCGAGGTGGCCTTCAGCGCGATGATCCTGCTCTCGCTGATGGCGATCGTCCTCTTCGCGGCGGTGTCCCTGATCGAGCGCGTCGCCTGCCCGTGGCTCGCCGGCGAGAGCGAGGAGTCCTAGCCGCCCCTCACCCCTGGGCGAGCCAGTCCAGGATCCGCGCGTTCTCGTCGCGCGGATACGTGTGCGACAGATCCTCGATCTCGCGGTAGACCACGCGAGCCCCGGAGGCCTCGAGCGCCTCGCGGGCCATGCGGGCGGTGCTCACCGGGAACATCCAGTCGAGCGCGCCGTGCACGAGGTAGATGGGCCGGCCCCGCGCCCCCGCCACGCCGTCACGGGCCAGCAAGAACGGGTGGAGCACCCCGCAAGCCGGAGCCAGGTGCGTGAACGGCGCGCCGGCGGCCAGCCCGCACATGAGCGTGTAGGTCGCGCCGTCGGACATGCCGGTCAGGAGCACGCGCGAGCGGTCGACCCCGAAGCGCTCCGCCACCTCCTCCACGGCGGCTCGAAGCCGCGGGCCGTCCACGTCCTCGCCGCCCATGATCGACCAGGTGCGGTCGCGGGCGGTGGGCGCCATCAGCAGCACGCCCCGCGTGCGCGCCTCGCGCAGCCAGCTCCAGAGGAAGTCGCGCCCGTGCCCGCTGCCTCCGTGGAGCGCCACGACCAGGGGCACGGGCGAGCCCCCCTCCCGGGTCTCGGGCACGTAGAGGGAGAGCCCGCCCCGGCTGCCCCGATCGTTGCGCGCGTGCAGCACGCCGACCTGCGCGCCGTCGTCGCGGAGGGCCGCCGCGCGCAGCCGCGCCACCAGCGCGTCGTCGCCGCGTCGGCCCGGCTCGAGGAACCAGCGGCTCACCGCGCCCAGCACCGGGCAGAGCGGGTAGAGTGCCTCCTGCAGCGGGGCGAGCCGGCGCAGGGCGCGGTAGAGCTCGATGGGCTCGCCCGTCCTGGCCGCGGCGGTGAACGCGTCGATCAGCTCGATCGCCTGACGCGCCACCTGGCCGAGCCGCCCGCGCAGGAAGCGCAGGTCGTCCGGCCACGCGCCGCCCTCGAAGGCCTGGAGAGGCCCGGCCAGCGAGGCCGCGTGCGGAGCCAGCTGCTCGGCCAGGCGCGGCGCGCTCGGCGGGAACAGGTACCGCTGCGCCCACTCCACCCGCTCGAGCGCGCCGAGCAGCGGGACCAGCAGGGCATCGGTCGTGGCCTCGACGTCGACGGTCATCCGCGCGCGCCCCGGCACGCCTCGACGAAGTTGGCCGCGATTCCCGGGCAGGAGCCCCAGTGCAGGTGGACGTAGGTCGCGAGCACGGAGCCGACCCGGTAGCCCTCGGCGCGCGCCGCGCCGCCGGGACGCCGGAGGCGCCACGTCCGCTGCACGCTCTCCGGCACCGGATCGCTGGTCGAGTAGTGGAACTCGTGGCCGCGTACGACGAGGCCCGCCTGGCCGAGCATCGATGACGCCCCGAGCTCCACTTCCGTGTAGCCGAGGGTCAGCCGGCGTGGGCGCATGCGCACGGTGGTCGGCAGGAGCCCGACCATCTCGTGGTCGCGGCCGTCCAGGTCCTCGAGCGCCTCGGCCAGGTACATGAGGCCGCCGCACTCGGCGTAGATCGGCCGGCCCGCCTCCGCCATCTTCCGCACGCCGTCCCGGGCGGTCCGGTTGGCGGACAGGCGCGCGCCGTTGAGCTCGGGGTAGCCGCCGCCCAGGTAGAGCCCATCCGCATGGAGCGGCGCCGGATCCTCGAGCGGGCTCCAGAAGACCAGCTCGGCGCCCACCTCGCGCAGGAGGTCGAGATTGTCCGGGTAGTAGAACTGGAAGGCCGCGTCGCGCGCCACGCCGATCCGCACGCGCGCCCCGCGGGGGCTGCCGGGCACGGGGCGCGCCGCCTCGCGCGCCGGTGGGCCCGGGCGCGCGGTGGCGACGAGCGCGTCGAGATCCACCCATCGCGCGAAGGCTTCGCCGAGACGGCGGCGGCTCTCGGCGGTCAGCACGCCCTCGGCCCCGGTGACCAGGCCCAGGTGCCGCTCGGGCAGCGCGAGCTCCTCGTCTCCCCGGATTGCGCCGAGCACCCGCGCGCGGCACGTGGCGGCCACCGCGTCGGCGAGCCACCGCGCGTGCAGGTCACCGCCGACCCGGTTGAAGATCACGCCCGCCACGTCCAGTCCCGGGTCGAAGCGCTCGAAGCCCAGCACCGTGGCGCCCGCGCTCCGCGACTGCGCGCGGACGTCGACGACCAGCACCACCGGCGCGCCCAGCCACTTGGCCACCTGCGCGGTGGAGCCGTCCTCGCTCACGCCGTCGACGCCGTCGAAGCAGCCCATGACGCCCTCGACCAGGCAGAGGTCCGCGCCCGTCCCGCGCGAGGCCACCGTGTCGATCACGTGCTCGCGGCCGCACATCCAACCGTCGAGGTTGTACGAGGGCCGGCCGGCCGCGACGGCGTGCAGGCCCGCGTCGATGAAATCCGGGCCGACCTTGAAGGGCTGCACGGTGAGGCCGCGGGCACGGAGCGCCTCGATCAGCCCGAGGGTGACGGTGGTCTTGCCGACGGAGCTGGCGGTGCCGGCCAGCACGAGGACGGGCGGAGCCGTCGCGGTCATCGGCGGGAGTGACGGTCGCCGGGTCAGTCGAACAGCGAGAGGTCGATCGCGTCACCCATCGCGCGGTAGCCCAGGTCGCTCGGGTGCAGATGGTCACCGCAATCGAAGCGGGGCCGCATCCGCGTCGGATGGCTCGGATCGCGCAGCGCCTGGTCGAAATCGACGATCGCGTCGAAGACGTCGGTCTTGCGCGCCCATTCGTTGACCTCCTGGCGGATCCCTTCGCGCTTCGGGTTCCACGCGCCGGGCAGGAAGGTCTCGTTCTCGAACGGGGTCAGCGTGGAGCCGATGATCGTGATCCCCCCCGCCCGCCCGCGCACGGCGAGCTGCTTCAGGCCGGCGATCACCTGCGCGGCGGTGACCTCCTCCTCCGGCCTGCGCCAGCGGTTCCGCAGATCGTTGGTGCCGAGCATGACGATCGCGTGGGTCACACCGGGCTGGGCGAGCACGTCGCGATCGAAGCGGCGCAGCCCGCTATCGCCCCGGATGTCGTGCAGGATGCGGTTGCCGCCGAGGCCCTGGTTCATCACCGCCATGGGCCGGCCGCCCGGCCGCGCGATCAGACGGCGCGCGAGCTGCGAGGGCCAGCTGTGATGGCCGTCATGCGTCGAGATGTTGGCGTCGGTCAGCGAGTCACCGAGCGCGACGACGGCGCCCGCCTCCTCCGATGCGACGACGTCGATCCCGCACACGAAGTACCAGTCGTCGGTCAGGCGCCCGACCGGCATGTCGTCGGCGGCCGTGAAATCGCCCGGCGGCGAGACGTAGTTCGTCTGCCGGGCGTAGCGCCCGGTGATCCCGAACGCGGTCGGCAGGTCGTCCGGCAAGTGCACGCTGACCGCCACGTCCGACAGGGGGGCCACCGTCAGCTCGACCGGATCGCTGACCACGTGCGCGCCCGCGGCGACCGTCGCGCTCGCGTCTCCGCCGAAGGTGAGTCGCCGCGCGGAGCCCGGCACGAGCCTCGGTCCGGCGTCGCGCAGCGCGACGCACGCCGCGCCGATCGTCAGCGGCCGGGTGCCGTAGGCGTTCGAGACGCGCACGCGCAGCCGGCCGCTGCCGAGGCTGACCCGCGGGATCATCCGCAGCGTGTGATTGGCGAACGCGACTCCACCCTCGACGGGGGCGGGCGCCGCCGTCCACGTCCCCACCCAGCGTGCGGGATCGCTCATGGATTCTCCGCGAGTCCGCCTCCGGCGGAGTCTCAGTCGTCCGGCTGCTCCCGGGACGCCGCCCGCACCCGCGGTGGCACCGGGAGCACCGTGTCACGCCGGTTGCCCGACAGATCCGTGCCCGATACCCGGCCGCGCTTGTCGATCAGCCCGGATCCGACAAGCCGGCAGGCCGCGTCGAAGAACTCCACGCGCCCGGCCGCCCGATCGACGACCGCGTAGCCTCGCGTGAAGCCTCCGGCATCGGACAGGTCCACCCAGTAGTGATCGCTGAATCGATTGACGCGGGCCCATCCGACTCGACGGCCCCGCGCATCGTAGTAGTCCACGCGACCCTCCTGGCGGTTGACGAGCGCATAGCCCGCGTACTGGCCGTCGGTCGCGTACAGCTCGACGCGCTTGGCGCCAGCCGCCGGGCTCAGGCCGCCCAGGAGAGCGAGAAGCAGGCCCGACGCCAGGGCGATCCGGGCGAGCCCGAACGCCGAGGAGCGGGCATCCTGGCGACCCTTCATGGCCAGGCCAGTGTAGCAGGTGGCTCACGCCGGAGCTCGCTTCCGTGCAGTACAATGCGAGCCGACATGACCAGCGCGCTGCCCCTCGACGGCCTCCGGGTCCTCGAGCTGGGCCACATCATCGCGGGACCGTCGGCGGGGCTGCTCTTGGCGGACCTCGGCGCCGACGTCGTCAAGGTCGAGCGCCCCGGCGACGGCGATCAGTCGCGGTCGATGCCCGCGGGCACCTCCGCGCTCTACCACTTCCTGAACCGCAACAAGCGCTCGATCGCCATCGACCTGAAGGGCTCGGCCGAGGGTCGGGAGCTGTTCCTGCGGTTGGCCAAGCGCGCCGACGTCGTGATCGACAACTTCGCCCACGGCGCGGTCGAGGCGCTCGGCCTCGGCTACGACGTCCTGGCCGCCGCCAACCCGCGCCTCGTCTACCTGGCGCTCAAGGGCTTCCTGCCGGGCCCCTACGAAGCCCGGCCGTTCCTCGACGAGCTCGCCCAGATGTCCGCCGGCCTCGCCTACATGACCGGCCCGCGCGGCCAGCCCACGCGCGCCGGCGCCTCCATCGTCGACGTGGGCGCCGCCGCCTACGGGGTCATCGCGGTCCTGGCCGCGCTCCAGCAGCGCGCGCGCACCGGCGTCGGGCAGAAGATCACCTCGGGCCTCTACGAGACCACCGTCTTCTGGGTCGCGCAGTGGATGGCGAGCTTCGCGGCCACCGGGGAGCCGTCGGTGCCGCTGCCCGAGCTCCGGCAGGGTACGCGGATGGGCTGGGGCGTCTACCAGCTCTTCACCGCGGCCGACGGCGAGGAGATCTTCATCGGCATCACCTCCAACGCACACTGGGAGCGCTTCTGCCGCGAGTTCGGCCTCGACGATCTCCTGGCCGACGAGCGCCTGGCCGACAACGCCCAGCGGGTCGCCGCGCGCGGCTGGCTGCCCGACCGCATCGCGAAGGAGATCGCCCGCCACGGGGCCCCGGAGCTCTCCGAGCGGCTCGAGCGGGCGCGGATCCCCTTCGCCCCGCTGAGGCGCCCCGACCAGCTGGTGGACGACCCGCATCTGAACGCCTCCGGTCAGCTGCTCGACACGCCGCTGCCCGGCGGCCGCACCGGCAAGCTGCCCAAGCTGCCGGTGCGCAGCAGCGCCTTCGACCTCGGCCTGCGCCGCCCCGCGCCGGAGCTGGGCGCCGACACGCGCGAGATCCTCGGGGAGCTGGGGTTCTCCGGGGACGACATCGACGCGCTCGCGTCACGGAGGGTCATCGCATGAGCGACATGCCGCGGCACGTCCGCATCAAGGAAGTCGGCCCGCGCGAGGGCTTCCAGTACGAGAAGGGCGCGATCTCCCTCGCCCAGAAGATCTCGCTGGTCGACGCGCTCTCCGCCACCGGCGTCTCTTCGATCGAGTTCACCTCGTTCGTGAGCCCGAAGTGGGTGCCCCAGATGGCCGACGCCGAGGACATGGTCGCGGGCATCGGGCGCGCGCCCGGCGTCGCCTACGAGGCGATCTGGCTCAACGAGGCCGGCCTCGAGCGCGCGGCGCGCCTGCGCGATCGGCTCGCGCTCCGGCCGATGTTCGGGGTCGCGGCCAGCGACGAGTTCATGCGCCGGAACACCAACCGCACCGTCTCGGAGAGGATCGCCGGGCTGCCCGGCTGGGCCCGCCGCTACCAGGCCCTCGGCATGGACTGGCTCGACGTCTCCGTCATGGCCGCCTTCGGCTGCAACTACGAGGGCGACGTGGCGCCGGCCCGGGTGGTGGCGGTGCTCGAGGACGTGCAGACGCGGGCGCACGAGGAGGGCTCGCGAGTGGGCAACATCAGCCTCGCCGACACGATGGGCTGGGCGAACCCGCGGCAGATCAAGTCGGTGGTGGGCGTGGTGCGCGAGCGCTGGCCGGCGGTGCCGATCAAGCTCCACCTCCACGACACGCGCGCGCTCGCCATCGCCAACGTGATGGCCGCGCTCGAGATGGGCGTCGACTCCTTCGACAGCGCGGTGGCCGGCATGGGCGGCTGCCCGTTCGCGGCCCACAAGGGCGCGGCCGGCAACGTCACCACCGAGGACGTCGTCTTCCTCTGCCAGGAGCTGGGCGTCGAGACCGGCATCGATCTCGACCGCATGATCGAGGCCGGCCAGCTCGCCGAGCGGGTCGTCGGCCATCCCCTGCCCGGCAAGCTCAAGTCGGGCGGCAACCTCGCCGCGTACCGCGCCCGCGCGCGGGCCGCCGCGGTCGCCTGATCGCGACGGCGTCCGGCCGGGCCACCGTGGAGCCGCGCGTCTTCGTCATCAGCATCGACGGCTTCGCCGCCTTCTACTGGGACGACCCGCAGGCGCGCCTGCCCACCCTGCGCGGCCTCGCCCAGCGCGGCGTCCGCGCGGCCGGGATGGAGACCGTCTTCCCGAGCACGACGTGGCCCACCCACGCCTCGCTGGTCACCGGGGTGAGCCCGCGCGCCCACGGCGTGGTCGCCAACCACGTGCTAAACCGGCGCACCGGCCAGGCCGAGGATCTCACCGGCGATCCGATCTACGACGCGCCCGTGCTCCTCCGCGCGCCCACCGTCTACGACCTGGCCCACCGGGCCGGCCACCGCACCGCCGCGATCGACTGGCCGGCCACCCGCAACGCGACCACGCTCGACTTCAACCTGCCCTTCTTCAAGGACCAGCGGGTCTTCGAGACCCAGACCGCGCGTGCGGTCTGGGAGGAGCTGGCCGCGCTCGGCTACCCGATGCACCGCCAGGGCGAGTGGGCGCAGCTGCCCCGGCGCTTCTACAAGGACGAGATGGTGGGCCGCGTGGCCGCCCACGTCGCCCGGCGCCACGACCCCGCGCTGCTGCTCGCGCACTTCCTCTGCGTCGACAGCTTCCAGCACCTCTACGGCCCGCGCACGCCCGAGGCGTACTGGGCGCTCGAGTACGTCGACGGGCTCATCGGTCGGCTCCTGGCGTCGCTGCCGGACCCGGGGCTCGACCACACCACGGTCTTCGTGGTGTCGGACCATGGCTTCCTGCCGTCGACCCGCGAGATCCGCCCGAACGTGCGCCTGCGCGCGCTGGGCGCCGAGCGCCTCGCCCGCTTCGTCATGAACCACGGCGCGGGCGCGCTCTACCGGCTCGCCGCCGACACGGACGCGGTCGAGCAGCTCGGCCGCGAGATCGCCACGATGGAGGGCGTGAGCGGGATGTGGCCCGCCGCGGAGTACGGCGCGCTCGGCCTGCCCACGCCCCGCGAGCACGAGCAGGCGGCCGACGTGATGTTCGAGGCCGCGCCCGGCTACTGCTTCGGCGACGGCGCCGACGGGCCCGACGAGCACGGCGCGCCCCGGTACCTGGGCACCCACGGCCAGCGCCCGGGGCACGGTGACAACGCCGCGCTCTTCCTGGCGGCCGGCGCGGGCATCCGCCGCGGCGCCACACTCGGCACGATCCGGAGCCGCGACGTGGCGCCCACCGTGGCCCACGCCCTCGGCCTCGCCATGGCGGCGACCGAGGGCGCGCGCCTCGACGGCGCCCTCGGCTAGGCGCGCCGCATCCGGAGGTTGAAGCGGCGGATCTCGAACTGCTGGTTCGGGTTCGGGGTGAACTCCACGTACTTCTGCAGCCCGTAGTCCTCGTAGGGCTGGATGATCGGGATCCACGGCAGGTTCTCGAGGAAGATCTTCGTCATCTCCTTGTAGGCCTGCCCGCGGAATTTCTCGTCCACGCTGAACCGGGCCGAGTTGCCCAGGTCATCCCAGCGCACGTCGCGCCAGTAGTCCATGGGCCCGCCCGGCCCGAGCAGCCGCCACATCATCCCGTCGGGATCGCCGAGCGTCGAGGTCGGGTCCGACCACCACACGCCCTTGAAGCTCTTCTCGCGCCCCTTCTGGGCGCGCACCGAGTACTCGATCACCTCGACCTTGGCGTTGACGCCGACGTCCGCCCACATCGCGGCGATCGCCTCGGCCATCGCCTTGTCCTGCGAGACGTACGCGACGGTCGTCTCGAAGTAGATCTCCTCGCCCTTGTAGCCGGCCTTCTTCAACCGGTCGCGCGCCTCGGAGGGCTTGTAGGCCAGCGGGGGCAGGGTCGGATCGAAGTGGTTGTCGCCCTTCGAGATGGGGCCGCTGGGCACGATGCCGCGGCCGCGCCAGAGGTCCTTCACGATGGCCTCGCGGTCGATGGCCAGCGAGAGCGCCTGCTTCACCAACGGGTTGTCGAGCGGCGGCCGCTTGCTGTTGACGCCCAGCACGTAGAGCCCGGCGTAGAGCGCGCCCGCCACGCGGGTCGCCGCGTTGCCGGTGATCCGCTCCGCCTGGTCCGGCGGGAGCTGGGTGATCACGTCCACCTCGCCCTTGAGCAGGGCCGCGATGCGCGGCGCCGTCTCCGGGATCGGTCGCATGATCCAGCGGTCCACGTCGATGCGCCCGCCCCAGTAGTCGGGGTTGGCGTCGAACACGGCCTTGTCGTCCTTCACCCACGAAACGAAGCGGATGGGGCCGGTGCCGACCGGCTTGGTGTTGAAGGTGTCGTTGCCGACCGACTCGACGTACTTCTTCGGCACGATCTGGCCGCCGTAGAAGGCCAGCCGCGCCGCCAGGAGCGGGTCCGGCTTCTTGGTCGTGATCACGACCGTGAAGGGATCGGGTGCCTCGATCTTGTCGATGGTCGACAGCGCGGTCGCCACCATGGTCTTCACCGCCGGGTCGTACGTGCGCTCGATGCTGAACTTCACGTCCGCCGACGTGAACGGATCGCCGTTGTGGAACCTGACGCCCTGGCGCAGCTTGAACGTCCACGTCGTCTGATCGTGCAGCCGCCACTCGGTGGCCAGCCCCGGGTGGAGCTTGCCGTCCGGGTGCCGGCTCACCAGGTTGTCGAAGAGATTGAACGACACACGGATGTCGTTCGACATGGTGCTGAAGTGCGGGTCGAACCGCGCGATGTCCCCGCCCTGGGCCGTGACCAGCTCCCGCTTCTGGGTCGTCTGGGCCGGGGCCGGCCGGGCCTGGGTCAGGAGGCCTCCGATGCCGACCGCTGCCGCGCCCGTGAGCAGCTCCCGCCGCGTGATGTCCCGAGTGACATCCATGGATTCACCTCCACTGGGGAAGTTCGAGAACCAGCCGGTGTGCGCACGGTCATAGGGGCTACGCGGGAGCTTGTCAACCGGGAATTTCCGCGGGCGATGCCGCCCCGACGAAGGGCTTGGATCACGTGCGGACTTCTGCGAAGCTTCCCCCACATGGCCAGGAGCCGGAGCGCCCGCCGCGACCCGAAGCAAAGCCGCAAGCCCGCCACCCGGAGCCCCGCCACGGCCAGGGCGGCCGCGACCGATCCCGCCGCCCCGGTGCCAGCGATCCGCGAGGCGATGCCCGAGCGCGGCTTCGCGACCCGCGCGAAGCCGGCACCCACGCCGCTGCCCCTGCCTGCCCAGCGGCGGGCCATCTTCGTGGACGTCGAGAACTCGAGCCGGGCCGAGCACCTGAGCCGCGTGCTGGACCACCTGGCCATCGACCGGCAGGACCGCCGGGTGGACCTGATCGCGGTGGGCAACTGGCGCGTCATCGGCGCCGACAGCGCCCGGCTCCTGGCCCGCCGCGGCGCCCACCTGGTCCACAGCGCGCCCTCCACCGGCGTGCGCGACTGGAGCGATCTCCGGATCGCGGTGAGCGCGGGCGTCTGGCTCGGCAGCGCGCGGCCGGGCGACCTGATCGAGGTCATCTCCGACGACCGCGCCTTCGACGCGGTGGGCGACGTGGCCGCGCTCCTGGGCGTGGACTACCGGCGCCTGTCCTATCGCGGGCTCACCGGCCTGCCGGCCTCCCCGGAGGTCGTGGAGCAGGAGGCCGCGGTCGCCCGCGAGGCGCGCGACGGGCGCTCGGGACGCCGGCGCGGCGGCCGCCATCGCGGACGGCGCCGCGGGGGCGCAGGCCAGCACGGCGGGCCCCCGCGCCAGGCGATGCCCGCCCGCCCGCCCGCGCCCGCGATGGAGCGCGGGCACGGTGAGCGCGCGCCCGCGGAAACCGGCCAGCACACCGCGCCGCACGACGAGCTGGTCGAGGTGGTGCGCGAGCTGGCCGAGCGCGCGCCCAACGGCGCGGTGCTCATCGACACGCTCGCGCGCGCGCTCAAGGAGCGCGGCTTCAGCCGGCCGCCCGGCTCGCCGCGCCTCATCACCCGCCTCCGCCGCATCCGCGAGCTGAGCGTGAGCCGCACCGGGATGATCACGCTGACCTCCGCCGGGGTAGCGCCGGGCGGAGGCGACCGCGTGGCCGACGAGAGCGGCGGCGACGAGGAGACGCCCGAGCTCGAGATGGCGGGTGTGATCGCCGGCGACGCAGACGGCAACGTCGCGGAGGGCGTGGCGGTGGCCGCCGCCCCGGCCCGGCGCCGCCGCCGCCGTCGCCGCGGGCGGGGCCGCCGAGGGCGCGGAGGTAGGGGCGGCGAGGCGTCCGCGGCACCGCCGGCCGAGGGCTGATCCCGTGCGCGACAGCCCGCTCGCCGGCCATGCCCAGACCGTGCTCGGCGCGATCCCGGGCGAGGCCATGGGCATCACGCTGCCGCACGAGCACCTCCTCATCGACTTCCATCTGATGTTCAAGGAGCCCGAGAGCGGCAGCGAGCGCGGGCTCGCCCGCCAGCCGGTGACGCTGGCGAACCTCGGCTGGGTCCGCCAGCACTTCAGCTCCAACCTCGACAACCTCCAGCTCCTGGACGAGGACGTGGCCCGCGACGAGGCGCTGCTCTTCAAGCACGCGGGCGGGCAGACCGTCGTGGACCCGACCAACCGCGGGCTCGCGCGCGATCCGCTCGCGCTGGCCCGCGTGGCCCGCGCCACCGGCCTCAACGTCATCATGGGCTCCGGTTACTACGTGGCCGCCTCGCACCCGCCGGGCATGGACGGCAAGAGCGCTGAGGACATCACCCGCGAGCTGGTGACCGACCTGACCGTGGGCGTCGACGGCACCGGCGTGCGCGCCGGCTTCATCGGCGAGATCGGCACCACGTGGCCGTGGACCGAGAACGAGCGGAAGGTCGTGCGCGCGGCGGTGGCGGCCCAGCGCGAGACCGGCGCGGCGCTGATGATCCATCCGGGCCGCCACGAGCGCCTGCCGCTTCAGATCGTCGACTTCGTCCGCCGCGAGGGAGCCGATCCGGGCCGCACCATCATGTGCCACATCGAGCGCACGATCGCCGACCGCGGGGTACTCCTCGAGCTGGCCGCGAGCGGGGTGATGCTCGAGTACGATCTCTTCGGGCTCGAGACCTCGTACTACCCGTACAACCCCGCCTTCGACATGCCGAACGACGGCGAGCGCATGCGGCAGATCCTCTTCCTGATCGAGCGCGGGCACCTGGCGCAGATCCTGATGTCCCACGACATCGCCTACAAGCACTGCCTCACCCGGTGGGGCGGCTACGGCTATCACCACCTGCTGGTCAACGTGATGCCGCGGCTGCGCGGCAAGGGCGTCGACGACAAGACCGTCGAGGCCCTGCTCGTCGACAATCCCCGGCGCGCCTTCGTCTTCGCCTGACATGCGCGGCGCGGCCGCGGTGCTATCGCTCCTCGCGCTCCTCCTGGGCGCGCCCGTCATCGTCGCGGCGCAGGTGCCGGCCGGGGAAATCACCGTTTCCTTCCACGTCACGCTGGCCCCTACCTGGTTCGATCCCTCCACCGCGCCGGCCCAGATCACCCCGTTCGGCGTGCTCTACGCGGTGCACGACGCGCTCGTGCGCCCGCTGCCCGGGCAGCGGATGGGCCCGAGCCTGGCCGAGTCATGGACCGAGAGCGCCGACGGCCTCGTCTACGAGTTCCGGCTGAGGAAGGGCCTTCGCTTCCACAACGGCGACCCGCTGACCACCGACGACGTCAAGTGGAGCTTCGAGCGCTACCAGGGGGCTGGCGCGCGCGAGTTCCGGGCGCGGGTGCGCCAGGTCGAGATCGTCGACCCGCTCGTCGTGCGCTTCCACTTGAAGGAGCCGTGGCCCGACTTCATGACGTTCTACGGGACCACCGCCAGCGCGGCGGGTCTCGTGCTGCCCCGCAAATACGTCGAGCAGGTCGGCGCGGACGGCTTCCGGCAGCGGCCGGTGGGCGCCGGGCCCTACCGCTTCGTGAGCCAGCGGCCCGGCGTGGACATCGTGCTCGAGGCCTTCCCGGGCTACTGGCGACACCCGCCCTACATCAAGCGCCTCACCATGAAGAGCGTCCCGGACTCGACCACGCGTCTGGCCATGCTCAAGAGCGGCGAGACGGACCTGGCCTACGTCCTGGACGGCCCGGAGGCCGAGGCGGTGACGCGCGATCCGCGGATGACGCTCGTGGCCACCCGGCACGCCTCGATCTTCTGGATCGAGTTCCCCGAGCAGTGGGATCCCAAGTCACCGTGGAGCGACAAGCGCCTCCGCCAGGCCGTCAACCTCGCGCTCGACCGCAAGGCCACCAACGAGGCCGCGTGCCTCGGCCACTGCCCGCCCACCGGGGTGATCATCCCGCGCGTGATGGACTTCGCCCTGCAGGTCCCGCCACCGCCCTACGACCCCGCGCGGGCCCGCCAGCTCCTCGCCGAGGCCGGCTATCCCAAGGGCATCGACGCGGGCGACTTCGTGCCGATCCCCGGCTTCTCCACAGTGGGCGACGCGGTGCTCAACAACCTGAACGCGGTCGGGATCCGGGTGCGGATGCGCCCGACCGAGCGCGCCGCGTTCACCGCGGCCTGGCAGGAGAAGAAGCTGCGCGGCCTCTTCATGGTGGCGGTGGGCAACTCGGGCAACGCGGCCACCCGCATCGAGTCCTTCGTCTACTCCAAGGGCAACTACGCCTACGGCGGGTATCCCGACATCGACGAGCTGTTCCTGCAGCAGGCGCGGGAGCGCGATCCGGCCAAGCGCGAGGCGCTGCTCCACCGCATCCAGCAGCTCACCGTGGACCGGGTCATGTTCGCGCCGATCATGGACCTGCGGGCGCTGAACGGCGTGGGGCCGCGCGTCGCCGAGCACACCATCAACTCGATCCCGGTCTTTCCCTTCCCGTCCAACGAGGACATGCGGCTCAAGAACCAGTAGGCAGGAGGTCGACCCCAATGACGCGACGACCAATGACGCGACGACTGACGACGCTGCTCGCGCTCCTCACCTGGACCCTCGCGGCCTCCCTCGCCTGGGCGCAGACGCCGCTGCCCACCGCGAAACCCGAAGACGTGGGGCTCTCCTCGCAGAAGCTCGCCCGGGTGACCGAGATCATCCGGAGTGAGATCGCCAAGAGCCGCTACCCCGGCGCGGTCGCAATCGTGGCCCGGCGGGGCAAGATCGCGTACTTCGAGGCTCTCGGCCAGCGGGATCCGCAGTCCGGCGCCCCGATGACCCGCGACGCGATCTTCCGCCTCTGCTCGATGACCAAGCCGTTCGCCTCCGTCGCGGCCATGATGCTGGTCGAGGACGGGCGCATGCTGCTCAACGACCCGGTCTCGAAGTATCTTCCGAAGCTCAAGAACCTCCAGGTCAGCGTGCCCCAGCTCGATCCGCAGAACGGCCGCAT
>Ga0187766_10001324_pt1 | contig 14533 bp, 12 predicted proteins | sample 0216_QUI02_MP05__4_FD_132971 | JGI IMG/M metagenome (GOLD analysis project Ga0187766, IMG submission 132971) | Tropical peat soil microbial communities from peatlands in Department of Meta, Colombia - 0216_QUI02_MP05_20_MG | ecosystem: Environmental > Terrestrial > Soil > Wetlands > Peat ... | reverse complement strand
TCCCCAAAAGCGCACGCCAGGCAGACCTAAACAAAGCCCGGCTCGCAATCTGCTAGATCGACTCTCTCAGAGGAAGTGGGCCGTACTCCGCTTCCTACACGATTTTGCAGTTCCTTTTGACAACAACCAAGCGGAGAGAGATCTTCGGATGATCAAAGTGCAGCAAAAGGTCTCCGGGTGTTTTCGCACTGAGCAGGGGGTGGCCATGTTTTGCCGCATTCGCAGCTACCTCTCGACCTTACGCAAACAAGGCATCGAACTGTTGTCTGCACTCGAGCACACTCTTTCAGGTCATCCCGTTCTTCCCGTTTTTACATGACACTACTGAATGGACACGAATTTTACACGTATCCTGGGCATACCTCAGGAAAAGTCAAGTTCCAGGTGTATTTGAGAAGGAGTAAGAAGAACATATTCAACATGCACAATGCCCTTAGAATAAAAGCCCATCAATAAACTAACGCGCATTGTGCGCGCTATATGCGCGCTATTTGTTGTATAGTAGAGTCGTCCATATATAAGAGAAAAGGGGATTTAAACTCTTGCTAGCATATGTATTGCCCTACCCAACGCCCCCTCTGCCGCCTCGAGTAAGGTCTCGTTCAAACCAGGATGAGCATAGAGGATTTCCGAAAGATCTGTTAACGTCGCTCCCATTTCAATTGCCAGAGTAATCTGCTCGATCAAATCGCCAGCTCGCGGCCCTACCACAGTTGCACCTAAGAGTGCTCCATCATCTGCATTGGCAACAACCAGGGCAACGCCACTATCATACCCCAGCGTCAACGCGCGACCATTCGCAGCCAGGGGAAATCTGCCGGTTACTATATTGTACCCTGCCTTAGCAGCCTCATCTGTGGAAAACCCGACGCTGGCCAGTTCAGGTGTGGTGTGAACGACGAGCGGCATGACCAGTGGAGCAAATTGGACGCGCTGTCCACAAAGCACTTCAGCTGCTACTTTCGCTTGCTTCATAGCAATACTGGCCAGCGCACGTCCTCCTGTGCAATCACCAATTGCAAAAATATGAGGTACACCACTCTGTTGCATCGAGTTTACCTGAATTCCACCATTTGCGCCAATCTCCAGCCCGGCAGCATCCAGGTGCAAATCTGATGTTCGAGGACAAACGCCCTGCGAGATGACAATCGGCCGTTCATCTATGTTGTCCATTGCTACTTTGGTGCTCACCTGAATTCCCAATTTGCGCATCCCCGCCTGGACTAAACGCACCGCCGAAGCATCAACACCCGGCAATAACTGCTCTCCAGGCACAAGCAGTCTCACCTTTACGCCAAGTCGAGCGAAGAGCGTAACGATTTCCAGCGCTATGTAATCGTCTCCTACCACAGCCAGGGTTTCAGGAAGTTCCGACAACATCAAAGCCTGTTCAGGGGTCAAGACCTGTTTCCCATCGAAGGATAGACCAGGAAGAGGAGCAGCATCTGCTCCTGTAGCCACAACGCAGTGCTCAAACTTAAAACGGAGCGATCCATATTCACCTTCGACGCGCACTTCCTGCCCATTAATGAAAAACCCATTGCCATGCACATATTCGATATGATTACCAGCAATTAAGCGACGCACACCCTCCGCAAGTCGATCTACAACACTCTGTTTCCATGCCTGCATCGAGGCCCAGTCAAATGCAACTGCTTCGACATGAATGCCCATTGCACCCAGATCTTCCGAACGTGTTTGCTGGTACCTTTCACTAGCAGAAAGCAACGCTTTCAGCGGAATGCACCCTTGATGAAGACAGGTACCACCAGGCAAACCACGATCGATAAGAGTTACATGCCGCCCCAGTTGAGCAGCACGTATAGCAGCAACGTATCCACCTGGTCCGGCTCCAAGGACAAGTACATCAACTGCTGTTGTCACATCTCCAACTACCATACCTGCTGCACTTTCTATACCATGTCCAGCATCAACTGCTGTGGATTCTCTACAAGTTCTTTGAAGCGAGCTAGAAACGCTCCAGCCACAGCTCCATCAATTAATCGATGGTCGAAGGAGAGTGCCAGCGGCATCATTGGACGCACAATCACCGCTCCTTGTTGAACAACCGCTTTCTCTTGTAACCTTCCTACCCCCAGTATCGCAACTTCAGGATAATTGATGATGGGAGTGCCAGTACTTCCGCCAAAGCTTCCAACATTGTTTAAGGTAAATGTGCTACCGCTGACTTCAGAGAGCGAGAGCGTACGCATTTTAGCCCCTTCTATCAAATGCTCCAGACTCCCTGCCATCTCCATTAATGTTAGTTGATCTGCATCGCGAAGCACAGGCACCAACAACCCTTCTGGTGACGCTGCCGCCACACCAATATGGTACGAACGCCTGTAGATAATCTCGCGACTCTCCTCATCCAGGCTCGCATTGAAAATGGGAAACTCTTTAAGCAAAGGAATCACGAGCTTGATCAGCAAGGGAATGTACGTCAATCGCACGCCACGCCTTTCGGCCGCAGTCTTGAGGGCTTCACGCAATGAGGCTAGGGCACCTCCGTCGACTTCATCAAAAGCCGTTGCATGCGGAATGGTACGCCACGATCGCTCCATGCGCTCGGCAATTCGCTTGCGCAGGCCCTTCAAGGGTTGTCGTTCATCCTGAACCGGTGCTACAGGACGTTCAACCTTATGAGTCATCCGCGTTGGAGCTTGAGAAACAAGCTGTTCCGCTTCTTTCCCCTCTACAAGTATCGCAGAAGAAGATGAACTTATAGGGACAGCTTTTTCACGTTCCACGTAAGATCGCACATCCTCCATAGAGACACGGCCATTAGATAGAGAAGGAGTCACTTTCTCAAGGTCCACACCCAGTTCGAAGGCCAGTTTGCGCACGGCAGGGGCAGCAAGTACGCGTTGCTTCGCGCCTGGTGCCTGAGATACATGGTTAGGAGTGGATACAGGAGCCGATTGCATAGCTTGTGACCCAGATGTGGAACTCTGGGAGAGAGTCGAACTTCCTCCATTTGCAGAAGTCGTGTTCTCAAAGAGAACCAGCACATCACCAACTTTTGCCGTTTGACCATCTTGCACACGAATTTCCGCAACACGTCCCGCAACAGGTGAAGGTATTTCAACGACAGCCTTGTCTGTTTCAACCTTCAACATCGTCTGATCAAGCTTCAGCATATCACCCGGTTTGACAAGCCACTCTACAACCTCCGCTTCTTGCATGCCTTCGCCGAGATCCGGCAATTTAAATTCCTGCATACTCTGCCTCCATCTCTTACGGTTCCATCACCTGTCTTAATGCAGTTAAGACTTTTGCAGGTGTAGGCAAATAGTAGTCTTCGACACCTGGCACTGGGAATGGGGTATCATAGCCAGTCACACGCCCGACAGGTTTCAGAAGGGAATAAAGACAGTGATCATTGATGATAGCTGTAATTTCAGCCCCAATCCCACCTGCGCGTGGTGCTTCATGCACAATGATAGCGCGGCCTGTTTTTTCCACCGAGCGAATAATGGCTTCTTCGTCCAGCGGCCAGACAGTTCGCAGATCAATGATCTCAACACTGGTGCCCATTTCATGCTGCGCTAGCCTTGCAGCTTCCAGTGCCACATTTACCATCGCTCCGTATGCGAAGACACTTACATCGCTGCCTTCCTGCACTGTTTTAGCCTTACCCAGTGGGATCATATAATGTTCCTCAGGCGTCTCCTGGCGGAATGATCTATACAGTTTGATGTTTTCGAGGAAGAGCACAGGATCAGGATCGGCGATCGCCGATGCAAGCAATCCTTTGGCGTCGTATGGATTGGAGGGGATCACTACTTTAAGACCTGGAGTCTGTAAAAACACACCTTCCATACTATCAGCATGTAATTCGGGAGTCCGCACTCCACCGCCATAAGGTGAACGCACTACAAGAGGACAGGTATAGGCACCAGCGCTTCGAAAGCGAACACGTGCTGCTTGTGAGACTAATTGATTCATGCAGACAAAAAGGAAACCTGCGAATTGTATCTCGGCCACAGGGCGTAGTCCATAAATTGCCATACCAACCGAACTACCGATGATCGCAGATTCTGAAAGAGGTGTATCGAATACACGCTCTTCACCAAATTTGCGTTGTAAATGCTCGGTGACACGGAAGACACCCCCGTTAGCTCCGATATCCTGCCCAAGCAATACAACTCGTTTATCACGTTCTAACTCAAGAGATAGCGCTGAATTGAGGGCTTCAATCATGGTCATTTGCATGAAAATAAACTCCCAGATGTAGAGTGACGCGGCCCGGATGGCATATGCGTCTCCACACAGAATCGTTAGCTTTGATCAACATAGCGCAGGAGATCGACGCGCTGTTCCTCCAGACGATGAGGCAAGTTAGCCATCGTGTACCCAAAGAAGCTATCTGGAGCCATTGGCGGCATACTTTCAGCCATTCGCACAGCTTCGTTGACTTCTTCCTCAAGCTCTTCGAGAATTTGCTGTGCGCGCTCCTCAGTTAGCAAGTCGCGCCTGATCAAGAATTTCTGGAAACGTGCAATCGGATCCTTTGCTTGCCAAGCCTCAACCTCAAGAGAATCGCGGTAGCGCGAGGGGTCATCAGCAGTAGTATGCGCTCCAATACGATACGTGAGCATTTCCACAAGCGTAGGTCCTTGTCCTGAACGCGCGCGTTCAACCGCTCTCTGCATGACATCGTATACCGCGAAGATATCGTTGCCATCTACTAACTCTGAAGGCACCCCAAAGCCAATACCACGCGAGGCAAGCGTCTGAGCAAAACTTTGTCTATGTCGTGGAACACTGATAGCCCAGCCATTATTCTGCACAACCAGCACAACGGGAGCCTGAAAAACACCAGCGAAATTGAGCGCTTCATTGAAATCTCCCTCGGAGGTCGCGCCATCACCACACACACCTACTGCAACAATAGGGTCACCAGCGATCTTTGCGGCCATTGCCAGCCCAACCGCATGTAGCATTTGTGTGCCAATCACGATTTGAAACGGCAGGCAATGGGTTTCCGTTGACCAGTTCGGGGGTATGAAACCACGAAAAGAATAGACTAGTGTTGATAATGGAACGCCTTTGACGAACAGCGAAGCAATTTCTCTATACGAGGTCGCGAGCCAATCTTGTGATTGCAAAGGAGCTGCTAATCCAACGGCTGTTGCTTCCTGTCCAACTAATGAGCCAAAAGTGACTGCTCTTCCCTGGCGCTGCAAGGCAATAATCTTGTTGGAGAAAACGCGCCCCAGTTGCATGTAGCGATAAAGTGAGAGCATGCGCTCAGCACTCAAGTCAGGCATTTCGCCTACAAGGTTGCCTTCAGGATCAAGTATCTGGTAAGGAAAAGAACTGGAGTCAATTTGTTGAATAGACATTTGAAACTCCTACAAGTATCTATATGTGAGAGAAACTTGATTAGTTTGAGAATAACCAGGGAGCCTCTTGCTTCCTTTTTTCTTCATAAGCGGCAATTTCGTCACCATGGCTCAGTGTCCATCCAATACTATCAAGACCTTGAAGCAAGGCATTCTTCCTGAACTGATCGATTTCAAAGTGCAGTTCTCTTCCTGATGGTGTTACTACCGATTGTGCGGCAAGATCAACATGCAGAGTGTAACCTTCAGTTGCCTCCACTTCTGAGAAGAGTTCTCGAATTGTGCCCTTGTCGAGGGTAACAGGTAAAATACCATTGTTGAAACAGTTATTGTAGAAGATATCAGCAAAACTTGGCGCGATGAGGCAGCGAAAGCCATAATCGCGTATAGCCCAGGGAGCCATTTCGCGTGATGAGCCGCAACCAAAGTTATCTTCCGTAAGTAAGATTGTTGCACCCTGATAACGAGGTAGATTGAGGACAAAATTCGGATCGGGGATCTGGCCATTAGGATCGAGATAGCGCCAGTTTGCAAAAAGGGCCTTTTCGAAACCCGTACGCCTGATCGTTTTGAGAAAACGAGCAGGCGTGATCTCATCGGTATTGACGTTCAAACGGTCTAATGGGGCAACCAGCCCTGTAAGCGTTGTAAAAGGTTCCATTCACTACACTCCTGAGAATCGTCAGTGCTAACTCATTGCTTAGGTTGAGCAATAGCATTGACGATTGTCTAAATCTTATTTCATTTCACAAATATCGACGAAATGCCCGGCGATGGCAGCGGCAGCCGCCATGGCAGGACTGACCAGGTGCGTGCGTCCACCTCGACCCTGCCTACCCTCGAAATTGCGATTGCTGGTAGAGGCACAGCGCTCTCCCTCGGAGAGTTGGTCCCCGTTCATGGCAATGCACATACTGCATCCCGCCTCCCGCCACTGAAAGCCTGCCTCTCTAAAGATGTCGGCTAAGCCCTCTTCCTCGGCTATACGCCGTACCTGGGTGGAGCCGGGCACCACCATCGCGCGCACATGTGGAGAGACGTGCTTGCCCTGCACATACTGTGCGGCGATGCGCAAATCCTCCAACCGCGAGTTGGTACACGAGCCAATGAAGACAGTATCGAGGGTAATGTTAGTAATCTTCTGGCCTGGATGTAAGTCCATGTAGCGCAAAGCGCGCTCGTAAGCTTTGCGTGTCTCGGGATCCTCCTGCTCGGCTGGATCAGGCACGACACCGATCACGTCAGTCACCATGCCGGGATTAATGCCCCAGGTTACCTGGGGTGCCAACCCCTCGACGTTCACCTCATACTCGGCATCAAAGTGTGCCCCTTCATCGCTTGCAAGTCCTTTCCAAGCCTCAACTGCTTGTTCGAACAACTCGCCCTTTGGTGCAAATGGTCGCTCTTTGATATAGGCGAAGGTGGTCTCGTCGGGAGCAACCATGCCCGCTCTGGCTCCTGCTTCGATGGCCATGTTGCACAGCGTCATGCGACCTTCCATCGAGAGGCTGCGGATGGTCGAACCGCTGAATTCGATGATATGTCCGGTACCAACACCGGTACCCAGTCTGCCGATGATATAGAGCGCTACGTCTTTAGCCGTCACGCCTGGACCCAGGCGGCCTTCGACGCAGATGTGCATGGTTTTTGGCCGCTTTTGCAACAGGCACTCGGTCGCCAGGACGTGTTCCACTTCGCTGGTGCCGATGCCAAAGGCTAACGCTCCGAGCGCTCCATGCGTGGAGGTATGCGAATCTCCACACACAATCGTCATGCCGGGCAGCGTCAACCCCTGCTCCGGCCCGATGATATGCACGATCCCTTGGCGCGCATCCTCGATATCGAACAGTGTGATACCGAACTCATGTGCGTTCTTCTGCATCGTGGTCAAGCACTCCAGGCTATCTTTATCCACTACGTCCAGTATCCGCCTGCCGGGGACAGTGGGTACATTATGATCTTCTACGGCAACTGTTGCATCAGGGCGATGCACTGATCGACCAGCAAGTCGCAAACCAGCAAAAGCCTGTGGAGACGTCATCTCGTGTATCAAATGGCGATCGATATACAAAATCGTGGATTCTCCGGGAACATCACGTACAATGTGAGCATCCCAGATCTTTTCAAACATCGTCTTTGGCGCAGCTTGCTCTTGTTCCATTCAGGTATCCTTCCATGGGAATGTGAATCTCTTCATTGAGATCTAATGTTTTCATTATCTCACATTACTCAGAACTTAAGTAAGCGCATCCGTGCACAGGAACCCATGCATAATTTCAATTAGACACATCGATGGGTAAATGTTATAATATAACCCTATCAATAGAGAAATGAGCTCCATTACAGGCAACTATCAGGTTACTTGAAAAGACGCTAATGCTTAGTGTAAAGGAGAACTTTCATGGCTTGGGATCCTACTCAAGGTCAGGAGCAACCTGACAACGGAGAACAAAGGCAACCCGCCAACGGTGGATCAGAACCCGATCCAGATAATGAAGCTCCACAAAATCCTACTGAAGGACAGCAACAACCTCCTGGTGGACAAGAACCTTATTCAGGTTATGGTGCTCCACAAAACCCTTATGGTGCTCCTCCACAAAATCCATACGGTACTCCACCACCACAAAATCCTTATGCGTCGCAACCTCCTCAAAATCCTTACGCTTCACCGCCGCAAAACCCTTATGCCACTCCTCAACAATATGGTACCCCACCTTATCAGCAAGGTGGCTATGGATATGGATATGCACCTCCTCAGCAAACGCCTCGATCTATCTGGCAGGCTATTCAAGAACTACCAAATCAATATATTAGAGTTCTTACAAAACCATCTCCTCAGACATTTGCTGAAGAGATGGGCAAGGCAGATTGGGCGATGGTATGGATACAGCTTCTCATTTGGGCGCTTATCGGAACCATACTGGGGTTAATTCGAGGTGCACTTGGGCTGGCTGGTAGTGCCTTCGTAACGAATAACACCTTTAATCCCGCTTCAATTGCAGCACTTACTGTAAGTGGCTCAACTTTTTCGTTTATTGCAATACCAGTGTTATTCTTTATAATTGTGGGTATACAATACCTGCTTGCGAAGGCTTTTCGAGGAGAAGGAAACTTTCTAACGCAAGGCTATACTTACCTCCTGTTTGAAGTACCAATTGCCATTATCGGCTATTTACTGGGTTTCATCCCCATCTTAGGTTTTATAGCTGGCATTGCATTGTCCATTTATGGGATTGTACTGAATGTCTTCTCAATCATGGCTGTTCACCGCTTAAGTGGAGGCAAAGCAACGGGAGTCGTGCTCATCCCGATAGCAGTGCTAATCTTGCTCTTCTTACTTTGCGGCTTCGCTATAGTTGCAATCCTCATTGCCGCTACCAGAACCCACTAGAGTGGTATGAAGTAGCTACGTTCAGCAGAATAACACACTCCTGCTGAGCGTGGAGAAGCACCCCTCCACCCATCGAGATAGACTTTCGCGAAGTTTACCCTGATTACGCAGATCTAACCATCATTATTTGGCAGGTGCTGGGCTAGTACTTCTTGCCTGTTCTATTGAGCCTCTTAAAGCAGACTGGCTATAATACAACCCGTAAAGCAGAAACGCTTTAGTAAACTAAGTCGCTCGTTTTGACGAGCGATTGTATTTCATCACATACCCTTGAACCACTTTGCACGATAGTTCAAGGGTATGTGATTAATCTAGAAGTAAAAGAGGTTTAACGGAAGAATAGATGTTTCAGGTAGCCAGAAGGTGAAAGCACCTCGACCACACGTCTTCAATGCATTATTGGACCCCGAGGTTCTTAAGAGCTGTGTTCCCGGCTGCGATAGTGCTGAATTTGTGGATTTTCCTACAGGCAGGCAACTCAAGTTGGTAGTTTCACCTAGCATTCCTGAATTAAAAGGTCCTTACAATGTATTCTTGCAAAGAGGCGAGATTGTCGCCCCGTCGCGCGTTGTACTGATAGCAGAGCCAACCAGCTCAATGGGTACTATAAAAGCCACTTGCACGATAGATTTGATCGAAGATGGCGCAGATACCAATCTCACTTATAATGCTAATGCCGTCATGGATGGAAAGATTGCGGCCACTCCCGATATGATTGTAAAAGGTGCTGTGAAGGTCGCCCTCGATCAGTTCTTCAAGAACTTTGAGAAACAGGTAAGCCAGGTTACTGCATAACTCTGCTCATGCATATTCCTTAACGCGTACTCTTATCTGAGGGTATGCGTTTTTTACTCTGTGATATTATGAACGAAAATACCTGAGTCAAAGGAGATTTGCACAATGCCCGAAAATACTGATCGGCCTGCTTCTTCATCAGCGGAGGTTCATTTACTTTTCAATGGGTATGCAAAGGATGGAGACACCCCAACAAGCAGCTATGTTGCATCAACGGTAGGTTATGTACGCGATGGAGAGGTAAGAGTTATTATTGACCCAGGTATGGTTCCAAATCCTGAAGCAATTCTCGAGCCACTCGCAGCTCTTGACGAGTTACCAACCAATATAACGGATGTAGTGTTTTCCCACCACCACCCAGATCACACACTGAATGCTGCATTGTTTCCCCATGCGCGATTCCATGATTACTGGGCTATCTATAAAGGTGATATTTGGGAAAGCCGCCAAGCCGAAGGATACTATCTCTCTCCATCCATTCGTTTGATTGCAACACCTGGCCACACACTTCAAGATATCACTACGCTTGTGGGGACCAGCAATGGAGTGATTGCTTTTACCCATCTGTGGTGGTTTGCGGAGGGGCCAGTAGAAGACCCATTAGCAGACAATCTGAATACACTGCATACAAACCGATCCCGCATTTTGCAGATTGCGTCATTGATTGTACCCGGCCATGGCACCCCTTTTATCCCTGACAAAACAACACCCCGATAAGTGGAAGATGCCAGGATAATTTTGAATATGAAGATTTATAACACAATCTATGGAGGCTAGCTCCTTTTTAAGGATAGCAGATTAACGTTTGTGTGTCCAGATATCAATGACCATGTGTTCCAATCTGAGGCGCGAGAGGAACTGGTGACTGACTAGAGCTTACACTCAGATAATATGCACTACCAGGATTATCATCGAGGAAAATTCTCACAGTATCTTGAGAGAAAGGATCGAGCACACTATCAAGATAGGTCTGGGTTACATCAGGCATCTCACTTCTGAGAAGCATATAGTGATTGAAAGAAATCGTTCGCATAGATTGGGCAAGCGTCCATAGCTCCTTCTCACCGATACCATCAAATTGATCGCCGGCAATCCAGAATAGTATGCCATTCTGCTGGTAAATCAATTCGCTGCGTTCACCATAAATCCATTTGTGTGAAAACTTGCCAACATCCTGCCACTGGCCATTGACATAGATCGCAGCCGGTTGCCCAAACTGATTGACATCTATGGGATGTACAGATTTATCCTGGACCACCTGAAGCACATCTTCATTCGGCATAAATTCACGTATGACAATTTGACCGGTTCCTTTAGATTTCACTCCATTCAGGCTATAAACTAACTCAACAATGGGACCATTTGACCATGATCCTTCTACTCCATGAATGAGATAAATAGAGCTCAAAACATAGTTGCGTGGTAACGAAAGTGGCCAGTAAATCTTGAATTGTAGCTGCTGTTGTGCTGCTGGGAGTGCTATCTCCCCGGGCCAATTATCAACAGAGGATTGAGTGAATCGATGCTTATGTCTGAAGACATGTACGCTCTTTGGATAGGTATTCACTTGAAACACGCCGCTATGAGCGCCTTGGAGCAAGATTGTCATGCCTGAAGCAAATGAAGGCGCAGTAAAAGCAACTGTAACAGCCATAATGAACATAAAAACAAGAGCCGAGATAAACAAAGAACCCCGAGCATGGATGTTAGTTATGCCGGTAATGAAAGTGTCATATAAAGATTGTGGAGAATGAAATAGTCTGCGATGTAGCTTGAGGCGCCGAAAAACCCGTGCCCGAGTTTTATGTTCAAATCCTAGCTCAACAGGTTGGAATAGCTGGTCTTCGGATGCGAGCAGTGTTTGCACAAAGTATGGAGGCAATTCCTCTTGCTCTGGTGAGAAGATCGAATTCAATTCATGAGCAAAGATCAGATCATCCTCACCAAAATCTGGTGGAACTTCCTGCTCTGTTACAGTAAGTGAGAGATTATCATTACCCTCATTATTCAGTTGCTGGTCAAATTCGCTCATACTCATGTGCATGCTCCTTGAGCGCCTCACGTAAGCTTTTTCGCGCTCGCCAGAGCCGTGTATCGACAGCGTGACGAGTTAATCCTGTCTTCATTGCCAATTCTTCTGTACTGGCAAACTTGAAGTATCGCTGGTAAATTAAATAGCGATCAAGCTCAGGCAACGTCGCCAAGGCAAGGCGCAACTCTTCGCGCCTTTCACTCTGTTCCAACAAAGTTTCCATGCTGGACTCAGGATGTGGAGGAAGTGTAACACGATTTTCATAGTCATGTCCTCCCCAACCTGAAGCTCTTCCACCGTTACTCCCTTCAGAAGTAGTCCATTGACGAATTTCATCCGCCGATTGCAAGTTATGAGTTTGACGTCGACATAATTGGCGTCTACGGTCGAGCGCGATATACTTTGCTCGCATCGTAAGCCAAGTGCGCAGCGTTCCCCGCATAGGGTCAAATGTGTCGATCTCCTGCCATACAGCAATAAAAAGATCATTAACACACTCTTCAGCATCCTGAGAAACACCAATTCCATCCAGAACCAAACGAATAAAGTAATATACTTCCCGTGAATACCGTGAAATAAGTGTTTCTAAAGCCTCCGGATCACGCTTTTGCAACCTTTGTGCCAGGTCTTCATCTGACCAGTTCTGTCGCACCATGATTGCTCCTTCAGACCTGGGTACATCTCTTTACTGAATTTCACCGCTGGCCACCCTCCAGCGTACAGTTGCATAAAGAATACTGTAGTGACATGTAGAACCGTAGTATAGAGACATACGGGACTGGTGGTGCACTCGCCTTCGTCCTGAAAGATATACGTTGATTAGACCTGTAATCTCTCAAATAATGTTTGCCGCGGGATAACAAGAATAAAATCTGAACGAAGGTCTCTACAATTTTCATCTAAAGAACGTTAAAAGTCAAGCTCTTTTGGGTACATTACAATGTACCCTACAAACTTATTACAAATTTCTTACAATCCAATTAGCTAGCCTAAGAGCCGCTGAAGAGAAAAAATGCTTGCCTGCTTGTACAAACTGAAGCGTGCTATAATGGCTTTACCAAAGATCTCAAATGGGAGGAGATTGTATGACATTCTCTATAGTGGCACGTGATCCCCAAAAAGGCGAATTAGGCATTGCAGTTCAGTCAAAATTTCTAGGAGTGGGAGCAGTCGTTCCATGGGCAAAAGCAGGAATCGGAGCAATTGCCACTCAATCCTGGGCTAACACTTCGTACGGCCCTCATGGTCTAGATCTTCTGGAAAATGGTCTGTCAGCAGATGAGGTATTAACTCAACTCACTCAAAACGATGAAAATCGAGCCAGGCGCCAGGTAGGTATTGTCAGTGTCACCGGCAAACCGGCCACCTATACAGGAGAAGAGTGTTATCCCTGGGCTGGAGGATATATTGGCGAACATTTCGCATGCCAGGGAAATATTTTAGTTGGAGAGGATACTGTACTCACGATGGTGCGCACATTCGCAGAGACAAGCGGACTGCTGTGCGATCGATTGATCGCTGCTCTTGCAGCAGGCCAAGAAGCTGGCGGAGATAGCCGAGGACAACAATCAGCAGCTTTGCTCGTCGTGAAGGAAAAAGGCGGATATGAAGGCTTTAATGATCGTTTTATTGATCTAAGGGTAGATGATCATCCACATCCTATTGATGAATTGCGGCGTATTCTGCAATTGCATAAACTCTATTTATTTCCGACAGATCCGGCAGACATTCTCGTTATAGACCAGAAGCTAGCGGTAGAATTACAAGAACTATTGACAATAAGTGGCGATTATCAGGGAAATATCACTGGTACATATGACGAGAGCACGCGCAATGCTTTTCGGAAATTTAGTGGACGTGAAAATCTGGAAGAACGATGGTTTGAAGATGCACGTATTGATCGCATTGTACTAGAGTTTATGCGTCAATTGCTACAAAAGTGAGATACGTAATCATTCTGCGCTTATCAATTGATAATACGTAGCATCATTATTGATTGTTTTTGTGCTAGTATTTTTAACCGTTATAGTCAGATTAATAGAGATTGAATTGCCCTCAGATCTCTGAATAACAGGTCTGAGGGCATATATCCAAGAATGCTATTGACCAGATGACAGAACAGGGCTTTAGCCCGCTGCAAGCCGCTGTGGATTCATCCCAGGCGGTTAGGCGTCTCGCGGCCTTAGCCCTTGCATTTCTGTAGAGGACTAAAGTAGATTACCATTTTTCATGCACAGAAAAAGAAGACTAGTAGAGAAAGCACAGAAGGGATTTGCGAGACGATGGCGAAGGCTACGATTACGATCAGGCAGGCATTGCAGTATCAGCCCCATCAGGACTCCTGGTTTGCGGCAACGGCTGCCCTCTTTAATCGGGTCGCAGCTTTCTACTTCGAGGTCATCCAGGCGCATGAGCAGGTGCTTGAGCTTTCCTCCAAAAAGGCTCTCACCTCCCTTGAGCAGCTCACCCATAGCACTCGCGCGAACCCGCATCCCGTGATGCCCCTTTCCGAGATTGCCCAGGAGGTCCCTGCCATGTTCCGTCGCGCGGCTATTCACGCCGCGCTTGGCTTGGCCCAATCGTTCTCCACCCATCTCAAGAAATGGCGCGCTCGCAAAGCGCAAGCTGAGGCGAAGGGCAAGCAGTGGACCCTCCGCCCGCCCGTGCCGCCGCGTACCTGGAACAAGTCCGCGACGCTCTACGCGGGCATGTGGAAGAGTCGCACGGCCTCCAGCCTCGTCATCAAGGTGTGGACGGGGACCTCTTGGAGCTGGCTGAAAGTCCGCTTCACCGGGAGAGCAGTTCCCGCAGGGGACGTTCTAGGGAGTCCCTCGCTCGTCCAGCACGGCAACCGCTGGTGGCTGCATACTCCGGTCGAGAAGCGGTTCCCCACGCCGCCGAACATCGCGCAGCAAGTCACTGCGAATCCCGAAACGAAGATCTGTGCAGTCGACCTGAATCTCGACG
>Ga0187766_10001322_pt1 | contig 14549 bp, 13 predicted proteins | sample 0216_QUI02_MP05__4_FD_132971 | JGI IMG/M metagenome (GOLD analysis project Ga0187766, IMG submission 132971) | Tropical peat soil microbial communities from peatlands in Department of Meta, Colombia - 0216_QUI02_MP05_20_MG | ecosystem: Environmental > Terrestrial > Soil > Wetlands > Peat ... | reverse complement strand
GCGGCCCCGCCCTCCTGCGCGAAGCCGGCGGCCACGCTCACCATGGGGAAGTCGCCGGCGGTCCGCTCGCGCGCCTTCACGTAGGTGCCGCGCCAGCCGGCCGGCGGCGCGGGGACCATGACGCGCAGGACGATCTCGCCATCGGCCAGCACGTTCTCGCGCAGGAGGTCGCGCTCGGGGCCCACGAAGAAATCGCGCAGCGGCAGCCAGCGGGCGCCCGCGGGGCCCAGGACCTCCACCGAGGCATCGAGGGCCACCAGGGGCGGCGCCAGGTCCGACGGGTGGACGATGTAGCACCGATGGGCGCCCAGGATGGCCAGGTACTTGTTATGGCCTTCCACGGCGGGGCAATCGGTGCCGCCCCTCTTCAGGCAGCGGAACAGGGCGTTCCGGTAGTACCAGCAGCGGGGCCGCTGGCACAGGTTGCCGCCCACGGTGCCCACGTTGCGGATCTCGGGCGTGGCCACGCCCTGCGCGGCTTCGCTCAAGATGCGGAAGCCCGGGTTCCCGAAGCGGTGGGCCACCAGGGCCTCCACCGTGGCCATGGCCCCGATGGCGGCCGCAGGCCGTCTCCTCGATGGCCGCCAGGCCGGGGAGGCCGGCCAGGCTCACGAGGCGATCGCAGGCCGCGGTGCCTTCCTTCAGCTCGCCCAGCAGGTCCGACCCGCCGGCGATGGGGCGCGCGCGGCCGTCCCCCTCCGCGAGCAGGCGTACCGCCTCCTGCGCGGACGCGGGCTCGACGAATGTGAACGGCCTCACGCGCGGCCCCCCGCCGCACCCCCCTGCCGTGATCTCTTCCTCTCCCGGGCCCCCTCACCCTTGCCCTCTCCCCTGGAGGGGAGAGGGAATTCCCCGGGGCTCGCGACGACGGGGCAAGCAGCATTGGGGCGAATCATGTGCGCACCCCCGCCGCGCGCAGGGCGGCCAGCACGCGGTCCGGCGTGAGGGGCAGCTCGCGGATCCGCGCGCCGGTGGCGTTGGCCACGGCGTTCACCACGGCCGGCGCCACCGGCACCACGGGCGGCTCGCCCAGCGCCTTGGCGCCGAAGGGGCCCACGGGGTCCGGCTCGCCCACGAAGAGGACCTCGATGGGCGGGTAGTCCACGATGGCGGGACACTTGTGCTCCAGGAAGTTGGGGTTCAGCGGCACGCCCGTGGCCGGGTCCACCACGTTCTCCTCGCGGAAGACCCACCCCAGGAACTGGCTCACGGCCCCCTCCACCTGGTTCTCGGCCAGCGGCGGGTTGATGATCCGCCCGGCGTCGTGCGCGGCCACGTAGCGCACCAGCCGCACGCGCCCGCTGGCCGGCTCCACCTCCACCTCGGCGAAGTGGGCCCCGAAGCTGTTCACGATGAAGTCCGCGCTGCCGGACTTCAGGCGCGTGGAGGCCACGATGTCGTCCGCCATGGCGGCCATCACCTCGCGCACGCTGATGCGGCGGGCCGGGTCCTGCCGGTCCGTCACCACGCCGCCCCGGCAGGCCACCTGGTCCGCCCGGCGTTCCAGCAGGCCGGCGCCGCGCTCCAAGAGCTTCCGCCGCGCCTCGCCCGCCGCCGCCCGCGCCACGCCGCCGATGGTGAAGGTGGTGGTGGAGCCGGAGGTCTGGGGCGCCCAGCGGGTGGTGGCCGTATCGGCCATCACGACGTCCACCTGATCCAGGGCCAGGCCCACCTCCTCGGCCACCATCTGGGCCAGCACCGTCTGCGAGCCCTGGCCCACGTCCACCACGCCGATGCCCAGGCGCCCCCGGCCCTCGCGGGTGATGCGCATCTCCACTTCGGATTCCAGGCCGGCGCCGCCCCGGTAGATGCACATGGCCATGCCCATGCCGCGGCGCACGGGGCCCGCGGCCGATGCGGTGGGCCGCCGCCGCTCGCGCCAGCCGATGCGGGCTGCGCCCGCCTCCAGGCACTCGCGCAGGCCGTGGCTGGAGAAGGGCACGCCTCCCTCCACCGGCTCGTCCGGCAGCAGCTCGCCGGGGGGCGTCTGCCGCGCGCCGGGCTGGCCCTCCCGGCGCACGTGGTGGCGCAGGCGGTATTCCAGCGGGTCCACGCCCAGGGCGTCGGCCACCTCGTCCACCAGGCACTCCAGGGCGAAGTGGCCCAGCGGCCCGCCCATCCCGCGGAACGAGCCGCCGGGGGGGCGGTTGGTGTAAGCGGCGTTGCCCTCGAAGCGGACGTTGGGGCAGGCGTAGAGGTAGATGGGGCCCTGGCCAACGCGCCGCACCACGCGCATGCCCGTGGCCACGTAGGCGCCGCCGCCCAGGAGCGTGCGCGCCTCCACGGCGGCGAAGCCGCCATCCCGCCGCACGCCGATCCGGAGGCGGGTGCGCGATTCCTGGCGGGAGCGGCCCGCCACGAATTCCTCGTCGCGCTGGTACTCGATGCGCACGGGGCGCCCCGCCTTGCGGGCCAGGAGCGCCGCCAGGTACGAGAGGCGGCTCTCGTCCTTGTTGCCGAAGCCGCCCCCCATGGCCGGGCAGATCACGCGCACGTGGTGCAGCGGGAGGCCGAAGACGCGGGCCAGGCGCGGCTGGTCCGTGGCGTGCACGGCCCGGCTCGTCTTCCACACCGTGAGCCGGTCCCCCTCCCACGCCGCCAGGGCCGCCCGAGGCTCCATCCCCGCGGGGGAGTGGCTCTGGGTGCGGTAGGCGGCCTCGAAGACGCGCGCGGCCTCGGCGAAGCCGCGCGCGACGTCGCCCCGCTCCAGGATCAGGGGGCAGCCGGGGATCAGGTTCCCCCCCGGGTGGATGGCCGGCGCGCCCGGCGCCAGCGCCGCCTCGGGGTTTAGCACGTGCGGCAGGACCTCGTACTCCACGGCGATGGCGCGGAGCGCGTCCTCGGCCAGGTGCTCCGTCTCCGCCGCCACGGCGGCCACCTCGTCCCCTACGTAGCGCACGATGGAGTCGAGGACGGCCAGGTCCGGATCGATGCGCTCGGCCGGCGCGTCGCGGTGGGTGACGACGGCGAACACGCCCGGCGTGGCCTGGGCCCGCGCCCCGTCCACGCGGACGATGCGCGCGTGGGCGTGCGGGCTGCGCAGGACCTTCCCGTACAGCATCCCCGGCAACTTCAGGTCCGCCGTGTACCGCACCTGGCCCCGCACCTTCTCTGCCAGGCCCACGCGCGGGGCGGCCGTCCCGACCACGGTCAGCGTATCTTCAGGCATGGTGTCTCTCGCTGTCAGTGCCCCGCGCCCCCTCACCCACCCCCTCTCCCCCCCTCGGCAGGCTCAGGGCGGGCGAGGGAAATTCTTTCGGGCCCGTCGGCGGCCCGCAGCCTGACCCGCTGCCGCAGGGCAGCGGGGACAGACCTCGGGCCTTTTCAGCAGCCTGCGAAGGCAGGCTGTTCAAGCACCCGTGTCCCGCAGGCTGCTCAAAAAGGTCCAGGTGCAAGGCGGCACGCGAGGCGCCGAGTGAGGCGTACTGGGATGTACGCCGCAGCGAGTGCGCGAGCGGGCCAACGCAGCAGATGGGCCTTTTTCAGCAGCCTGCTAGGCGGCGCCGAGGACGGATGCGACGATCTTCTCGTACGCGTTGCAGCGGCACAGATGGCCCACCAGGCCCCAGCGCACGTGGAATTCCTGCGGCTGCGGATACTGCTTCAGCAAGGCGTAAGCGGCCACGGCGAAGCCCGGCGTGCAGAAGCCGCATTGGCCCCCATCGTGCGCCACGAAGGATTCCAGGATGGGGCGGAAGTCTTCGCGCGCCGAGATCCCCTCGATGGTTTCCACGCTGCGGCCGCGGGCCTGGACGGCCAGCAGGTGGCAGGCGTACACCGGCCTGCCGTCCAGCAGCACGGTGCAGGCGCCGCACTCCGCCCGGTCGCACCCCCGCTTGGCCCCCGTGAGGTCCAGCTTCTCGCGCAGGACCTCCAGGAGCGTCCACCGGTCCTCCACCTCGACCTCATGTTCCCTGCCGTTCACTTTCAACTGGATCCGCCGCGTCCTCATCGAGTCCGTCCTCCTTACAGCACACCGAGGCCCGGCGCCGGCCCCGAGACCCACCCTCACCCGCGCCCTCTCCCTCCCAGGAGGGAGAGGGGAGAAAGGGAGGTCACGCGTTCAGGAAGATGTCCTGGAGGCGCCTGGGGTCCCGCGTCTCGCCCAGGGCGAACATCAGGAGCAGCCGCGCCTTCCGCGGCTTCAGGTCCTCGGCCATGATGGCCCCGGCATCCACCAAGGCCTTGCCGCCGCCCGGGTACCCGTAGATCGGATACACCTGGCCGTTGGGGAGGTTCGTGGTGAGGACCACGGCGATCCCGGCCTTCAGGGCCTTCAGGATGGCGTTGTGCAGGCCGGTGTTCACGTTGCCCGTGTTCACGCCCTGGATCACGATGCCCGAAACCCCGGAATCGATGCAGGTCTGCACGAACCGGCCGTCCGCTTCGGAGTACATCATCACGATCTCGACGCGCGGGTCGAGCCTTTCCAACGAGAAGCGGGGCCGGCGCAGCGGCCTCCGGTAGAGGCGCACCGTGTCGTAGTACACGTTGCCCAGCAGTCCGTGGTCGCCGGACGCATAGGCCTCCACGGAGTTGGCGTGGCGCTTCACCGCATCGCGGGCGGCGTGGATCTGGTCGTTGAGGCACACCAGCACGCCCAGGTCCCGCGCGGCGGGCGCGGCGGCCACACGCGTGGCCCCCAGGATGTTCCGGGGCCCGTCGCTGTCCCAGATGGACGCGTTGCGCGCCGCGCCCGTGAAGACCACGGGCCGGGTCTCGCGCAGGGCCAGGTCCACGAAGTAGGCCGCCTCGTCCAGGAGCCCGGTGCCGTGCGTCACCACGATGCCGGCCAGGTCCGGATCGCCATCGAAGATGGCCTGGAGCCGGCGCACCAGGGGCGCCCAGGTACTGGGGCCCATGTCCGTGCCCGGGAGGCGCATGAACTCCTCCACCTCCACGCGGGCCGCGTTCCCCAGCCCGGGGACGGTGGCGACGAGGTCTTGCCCGCTGAGGGCCGGCACGGCCCCGCCCGTTTGCGGGTCCACCTTCATGCAGATGGTCCCGCCCGTGGTCACGATCCGCACGCGCGGCAGCGTTGCTGTCATCGGTCCTTCCCGATCGGGCCGGCGCCCCCGACCTCCCGCAGGCTGCTCAAAAAGGTCCAGATGCAAGGCGGCGCGCGACGGGCCGAGTGAGGCGTACTCCGGGTACGCCGCAGCGAGCGCCCGAGCGCGCCAACGCTGCAGATGGGTCTTTTTCAGCAGCCTGCCAGCCTGCTAGCGTTTGCGCGCCAGGCGGCGCAGACAGGCGGCCCATTCGTGGGCGATGAGGCGGGCGTAGGGCGTGCTCTCGGCCAGCCGCTTCGTCCAGTCCGCGTCCAGGGGGACCAGGGGGCCGAACTGGGCCGCCAGGGCCTGTGACTGGATGGCGCGCTCCAGGAAAACGGCCGTGCCGACGGCAGTGGGCATGTCCGGGCCCACGGCCACCATGCCGTGGTGCTGGATCAGCATGGCCTTGGCCCTGCCCAGCCGCTCTGCGATGGCGCGGCCCAGCGCCACCGTGGCCACGCGCTCCGGGTTGCCGCGAAAGATGGGGAGATCGTCCTGGAAGAAGGCGCTGTACTGGTTGAGCTGGGTTAGGCCCTCGCCCCGCGTGCAGAAGGCGGCGGCATAGGGCGAGTGGAGGTGCACGATGCTGCCCACGTCCGGGCGCAGCCGGTAGATCTCCGTGTAGAGGGGGACCTCGCTGTGGGGCGGGCGGCCGCCGTGCAGGCACTTCCCGTCCAGTGCGTAGCAGAGGAGGCTCTCGGGCGTCACCTCGTCCAGCGGCAGGTCGCTGGACTTGATCCAGAAGGTCTGTGCCCCGGGCCGGCGGTGCCCCACGATCCCCAGCATCCCCTCGGCCAGCCCCTGGAGGGCCAGCACGCGGCAGCCCAGCGCCACATCCCGCCGTAGTTCCCGATCGCCTCCGGCTGCCGCCCGCCGCTTCGCCCTCGCACGCGCCATCGCTCGTTGTCCCCTGTTCCGCGCCGCCAGCGGCGCCCTCAGCGCGGCGGGAACCAGGTTTCGCGGGCGTGGCCGGGGCCGAACTTGCCCGCCAGCGCGTCCGCCATCCAGTCGGCCACCAGGGTGTAGAAGTCCGGCAGGCGGCCGCCCATGACGTGATTCTCGTCCTCGAACACCCAGATCTCCTTGGGGCAGCGCAGCAGGCGGTAGAGGGTGAAGGCGTCCTCTAGGGGGCACAGCTCGTCGAATTCGCCCATGGCCAGCAGCGTGGGGCACTGGATCTTGTGCGCCAGCGGCTCCAGCGTCATCTGGGCCGCCATCCGGTCGAAGGCGGCCTCGTCGTGGACGTTGGACATGTACATGTAGTTCTCTTTGTACGCCGGCCGCCCCTGGTTGAAGATCACGTCTTTGTCCAGGTACACGCCCATGGCCCCCACGCAGGCCTTCAGGCGCCGGTCGTACGCGGCCACGCGCGGCCCCCAGTACGACCCCATGCTCCAGCCGTAGAGCCCCACGCGGTCGCCATCCACCTCGGGGCGGGCGGCCAGCCAGTCCAGGGCGGCCGCGCCGGCGCGCTCGAAGTTGTCCAGCGTCACCCAGGTCCCGCGCACGGTGCTCTCGCCCTGGCCGGGCCCATCGATGCTCAGGGTGGCGATGCCCCGGCGGTGGAAGTGATTGTTGTACGGGTTAGGGAAGTACTCCTTGATCGTATCCATACCCGGCACCACGATGGCGCAGGGGGCCTTGGCCACGCCGGGCACCGGCTGGAAGATCCCCGGGATGGTGACGCCGCCCTCGAAGGGGATCTCCACCCGCTGGATGGGCAGGCCGCTGCACTTGACGAAGCGCTCGTAGCATTCCACCAGCAGGCCGTAGAGGCGGCGCTTCCGGTCCGTGTTGGCGTGGATGAGGGTGGCGGCGGGGCCGTAGTAGAGGGCGGCGCGGTGGTAAAACTCGGCGGCGCCCTGCAGGTGGCCGCGCCCCTCGGCCTCGGCGGCCAGCACCCGTTGCTGCTCGGCCGTCTTCTCCCACGCCTTGGTGGCCTGGCCGGGGATCTTGATCCGGGCGTTGGTGCGCTGGATGTCGGCCTGCTTGAACCCCCATTCCACGAACATCATCGCGCGGAACGCGAAGATGTCGTGGACCTTGTAGAACTCCTCCGCGATCCACTTCTGCCCCTTGCGCTCGGTCCTCATGCGTCTCGCCTTCCGTTGCCTGCCCGTGCCCCTGCCCGTGCCCGACGGCCGCCGAGGCTACGTCGCCAGGCCCAGCAGCGCCCCGGCGCGCTGGAAAATCGCCTCGCGCTCCGCCGCGGGCACGTCGAGGCCCTCGACGGCCTTCACGGTGCCCGCCAGATCGCCCATGGCCTGGGGGAAGTCGCTGCCCAGCACCAGCCGGTCTGCCCCCACGCTCTCCACGGCGCAGCGCAGGGCCGGTGGGTGGAACGCCACCGCGTCGTAGTACACCTGGCGGAGGTACGCGCTGGGCGGCTTCGCGATGTGCTGGCGGCAATCCGGGTGGACTTGATAGCCGTGATCCATCCGCCCCTGGAGGAACGGCAGGCCGCCCCCCAGGTGCGACGCCACGAGACGGAGCCCCGGCAGGCGCTCCAGCGTGCCGGTGAAGATGAGGCGGCCGAGCGCCAGCATCACCTCGAACTCCATGCCCAGGATCGGCGTGAGCCAGTAGTCCGTCATGCCCTGGGTGGACGGCGGGGCCATAGGGTGCAGCAGCAGCGGCACGCCCAGGGCGGCGGCCCGTTCCAGCAACGGGCGCTGCGAGGGATCGTCCAGGTACACCCCGTCGATGTTGGTGAACACGATGGCCCCGCGCAGGCCGAGCCGCTCCACGGAGCGGGTGAGCTCGGCGGCGGCCGGCCCCGCATCCTTCTGGGCCACGGCGGCCAGCCCCACGAAACGCCCGCCGGACCCCCGGGCCACGTCCGCCAGGGCATCGTTGGCCACCCGCGCCAGGTCCGCCCCCTGCCGCGGGGGCAGGAAGTTCACGCTGGGGAAAGTGAGGGAGAGGGCCTGCACCCGCACCCCCGCGGCGTCCATGGCCTCCAGGCGGAGGGCCGGGTCCACCGCCGGAGGGTTGAGCGCGGCCACCTTGGCCTCGCCCCGGCAGAAGACGCGCCGGCCCGAGGGCTCGGTGCGCAGGCTGATCTCGCCGGCGCTCCGGCCCACGGCCTCCAGGTAGGGGGCCGGATAGAAATGCGCGTGGATATCCACCCGGGGGGGCGGTGCCTGGGGTATGGCGGGCATAAGGTCGAATCCCGCGCCTACTGGGGGATGGGCTTCAGGTCGGCGAACAGCCCAGGGTGCTCCCGCATCGCCTTCTCGATGAAGCGCGTGTCGAGGGCACGGTCCCGCGGCACGGGCGCCTTGATCTTCTTGTCCTCCAACAGGACCTTCAGGTTGTCGTCGTAGGCCTGGAGGGAGAGCCGGGAGATGCGGGACTCGAAGTTCACGTAGCGAATCGCCTTCTTGGCCACGCCCCACTCCATCCCGGGAATCCAGCGGGTGGCGATCTCGGCGGCCTCGTCCGGATGCTGGCGGGTCCATTGTGAGGCGGCCGCGTACCCCAGCACGTAACGCTCCACCACGTCCGGCTGTTTCGCGATCAGATCGTCGGGCGCCATCATGAGGATGTAATAGCCCAGAATCCTGCCGCCGCGGGCAACCAGCGTGGCGCCGGGCACCTTTTCCAGCGCCAGAGTCGGGAAGGGCTCCCAGGCCGAGATGGCGTCCACCGTGCCGTTCTGCAGGGCTGCGAACTGGTTGCCCGGCGGGACGTTGAGGAACTGGACGCGCTCCGCCGGGACCTGGTGCTTCTTCAGGAGCACCCGGAGGTACTCATCGCCCGTCCCGCCCACCACGAGACCCACGCGCCTGCCCGCCAGGTCCTCGGCGGTCCGAATGCCCGAGCCGGACCGCGCCACCACGGCCAAGTTCTCATCGTAGAACAGGGACGTCGCGTCCCCGATCACCCCCACCACCATCTTGCCCTTGAACCCCCGCTCCAGCGCAAAGGGGAAGTTGGAGTAGGCGGCGGCGCCGAACTGGATCTCGCCGGCCTGCATCGCCTTCGCCACCTCCTGGCCGCTCCCCAGGATCTTCAGCTTCAGGTCCAGCCCGTACTTCAGGAAGAGCCCTTTCTCTACCCCCACGAACGACGGCGTGTGGGCCAGCGCCAGCACCGGCGAGGCCACGGCCGCGAGGACATTGTCGGCAGCGGCGGCCGGCTGCCCCGCCCCCGCCGGCCCGGCCCAGGCCACCGCCGCGAGCACACCCAGAACCGTGATGCGCCCCGCGCAGCGCCGTCTATCCCTAGCTCCCATGGCACCGCCTCCAGTTCCCGCCATAAGACGCCAAGCGCCTCACCGCGGGCAGGCCGCTCAAAAGGGCCCAGGTGCAAGGCGGCGCGCAAAGCGCCGACTGAGGCGTACACCGGGTACGCCGCAGGGAGTGCGCGAGCGCGCCAACGCAGCAGATGGGTCCTTTTCAGCGGCCTGCGTTCAGGCGCGGGCGAAGAGCTGTCCGGCGCCCGGCACGACCGCGCGGTTGCCGACCATGCGCAACATCTTCCAGAGGGCGGAGGTGTTGCTGGAGATCACCGGTTTCTTGAGCTCCGCCTCGAGGGACTCGATGACCTCCAGGCTGCGGAAGTTGGTGCAGCTGATGAACACGGCATCCGCCTCAGGAAGGTTCGCCTCTCGCGCCAACTCGGCCGCCTTCTGGGGCGGGTACTTCGCCGGCCCGTCATCGCCCAGGCCGCGGGCCGCCAGCACCTCCAGGCCGTTGCGCTTCAGCAGGCCGGAGAGCCGCTCGTTCAACCAGACCGGGTAGGGCGAGGCGATGACGACGCGGCGGGCCCCCACGGCCTTCAGGGCCTCCACCAGGGCCGCGGAGGTGGTGGCGGCCGGCGCGCCCGTCCGCTCGCGGATGCGCTCGGCGATGAGCCGATCCGAATCCGGGCGCACGAAGCTGCCTCCGGTGCAGCCGAAGCAGATGGCATCCATCTTGGCGTGGGCCAGCGTCTCGGCGACGTGGGGCGCCTCATCGATCATCTTCACCAATACCTCTTCGGCGTCCGAGGTATGAGGGATCCGCGCGAAGTGCAGGGAGACCCCCGCAGGGGCCATGCGGGCCGTCTCGTACTCCATCACCGTGTTCCACGAGGGAACGATGAACCCGATCCGCGCCGTCCAGTCGCTCATGCCGCACCCCTCCTGGCAGGCTGCTGAAAAAGGCCCATCTGCGGCGTTGGCGCGCTCGCGCACTCCCTGCGGCGTACCCGGTGTACGCCTCAGTCGGCGCTTCGCGCGCCGCCTTGCACCTGGGCCTTTTTGAGCAGCCTGCAGACAACCCGGTTTTCAGCATCCTCCCAGTGTCCCGAGTCTGACGACCTTTTCGCTGCCCGAGCCCATTCCCGTTCCCGGCGGGACGCCCAGCGCAACCGGCCGTAGCACAGCACCGCATGGCGCATCGGTCCTGCTTGCCGGGAAGGATTGCCTTGTACCACCGTCTTCCCGCCGCTGTCAATGACGGCCGGCGGGGCTCATGCGCCTTCTGTTCCAGTCGCCGCTCCCGTCCCCGACAGCGCTGGACCTGTGCCCCCGCCCTCCTGGGAGCGTCCGGCTAGAGATGTTTCCGCAGGAGGTTAGGGTCCAGCACGACGATGCGCTGGCGCTCGATCCGGATGGCGCCCTCGCGCTCGAACGCCTTGAGGGCGCGCCCCACCATCTCGCGGGCGGTGCCGGCCATGGCGGCCAGGTCCTGCTGGCTCATGCGCGCGGGCGGGCCCCCGGCGTGTCCTCCCTCGGGGGCGAGGCCTAGGAGGATATTGGCCAGGCGGGCCGTCACCGTCTTGAAGGAGAGCTCCTCGACCAGCCGCGTGAAGTGCCGCAGTTTCCCGGCGAAGGCCGCCAGCAGGGCCAGCGCGACGGCCGGCCGCTCGCGGACGACGCGGCGGAGGGCCTCCTTGCCGATCACGTACAGGGTGGTGGGCTCCACGGTCTGCGCGCTGGCCGGGTTCGGCCCGTCGTCGAACACGGGGACCTCGTTGAAGGTGTCGCCCGGGCCCATGACCTTCAAGACCTGGACCTTGCCCTCCAGTGAAGTCTTGAAGATGCGCACGCGCCCCTCCCGGATCCAGTACATGGCGCGGCCTTCGTCCCCCTCCTGCTGGACGAATTCGCCCCGGCCGAAGGTCTGTTCCGAGACGGCCTCCCGGATGCGGGCCAGGTCCTCTGCGGCCAGGCCCTTGAAGTACGGGATGCTGCGCACGGCCTCGATGGTGATGGGCACGGATTCGGCCCTCCCCGGGGGGCGGGGTCACTCTATTGCGGGCGCGGGGCGCCGTCAACCGCGGCCCGGCGGCCGTTGACAAAGCCCCGTCCCAAAACTATGATTGGGACTCACAATCCCCCCTCAACGGGGGTTTGCAGCACGTCGGCCCGCCCGGATCCGGCCGGATCTTCCGCCACCGGAACGCGCTTTCAGGTTGCCACCATTCCCCGGTAGCTCAATGGTGGAGCGAGCGGCTGTTAACCGCTAGGTTCGAGGTTCGAGTCCTCGCCGGGGAGCCACGACACGCCACGCCCGCCCCCGGCGGGCGTCTGCATCTCGGGTTGGGACAGGAATGTTTGACCGACGGTACGACCCGATCTTCCTCAAGGGGATCTTCGAGCGGACGCGCATCCTGCGCCGGCCCATCTCGGGGATCGTCTCCGGCTACCACGTGCTGCCCTACATCCTGGTGGGCCCCGACACGGAGACCGAGCAGCGCGCCGTGGAGGTGCGGGGCAAGATCCGGGTCTCGCCCCGCCTCGTCATCCGGCCCGGCGAGGAGGGTCAGACCTACGGCGAGGTGTTCGGCGAGTCCGAGATGATGGACCGGGTCCTGGTGGGCCGCCTGTTCGCCTTCCGCTACGCCACCCGCCGCCACGCCCTCATCGAGAGCGAGGACCTCAGCATCCGTCCCGCCGAGGGGGACCCCGAGGCACGCATCGAGCGGATCCTCGAGGAGCTGGCCCACGCCGAGATCCTGGACACCGGCTTGATCCTCTCCCCCGACGTCAAGTTCTATCCGGTCTCCATCGACCGCTTCCTGCACGAGATCCTCGACCGCGAATTCTCCGACTGAGGGCTGCTGAAAAGGGCCCATCTGCGGCGTTGGCGCGCTCGGGCCCTCCCTGCGGCGTACCCGGTGTACGCCTCAGTCGGCCCTTCGCGCGCCGCCTTGCATCTGGACCCTTTTGAGCAGCCCTCCCGGGGCCGGTGGCTCGGGGCCCGGGGGGCCTGTTCGCCGGCCTTCGGGCCGGCGCAGTACACGCGTGTCCCTTGGAGGAGAAAGGGAGGGCGGGCGTGGAGGGTGCGGCGGGCGTCGAACCGCCCGCCGCGGGCAGGCTGCTCAAAAAGGCCCGGGTGCAAGGCGGCGCGCGATGCGCGGGGTACCCACCGAAGGTGGGTCGGAGGCGTACGTGGTCGGTACGTCGCAGCGCCGCGCGAGCGCGCCAACGCCCCACCCGCTGCCGCCGAGGCGGCGGGGAGAGATGTTGGGCCTTTTTCAGCAGCCTGCTAGGCTTTGGCGCGGAGGTCCTGGAGGACGAGCTTCGCGATGGCCTTGAGGGTCTCGAACACGCCGGTGCCCTGGGGGGCCACCGCCTCGAACCAGGGGACGTCGCGCTGGTTCAGGGCGGACTGGAGGTCCGGCACGGGCACCACGTTGGGCAGGTCGCGCTTGTTGTACTGCATGACGAAGGGGATCTTGTCCAGGTGCAGGCCCTGCTCGGCCAGGTTGTGCTCCAGGTTCTGCATGGAGTCGAGGTTCGACTCCATGCGCTCCACCTGCGAGTCGGCCACGAAGATCACGCCGTCGGCGCCCTTGAGGATGAGCTTCCGGCTGGCGTCGTAGAACACCTGGCCCGGCACCGTGTACAGGTGGAAGCGGGTGCGGAAGCCGCGGATGGTGCCCAGCTCCAGCGGCAAAAAGTCGAAGAAGAGGGTGCGCTCCGTCTCGGTGGCCAGGGAGATGAGCTTGCCCTTGGTCTTGGGGTCCACCTTCTGGTAGATGAACTGCAGGTTGGTGGTCTTCCCGCAGAGACCGGGGCCGTAGTACACGAGCTTGCAGTTGATCTCCCGCGCCGAGTAATTGATGAAGGACACCGCGCGCCTCAGCTTTTGAAGAGGTTGTCGATGTCCTCGTCGGTGATCTCGGCCAGGTGGGCGTGGAAGGCGGCCCGGAGTTGCCCGGCCTCCCGGTCTTTCCGGGCGGAGAGGTCCTTGAAGATCTGCGCCAGATCCTCCGAGGCCTTCTTCACCCGCAGCCGCACCAGCCCCAGGGACGACCGGTTGTCGAAGATCACCACCAGGATGACCTTCCCGGACACCACGGAGATGTGCAGGTTGTCCTTCTCGCCCTCGTGGAACAGGATGCTGAACTCGCGCTCGCCCAGGAGCTGGGCCAGCCCGCCGGTGGCGGCGATATTGCCGGCGGTGAGCGAGGCGAGGGAGGTCGTGTCGATGTGGGCCGTGTCGCCGCGGGCGGCGATGAGCTGGCCGTTCTTGTCGACCAGGAACACGGCCCGGCCCTTGGCGTCCGCGCAGAGCTTGCCCAGGACGGCGTTGATCCGGGTGAAGTCCTCGTCGTAGAGGGTGAGGTTTTGTGTCGCCATCCCCGCGCCCGAGCCCCCCGCGCCTACCAGGCCGCCGAAACCCGTTCCTGCTCAGGCTGCTCAAAAAGGTCCAGGTGCAAGGCGGCGCGCGATGGGCCGAGTGAGGCGTACTCCGAGTACGCCGCAGCGAGCGCCCGAGCGCGCCAACGCGGCAGATGGGCCTTTTTCAGCGGCCTGTTACGCCAGCTCCCGGCGGCCCTCCAGGGCCCGGGACAGGGTGACCTCATCCGCGTACTGCAGCGCCCCGCCCACCGGGATGCCGCGGGCGAGCCGGGTCACCCGCACGGCCGTCGGCTTCAAGAGGCGTTGCAGGTAGAGCGCCGTGGCCTCGCCCTCGACGGTGGGGTTGGTGGCCAGGATCACCTCGCGGGCGGCCCCGTCCGCCACGCGGGCCAGCAGTTCCTGCCCCCGGATCCGGTCCGGCCCCCGCCCCTCCAGGGGGGACAGGGATCCGCCCAAGACGTGATAGACCCCGTGGAACTCCCGCGTCCGCTCGATGGCGATGAGATCGCTGGGCTCCTCCACCACGCAGACGACCGCCGGGTCCCTCCGGGGATCCCGGCAGACCGGGCAGAGATCCTCCTCCCCCACGTTGTAGCACAAGGCGCAGGTGCGCGTCTTGTCCTTCAGGGCCAGGATGGCCTCGGCCAGCCCGGCCGCCTCCTCGCGGGAGACCTTCAGCAGGTGGAGGGCCAGCCGCTGGGCCGTTTTGGGGCCGATGCCGGGGAGGCGCACCAGTTCGTCGATCACGCGGGCGAGAGGGGCGGCCAGGGCCACCACGTCACGGCCCCCCCGGGCGGAACAGGCCGGGCGGCAGCCCGAGGCCGCCCATCATCCGGCCCATCTCCTGCGTCATCAGCTCGCGCGCCTTCCGCAGGGCCTCGTTGGCCGCGGCCACGATCAGGTCCTGGAGCATCTCCCGT
>Ga0187766_10001321_pt1 | contig 14550 bp, 9 predicted proteins | sample 0216_QUI02_MP05__4_FD_132971 | JGI IMG/M metagenome (GOLD analysis project Ga0187766, IMG submission 132971) | Tropical peat soil microbial communities from peatlands in Department of Meta, Colombia - 0216_QUI02_MP05_20_MG | ecosystem: Environmental > Terrestrial > Soil > Wetlands > Peat ... | reverse complement strand
GGGCCGGAGGGCGCGGCCCCGGGCCTCCCGGATCTCGAATGGGCGCTCGTCCCCGACGCCCAGCGGTTCGTCTCGAAATTCTGGCAGGACTGCAACTATCTCCAGGCGCTCGAGGGCGGCGTCGATCCGGCCCACATCAGCTTCCTCCACGGCGTCCTCGACGCGGGCGACGACGCGCTCCGGCGCGACCTCGACCGGGCGGCGGCCGGGTTCGGCTTCGCCGCCCAGCTCGAGCGGGCTCCCCACGTGGAGGTCGCGGATACCGACGTCGGGCTCCTCATCGGCGCCCGCCGGGAGGCGCCGGCGGGCCGCTACTACTGGCGGATCACCCAGTTCATCGTCCCGTTCCACACCATGCCTCCACCCGAGGTCGGGGCGGACCCCCTGCTCCAGGCCCACATGTGGATCCCCATCGATGACGCGCACATCGTCAACTGGTGCATCTCGTGGCACCCCACCCGTTCGCTGACCGCGGACGAGGTCGCGGCCCTTCGCGCCGGCATGGGCATCCACATCCTGGACTGCGACCCGGAGACGGGCGAGGCCTACGGGGACATCCGGCCGCGGGCAAACCGCGGCAACGACTACCTCGCCGACTGGGAGGCGCAGAGGACGCGCAAGTTCTTCGGCGTCCCCGGAGTGGGCGCCCAGGACAAGGCGATCACCGAGAGCCAGGGCCTCTACGACCGCAGCCGCGAGCGCCTCGGCCGGGCGGACGTCGGCCTCATCCGTGTCCGGAAACGGCTGCTTGACGCCGCCACGCTCCTGCGCGATCAGGCGGCGGCCCCGCCCGGCCTCGACCCGTCGAGCTGTCTCGTGCGTCCTGCGTCGGTCATCCTGCCGAAGGACGCGGCCTGGGTGGAGGCGGCGAGGGACCTGCTGGTGGCCCGCCGGCCGGCCGGGACCCCTGAGCGCTCCCGGAACTCCTGTTCCCCCCGGGAGTTGCAACAGTAGGGAGGAACGACAGTGAAGCATGAACGGACTTGTCTGGCCATCCGGCTGTCGCGCGCGATCACGGCCGGGTTGGCGCTGGGCGCCGTGCTCGCCGGCTGCGCCAGCGCGCCACCCCCGCCGACCTATGCCCAGGCCGACCTGAGGGCAGCCTGCGATCGGCAGGGCGGCTGGTGGCGACCCAATGTCGTCAGCACCGGCGGACTGTGCGAGGTCCAGGCCCCCGGCGGCAGGCACTGACCCGCTCATCGCCTGGCCAGGAGCATCCAGGTTCCGCCGGGCGATCGATGGCTGACCAGGACCTTCCACCCTGCCTCCTCCGGCGCCTCGAGAAACCTCGAGTAACGGGGGTCTGCGCTGAGCCTGGCCCATAGCTCCTCGTCGATGTAGAAGACGTTGATCCCCTGGCGATCGAGGAACTCGCCGAGGGGCATGCCGGCGGGGACGCGATCCAGGATGCCGTAGTCCCGGTTGCGAAAGGCGTCGGTCGAGTAGTCGCGGCCGACGTAGTCGTGCACTTCCATGACGAAGTTCCTCACCAGGTACACGGTGTCGTCCCGGCCGAACAGCGCGTGGTAGGGAGCGAGCCGCTCGTAGAGCGTGAGGAGCGGCCGGGGGCCCTGGTGAGTGTAGAAGCGACCGGGGAGGAATAGAACCAGCCCGACCATCGCCACCGGGACCCAGCGGGACAGCCGACTCGCCATCCCGAGGCGCCGGGCGATCGCGAACACGCACATCCCGGTCAGCGCCATCAGGAAGAGCCCGGCCGCGAACAGGTAGGCGGGACGGGGCCGCTCGACGACGAGCACGACCGCCACGACGGGCAGCATCGAGAGCATTCCCAGCCATCCCAGCGCGCGGGACCTGAGCCAGCGCCTCCACCAGTAGCGCCGCTCCAGCCAGATGAAGGCCAGGCCCGCCAGCAGCGTCGCCGCGAGGAACGCGCTGAGCGTCCACGCCAGCCATCGCCGCGGCGGCCGCGCGTCGCCGTAGCCCGGATCGCGCCTGATCGGGCTGGTGTCGAACAGCAGCACTTGCAGGCCGGTGGGAGCCAGCCGGATGTTCCAGCGGAAGTGGGCCAGCACCGCGCGCGGATTCTTCTGGATCATCTGGGCCAGGGAGGGCATGGGCGCGCCGAACTCTCGCTCCATCAGCTCCGCGCACTCGATCCAGGGGTTTCTCTTCCATTGCCGGTGGCGCTGCCCGTATCCGAAGGCGTACGTCTGGCACATGTTGAGCAGGTGCTTCGGCTTGCTCGCCGCCCACAGCTCGGGAAACTGGTAGACGGAGCGACCGTAGAAGAACAGGACGACGAGCGCACCGGCCAGGAGCGGGATGCCGTAGCTCGCGACATAGCTCGCCGGCCGCGGCCGCGGTCCCGGCTCGAGCCGACCCGCCACGCGCCGCTCCCACCAGACGCAGATGGCGGCGAGGAGGCCGGTGGCGATCACGTACTCGTTGCGGACCAGCAGGGTGGCCACGAGCATGATCCCCAGGGCGCCGCCACGGGCCCAGGGCCGCGGGCGGCACAGCATCAGCCACGCGGCGAGCACGGGGACGAGGGCGAACAGGTGGATCGTGTAGCTCGTGTCGAAGTTGATCGGCAGGATCGCCCACCACGCCGCGACCAGCCAGGCGATGCCGTGGGGCAGGAGGCGCCGCATGAGGGCGAGGATCAACACGTCGAGGGCCACCACCACGAGGACCCGATGGAGGACGGTGACGACGTGGGCGTCGGTGGACACGTGGAGCAGCGTGCCGAGGAAGGCGGTGTAGAGCGGGAACCAGACGATGTTGACGGCGAGGTGCTCGAACCAGAGGTAGGCCGTCTTGAAGTAGATTCCCTCGTCGCCCATGGTGAGGTCGCGAGAGCCCAGCCCCCACCACATGACCCTGGCCTGCAGCATGAGGAGCGTGAGATAGGAGAACCAGGGCCGTCGCGTCAGCCGCTCGAGACGGCGAAGGCCCGACCGGAAGCGCCCATGCTCCACGCTACGGCTTCTCGAGCACGGCGAAGATCCTGGTGGCGAGCCACCGCGCCAGCGGCCGCAGCACTCGCTCCCCCGCCCGCCCGGCCCGCTGGAAGATTCCGGGGAGCGGCCGCTGGACCTTGAAGCCGAAGGTCGCCAGATAGGGCAGGCCGATGAACGGCTCCGCCTTCACCAGGCGCAGCGGCAGGCCGGCGCCGCCGAGCCGGGCGAGGACGAGATAGGGGATCGCCGCGTTTCCCTCGAGGGCGTCCTTGGGCGCGGAGCCGAAGGGCTGCGCCACGTCGACCCGGAGCCGGCAATCCTCGTGGTGGAGGAATCGGTACAGGATCCACGAGGGCGGCGTGATCCACGGCTCGACCATCGCGACCCGACCGCCCGGCGCCAGCACGCGCGCCGCCTCGGCGAGAAAGTCCAGCGGCCGTGCCAGGTGGTGCAGCGCATCCACCATGACGATCGCCCCCGCGCTGCTCGACCGGAAGGGCAGGGCGCCGGCGTCACCGCGGACGTCCACCGGTGCCTTCGAGGCGATGTCGATGGCGATGAGAGCCGGGGCCCGCGCCTTGAAGAAGCCCGGGCCCGCCCCCACCTCGATGATGGGCCGGCGGCCAGCCACCGCGGCGAGGAGGCGGTCGAACCACTCCTGATACACGGCGCGCAGCTCGGGCCGCGCCTCCCACAGGGCGCGCTGGCGGGCGAGGGTGGCGACGGCGCTCATGCCGCGAAGAACAGCCGCCGGGCGGCCAGGGCGGACATGCGCAGGAGCCGCCACCCGTCGGCGAACCGCCTGATGTTGGTGGTCCCGTACCTGCGCTCGCGGTAGCGCACGGGAATCTCCACGATCCGCAGGTTGAGCTTGGCCGCGCCGAAGATCAGGTCGAAGTCGCCATACGGGTCGAAGTCGCCGAAGTGCGCGCGGCCGGCGGCGAGGCGGGCGTAGTCCTCCCGCCAGATGACCTTGGTCCCGCACAGGGTGTCCTTGACGGGCTGCCCGATGAGCAGGCTCAGCAGGAGGCTGAAGCAGCGATTGCCGACGAGATTGAGGAAGCGCATGGCCCTGGCGTCCATCGGGTAGACGAGCCGCGAGCCCATGAGGAACTCCCCCGCCCCCGAGACCATGGCCTCGTAGAACTGCGGCAGGTCCTCGGGCGCCACCGAGAGGTCGGCGTCGAGAATCATGAGGATGTCGCCGGTCGCGCACGAGAGGCCGAGGCGCACGGCGTCGCCCTTGCCGGTGCCCGTCTGGACCAGCACCTTGATGTCGCGGTCGGCGTGAGCAGCCGCCACCCGACGGCACTCCCCCAGCGTGTCGTCGGTGGAGGCCCCAACGACGAAGATGAGCTCGGTGTGGGAGCCGAGCGGCGGCAGCCGGCGGACCACGTCGGCGATGTTGCCCTCCTCGTTGCGGCACGGGCACACGACGGTCACGCTCGGCGCCGGGCGAGGGCGGCGCGCGATCGGCCGGGCGACGACCCAGTTGGTCCACACGAACCAGCGCGCCACCGGCAGGTGGGCGACCACGCGGTTGGCCCACCGGCTGATCGGTCCGAGCCTCAGGGGGAGCAGGAGATGGCCGCGCGAGCGGACGGTCTCGAACCCGGCCAGGCGAAGCAGGTTCTCGATGTCGCCGACCGTCGTCCAGTTCAGGAGCGGCAGCGGGTACTTGAGCCCGGCCGCCTCGAGCAAGTGCACGACCGGCTGCCACAGGCGGCTGTACCAGTGGATGACGACGCGCGTGCCGGGATGCGAGACGGCCTGAAGCCGCTCGAGCGCCGCCCTGATGTCGTAGAGGTATCCGACCAGGTCCGACAGGAGGATGTAGTCGAACTGGCGGCCGGGCAGCTCGAGCCGCTCGGCCGCCGCGCGGTGGAACTCGAGCTCGGGATGGCGCGCGCTGGACTCCTTCACCATGAGACCGGACAGATCGACTCCCACCCCGACCGCGGGCTCGAGGGAGGCCAGGAGATCGCCGGGGCCCGAGCCGACCTCGAGGACGCGCGCCCCCGGCAAGATGTAGAAGCGCGCCAGGGTGGCGATGCCCTCGTGGTAGCCGGGATTGCGTCGGCGCCAGTAGGCGACCCGGCCGGCGAAGTCATCGAAGAAGCGCTCGAAGCCGGCGAGGTACTCCTCGAGCGTGGCAGGGGGCCGCTCACCCCGCACCCGGCGAATCCAGCTGATGGCGTCGCCCGACGGCAACGCCTTGGCGTTTTCCCGCAAGGTGCTAGGCCCGCCGGCGCAGAAGCATCCAGGTGCCGCCCTCCGACCGATGGCGGACGAGCACCTCCCAGCCCGATGCGTCGGGCGTGTCCAGGAAGGGCGCGGTCGCGGGATCCGCCTCGAGCCGGGCCCACAGCGCCTCGTCGACGTAAAAGAGGTTGACGCCCTGGCGGTCGAGGAATTCTCCGAGGGGCAGACCGGCGGGGCGGCTGTCCAGGATCCGGTAGTCGCGATTGCTGAAGGGATCCTTGAGGTACTCGTGGGCGACGTAGCCCTGGATCTCGAGGAGGTATCCCGGCAGGAGGAAGATCGTGCCGGGCTGGGTGAACGCGTCCTGGAAGGGAGCGAGGCGGCGGTAGAGCGCGAGGAGAGAACGCGGGTCGCGGTGGATGTACGGTCCGCCCGGAACCAGCACGAGCAGGGCGATCATGACCAGCGGCAGCCCGGCCGACAGCAGTCGCTGTGGCGGGTCCCAGCGCCGGACGATCGCGAACGCGCTCATGCCGGTGAGCGCCATCAGGAAGAGTCCCTGGGCGAAGAGATAGGCTGGTCGTGGGCGCTGGGTGAGGATCACCACGACCGCCACCGGAATCATCGACAGCATGGCGAGCCAGCCCAGGGCGCGGGTCGCCAGCCACCGCTCCCACCAGTAGCGGCGCTCTCGCCAGATCAGGAACAGGCCGATGGTCGCGATCCCCGCCACGAGCGCACTGAGCCGGTTGGCGCGGACGGGCCGTCGCCGGATGTCTCCATACCCCGGATCCACGCGAGCCGAGCTCACATTGAACAGGAGCACCTGGATGCCCGTCGGGGTCAACCCGGCATTCCACCGGAAGTGCTCGAGCAGCGCTCGCGGGTTGCCTCGGATCATCCCCGTCAGCGTGGGCAGCGGCGCCCCGAACCGCTGCTCCATCAGATCGGAGCAGTCGAGCCAGGGGCTCTTCGTCCACTCCGGATGGCGCTGCTGGTAGCCGAAGGCGTAGGTCATGCACAGGTTGCGGACGTGCTTGCTCCTGGCCTCGGCCCAGAGCTCCGGAGGCCGATAGATCGAGCGCGCGGCGACCCCCGCGATGGCGAGCGCGGCGAGCAGGATCGGGAGACCGTAGCCCACGGCGTAGCTCCACCGCCCGGCCGGCGGCTCGAGCCGCCCCGCCATCCGCAGCTCCCACCAGAGGCAGACGGCGCCCAGCGTCAGCGCCCCGACCAGATACTCGTTGCGGGTGAGGGCGGTCGCGAGGAGCATGATCGCCAGCGCACCCCCGCGAGCCCACGGGCGCGGCCGGTACAGGATCAGCAGCCACGATGCGAGAACGGGAATGGCCGCGAAGAGATGAATGGTGAAGAGGGCGTCGAAGTTGGTCGGCAGGATGACCCACCAGGCGGCCACGAGCCAGGCGATCCAGTTCGGCAACAGCCTTCGCATGAGGGCGAGGACGAGCACATCGAGAGCGAGGACGACGAGCACCCGGTGGAGCACGGTCACGACGTAGGCGTCGGTCGACACGTTGAGCAGGGTGCCCAGATACGCGGTGTACAGCGGATACCAGACGGGGTCGAGCCGGAAATGCTGGAACCACAGATAGGCCGCGTTGTAGTACTGGGCCTCGTCGGCGAGGACGAGATCGCGCGAGCCGAGTCCGTACCACATGACCTTCGCCTGGAGCAGGAGGAGCATCAGGTACGGCAGCCACGGCCGACTGGCCAGCCGGTGGAGACGCCGCCCGAGCGGCGCCATCCCGCTCCATCTCACGCGATCAGCGAGCTTCGCCACCCTCCGGCCGCACGTCGACGGCCGCCCCCCCATCGCCGATCGACGCCTCGCGCATCACCAGACCCCCGAGGCCGCGCGCCTCGAGTGGAAAGCCCAGGCGTCGCGACGGCCATCCCGCTCCCTCCCCGGGCACACTCCCGGACGGCGGATCGACCGCGGAGGGCCCTGGGTGGCGCGGATGAACTCCCGTTCCGCCGTGGCTGGGCGTGTCGGCATTTCAAGAGCCGTCGTTCGAGCACCGCGCTGATCGTGCGCCAGACACCGGGACGACGTCAAGCGCCGGCGGTGGATGTGCTGTTGCTCTATAGAAATGTCATGGGCTCACTGCTCAGTGAAAGTGTCACCCCATGGACCCATGGGAGACGCTGACGATGAGCAGCGAGGAAATACCGCGCGGAGCGGCTTCAGGTCGGGCTCCTGGGTAGCGGGAGCAGCGCCCGGGAACCATGTTCGACGGCGCCTCCCCGATCCCGACCGTCGTGTCGGTCGGGTGGGGGCGGCGTGCAGATCAGCGCACGGCGGCGGACGCCGCTGCGGGGGGCGGGAGGACGGGGCGAGCTTCCGCGTCGCTCCAGCCGGGTCGCCGCGCGCCGGAGCCGAGCACGCGCTGGATGACGCGGCGGACGTCGGCCACGTCGAACGGCTTGGCGATGGTGGGCGCGCCGGTCTCGCCGAGGAAGGCCGCCATGTCCGCGCTCACGACGTCCTCGGTGAGGAACACGAAGCGCGATCGGAGCTCCGGGCGGCGCTCGGTGGCCTCGCGATAGAGACCGGCGCCGGTGAGGTCGAGCGGCTGCATGTCGCACAGGACCAGATCGTAGTCGTGGCGGACGAGCCGCTCGACGGCGGTGAGGCCATTGCCCACGGCTTCGACCATGTGCCCGTCCAGCCGGAGCAGATCCACCAGGATGGCCGACACGTCCGGCTCGTCCTCGACGAGGAGCACACGGCGACAGCGGATGGGCGGGCCGGCGGGATCGGCCGTCACCGGGGAGCCCGCGGGGGATCCGATCGGCAGCGCCACCACGAAGCGCGTCCCCTCCCCCGGGGCGCTCTCCACCTGGATCGTCCCTCGATGGCTCTCGACGATTCCCCGGCACAGCGCCAACCCCAGGTTGACATCGTCGCTGGGCGATTTCGCGGTGAAGAACGGATCGAAGACTCGCGCCAGCAGCTCCGGCGCCATCGCCGGCCCGGTGTCGGCGATCTCGAGGACGATGCGATCCGCGTCGTGGCTGGTCCTCAGCCGGAGCCGCCGGGGAAGAGGCGCCTCCTTCATGGCGTGCTGCGCCCTGGCGACGAGGTTGGTCACCATCTGTCTGAGCTGGTATGGATCGGCCCAGGTCAGGGGCAGCTCGGAGTCGACCTCGAGGCTGACCTCCACGCCGTCGACGCGAAGTGCGTCCGCGGCCAGATCGAGGGCTTCGCCGACGACGCGGTTCAGCCCGGTGAGCTGGCCCGCGGGGGCGTGGCGGCGCGCCAGGGCCAGGAAGTTCCTCACGATGCGGGCACAGCGCTCGGCGGCGTGATCGATCTTCTCCGCGTGGGGGGCCATCGGCCCCGATCCGGCGAGCTGGCGAAGCAGCCTGGCGCGCCCGAGGACGACGGAGAGCGGATTGTTGAGCTCGTGAGCGACGCTGGCGAGGAGCGAGCCCAGGCCGGCCGTCTTCTCCGTCTGGTGCAGAGCCTCTCGCTGGCGGAGGATCTCCGCCTGGGCGCGCGCGGCCTCGGCCTCTCTCGCGGCCAGCGTGGCCGCCATCTCGTCGACGGCGCCCGCGAGCTCGCCGAGCTCGCCGCCATAGGGCAGCCCGCTGCGCGCGGCCAGGTCGCCCGAGGCGAGGCGGCGGGCGGTGACCACGAGGGCCCGCACGCGCCTGAGCACGCTGATCTCCCCGATGCCCCACGCCGCCAACAGGCCGAGCAGCGCCACCATGGCGAGCGCGGCGAGGTTGAACTGGAGCGCGCGGTCGATGCCCTCGAAGGCCGCGGCCTTCGACAGGCTGAGAGCGTAGTAGACCGGAGAGAGGGGGGCCACGCCACCGAGCGAGGCAAAGGCCACGAGCTGGGGTGATCCGTCCGGGCCGGGCTCCTCGAGGGTGCCCTCCGGCCGGCCGGCCCGGATCGCCCGGAAGGCGGGCTCGTCCTGCCCGGCCAGTCCGACCCAGCGCGCTCCGTCCGGGTGGCGGGCGAGGATCGTCCCGTTCGCATCGAAGACCGTGACCACGGCGCCTGCCGGCCACGTCGGCCGCTCCAGCAGGTGACTGAGCCAGGTGAGATCGACGGCGGCAAGGAGCACGGCCCGGAGCTGGCCGTGCTGGTCGATCACGGGATAGGCGAAGTTGATCGTCGGCTTCCCGCCGCCCCGGCCGACCTGGTACTCGCCCGCCGCGAAGTCGCGCGTCTGCACCGCGCGGGTGAAATACGTCTGGTCTCTCACGCTGACCCGGCCCTTGCCGGAGACCGCGCTGCAGAACAGCGTGCCGTCCGGCGAGGCGGCGCCGAGGTTCGCGTACATCGGGTCGTGCTGCTGCAGCTCGGCGACGATCGGGTTGCACGCGGGATCGCGGTCCCGGACCTCCCGGAGCTGGGCGAGACCGATCAGGAGGTGGTGCACGCCCTCGACGAGGCTGCGGTGGTCGCCCGACACCAGCTGCGTCATCCGCAGCAGGTTCGCCTGGAGATCCTCCGCTGCCGCCCTCCGGCCCTCGTACGCGGTGTAGAGGGTGAGCCCGAGGGAAGGCACGACGGCGAGGCAGACGAGCCAGAGCAGACGGGCGCGGAGTCCCGTGGGGACAAGCCGCCTCGGAGAGCTCGGCCCGCGCTGAGCCATGGCGCCACCCCAAGGAGCAGGCTCCATGCCATACGCGGCCCTCCGGCAATTCCGCGCACTTCGCCGGGCCGGTGCCCTCACTCCCTGGACAATCGATGTCAGTGCTGCCCCGCGTTGTCAGCACGCGCAAGGCCCTCGCCCGCCGTCCTCGGGGCGTGGTGGTACACTGCTCCGGCGTCGCCCACTGGAGGATTCTCGTGCCGATATCGCCGACCGAAGTCGCCCGCCTGGCCGCGGATCTCGACAGCGGTCTCTCGCTGCCCGCGCCGTGGTACACCGATCCGGAGATCCTCGCGCTGGAGCACGAGCGGATCTTCCGCCGGAGCTGGCAATACGTGGGCCGGACCGAGCAGGTGGCGCGGGTCGGCGACTACTTCACCGCCTCGGTCGGCGACATTCCCATCGCCGTCGTCCGCACCGAGCGCGGGATCACGGCGCTCGTCAACGTCTGCCGCCACCGCCGCCACGAGGTGGTGTGCGGCGCCGGCCACGGCGTGGTCCTGCAATGCCCGTATCACGCCTGGACCTACGAGCTCGACGGGCGGCTGCGCGCAGCTCCGCGCGGCGATCGGGAGCCGCGCTTCCGGAAGGAGGACTACCCGCTGCTGGCGGCGAAGGTCGACACCTGGGGTCCCTGGATCTTCGTCACCCCCGACACCGGCGCGCCGCCGCTGCGAGACGTGCTGGGCGAGCTTCCCGAACTCCTGACGCGGAGCGGGCTCGATCCCAGCCGGCTCGAGCTCCGCCGTCGCGAACAGTGGGAGCGCGGCGCCAACTGGAAGGTGATGATCGAGAACTTCCTCGAGTGCTACCACTGCCCGGTCCAGCACCCGGGGTTCAGCGCCGTCATCGACGTCCATCCCGACGCCTACACGCTCCGGACGTCCGAGTGGTTCTCCACTCAGTCGGGGCCGGTGCGCGCGGTGCCCTCGGGGAAGCAGGCTCCCTATGACGCGCGGGGCGAGGTCACGGAGGCGCAGTACCACTTCCTCTGGCCGAACTTCACCATCAGCATCAATCCCGGCCTCCCCAACCTGGCCATCGACGTCTGGAATCCCGCCGGCCCGGAGCGCACGTCCGGGTTCTCGGAGCACTATTTCGGAGCGCACGTGTCGAGGCAGTGGGCCGAGGAGATGATCGCCTTCAATGCCCAGGTCGGAGCCGAGGACGATCGCCTGACCGACTCGGTCCAGCGCGGACTCCGCGCCGGGCGACCCATCCAGGGCCGGTTCCTCGTGAACAGCGAGCGCCTCGTCGTCCACTTCCAGAAGCTCGTGGTCGCCGCTCTGTCCTGACGGCGGCCGGGGCCGCCCGCCGCGCCGCCGGCGCTTCGATGCGCGCGGCCCCGGCCGCGCCCGCGAAACTTGACGATCGGCGAGCCGGGCCGGTAGCGTCGTCGACATGGATGGGTTGGCCGCTTCGGACCACTTCTCTCCCCTCGCCATCGGCACCCGGCTTCGCTGGGGCCAGCTCGCCCTGGGGATCGTCCTCGCGGCCGTCGTCGCCGGCGGATACTGGGTGAAGACGAGACCCGCGCCGGCGGTCTCGAGCGAGGAAGCGTCGATGAAGGCCGGCCTCGATGCGCTCTACACGGGCAGCGATCCGGGCGCGGCGATCCAGCACTTCCGGAAGGCCCTCGCCCTCAATCCCACCCACTACGGCGCGACGTATCAGCTCGCGACCGCGCTCGACCGGGCCGGGCGCCCCCAGGAGGCGCGGCCCTACTGGGAGAGGCTGAAGCCGATGGCGGAGGAGGCCAAGGACGAGCAGACGCTGGCGGCCGTCCGCGCGCGGCTCGCCGCCCCGGAGAAGTCGAGCGACGAGGCCATCCAGACCGGGCTGATGGACAAGGGCCTCGACGCCCTCTACAAGCGCGGCGATCCCGCCGCCGCCATCGCCCTCTTCCGCCGCGTGCTCGAGCGCAACCCCGCGCACTACGGGGCGACCTATCAGCTCGCCACCTCGCTCGACCGGGCCGGCAAGCCGGCCGAGGCGCGGCCTCTGTGGGAGAAGGTGGCAGCGATGGCCGAGACCTACCAGGACCAGAAGACGCTGGACGCCGCCCGCGCGCGGCTCGCCCGTCCGTGACGCCGCCGTCGCCGCCGACCGACCCCGACGCGGGCCGAGCCGGTCGCCGCCGGTGGTCGAGTCTGGCTCTGGCGCTGCTGGTCCTCGCACCCATGGCGTTCAATGCGATCGCGCTGTGGCCGGAGGTGGCCCGGCCGGTGCCCAGCCTCAACGACGACGCCGTTCACTTCCTGATGGTCCAGCGGGGCAGCGAAGCGCTGGCCAGCGGCGCCAGCCCGTTCGACAACTGGGAGCCAGAGCTCGAGCTCGGCTTCCCGATCTTCTTCTACTACCAGCACGTGCCCCACCTGGCGGTGGTGCTCTTGCACCGCTTGCTCCTGAAGCGGGTGGACCTGCTCACGCTCTTCAACCTGGTCCGCTACCTGCTGCTCGTCGGACTGCCGCTCACCGTGTACTGGTCGATGCGGCGGATGGGCTTCTCGGCGGTGGCGGCGGCCGTCTCGGCCGCGTGCGCCTCGCTTCTCTCGGGCAACCACCGCTACGGCTTCGAGTACGAGAGCTACATCTGGCGCGGCTTCGGGATGTACACGCAGCTCTGGGCCACCCACCTGAGCTTCATCTCCCTGGCCTGCCTGTACCGCCTGGTGGACCGGGGCACCGGCTACGCGGCGGCCATCGTCAGCGCGGCGCTGCTCGCGGTGTCGCATCTCATCTACACGTACATGATGGCGATCACCGGTGTGGTGCTCCTGCTGGTCGGCCTCAGCCGGTCCAACGCGAAGGCGCGCGTGGCGCGCCTGGCCGTGGCGGGCGTCTGCGCGGGGGCCATCGGGGCCTACGTGGCGCTGCCGTTCATCCTCGAGAAGGCCTTCCTCACCGCGAGTCCGTACCTGCAGCGCTGGAAGTACGACTCCTTCGGCGCGCGCGAGATCCTTCTCTGGCTGGTCAACGGCGATCTCCTCGACTACGGGCGCCTCCCCGTCATCACGGTGCTGCTGGCGCTGGGGATCGCCTCCGCCTGCCTCGGGCGCGGCCGGCTGGAGCGGTTCACGCTGATCCTCTTCGCGGTGTGGCTGGCCCTCTACTTCGGCCGGCCCACCTGGGGCCGGCTGGTGGATCTCCTGCCGATGCACGAGGGGCTCTTGCTCCACCGCTTCATCGGCCCGGTGGACGTCGCGGCAATCTTTCTCGTCGGCCTCGGCGGGGAATGGCTCTGGCGCCAATGCGCGCCCCTCGGCGAGCGGTGGCGAGCGCCGGTGGTGGCGTGCGCCGTTCTCGTCCTGCTCATCCCGGCGTTCCGCGAGCGCCGGGAATTCTACTCGTTCAACACGGCGTGGATCGAGCGGACGCGGCGGGCCATCGCCGCCGACGGGGACGCCCAGACCATCCTGGCCACGCTCCGCGCGCTGCCTCCAGGCCGGACCTACGCCGGGCTCCGCGAGGGATGGGGAAAGGACCTCCGCTTCGAGGACGTCAAGTTCACCGATCTTCTCACCTTCTACCAGATCCCAGCCGCCTCGCCTCCTTACTCGAGCTGGTCGCTGAACGCGGACCTCGTGTGGCACTTCGACGAGAAGAACCCGGCGCACTACAACTTGCTCAACGTGCGCTACGTCGTCGCGCCGGCGGGGCTGGCGATGCCCGCCTTCCTCCGGCCCCTAAAGCAGACGCGCCGCTACACGCTCTACCGGGTGGACACGGGTGGCTACGCCGCCTTCGTGGCCCTCGCCGAGCGGAAGAGCCCGGGATCGCAGTCGAAGCTCTTCTTCGACATCCGCGACTGGTTCCTGAGCCCGGCGCCCGCCGCCGGGCGCTTCGTGCGCTACGACTATCCGGCGGCGAGCGGAGCGGCGGCGGAGAGCGCACCCTCCCCGGGCCAGGGCGGCTGCCCGGGCGGCGGGAAGATCGAGGAGGATCGAGTGCTGGCGGGGAGCATCGACCTCGCGGTCGAGTGCCCGTCCGCCTCGACCCTCGTCCTCAAGACCACCTATCACCCGAACTGGCGCGTCTCCGTGGACGGACGCCCCGTCGAGACATTCATGGTCTCGCCGAGCTTCATCGGGCTCGAGGTCCCCGCCGGCGCCCACCGCGTCACCGCCGAGTATCGGGCGAGCCGGCTGAAGACCGCGCTCCTGATCATGGGCGGGCTCACCCTCGTCGCGGTGATCGCCGCCCGGCGGCGGTTCGCGAGGGTCGAGGAGCTGATCGCCAAGCGCGGCCCTCGCTGAGAGCCGGCCTCACCGCTTCCCGCCGGCGGCGATCTCCTGCAGACGCGCGCGGGCCGCGTCGGCGGTCGGCGCGTCGTTGAAGCTGGTGGCCAGCGCCAGCACCTTGGCCCAGAGAGGACGGGCCTCGGCGTGCCGTCCCGCGGCGTCGAGCGCGGTGGCGAGCTGGTAGGTCGCGCCGTAGTGGCCCGGATTCGCGTCGAGCACCTTCCGGAACTCCTCCACCGCTCGCCGGAGATCTCTCGCGGCGTAGAGCGCGTCGAGCCCGGCCCGCATCCGAGCGTCGGCGGTGGGGTCACCGCCCTCCCCCAGCCGGGCGCGGGCGGCGTCGAGCACCACGGAGTCGCGATTCGCCGCGGCCATCGCCGAGACCTGCCGCCACACCGGACGCGCCTCGTCCTGCCGCCCTGCCGCGTCGAGCGCCGAGGCGAGCTGGAAGTTGGCGCCGTAGTGAGCGGGGCTCATGGCGACGGCTCTCTGGAAGAGCGAGACGGCGCGATTGAGCTCGCGGTCTCGATAGCGGGCGGCGAGGCCAGCGGC
>Ga0187766_10001320_pt1 | contig 14552 bp, 13 predicted proteins | sample 0216_QUI02_MP05__4_FD_132971 | JGI IMG/M metagenome (GOLD analysis project Ga0187766, IMG submission 132971) | Tropical peat soil microbial communities from peatlands in Department of Meta, Colombia - 0216_QUI02_MP05_20_MG | ecosystem: Environmental > Terrestrial > Soil > Wetlands > Peat ... | reverse complement strand
CTCTTCTCCCTCGCCGGCGTCGCCTGCGGCATCACGCCACTTGGCGCTCAGGCGCGCCCGTTGCCCGCGCAAGACAAGGTCCCGCGATTCGTCGTCTTCATCACCATCGACCAGTTCCGCGCCGACTACCTCGATCGCTTCAAGGACCAATTCACCGGCGGGCTCGCGCGACTGCTTCGCGGGGGCGCCGTGTTCACGAACGGGTTCCAGGATCATGCGACCACGGAGACGGCGCCGGGGCACGCCAGCACCCTGTCGGGGCGCTTCCCCGAGCACACGGGAATCGTGCGTAACAGCGCGGGCGTGTTGGATCCTCAGGCGCCGCTCGTCGGCACGATTCCGGGAGCGACGCTGGCCGGCGCATCGCCGTACCGCTTCCGAGGCGGGACCCTGATCGACTGGATCCGGATGAAAGACTGGCGCAGCCGGGCGCTCTCGGTCTCGCGCAAGGACCGAGCAGCCATTCTCCCACTCGGCCGCGCCCATCAGAGCGTGTACTGGTACGATCCGTCGAGCGGCAAGTTCACGACGAGCACGTACTACGCGGACACCCTGCCGGCGTGGCTCGTGAAGTTCAACGACCGTCGGCTACCAGCTAGCTTTGCCGGCAAGTCGTGGACGCCACTTCTCGAGGTCAGGTCCTACCCGGAGCCCGACAGTGTGCCGGCGGAAAACCAGGGGTCGAATTTCATGTTCCCCCACGTGCTCGCCGCCGATACGACTCAAGCGCTCGCCGGGATCACCGACATGCCGTGGATGGATGAGTTGACACTTCAGGTTGCGAGCACGGGGTATCGCGCGATGAACTTGGGCGCCGGCGATGCGACCGATCTCCTCGCCGTCTCCCTCTCGACGACGGACGCGGTCGGCCACCGCTACGGCATGGACTCGCGCGAGCTGCACGATCAGGTGATCCGGGTCGATCGCATGCTCGGCGCGTTCTTCGACAGCCTGTTCGCAGTGCGCGACTCGACGCGGGTCGTGATCGCGCTCACCGGCGATCACGGAGTGGCGCCGGTGCCCGAAGTCTACGCGGCGCAGCATCACGTGCCGCTCCAGCGGTTGAACTTCGCGCCGATTGCGGCCAAGTACCAGCAAGCGCTCACCCAACGCGGGGTCGATCCGAACGCCTTCGTCTTCGACGACGCGATGCTGCTGGTGGATCGCGCAGAGTTCGCGCGGGCAAAGGTCAACGCAGACTCCACCGTCAATGCGTTCGCCACCGAGGTGAAGGCGCTGCCCGGCGTACTGCGGGTCGACCGGCCGGCGGCGCTGGTGAAGGACACCCTCAAGGACACGATCGCGCGACGGTGGGTTCACTCGCTCACGCCGGACATGCCGGTGGAGCTCGTGGTGACGCTCAAGCCGTACGACGTGTGGGGCGCCACTCCGGCCGGCGTCCATGGATCGCCGAACGACTACGACGCGCAGGTTCCGGTGGTGTTCTGGGGGGCGCCGTTCAAGCCGGGTCGCTATCAGACGACCGTCCGTGTGGTGGACATGGCGCCGACCCTGGCGTGGGTCACCGCGACGACGCCCACCGAAGTGCTCGATGGGCATGTCCTGTGGGAGGCGCTTCGTTAGGCCGTGGCAAAGGATGTATCGATCGGCAAGGGCCGCTTCACGGCGCTCCACCAGGCGCTCGACGAAGCGCGCTTCGGTGCCGCCCGCACGCTCAATCTTCGGGCCTCCCTGCCGACCGTCGCCCAGGCACTGGGTCGCGCCGAGGCCTGGCTGCGCGAGCGGCAGGTAACGCAGGCCGGCGAGGTGCTCGTCATCACGGGGCGTGGCAACCAGAGCGAGGCAGGCGTCTCGGCCGTCCGGCAGGCGATCGTTCGCCTCCTGGCGTCGCTGCGACGCCGGGGCGTCGTGGCCGAGGTGAGCGAGCACACGGCGGGCTCTTTCGTCGTGAGGCTGGCCCCCATCTCCTCGCTCCGCGAGGCCGCGCGCCGCAAGGGTGAACGGCAACGTCGGGCGACCCTCGACCCCCAGGCGCTCACCGCCCTGCAGCCCACCACCCGGCAACTTCTGCGGCGGCTGGCGCTCCGTGCGCTCGATGAGTTAGGCGTGCGCGATACGGCTCCCTTCGTGGACGGGGAGATGATGAGCCAATTCAGCCTGCTCGCGGCGGGGATCCCCGAGGGCCCGGAGCGCGAAGATCGACTGCGCACGGCGATCAGGCATGCGTTGCTCGAGTACGACGACCGCTGAGCGATCGTGAGCGACGCCCTTCAGTTCGCGCTCATCACCTTCACCTCGATCTTCTTCATCGTCGATCCGGTGGCGGTGATTCCGTCGTACCTGGTGATCACGCAGAACGAGACGCCGGAACAGCGCCGGCGCACCGCCGCCCGCGCCTGCGTGGCCGCGGCGGTCTTGATGATCGTGTTCGCCTTCGCCGGCCGGGCGATCTTTCGCGTCTTCGGGATCACGCTGGCGGCGTTCAAGGTCGCCGGCGGCTTGATCCTGCTGCTCGTGGCCATGGACATGCTGCGTGGCGAGCGTAACACCCAGGAAGGCGCGGAGGAGATCGTGGAAGGGCGAGAGAAGGAGGACGTCGCGTTCACTCCCCTCGCCATGCCGATGCTTGCCGGCCCCGGTGCGATCTCCACGGTCATGGTGTTGGCGGGGCAGGCGGTGAACATCACGCAGCAGGTGAGCGTGCTGGTGGCGATCCTGCTCACCGCGCTCCTCTCGTGGCTCTCCCTCCGCCTCAGCGATCAGCTCATGGCCCACATCGGCCAGACGGGGATTCGCGTCATGACACGCATCATGGGTCTGCTGCTCGCGTCAGTAGCTGTGCAGTTCGTGATCTCGGGGGCGAAAGAGGGATTTCGCTCGTAGTCGTCCGGCGCCTCAGATCCGCGAAGCGCGGGTCGGATCGTATTTTGTCGAATGCAGGATCGTATGGGAAATTGTTACCGGTCCATGCGTCATGCTTATCCATCGCCTGCGCGAACAGATCGATCGCGCGATCGCGCTGGCCGAGGCCGAGCTCGACCAGAGCGAGAGCGGCGGGTGAGACGTAGCTGTGTTGCGCACGTACCTCGAGGACGCTCTTGATCGCGAGAGTGGAATCTTGCTGGTGCCGCCCAGCTCGCGCTCGAGCGTGTAGGTACCGGCCAACGCGGCTTCGAGTTGCTGGCGGAGGTCGGGTGACACGCGCACCGTTGAGTCTGGCGACAAGCTCAAGCTAGGGCCGTCCTGTCTTGATCGCCACCAATGATCAACCGTGGCGCTTGGCGGAGGAGCATCAGACCGCTCGTGGGGCTCCGGTCTTACGTGTTGTACACACGCGTCGAAAAAAAGGAACGGGGGCGAGTGCGACCCAGAGAGGGTGCGCCCGCGCCCGTCGGCCCGTCGGCCAGACGAAAATCCTGGCCGACGCGGGGGTGTTTCCGCTGTTAGGCAGCCTTGATCGTGATCTTCCTCGGTTGGGCCGCCGCCTTCTTCGGCACCGACACGGAGAGAACCCCGTGCTCGAAGTGGGCCTCGATGCCCTCGGCATCCACGTGCTCCGGAAGCTGGAAGCTGCGCTCGAAGGCGCCGCTCCTGCGCTCGGCGACGTAGACCTGGAGCTCCTCGTCCTCGGCGCCCTGCAACCCGGTCCTGGTGCCCTTGATCGTCAACGTGTTCTTCTCGAACCCGATCTCCACCGACTCCGGCTTCACACCCGGAAGATCGATGGTGATGAGGTACCTGTCGGCCTTCTCGACGACGTCAGTGGCGGGAAGCCACGCGGTGCCGTTCGTCCAGACCTCGCCCAGGGCCCGATCGAGCTCGCGGTTGAAGCTCAGCACCCGATCGAAGGTCGGGACAATGGATCGTACTGTCAGCATCTCCTCCTCCTGCATGGGGGATTGTCGTTGGTGTGACGGGCGGCAGATGTTGGCCGCGCTGCCACCCTCAACGGGCAGAAGGTGTGCCCGCTTCACTACGCCAAGATGGCGTGGGAGTTTGCCTTGTGGCGAGGATTGCGGCAGAAATGGGCGCTTGACCATGCCAAAATAGCTCCCTGAAGCAGGCCGCCCGCTGCGGTGCTAAAGCAAGCCCAAGCACTGCAACGACTCCCAACAGGCTTCCGGGCCTATGTCTGCCGGGGGAGGGAGGGGGCGGGATGGGGCCCGGAGGCTCCGGGGAGAGCGGCCGCATGCCAGAGTGCGCCGGCGGCGCGGGTGCCGCCATGCGATCGGCCGGGTCTACCAATCGCTCTATGCGTCGCTCGCGATCGAGCAGGGCGACCCGTCGCCGGAAGCTCTCTTCGCGCGAGGCAAGCGGTCGCGCCAAGCGACGAGCGGCCGCGAACGCCCGCGGTGTCGATCGACCATCGGAGCGCCTGACGACCGGAACGCCCAGCCCGCGCCGTAGAACAAGCCGCGGCTTCCGTGGCCGTTCGAGTGCGTCGTCGCCCGTCGCCTCCGGAGGGAGTGGGGGCCCCGGAATGGGCGGTTCCTCCGCAGGCGGCGGCGCCGCGGCGAGGGGAGATACCTCGATCGCTGTCTCGAACGCTTCGGCCAAGAAGCTTAGATCGGGGAGAGGCGACCCGATCGTTTCGATCAGCGAGGTCCGCTCGCTCTCGATCATCGTCACGCGCTCAGCGACCGGCAGGCCCTCGTACGGCGCTGCCTGACTCGCGTCAGCTGGTCTGTCGTTCGCCTCGGGCCAGCCTTCCCCGATCGCTTCGCCGTTCGTTGTCTCGTCCTCCCAGATCTCCAGGCTCTCGTACGCGAGCGGCTGGCGCTGGCGCGCGATCGGAAGGGAGAGATCAGCGTCGACCGCGACGCGAATCGCGGGGTCCAACACGCTGGCGGGCGCACGCGGCGGTTCGAGCATCACCACTGCGTCTCTCGCCCTCGAGCTGCGAACTCCGCTCACCCCGTCGGCCCCACTGCACCGGCAGCCGACGTGCGGCGCGAGATCGAGAAGGGTATTCTCTCGCGAGAGGAGCGACTGCGCGAGCGTGAGCAGCGCGTCCTCTCCCTCCAGCGCTCTGAATGTTCGGCCACCCGCGCGGCTCTCGAGCCATCGTGGGTCCGGCGCTCCTCCGGGTTGCGAGAAGTGCCGTCGCCGATCGGGGGGGAGAACCGACTCGAAGAACTCTGGCTGCTCTTCCGGCACGATTCCTTGCTCGGCCAGTGCGGCGAAGAGCTGCTCGGGAGAGAGCTGCCTATCGATGGCCGAGTCGACTGCGCCCGGGCAGGATCCGACGTATGTGATGTGCACCGAGCGGGGCGAATAGGCCTCGCGCAGGTAACGCGCGACCGCGACTGGTGGCGCCACAGTCCCGACCATCCATCGAGCGAGCTCGGGCCCGGACCGCGTCAGTCGCTCTGTGACGAGTGGACAGACGCACAGGATTGCCGGCTCCGCACCACGCTCGGCCGAGGATTGCGCGGCTGCTTGGGCCACGAGCTCATCGCCCCAACTCGCGGGGAAGACTGTCTGGTAGCCAAGAGCAGAGCAGGCATGCGCAAGCTGCACCGGCGTGGCGGGCAGCGCAGCCAGCACGGCGTCGGCGCCAAGAATGACCAGCGACGCGTTTGACGAAGGGTCGGAAGTGCCGCGCGTCACAAGATTAGAAAGCATTCACAGGGCGGCTTAAGCTGTCTCGTTGTTCTGCTCGCTGTCCAGAGCGACGCTCGCCGATGTGGCATGATCTGCGTCGTCCCGGTTCTCGGCAGCGCATGTCTGCAGAGGACCGGACTCCTCGGCGCTCGTAGAGCTAAGAAGATGTGGGCACAGCGCCGAACCCGAATCGCCGCGCCCTGTGCCAGAATGTTGCGGTTGGCGCGGGCTTCCTGGTGCGTTACCCGGCGTGGTACGTTCCGAGCTTTCCGCGAAAGCCCGTGCCTCGACACCCACCAGCCGCCGACCACCCCGCAACCGCGCGTAAAGCGTTCGCTCTGCGCGTGCCGGGTTCGGCATCGAACGTCGGAGCGGGGTTCGACAGCGTAGGGATCGCCGTGCCTCGTTGGCTGGTGGCTCGGGTTCTGGACGAGCAGGGTGCGAGAGCACCGTGGCGGGTCGAGAGACAGGGGACGCTCGCGGGCCTCGACCTGTCGGCTGAGGAGGACAAAGTCGTGCGAGGCTTCGAAGCCGCCTGCCGACATGCCGGCTGCGCCTTGCCGCCGGCCCTGACCTTCGTCGTCTCATCGGACATTCCCATCGCCCGCGGCCTCGGATCATCGGCTGCGGCCTTCGTCGCCGGGATCGCGCTCGCCGACCTGCTCCTCCGACTCCGGCTCGACCGGGGCGCGATGGTGGAGATCGGAACGGCGCTCGAGGGACACCCGGATAACATCGCGCCTATCGTTTACGGCGGAGCAACTCTAGCGCTCCGCGAGGCGGACAGAGTCCTAGTGGTGCCGTTGACCGTTCACCCGACGCTCACCCTCGTCTTCCTCATCCCGGACTTCCCGGTGGAGACTGCGCATGCGAGAGAGGTGCTTCCTTCCACGGTGAGTCATGCCACCGCCGTCCGGGCGGCAGCTCGGAGCGCTGCGCTCGTGCAGGGGCTCGCTACCGGCCATGGCGAACTGCTCCGAGCGGCACTCGCCGATGAGCTGCACGTGCCATTCCGGCGGCATCTCGTTCGTGGATACGACGACGTGGTCGCTGCCGCCGTAGGGAGCGGTGCCTATGGCGCAACGCTGAGCGGTTCGGGGTCGACGATCCTCGCACTTACCGCCCCAGAACGCGCCGAGGGTGTCGCTTCATCGATGGGAGTGGCCTGGAGCCGACACGGAGTACGATCGGAGGCGCTCATCGCGAGCGGTCGAGTTCCCGGCGTCGCAGAAGTGGGAGACGCCGCCGGGTGATGCAGACCGTCGCCGCAGTCGTCGTCGTGCTCGCGGCCACGCTGGGATTCTGGTTCTGGCGAGTAGGCATGGCGCGACGCGCGGAGGCTCGCGTAGCCGCACGCCTCCCGGTCGGCGCGGATGGAGTCATCGCCGGAGCGAGCCCGATCCGCCTGGGCGATGCCACAGCCGAGCCTGGAGCGTTGCTGTTGCACGGCTTCGGCGACACACCACAATCGCTTGCGCTCCTTGCAACGACTCTACACGGGCGAGGCTGGTCGGTTTCCGTGCCGCTTCTTCCGGGGCACGGCCGAACGCTCCGTGAGTTCGCCGGGAGTAGGGCCGAGGCTTGGCTCGAGACTGCGCGGACGGAGATGGATGCGCTTCGGATGAGCCACCACCGGGTGGCACTAGTCGGCCTCTCGATGGGCGGAGCGCTGGCGACGATTCTCGCTGCGGAGAGCCCGAACCTGGCGGCGCTCGCGCTCTTGGCGCCGTACTTCGAGGTTCCGCGTGGGCTCCGCTGGTCTCTCGCGGCCGAGCTCGTGGTGACCGCCATCTATCCGTACCTGGCGAGCGCAGATGCACGATCGATCAAGGATCCGGCAGAGCTGGCGCGATCGCTCGGCTACGGGGCCGCAACGCCTCGACTCGTGCGCGAGCTTCGCAGCATCGCCGATCAGGCGCGACAGGCATTGCCGTCGGTGAGGGCGCCGACATTGTATGTGCAGTCGAGGGGAGACAACAGAATCGCTTCCGACGTGGCGGAGCGCGCGTATGCGGCCCTTGGCGCGCCACAGAAGGAGCTCGTCTGGCTCCAACAATCCGGCCACGTCATTACCGTCGACTACGACCGCGAACTTGTCGCCCGACTAGTGAGCGATTGGCTGAACGACAGGGTCCGGGAGTAAGGACAAAAAAGACGGGCGGTGCGCCAGCGTACGCACCGCCCGTCTCTCTTCGCCGGAGCGAAGAGCGAAGTGTCGTCGGCTCTCAGGTCACGCGCTGCACGAGATCGGTAGCTGCTTCCACCATCCGCTCGCCCACATTCTTCGCCTCCTCCATGACGACGCGACCAGCGTCCACGGCAGAGCTGCTCACCTCGGAGGCGACGCGCTTCACACTGTCGACGGCCGTCTTCTTGCGCGCAGCACGCACCTTGGTGGCAACGGCGGCTGCTACAGCTACTTTCCTGGCCGCGACTTTGCGGCGCGCAGATGCCTTGCGGCGAGCCGACTTGACCTTTGCTCGCGCGACGCGACGACGAACAGCCATCTTCCGCTTGCCACGCCGTACGGACCGGGTGGCGCGCCGCGCCCGCGCGGCGACTTTGCGTTTGACCCTCCTCTTTCTGCGTGAGGGCTTCTTTCTGGTGGCCATGTGAGACTCCGTTTGGGGAATTGCGCCGGGCCCAAAGTATGCGCCCGCATCAGCCAACCCGCCAGCGGAGAAATCGCGCATCCCTGACGCGGTGCACGGATCGGACGCGCTTCGCCGAATGTATTGTTCGCACTTCCTCCCTTACGATGGAGATCCCTGTGCACAATCGAATCTTAGGTTTGGCCGCGCTGGCTGGCGTCTGTGGCATGCTGGCGCCTGTTCGGCCGGCATCGGCGCAGTCAGATCCGGACAAGTCCGTGACGGGGACGGGGGTGCCTGCGGGATACGTCGGCCTCACCGACAAGCCGGACGCCAAGATTTCCGACGCGAAGTACTCGGTGGCAAACGGACATTGGGAGATCCAAACAGGTCCTGCCCACATCGTTTACGCTGCGAAGGACGTCGGAAATGGGACGTACACCGCCACCGCGACCTTCGATCAGCTACAGAAGCCGACTCACCCCGAGGCGTATGGCCTCTTCTTCGGGGGGCAGAATCTCGATGCGTCGTCGCAGCGGAAGTACGCTTACTTCCTCGTGCGCGGAACGGGCGAGTACCTCATCAAGGTGCGCGACGGAGACAAGACCACCTCGGTGAAGGAGTGGACGGCGAGTCCGGCGGTGCCGAAGGAGGATGCCTCCGGCAGGGCGACCTACATGCTCGCAGTGCAGGTCACGGCCGATTCGGTTCGTTACCTGGTGAACGGGAAGGGGGTGGCGGCGACGTCGAAGACGGCCGTGCCGACCAACGGAATCGCCGGGCTTCGGGTGAATCACAACCTGCACATCCGCGTCACGCCCGTCGCGCTGACCCGATAGTTCCCGGATCCGGCGCTCGGATTCAGGGTGCCGCCCGAGCGGCGGCGAGGTTCTCCCGGACGTGGTTTGCCGTCTTCATTCCGACGAGTGCGGTGGTGACGACGGGGAGCCCGCGCACGAAGGCGATGGCCCGTTGGGCGTCCGTATCGAGGCCGGGGAGCGCCTGGCTGATTGCGGCGGGAAGCCCCGAGGCGAGGCGCGCTTGATAGAGCGTCGAGCTCGCGACAACGCCGAGTCCCATCTCCGCGGCGGCCTCGAGGACCGTCACCAACCGGCCGTCGTCGAGCCGCTGGGTCGGAGTGCGCACAGCTTCCGTGAGGGCCAGGTTGATCGGCAGCTGGATCACGCGAAAGTGGTGATTGGTGCCGCCCACCTCGCGCGCGATGCGGGCGAGTAGTGCGACGCTGAGGTGTCCGCGCGACTCCGGGGGGACGCGGAGACCGCTCCAGGTAGCGCAGCCGTAGAAGCCAATCTCGCCATCGATGCACCGATCCTCGAGCAGCGCGAAGGCGGCGCGAAGCCGCGAGGCGAAGAGCTCCTGATCGATCGCGTCGAGCTGCTGCTCCGGGTTGTGGAGGTAGTATAGATCCAGCGTTGCCAAACCGAGGTTGGCGCGACTGCGGTCGATCTGGTCTCTCAGAAACGAAGGGCTCAGGCAGTGGGCGTCGCCCACGAGCTCCTCGGGGCTCATGATGCCGGGGTCGAAGTACGCGCGGCGCAGGTACGCGTGGTATTCGCTACGGTCGGAGGGCGCCGCGCCGTCGAGAGGGATGTAGCCTCCCTTGGTGCAGACGACGATTTCGTCGCGAGCGACGACCGCGTCGACTATGGCAGCGGCCAGGGCCGAGCCGATCGCACGCTCGGAACGCTGGCACCGATAGTTGATGGCGGCATCGAGGACGTTAATCCCGTCGGCAAGCGCCTGGCGGACGGCGGTCGCATAGTGCGTGTCATCGGCGGGTCCGCAATCGCCGCGATAGGTTCCCAACCCGAGCGACGACACGTGCAATTGGCCAGAGGCGACTCCGCCGTTCAGCGTCCGATAGAAATCGGGGGCGAACGCCGCGCGATGGCGCGCGGCAAACCGGCGTGTTCCGTCGCCTGTTGCCTGGCCGGATGCCCAATTCACCGGGGTACGCTGCTCCCCGGTGACCGGAAACGGGCTCGCCCGTCGTTCTTTCGAGGGGGCACGCGGTTCCGCCGCGCAAGCTCCCGCTGCGGTTGCGTGGGCCAGGGATTGCCGTAGCTTCCATGTTGGGGCAGGGTGCGAAAGAGCCCCGGTGTGCGGAGCCCGGCTTTGGGAGCGTCGATCGACGCTAGTAGGCCGGGCCGTTCGTTGCGCCGCCGCGCGTAAGCGCGGCCACTTTCCCATCGGACAGACGAGGGCGTGTCAATGCCGCGGTTCGCGAGCTGGGCTACACAATGGTGGATACCGATCGTGTTCGTCATTGTGGCTGGTCACATAACCAATGTGTGTGTGACGCTTTTCCTACATCGGGCCCAAACCCATCGGGGGGTAACCTTCAGCAAGATCGCCGAGATCCCGATGCGCATTTGGCTCTGGCTCTCCACGTCAATCGTGACCAAGGAGTGGGTCGCCTGTCACCGTAAGCACCACGCGTTCGCTGACCGCGATGGTGATCCGCACAGCCCGCTCCTGGAGGGTCTCCGCAACATCATCATCAAAGGCGCTTTCTACTATCGCAAGGCAATTCGCCAGCCGGGGGTTCTCGAAAAGTATGGGAAGGGAACACCGAACGACTGGCTCGAGCGCTACATCCTGGCGCGACTCCCATGGCTTGGCATCGCGCTCATGGCCGCGATCGACATCTATCTCTTCGGCTTCTACGTCGGCCCACTGGTCTGGGGCGTTCAGATGATCTGGATCCCCTTCTGGGCTGCCGGAATCATCAATGGGGTCGGCCACGCTCTCGGCTACCGGAATTTCGAAGTCAAGGACGAGAGCCGGAACATCCTCCCGGTCGCCATCTGGCTGGCAGGGGAAGAGCTACACAACAACCATCACGCCGACCCGCATTCAGCGAAGTTCAAGGCGAAGTGGTATGAGTTCGACGTGGGCTGGTTGTACATCCGTCTCCTGCAGTTGGTAGGACTGGCCGAGGTCCGCTACGCCCGCGGGTGAGCGGGAAAGCTCCGGCTGAACCCTCAATAGCTGTCGTTATGTCCGACATCACTTGCACCCGCTGCGGTCAAACGCGCGCGGGGTTGGAGGGGCCGCCCTTTCCGGGCGGCATGGGCCTTCGCATTCAAGCCGAGATTTGCGGCGACTGCTGGGCGCAGTGGAAGAAGCAGCAGATGATGCTGATCAACCACTACGGCTTGAATCTCATGGATCCGCAGGCCCGCCAGTTCCTTACCAAGAACATGGACGCGTTCCTGTTCAAGGCTGGCCACGAGGAGCAAGTCGACACCAGCAAGCAGGGCACGATCAGCTGGTGATTCTGGACGTGGCGCCTTCGCGGGGCACCGCGAAGGGCGAGGTCGTGCCGCCCTCCCCCTCCTCCTCCCCCTCGGAGCGTCGCCTGCGGCCGCTTATCCCCTTGATGTTGGTTGCACAGCTGTTGGCCGCCTGTGCGTCGGGCAATCCACCTTCCCCCGGCGCGGCGCCGACGGCGGCGCAGCGGAGCGTGGCCGCCCTCTGCGGGGCGCTGTCCGGCGACGCTTGGGTGGATTGTGCACTGGGGGTGATGTCGCTCCGCGAGAAGGCCGCGCAGATGGTGTGGCCGCAGGTCTTCGGCGATTACACGCCGGCCGACGGGGCAAGTTGGCGCCGGATTACAGGACTGATTCGCGACCAGCGCGTTGGTGGCGTGATCATGTCGGTCGGGTCGCCGATCGAGATCGCCGTGAAGTTGAACGCGCTCCAGCGGCTGAGCGATCTCCCCCTTCTCGTCGGCGGTGACCTCGAAGTCGGCGCGGGCTTTCGGGCGCGTGGCGGATACTTTCTTCCGAACGGGATCGACTTGGGAGGTGCCACCGTCTTCCCGCCGCAGATGGCAATCGGGGCGGCCGGCGACACGGTGCTCGCGTACGAGCAGGGGCGGATCACCGCCGAGGAAGGGCGGGCACTCGGCTTTCATGTGAACTTCGCGCCGGTCCTCGACGTCAACAACAATCCGAACAATCCCGTCATCAACACGCGGTCGTATGGGGAGTCTCCGGCGGCGGTGGCGCGATTGGGAATGGCGTTCATTCACGGCGTGCAGTCGCACGGGATGTTGGCGACGGCGAAGCACTTTCCCGGGCACGGCGACACCGACGTGAACTCGCATCTCGCGCTGCCGGTGGTGCGTGCGGGGCGTGCGCGCTTGGACAGCGTCGAGCTCGTGCCCTTTCGAGCAGCGGTGACTGGCGGCGTCGATGCGGTGATGACGTTTCACGGCGCGATGCCGGCGCTCGACTCGACGGGTGTTCCCGGAACGCTGTCGCCGGCCGTGCTGACCGGTCTCCTACGCGACGGAATGTCGTTCAACGGCCTGATCGTCACCGACGCCATGGACATGCGCGGTGTGCTCGACCAGTTCGGTTCGGTCGAGGCGGTGCAGCGAGCGGTGGCCGCGGGCGCCGATGTGCTGCTCATGCCGGCGGATGTGGCGCAGGCGATCGACGCGGTGGTGGACGGAGTTTCCGAGGGACGCTACCCGGCGAGTCGCCTGGATGCGTCGGCCCGCCGGATTCTGGCGGCGAAGGAGCGACTCGGCCTGGTCCGGTCGCGGCTGGTCGACCTCGACAGCACGCGCGCGATCGTGGGCGACTCGGCGCACCTGGCGGTGGCGCGGCTGGCGGCGGAGCGATCGATCACGCTGGTGAAGGATTCCTTGCGCCAACTGCCGCTCGGTCGCCTGACGCGGGGCGCGCGGGTGCTGGCGATCACGGTGTCGCGTCGCGCCGACCTGGCGGCCGGGACGACGTTCAACGCCGAGATGCGGCGCACCTTCGACGGCTTGCACGCGGAGTTCATCGACGGCGACGACCCGACGCCGCCGATGTGGCGTCTATTGCAGGCCGCCGATTCGGCGGATGTCGTGATCGTGAGCTCGTATCTCGGCCCGGGCTCCACCGTGGCGAGCGTCGCAGCGCCGCAATCGTTGGTGCAATTGATCGCAGAGTTGGTCCGACGCGGACGGAATCCGATCGTGGTTGCCTTCGGGAATCCGTATCTTTTGCGCGACGTGCCGGATGTACCGTCGTACCTGGTGGCGTGGGGTGGGTTTCCGGTGTCGCAGCTCGCGGCTGCGCGCGCGGTTCTGGGGAGCATCGCAATCACCGGGCGACTGCCGATCAGTATTCCGCCGGTGGTTGGATACGGCGAGGGTCAGCAGACGGCGGCGATGGGGGCGTCGGGAACGAAGTAACCGATGCTGCCTTCGGTTGACGGCGCGGGCGGTGTGGCATATAGTCGCCCGTCGTGACGAAGGGCACGTTTTTATTGTCGTGCTGGTACTAATTCGTGGCCAGGGCTTGACATTAGTAGCCAGACGCTACTAATTACCGGGCCATGCCCGATCGCCCGTCCCCGCCGGCACCACGAGTGGCGGGACGCAGAAACGCCACCACCGTCGACGTGATCACCGTCACCCCGCGCGCCCGCCACCTGGCGGTGCTCCTCGCGCGCGCCGGTGATGCGAGGGCGAAGGAGCGGTGGGAGCTCCCGTGGGAACCGCAGCGCAGCGATGAGACGCTCGAGGAGCAGGCGACGCGAATCGCGCGCACGGCGCTCGGCCTCGCGCCCGCGTCGGTGGAGCAGGTGGCGGCCTTCGGCGACAAGCGCCGGCACCCTTCGCTGAGTGAGCTCTCCGTGGCCTATCTCGCGCTCACGCCGGCCGGAGCGCCAGCACTCGCCGGGGTCGAAGCCGCGTGGTTCCCTGTGGATGAGGCTCCGGTGCTCGCGCCCCGCCAGCGGGCCATGCTCGATCTCGCGATGCAGATCCTGCGGATGCGCCTCGATCAGGCGCCAATCGCGTTCAGCCTCCTCCCTCCGACCTTCACGTTGAGTCAGCTGCAGGAGCTTTACGAGCTCCTCCTCGGCCGCCGGCTTCACAAGGCGAGCTTCCGGCGCGCGTTGCACGCGGCCTGGCTCGTAGAGCCCCTCGACGAGTGGCGGAGCGAGGGGCGGGGCCGGCCGGCTCAGCTCTTCCGCTTTGCGCCTCGTCGGCGCCGCGGAGCCCGGCGCGGCGTGCGCTTCGATCTCCTCAGGGACTAGCTCGGCGTGGCGTCCGCGACCGCTCTTCTTCCCCTGGAGTGGTGCGGAGGAGAGGGGTGCCCCCGTTACTGAACCCTTACCGTTTCCTGGGAATCCAGCCCCTTGCAGCGGAACTTTTTAGTTGCAATATGTGTTTAAGATAAAAAGCCGGAGCCGTGCATGGGCGCCAATCGCCATAGCCGCCAGATCTCTGCACGTTCCGCGATCATCCGCCGCAGCGGCGATGACGCGGCGTCGGTGGCAGCTGCGCCTTCGTACACGACGGCCGATGCTCGCGTCATCTCGCTCCATGACGGAAGCCGCTGGCTCGTCACTGTCGTCGCTCGCCTCGTG
>Ga0187766_10001319_pt1 | contig 14553 bp, 9 predicted proteins | sample 0216_QUI02_MP05__4_FD_132971 | JGI IMG/M metagenome (GOLD analysis project Ga0187766, IMG submission 132971) | Tropical peat soil microbial communities from peatlands in Department of Meta, Colombia - 0216_QUI02_MP05_20_MG | ecosystem: Environmental > Terrestrial > Soil > Wetlands > Peat ... | reverse complement strand
GGCGCCCTTGACGTGTCCGAAGAGCTCAGACTCGACGACGTTCTCGGCGAGGCCCGCGGCGTTGACGGCGATCCACGCCTTGTTGCGCCGGTCGGAATTGTTGTGAATGGCCCGGGCGATCAGCTCCTTGCCGGTGCCGTTCTCCCCGCGGATCAGCACGCGGCCGTGGGTGGGGGCCGCGGCGGCGATCTGCTCCCGCAGCCGGCGGATGGCCGGGCTCTCCCCCACCAGCTCCTGCTCGGGCTCCAGGCGCTGGCGCAGCTGCCGGTTCTCCTCCTCCAGCCGGCGGTGCTCCAGGGCGTGGCGCACGGCCAGGAGGGTGCGCTCCATGTCCGGCGGCTTCTCCAGGAAGTCGTAGGCCCCCAGCTTGGTGGCCCGCACCGCGGTCTCGATGGTGCCGTGGCCCGAGATGACGATGACCGGAAGCTGGGGGACCGTGCGCCTCAGGGTCTCCAGGAGTTGCAGGCCGTCCATGCCGGGAAGCCAGATGTCCACCATGGCCAGGTCCGGCACGGCCCGCTGGACGCGCCGAAGCCCCTCCTCGGCGCTGCGGGCGGTCCCCACCTGGTAGCCGGCGTCGCGCAGGATGGCGGCCAGCGCCTCCAACACCGTGGTGTCGTCGTCCACCAGCAGGATCTCTTCCTTCGCCATGACCCCTCAAGGCATCGTTCGTAGTTTGTGGTTTGTCGTCTGTCGTTGTAACTGAACCACAAACGACAAACGAAAGACGACAAACCCGGCGGTCAGCCGGCGGCGGCCGGGCGGTCCGCCGCGGCCAGGGGGAGCTCGATGACCACGCGGGTGCCGCGCGGCCGGTTCTCCTCGGCGCGGATCTGCCCGCCATGCTCGGCCACGATCTGGTACACGATCGCCAGCCCCAGCCCCGTGCCGGATTTTTTGGTGGAGAAATAGGGGAGGAAGAGGCGGTCCCGGTCCTCGGGGGCCACGCCGCGCCCGGTATCGGCCACCTCCAGGGTCACCCGGTCCGTGCCGTTGGGGCCGCGGGTGCGGATGCAGATCTCCCCGTCCCCCTCGATGGCCTCCACGGCGTTGTCCAGCAGGTTCACCAGGGCCCGCTTCATCTGCTCGCCGTCCAGGGCCACGGCGGGCAGGCCCTGATCCAGGTCGGTGGCCAGCTTGATGCGGCGGCCCAGGCCGGCGTAGAGGCTGGCCGCCGTGGCCACCACCTGGTTCAGGTCGCCCGGCTGCGGCGACGAGCTGGGCATGCGGGCGTACCGCGAGAACTCGTTCACCAGGTCCTTCAGGCCGTCCACCTCGCGGATGATGACCCGGGTGGATTCGTCCAACACCGGCCCCAGGTCCGGCGCCCTCTCGCCGGACTTCTTGCGCAGGCGCTGCGCCGCCAGCCGGATGGGCGTGAGGGGGTTCTTGATCTCGTGGGCGATGCGGCGGGCCACCTCGCGCCAGGCCAGGGCGCGCTGGGCGCGGATCAGGTCCGTGACGTCGTCCAGCACCAGGACCGTGCCCAGGTACGCGCCCTCGCGGTCCCGCAGGGGGGTCAGGCTGGCCAGCACGTGCACCGCCTGGCCCGCGTGTTCGATCTGCACCGCCTCGTTGCGGGCCCCGCGGCGCGCGCGGCTGAGCCCGCCCACCAGGGTGCGGAGGGGGGCCAGCCGTTCGCCGGCGAAGGCGGCCTCCACGGGCCGCCCCAGCAGCGCCTCCGCTTCGAGGCCCAGGATCTTGAGGGTCGCCTGGTTCGCCGTGGCCACCCGCCCCGCCGCGTCCAGGGAGAGCACGCCGGCGGCCAGGTTCTCCAGCACCCCCTCCATGTAGGCGCGGCGCTGGGCCAGCTCCACGTTGGACCGCTGCAGGTCCTGGTTGGCCGAGGTCAGGTCGGCCTTGTGCCGCGCCAGATCGGCCGTCATGCGGTTGAAGGAATCCACCAGGATGCCGATCTCGTCGTCCGCCTTCACGTCCACGCGGAAGTCCAGGCGCCCGGCCGCCACGGCCCGGGTGGCTTCGGCCAGCTGCTGGATGGGCACGGTGATGCCGCGCGCCAGCGCCACCCCCACCCAGATGGCGGCGAAGAGGATGACCAACGTGACCATCAGGAAGAGCATCAGGTAGCTGCCCTTGATGGGGTTCTTGAGCTGCCGCAGCTGGGTGTAGGCCTTGGTGGCGCCGCGCACGGCGCGGGCCTTCTCCAGGAGGCCGTCCGGCAGGGGCAGGGCCACGGCCACGGCCCCCACCACCCGCGCCCGAGGGCCGGGGACCACGATGGGCGCCACGGCGCGGGCCACGTCACCTCCCGGCAGCTCCTCGGAGAAGGCGGTGACCTCGCCGGCCACCGCGCGGGCGAGGGCGGGAGCGCCGGGGGCCAGGGCGGCGGCCCCCCGCGGGGCCTCCGCCCGGGCGATCTCTCGCACGTCGGCGCCCACCACCTGGATGGCCCGGAGCCGGGATTCCCGCAGGCGCCCCTGGAGCAGCGCGCGGACCGCCTCGCGGTCGCGCAGGCCCTCCACCCCACCCTCCCCCAGCCGCTCGGCGAGTTGGCGGGCGACGGCCAGGGCGGTCCCCTGCGCCGTCCTCTCGAAGGTTTCGGCGATCTCCATGGACCGCTGGATCGACTCCTCCACCTGCACCCCGAACCACCGCTCCACCACGGTGGTGATCAGGTTGCTGCCGAAGACGAACACGAGGCCGGCCGGCAGCAGCGCCAGCCCCAGGAAGGTCACCACCAGCTTGACGCGGAACCGGGAGCCCAGGACGTTTTCCCGCCGCTCCAGGTACACCTTGAACAGGGCGCGGAAGACCAGCAGGAACAGAAGGAGGAGCAGGACGATGTTGACGTTGACCAGGGCGATGATGAGGAGGTTGGAGGCGATGGGGGTGGGGAAGCGGAGCTGGTGGATCAGCACCTGGGCGGCCGTCAGGGCGACGGTCAGGCCCAGCACCGTGACGAGGATGATCCGGTTGCGGCGGCGGCGGCGCTCCAGTTCCGCCGCGGTCTTTTCGGCCACGCGCGTTCCCCCGGCGGCGCCGGGCCGGGGGGCCTCACGGGCCCGGCGCGGCGGCCTGCTCCAGGCGGGTCGCGGGCCCCGCGGGCGGCCCGGGACCGATGCCGATGCTCCGGGAGTATACCCAATCGGGTCCTGCCGCCGCAAGGCGGGGCGAGGCCGCCGGGGAAAACAAGAACCCCCGGCGGGGCCGGGGGTTCGGGAATGCCGCGTGTGACGTAGGGGCGGCTAGGGAAGGCCGTAGGCGCCGGCGGCCTCGTCCGCCCCCTCGGCCGCGGCCGGCCGCAGCGGGGCCACCAGCCGCTCGACCACCGAGCGCCGGGCGGCCGCCCGGGCCGTTCGCGCGCGCGGCTGCAGCTGGGCCTGGATCATGGCCACGAGCCGCAGGTGGACCATGTGGCCGGCGCCCTCGGCGATCACGGTGCCCAGCAGCCGCTGCCCCAGGAGGAACAGATCCCCGATCAGGTCGAGGGCCTTGTGGCGCACCAGCTCGTCCGGGAAACGGAGGGGCCCGTTCAGCACCCCCTCTTCCCCGATGAGGATGGCGTTGTCCAGCGAGCCCCCCTTGGCCAGGCCCATGGCCCGCAGGTGGTCCACGTCCCGCAGGAAGCCGTAGGTGCGGGCGGGGGCGATCTCGCGGGGGAAGCTCTCCGGGTTCACGTCCAGCGTCACCGTCTGTTCCCCCAGCGAGGCGGCGCCGAAGCGCATGGTGTAGACTACGCGCAGGTGGTCCGCGGGGACGACCTTCACCGTGCGGCCGTCGAGATCCACCGCCAGGGGCTCGCGGACCTTCACGTAGGTCTTGGGGGCGAGCTGGCGGCGGAGGCCGGCCTTCCGGAGCAGCCGCACGAACGGCAGCGCGCTGCCGTCCATCACGGGGACCTCGGGGCCGGTGAGTTCGACCGCCGCGTTGTCCACCCCCATCCCGGCGAAGGCGGCCATGAGGTGCTCCACCGTCCGCACCTTCACGCCGTTCCGCGCGATGGTGGTGGCGTAGCTCACGTCATCGATATGATCGGGGATGGCCTCCACGGCGGGCTTTCCGGGGAGGTCCGCCCGCCGGAAGACGATACCGGTGTTGGCCGGCGCCGGCCGCAGCGTCATGCACACCTCGGCGCCGGTGTGGATGCCGATGCCGTCACAGCTGACCGTCCGATAAACCGTCCGCTGATGGCCCAATGGCCCCTCCAAGATGACGGATCGTTCAGTGCGTCGCAGCCGTGCTGTGCTAGAAAATCGCCCGGCGGGATCCGCCTCGGCTCAACCGCTGCACCGGAGGCCGCGCCAGGAATTTTCCGGCCGACGGGGCGCTGGCGTGGGGCCGCCGCGGCGTACCCGAGGGCGCCCCACTCGGCGCCCTGCACGGCGCCTTAGATCCTTAGATCTTGTCCGCCTCTGACGGGTTTGATCAGCCTGGAGAAGAGCGAGTTGATCAGCAACTTCGTGGGGCACAAGCAAGGACGAGGCCAACAATGCCAGGTGGACCAACTCGATTTTACACCATATTTTCAATAAGTTAGCGCCTCACTACACCGCGCGGCGCGCATGCTTCCGGAAAGTGTGGCGATTGCGCATCATCATTGTGGCGCCGCTGCATCAGCGGCGGCGCCCGAGGCCGGCCTGTCGGCGGAGAATCCTGTGGACCACTTCGCCGAAGGGGAGGTCCTTCACGGGATCCAGGGCCCGGCCGATGGCGGGATCCTCCGGCCCGAGGCCCGGGCGGCCGGGCGGCCCCGGCCGCGCCCCCGCCCCCCGGTCGGTCGCAAGGGCCGCACGGCCCCGGGACCCGCCGGGCGCGTTTTCCACCGGCCCGATCCGGAGCCGCACGGACTTGACCGCCGGCCCGTCCAGGTGATCGTTCACATTCCGGATGATGTCCCGCCGCGCCATGCTGAGGCGATGGAGCCAGGCCGAGTCCGTGACGTGCACCAGGAGCGTGCCGCCCTGGAGGCCCACCGGCCGCGCGTGCTCGGCCATCGTGTGGCCCACCACCCGCGGCCACACCCGCAGGATCTCCACCGCCCTGAGCGGGCCCTCCATCCCGATGGCGCGGGCCACATCCAACAGCACCTCGCCCAGGGGCACCGCCCGCCGTCGCCAGGACCTGGGCATCAAGCCCCCTCGGCCCCGGCCCGTCGGCCGGCCGGGCCGCCCCGCCTCTCGTCGATGGCCCGGTTGGCCAGGGCGTCCGCCTCCCCGTTTTCCTCGCGGGGCACATGCCGGATGCTGAACGCGCGGAATCCGCGGGCGAGGGCGGCGGCGCGGGCGTGCAGCACGCGGAGGCGCGGGTGCTTCACGCGGTACTCCCCGCGCATCTGCTTCACCATCAACTCCGAGTCCGAACGGACCTCCACCGCCCCGAACCCGCGGCGCCGCGCCTCGGCCAAGGCCCACAGGAGGGCCTGGTATTCCGCCACGTTGTTGGTGGTCTCCCCCAGGTACCCGCAGTGGACCAGGCGCGGGCCGTCCGGCGCCGCGTCCAGGATGACCCCGATGCCTGCGGGTCCGGGGTTGCCGCGGGCGGCGCCGTCCACGTGGATGCGGACGAGGCCGCCGGCCGGCCCGGCTTCGCGGCGGGCGGCGCCCGCCGGCCGCGCCGCCTCGGCGGCCGGCGCGCCCAGCGCGTCCGCCCCGGCCTCCAGGGCGGCGATTGCCTCGTCCGCCGTGGTCCCTGCGGGCAGCGGGCCCAGCGCCCCTTGGCGCGCGGCCGCGGCCAGGCGCCGCAGCACGGGCCCGTGGCGCCCCGCCGTCATGGGACGGCGGCGTCCGTCCGGACCCCACCCTCGGCGGCGGCGGGGGAAGGCGCGTAGAGGATCCTTTCGCAGTGGGGGCAGGTGATGCGCCGGTCGTTCTGGCGCACCTCGTTGTAGGTCTGGGGCGGCAGGGCCACGAAGCAGCCGGCGCAGGACCCCTCGCGCACGGGGACCACGGCCGTCCCCTCGCGGATCCTCATGAGGCGCGCGTAATTCTGGTAGAGCTCGCGATCCACCCTGCCGGCGACCTGTTTGCGGGCCTTCTGGAGTCCCGCCAGTTCTTCCTGGAACCGGGCGAGGTCCTTTTCCCGCGCCTCCCGGTCGCGGCGGTGGACGGCCTCGGCGGCCCGGAACGCGGCCTCGGCCTCCGCCGTGCGCTTGCCGGCCTGCTCCTGCTCGTCCATCAGTTCCAGGATGCGGGTCTCCAGCCCCGAGATCTTCTCCTTGAGCTGTTCGATCTCCTTGAGGACCGCCGAGTATTCCTGGTTGGTTTTGATCTCGAAGAGGCGGCCCTGCTTCCTTCGCTGATTCCCGGCCTCCTCTTCCAGTTCCCGCTCGCGCTCGCGGCGCTCCTTGGCCGTGGCCCCCGCGGCGGCCTTGGTTTCGTCCCACGCGCCGCGGGCCCGCCCCAGCTCCGCTTCGAGGGCGGCGATCTGCAACGGGATCTGCCGCGCCCCGGCCTCCAGGCGGGCGATGGCCTGATCTATCCGCTGGAGGTCGATGAGTTCCTCGAGGCCGTTCCACATGGACCGCGCAAGCACCTTCCCGGGCGCCGGGGACGCCCTGCGTCTGCCGAAGGGTGGGCCTTGACCGGGCGCCGCGGGGTGAGGCGCCCGGGGACGACGTGGCGTGGTGGGCCCGCCTGGATTCGAACCAGGGACAAACCGCTTATGAGGCGGCCGCTCTGACCAGCTGAGCTACGGGCCCGGACCGGGCCCGGGACGGGGCCGGCGGCGGCCCGTCAAGGCCCGGAACACCTCCGGAGCGGCCAACCGGAGTTGGCAGTATAGCCCGGTTCATTCACCGAACGCAATGCGCCGCGCGTTCGGTCCCGCACACACCAGGGGCTGCGGGACCCCCCGCAGCCCCTGGCCCTCGGCCCACCCTCGGCACGCCCTAGCAGGCTGCTCAAAAAGGTCCAGATGCAAGGCGGCGCGCGAAGGGCCGAATGAGGCGTACACCGGGTACGCCGCAGTGAGCGCCCGAGCGCCCCAACGCCCCAACCGCTGCCGCCGAGGCAGCGGCGAGAGATGTTGGGCCTTTTTCAGCAGCCTGCTAGGCGTCCACGAAGGACTTGAGCTTCTTGCTCCGCGTGGGGTGGCGCAGCTTGCGGAGCGCCTTGGCCTCGATCTGGCGGATGCGCTCCCGGGTGACGTCGAACTGCTGGCCCACCTCTTCCAGGGTGTGGTCGTGGCCGTCGCCGATGCCGAAGCGCAGCTCCAGGACCCGCTTCTCGCGTGGGGTCAGGGTCTCCAGCACCTCCCGAGTCTGGGCGCCGAGGTTCGTGCCGATGACGGCCTCCAGGGGGGAGACCACCCCCTTGTCCTCGATGAAATCGCCCAGATGGGAATCCTCCTCCTCGCCGATGGGGGTCTCCAGCGAGATGGGCTCCTGCGCGATCTTCAGGACCTTCCGCACCTTGTCCACCGGCAGGTCGATCTTCTGGGCGATCTCTTCCGGGGTGGGCTCCCGCCCGTACTCCTGCACCAGGTGCCGCGAGGCCCGGATCAGCTTGTTGATGGTCTCGATCATATGCACCGGGATCCGGATGGTGCGGGCCTGGTCCGCGATGGCGCGGGTGATGGCCTGCCGGATCCACCAGGTGGCGTAGGTGCTGAACTTGTAGCCCCGCTGGTACTCGAACTTGTCCACGGCCCGCATGAGGCCGATGTTGCCCTCCTGGATCAGGTCCAGGAACTGGAGGCCGCGGTTGGTGTACTTCTTGGCGATGCTGATGACCAGGCGGAGGTTGGCCTCCACCATCTCCTTCTTGGCCTGCAGTGCCTTCTGCTCGCCGGCCGTGATCCGGTCGATGAGGGCGCGGACCTCCGCCGGGCTGGCGTCCGCCTCCTGCTCGACCTTCTCGATCTTCCGGGCGGTGTTGCGGATCTTGGCCAGGACCTCCTCGAACTCCTTGGGGGCCAGGCCGGCCTTGCGCCGGATCGTGGTGACGGCGTGCTCGGTCATGGACTCCTGGCCGGCCAGCCGCCGCACATCGGTGAGGCCCAGGCCGGCGGTGCGGGCGGTCTCCCGCAGCTCGCGCTCCCCCTGCTCGATCCGGTCCAGCATGTTCTTCATGCGGCCCACGATCCGGTCCACCACCCGCTGGTTCAGGTTCATGGCGTGGAGCCGCTCGGCCTGGACGTGCCGGCGCCGTTCCAGCTCGGCCTCCAGCTTGGCCCGAGTGGACTGGCTCAGGCCCCGGCGCTGGAGGCGCTTGCGCAGGTCGTCGATCTTGGCCTGCTCGTTGGGCAGCGCGCGCAGGATGGGCGTGAGCTCCGCCACCAGCTCCCGCTCCTTCTGCTCGGAGATCTCGTCGAACTCGCCCAGGGCCACCATGTCCCCCACGCGCAGCTTCTGCTGGAGCAGGCGCTCGCCCAGGAAACCCACCTCGCGGATGGTGATATGGCCGGCGCGGCACACGGCGTCCGCCACCTCCTTGCGCCCCTCCTCGATCCGCTTGGCGATGCGGATCTCGCCCTCGCGGGTGAGGAGCGGGGTCTTCCCCATCTCGCGCAGGTACATGCGCACGGGGTCGTCGGTGCGGCCGAGGGGCGACGGGGTGAGGTCCAGCTCGGCCTCCCCCCGGCCGTCCTCCTCGGAGGCCGGCTGCCCCTGGGCCCGCTTCGCCTTGTCCGGCGCGTCCACCACCTCGATGCCCAGTTCGTCGAAGAGCATCAGGATCTCGTCGATCTTCTCGGGCGAGGTGACCCCCTCCGGCAGGTGGTCGTTCACCTCTTCATAGGTGAGGAAGGTCTTCTTGCGCCCCAGGGCGATCAGGGCCTTCACCTCCTGCATCTTGCGGGGATCGGCCCCGGCCGTCTTGCCCTGGGCGGCCAGCGCCGCCGCGCCGGCGCCCGCCGGGTGCGCGGCCTGCGTCTTCCCGGCCGGCCGCGCGGCGGGCGCCGGCGCCCTTCCCGCCGACCGCTTCCCGGGGGCCGACGCCTTCCCGGCCGGCCGCGCGGCGGCCTTCGCCGCCCGGGGCCGCCGCGCCTCGGCCTGGTGGGCGCGGGTGGCTGCCTTGCTCCCCCGCGCCGTCTTCTTCACCTTCGCCATTCGCCCCTCCTCTGAACGCCCCGTCAGGGTGCATCGCCCGCGCGCCGCCACCCGGGGTGCGCCGCCTTCGCCTGTGCCAGGGTCTCGGGATCGCCCGCCCTGTCCGCGGTCTCCATCTGCTGGCGGATCCGTAACTTCGCCCTGTCGGCCCGCCGCCTCGCGAAGTATCTGAGGAAGTCCGCGAAAATGCGATCCGCCTCCTCGAACTTCCGTTCATCGGCCATCGCCAGCCCGCCCGCGGCGGCCCGGATGGCTTCGTCCTCGTGCCCCACCAGCGCGTGGGTCAGCGCCGGACCCCCCAGCGCCTCACCCTCGCATACCATCTCGAAGACCCGCCGGAGGGTCGGGTCGCTGAAATCGTCCGGGAGGACGACCGCCCGCGTGGCGGGGATTCGCTCGGGCTGCCGGAGCAGCAACTGGAGCAACTCCCCCTCCACGGAGGGGCTCGGCTGCGGGCCGCAGGCCGCCGCGGCCGGAGGCGGCCCGGGCGCCACGGCGCCGCGCCCCGCTACCCGGCGGGCCAGCTCGGCCCGGATGCTGGCCTCGCCGACGCCGAGCCGCTCGGCCAGCTTCTGGGCGTACTTGTCCCGCCGGATGCCGGACCCCATGCGCGCCAGGACCCCGAGCACCGCCTCGCCCGCCTGGACCGCCGCGTCCACGCCCCCTGCCCCCGGCCCCGAGGCCCGGGGCCCGCGCCGGGCGGCCCGCCCGGCGGCGGCCCAGGCGAAGTCCACCACGTCCGCCGTGCGGGCCAGGACTTCCGCCACGCCGTCCCGCCCGCGCTGTGCCACGAGGCCGTCCGGATCCAGCCCCTCCGGCAGCGCCGCCTCCTCCACCGCGAGCCCACGGGCCAGCAGCAGCTCGATCCCGCGCAACGCGGCCTGGAGGCCGGCCCGGTCCGGGTCGAAGGCCAGCACGGCCCGATCCGTGTAGCGCGCCAGCACCTCCACCTGCTGCGCGGTGAGCGCCGTGCCCAGCGCCGCCACCGCGTTGTGGAACCCGCCGCGGTGGAGGCCGATCAGGTCGAAGTAGCCCTCCACCAGGATGGCCCAGCCCTCCTCCCGGATGGCCCGGACCGCCAGGTGGAGGCCGTAGAGGTGCAGCCCCTTCCGGTAGAGCGGCGTCTCCGGCGAATTGATGTACTTCACGTCGTCCGGCCGCAGGGCCCGGCCCCCGAAGGCGATGATCTTGCCGCTGGCGTCCGCGATGGGGATCATGACCCGGTCGCGGAACCGATCGTAGGCGCCCGACCGCGCCATGCTGCCCCCGGGATCGCGCCGGGGCGCGGCGAGCCCCGCCCGCTCCACCTCCTCCGGCCGGTAGCCGGCCCGCACCAGGTGGCGCAGGAGCGCGTCCCACTGGCCCAGGGCGTAGCCCAGCTGGAAGCGCTCGATGGTGCTTGGCTCCAGCCCGCGGCCCTCCAGATACCCCCGGGCCGCGGCCCCCTCGGCCCCGGCCAGGTTCGCGCGGAACTGCTCCGCCGCCAGCCGGTGCATCTCCACCAGGCGCAGGCGCCCCTCCGCATCGCGGTCGCCCCCCCGGGCGGCCGGCACGCGGATCCCCGCCCGGTCCGCCAGGAAGCGCACGGCCTCCGGGAAGGAGAACCGTTCCTGCTCCATCAGGAAGGCGATGGCCGACCCCCCCTTGCCGCACCCGAAGCAGTGGAAGATCTGCCGCTCCGGGTTCACCATGAACGAGGGCGTCTTCTCCGTATGGAACGGGCAGAGGCCCTTCCAGCGGCTCCCGGCCTGCCGGAGGGGCAGATAGCCCCCGATGAGCTCGACGATGTTGGTGCGGTCCAGCACCTGCTGGATGATCTCGTCCGGGATGCGTCCGGCCATCAGCGCTTCGTCCCCGGCAAAGGCGTTCGACGGTTCGACTGTACGACTGTACGACTGTTCATTTCGACGGAGGGTTTCCGGTAATGTTCGAGGTGCGGCCGTACGGTCGAACGGTCGTACAGTCGTACGCCCTTCCTCGAGGGTCAGGCGGCGGCGCTCCGGCCCTGCAGGGTGACCACGGTGGCCCCGCTGCCCCCTTCAGACTGGTCCGCCAGGACGAAGCCCTCCACCAGCGGGTGCACCTTCAACAGGTCCGCCACCGCCCGCCGCAGCGCCCCCGTGCCCTTGCCGTGCACGATGCGCACGCGCGCGAGGCCACTCAGGAAGGCATCGTCGATGAAGCGCTCCACGCGCGCGCACGCGTCCTCGGCGGTGCAGCCGAGGAGGTTGATCTCGGTCCCGGCGGCGGGGGCCTCCGGCCGCGCCACCGTGGCCGGCGGGCCCTCGGCGGCCCGCCGCGGGGCCTCGCCGGGGGCGGCGGCCAGCCCCGAGGCCGCCACCCATACCCGACCCACGCCGAGTTGGACGAGGACCTTCCCCTCGGGGGTCGGAGGCTCCAGGATCGTCCCGTGCTGGCTGCGGAGGTGAGGCACGACCACGCGGCGCCCGGGCACAAGCTCTTCCGGCGCAAGGCCGGGCGCGTGGGGATCCACCGGGGCATCGGCGGGAGGTTCGGGAAGCGCCGGGAGCCCTGCCACCAGGGCCTCGGCGGCCTTGGGCGCCGAGGGGATGACGTCCGGCGTCGCGCGGGCGGTCCGTCCCCGCAATTCCGCCACGGCCGCGCCGATGCGGCGTCTTCCCTCGGCCAGAATCTCTCGGATGGCCTGTTGCGCCTCCTGGCGATATCGATCGGCCTCCTCGGCCACGGACCGGGCGCGACGTTCCCACTCCGCCCGGGCGCCCCGGGCCTCCTCGGCCTCCGCCGCTGCAGAGCGACGGGCGGCCTCGAGTTCCTCGGCGGCCTCATGGAGGCGTTCGAGGTAGGCCCGGAGATGGGGGCGACTCTCTCCAAGAATGGCCTGCGCCCGGCGCACCACAGGTGCCGGCAGGCCTAAACGGGCCGCAATTTCGACAGCGAAGCTCTTCCCGGGTATCCCAATCGTTAATCTATACAGGGGACGCAGTGTGTCAAGGTCGAACTCCACGCTGCCGTTGGCCACCCCCCGGTGGGAGGCGGCAAACGCTTTGATTGCTTCGAGATGCGTGGTAGCCACGGTGGCGGTCCCCTGGGCGGCGAGGGCCTCCAGCACGGCGATCCCCAGCGCCGCGCCCTCCTCCGGGTCCGTGCCGGCGCCCAATTCGTCCAGCAGGACCAGGGCGCTCCCGTCGGCCGCCGCCAGGATGTCACGGATATGCGACGTGTGGGAAGAGAAGGTGCTCAGGTTCTGCGCGATGCTCTGTTCGTCGCCGATGTCGGCGAAGACGCCGGTGTACAGGGGCACCTGGCTGTCCGGCGAGGCCGGCAGGTGCAGCCCCGCGCGGGCCATCAGGGCCAGGAGACCCACGGTCTTCAGGGCCACCGTCTTCCCGCCGGTGTTCGGCCCCGTGATCACCAGCACGTGGAACGCACCGCCCAGTTCCACATCGATGGGGACAACAGTGGCCGGCCGCCCTTCGGCGCCCGTCGGGGTCTCCGGCCCCGTGGGCGGGGCCGCGGCGGCGGCCCGCGCGGCCAGGAGCGGGTGGCGGGCGGCGCGCAGCACCAGCCGTCCGTCCTCAGCGATCCTGGGCCGGGAGGCGTGCAGCCGGGCCGCCAGCCGCGCGCGGGCCGCCAGCAGGTCCAGCTCCACCAAGGCCTCCAGCGTCTGCGCGATGGCCTCCCGTTCCCCGCGAACCATGGCCGTGAGCCCGAGGAGGACCCTCCGCACCTCGGCCGTCTCGCGGGCGTGAAGCTGGCGCAGCGCGTTGTTCGCCTCCACCACGCCGGCGGGCTCCACGTAGAGGGTGAGGCCGCTGGCCGACTGGTCGTGCACCAGGCCGGGCACGGCGCTGCGGCTTCCCACTTTGATGGGGATCACGTACCGGTCGTTGCGCAGGGTGACCAACGGCTCGGCGATGTGCCCGGTGAGGTGCGGGGCGTGGAGCATGGCCTGGAGGCGGGCCAGCACCTCCTCGCGCGTGTTCCGGAGCTGGCGGCGCACCTCCCGGAGCGCCGGGCTCGCCTCGTCGGCCACGGCGCCGTCCGGCTCGAGGCAGCGCTCCACCTCGGCCACCAGGTCTCCCGGCGGCGCCAGGCGCGCCCCCACCGCCTCCAGGCGCGGCCAGGCGCCCGCCGCGCGGCGGAGGAAGGCCCGCGCCTGCATGGCCACCCGCAGCGTGGCGCCGACCGAGAGGAGGGCCTCCGGCTCCAGCGCGGCCCCGGGGATGCGCGCCACCTCCAGGGCCGGCCGCAGATCCTGCACGGGGGCCAGCGAGGGGAAGCCGCCGGCCGCATGGACCAGCGAGAACTCAGCGGTGCCGTCCAGGGCGGCTTCGATCCAGCCCCGGTCGCTGGAGGGCGCGATGCTCAGCGCCGCCTCGCGGCCGGGGGCCGAAGCGGCCTGCCGCGCCAGCAACTCGAGCACGGCGGGATACTCCAGGATGTCCAGCGAATGGCGATCCATGCCGTCCTATTGCGGGCGCGGTTTCGCGGGGGGCGCCTTCGCCCCACCCGCGCCCACCGCCGGCGATGCCGAGGGCGCGGGCCCGATCCGCCGCGGCGCGATGATGTGCCACTGGGATCCGAGCTGCGCCACCTCGCGGCGGAAGGCATCATACCGCTGCCGGGCCGCCCGAGGGAGCATGCCGGCCACCCGCGCGCCGATCCAGGGCGCCACCGCCCGCACCGTGCCGGCAACCTCGGCGCCCTCGGCCGCGGTCCGGTAGGCCTCGGGCATGGGGACCGCGCTCAGGGCCACCAGCGCCAGGCTCGCCACGATGACCCCCTTGCCGAGCCCGAAGAGGGCTCCCCCCATCCAGTTGGCGCTCGACTTGCGGAAGCTCGCCTTCTCGCCACGTCCCAGCAGGAACCAGAGCCCCAGGTGCCAGACGAACTCGACGACCAGGAAACAGAGGATGGCGGCCGCGAAGGCGGCCAGGGGCCGCGAGATGCCCAGGCCGCGGCGCAGGATGTCCGCCGCCTGGGGATTCGCATACAGGCTGGCCGCGGCGGCCACCAGGAGGCCCAAAAAACCAAGGGACTCGGTGACGAGTCCCTTGAGAAAGCCCCGCAGGGCGAACGCGGCGAGGCCGACCACCACGGCCACATCCAGCCAGTTCATCCCGAGCGGCTCACCCCTTCCCCAGCCCCTCCCGCACCATCTCGCTCACGACCTTGCCGTCGGCCCGGCCCTGCACGTGGGGCATCAGGGCGGCCATCACCTTGCCCATCTCCTTCACCGAGGTGGCGCCGGTGGCCCGGATGGCCTCGGCCACCCTGGCCCGCAACTCCTCGGGGGTGAGGGCCTGCGGCAGGTAGGATTCGAGGATCTTGAGCTCCGCCTCCTCGGCGGACGCCAGGTCCTCCCGGTGCCCCTTCCGGTACAGCTCCGCCGACTCGCGCCGCTGCTTGCAGGCGGAGATGATGGCCTGGATCACCTCGGCGTCGCCGAGCTGGCTCTGGCCCTCCAGCTCCGCCTCGCCGAGGGGGCTCCCCTTCCCGGCCGCCGCCTTGGCCAGATCCGTCCGCTTGGCCACCTCGCGGTTCTTGATGAGGCTCCCTAAAAG
>Ga0187766_10001316_pt1 | contig 14582 bp, 13 predicted proteins | sample 0216_QUI02_MP05__4_FD_132971 | JGI IMG/M metagenome (GOLD analysis project Ga0187766, IMG submission 132971) | Tropical peat soil microbial communities from peatlands in Department of Meta, Colombia - 0216_QUI02_MP05_20_MG | ecosystem: Environmental > Terrestrial > Soil > Wetlands > Peat ... | reverse complement strand
GAAGATTCCGCGGTTCGCCCGCGGGAGCATGCCGTAGTGGATCGTCAACTCGTCGGCGAGCACGTGGCCGCCGCGAGCGGCGCGGATCGGGTCGACGTCGCCGATGATGTCGGCGATCGTGACGTCAGGCGTCGCCAGCTTCTCGACGTAGCGGTGCTCGCGATCGAGCCAGGCGATCGGCGTGTCGTCCCCGCACTGTTCGATGAGCATCCGCGCCTGCTTGGAGATCGGCGCGAATGGATTGTCGTTGATCTCGCTTCCGGCGATGATCGGCACCGCGTCGTCCAACAAAGTCACGAGTGACCGCAGAATGCGCGACTTCGCCTGACCGCGCAGGCCGAGCAGGATGAAGTTGTGCTTCGAGAGGAGGGCGTTCACGATCTGGGGAATGACCGTCTCGTCGTAGCCGATGACCCCCTCGAAGATCGGTCGGCCTTTCCCCAATCGCGCCAGAAGATTCGCGCGCACCTCGTCCTTGACCGAGCGACGAGCGAGATGCGGCGCGGCGAAGGGCGACTGCTTGAGGGCCCCGAGGGTTTCTGGGAAGGACTGCACTGACGACTCCGGCGCGAATGGGGATGGGTTGACTGAGCCTACTCGGTGCATACCCGGCGGCGCCAGGGGGGTCCACCTGACCCGCGTGCGCGATGACGCGCACGATCGGTGTCAGTCGGCGACGGTGACGTCGACGAGGTTGTCGTAGAAGACCGGGCCTCGTCCCATGTCCGTCTCGCGCTGCGACGTCGTGTGATTGGCGTTACGCCCGTCGGACGCGTACTTCCCCCACCAGATGCTCGGCGCCCAGACGGTGGCCATCCGTACGCGCTCCGAAACGTCGGCGATCGCCAGGAACTCGCCACGGTCGTTGTGCACCACCACCCGCATCCCGGAGACGATCCCGCGAGGCGCCGCATCCTCGGGGTGGATGACCAGCTGCGGCTCGCGTGCCTGCCGGCGCAGGGTGTCGATGTTCACGAAGGTGCTGTTGAGGAACTGGTGCGCCGGCGAGGAGATGAGGGTGAGCGGGTAGCGCGACGCGAGCGCCACGTTGGTGTCCGGGAACTCGTACGGAGGTGTGAACGTCGGCAGGGGATCGAGGCCGAGCGCTGCCGCAGTCTCGGAGAAGAACTCGCACTTTCCGCTCGGCGTGCGGAACCCGCCCTCGGCGAAGGGGAGGTAGGGGGTCGGGACGTTGAGCCGCACCCACCCGCGCTCGAGCAGCCGCTCGAGCGTCACGCCGCTCATCTTCGACCCGTCGGAGTCGAGCGCCTGACGAATGATCGTGAGGTCGTCGTCGGCGAGCGACGGGTGGTCGAGCCCCATGCGTCGCGCGAGCAGGCGGAAGATCTCGCTATTCGGCTTGCTCTCCCCCACCGGGGCGATGGCGGGGCGGTTGAGCGTCACGTAGTGGTGTCCGTACGCGTAGTGAATGTCCCAGTGCTCGAGCTGGGTCGTCGCCGGCAGGACGATGTCCGCCCAGTCGGCGGTGTCCGTCTGGAAGTGCTCGAGGACGACGGTGAAGAGGTCCTCGCGCGCGAGACCGCGCAGCACCTGTGCGCGATCCGGGGCCACGGCAGCGGGGTTCGAGTTGTACACCACCAGCGCCCGAACCGGCGGACCGCCGACTCCCGCATCGGCGCGCGTCAGCGCCTCGCCCAGCCGGATCATGTTGATCGTGCGCACGGGGGGAGAGAGATCGACCCGCTCGAGGGCCGGGCGATTGAACTGGAAATTGCCGCTCGTCGAGAGCTGCACGCCGCCGCCGGCGCGCCGCCAGTGTCCGGCCACCGCCGGCAGGCAGGCGATCGTTCGCACCGCCATCCCGCCGCCGGCGTGGCGCTGCAGCCCGTAGTTCACGCGGATGAAAGCGGCGCGTGCCCGTCCGAACTCGCGCCCCAGCTCGACGACACGCTCTCGCGACAGCCCGGTGATCGACGCCACTCGCTCCGGCGGGTACTCGGCTGCCCGGGCGCGGAGCTGGTCGGCACCCAGCGTGTGGCGCTCGAGGTAGTCCCGATCTTCGAGCTCCTCGGCGAAGATCACCTGCATCATGCCGAGCGCGAGCGCCGCATCGGTACCCGGCCGAATCGCGATCCACTCGTCGCACTGATCGGCGGTGCGCGTCCGCAGCGGGTCGATGGCGAGGATGCGCGTGCCGCGCTTCTTCGCCTCGAGCACGAATGGCCAGAGGTGCGGATTGGAGGTGAGGGTGTTCGTCCCCCAGAGGAGCACGAGGTCGCTCTCCGGGATCCCCTCGCCATCGGCGCCGATGCTCGCTCCCACCGTGATGCGCATTCCGGTCAAGCCGGCGGAGGAGCAGATGGTGCGATCGAGCATCGACGCGCCCAGGAGGTGGAAGAAGCGCCGATCCATCGATGATCCCTGCACGAGGCCCATCGTGCCGGCGTAGCTGTAGGGCAGGATCGACTGCGCCCCCTCGGCGCTGCGCGCCAACGCTCCGAGCCGCTCGGCGATCTGGGAGAGCGCGTCATCCCAGCTGATAGGCTCGAAGCGGCCACTCCCCTTCGGTCCTCTGCGGCGCAGGGGCCGCGCGAGGCGGTCGCGGTGATAGGTGCGCTCGACGTATCGGTTGACCTTCGCGCAGAGGAAGCCCTGGGTGAAAGGGTGCTCTGGATCACCGGCGACGCTCACCGCTCGGCCCGCTTTCACCGTAACCAGCATGGCGCACGTGTCCGGACAATCATGCGGGCACGCTCCATGCACTACACCGTCGAGTGGAAGCGCCGAAAGGTCGGCTGGCGGGGCGGAGGCGGCGGTCATGAGTCAGGGAAAGAGATCGTTGCACGAAGTCAGATACAAGGGAGCACGGCGCGCAACCTAGGAAGAGACGTGCGGCTCGCGCCAGCGGAACATCGAGCGCGCGGAGTGCAAAATCCCTTGACACGTAAGTTGCGCTCCCGGTAGCTTAATTGCTGCTCGCTCCTTGCATTGCACGCTTGCATGCACGGACGATAGCCGCGCCAATTCAAGCCCCCATTGAGGAGAATATCGATGAAGCGCATTGCTGTCTTCGCTGCTGTGCTTGCGGTCGCCGCATGCAAGGCGAAGGAAACCCCCGCGACTGATACCGCTGCCGCCGCTCCGGCGATGGCGCCGGCGCCCGCCGCTGCGGGCGATTCGATGATGAAGATGGCCGACACGGCGATGAAGCAGATGGCCGACACCGCCATGAAGATGGCCGACACGGCGATGCACAAGGCCGCCGACAAGATGACCAAGGCGGCGGACACGGCGATGAAGAAGGCGGCGAAGAAGCCGTAACCCGATCGCCATGAGGTCTGAAGGGGCGCGACGATCGTCGCGCCCCTTTTCTTTTCTCGCTGGCCGCGCGCGCCGATGAAGGGCGCGCGCTCCGGTGGGGCGTCAGCTGGGGAAGGGGAGAGAAACCACCTGAGCGGGGAGCTCGACGCCATCCCACTGGAGCCGGACGCCGGCGCCCGTCTCCACCTCCCGACGGATCATCGCCAGCGCCACCGCGCCGTGCCGAGGGGAGAGCGCGCTCGACCGCACCTCGCCCACCTGCTTCCCCGCTTGATCGAGCACCGCCGCCTTCGAGGGGGGAGCCTCGTTCTGACCGGCCACCAGGCCGCGGAGGTGCCGGTTCACGTGCCCTCGGAAGTGCACCCGCGCCACCACCTCCTGCCCCACGTAGCAGCCCTTCGTGTACGAGATGGCGTGGAGCTCGTCGAAGTTCGCCTCCTGCGGAATCGTTCCTTCGTCGATATCGAGCCCCCACTCCGGGCGCCCCGCCTCGATGCGGGCAATCTCCCAGGCGATGAGGCCTGTGGGGATCGCGCCGGCGGCCACGCTGCGTTGCCAGACGACGCCGAAGGCCTCGGCGGGGAGAAAGATCTCGTAGCCCTCGAGGCCGATCTCGGGCATCCGCGCGATGACGACCGGCCGCCCGGCGATCTCCGCCGCGCGATGCGAGTACATCGCCAGCGCCCCCAAGTCGTCAGGCGCGATGCCGCTCAACGCGGCGACGATCCGTCGCGCGGCAACACCATAGATCCCAATCGTGCGCACGGCGGTCGACTCGTCGGTATACGCGGCGAGGCGCGGGTTGATGAACTTCGCCACCATCACCATCCACCCCGGCCATGCCCGGGGGGGAACGTCGATGGCCAGATGTCCATCGTGCGCCAGGATGCGCACATCCGCGACGATCTTCCCCTTCGGGTTGAGCGCCGCTGCGTACAGACCCTGTCCCGACTCGAGCGCCAGCACATCGCCCGTGACCAGTCCCGTCATCAACTCGGCGGCGCGCGGGCCATCGAGGCGCAGACGGCCGCGGGCGCTCCGATCGACGAGCATCGCGCGATGGCGCAGCGCCTGATACTCGGCGGCGATGTCGCCGAAGTGCAGGGCGACCGAGTGCCCGGCGACGACGCCGAGGGCCGGGGTATCGCCGGGACGAATGGAGCTGGTGGTCATCCCTTCGTCCACTCGGGCGGCTGAGTGAGGGTCATGAGCAGAAGCTAACCGCCGCTGTCCGGCGACCGCTACGGGCGGCGCGCCGCGTACGACGCGTCCAGCAGGTCGACGAGGTGTACGACGCGGGCGCGCGCGCCGCGGCGCACGAGTGCGCCGCCGATCTGCATCGCGCATCCGGGGTTGCCCGTCGCCACGAGCGTGACTCCGGCGGCGTCGATCTGCTCCAGTTTCGGCTCGAGCACACGCGCCGAAAGATCGGGCTGCAGCAGGTTGTAGATCCCGGCGCCGCCGCAACATCGATCGGCGTCCGCGAGCGGGCCGACGTCGAGCTGAGGGATGGCATCGAGAACGGCGAGCGGCGGCTGCGCGATGCGCTGAGCGTGCAGGAGGTGACAGGGCGCGTCGTACGCGACCTTCCCCTCCAGCGCGCCTCCTTGCACCGGCCCGGCCGCGGCCAGAAGCTCGCTCACGTCGCGCACCCTGTCGGAGAAGGCCGCGGCCCGGGCGCTCCACTCGATGTCGCCCGACAGGAGATGGCCGTACTCCTTCATGTGCGCGCCGCACCCCGACGCATTCACCGCGACCCAGGGGGTCGGAGTACGCTCGAAGGCGGCGATGTTCGCCCGTGCGAGGGCGCGCGCGCCCTCCAGATCGCCGGCGTGCGCGTGGAGCGCGCCGCAACAACGCTGCCCCGCGACCTCTCGGATCTCATATCCGTTCACGATCAGGGTGCGCGCGGTCGCGCGGTTCGTCTCGGCGAAGAGTCCGTCCATCACGCACCCGCGGAGCAGGGCCACCGCGCCGCGATCGCCGCTTCCGTGCGCCTCGTAGCCGCGCGAGGGAATGGCGGGGCGGGTCGATTCGAGAAGCGCCGCCGCCGCGCCCAGTCGCCCGGGGAGTCGCGCGCCGAGCGCCGAGAGACGGCTCGCCCGCATCCCCCGTGCGAGCGCGAGAACGAGGCGAAGGAGGGGCGGCCGGGCGAAGATGGCGAGCACGAGCCGTGCGACCGCCGGGCGCTCCACGCGCTCGGCGAGCGTCGCCCGCGTCGCCTCGAGGAGGCGCCCGTACGGGACCCCCGACGGGCAGGCGGTTTCGCACGCCCGGCAGCCGAGGCAGCGCTCGATGTGGGTGGAGAGGGCGCTGTCGTCAGGCGCCAGCTCCCCTTCGATGAGCGCGCGCATGAGCACCAGCCGGCCGCGAGGCGAATCGTTCTCGTCGCCTAACGCGGTGTAGGTCGGGCATGCCTGGAGGCAGAACCCGCAGTGCACACAGGTGCGGAGCCCCGGCAGCTCGGCGGCGAGGGGCGAATCGGGGAGCGCGCACGCCGGAGCGGCAGAGTGCGGAGCGAGGGTCACGCCGGCGCGCCGTGAATCCCCGGGTTCAGAATCCCGCTCGGGTCGAAGGCGTCCTTGAGGGCGCGCGAGATCCGGCCTCCCACCGGCGAGGGGGTGGGCATGGGAGGCGCGACCCACATTGCGATCGGCAGCTTCTCGATGATGCGAGTCGCGTCGGCGGTGACGAGCGCATGCAGCCACCTCTCGAGTGCCTCCACCGGCTGGGCCTCCGCCAGGCAGCGCACGATCCCGCGTCCGACGCTGGCGTGAGCGAAGGCTCCATCGGCGGCGCCGTGCGCCTGGGCGGCGCGGGCGGCGGCGACCCAGAGCTCGCTCAGGCGTGATGGGCGAGAAGAGAGGCGAATCACGGCCGCACCGCTCTCGTCGCGCGTCACCAGAGCGGGCCACACCGCGGTCGGAACCGAAACGGAGTCGCCAAGCGCGGCGACCCCGGCCCGTTGCGCGCGAACGGAAGCGGCGTTCCCCCCGAGGCGGAGGAGGAGCGACGTTCGGCGCTCCAATCCGAGGCGCGCCGCGAGAGCCGCGCTGACTATCTCTGCGGCGAGCGGCGCCACCGGCGCGCAGCGGAGTCGGTCGAGCAGCGCTCCCATCCCGGTCGCCTCGTCGCTCACCGCCAGGGCGACCGTCTCATCCACCTCGGGCCTCGGCCGGAGGCGTACAGTGACCTGCGTGATGACGCCGAGTGTCCCCCACGAGCCGGTGAAGAGCCTCGTGAGATCGAAGCCGGCGACGTTCTTCACGACGCGCCCGCCACTCCTGACAAGGACGCCGCCGCCGGTGACCGTCTCGAGGCCGAGGACGGCGTCGCGCGGCGTCCCGAAGGCGTGGGCGAGTGGCCCCGCCGAGGCGGTGGCGACCGTCGCGCCGATCGTCCCGGAGGGCGCCCCGATCGGATCGAGCGTCAGCCACTGATTCTCCGCCCCCGTGGCGCGGGCAAGATCGTCGAGTGGCGTCCCGGCGTGGGCCGTGAGAGTGAGATCGCCGGGCACGTACTCGACGATCCCCCGCCATCCACCTAACGAGAGCTGTTCCGCCGCGTCGACGGGTCGCCCGCCATCGAGCCAGGTGCCGGCCCCGGCGATCCGGAGCGCGGCCCCGCGCTCGGAGGCATCGCGGATCGCCTCCTGCACGTCGCGCGCGTCGCGCGCCTGTGTCGCCCGCGTCACGAGACCGCCGCGCGCCGGAGCGGCGCCGACACCGTCCACTCGCGGCACGACCGAACCGGAATCACCTTCCCCGGATTCGAGCGCCGCATCGGATCGAAGGCCTCGCGGAGCTGGCATTGCGCCGCGAGCGAGTCGGGCGTGAAGGCGAGCGGCATGTACTCGAGCTTGTCCAATCCGACGCCGTGCTCGCCGGTGATCGAGCCCCCGGCGTCGATGCAGGCGCGCATGATCTCCCGCATCGCGTCGTGCACGCGCTCCGACTCGTCCGGGTTCGAGGCGTCGAAGCCGATGTTCGGGTGCAGATTCCCGTCGCCGGCGTGGAAGACGTTGCACACCTGAATGCGGTAGCGGGCGGCGATCTCCTGGATGGTGGCCATGATCTCCGGGAGCTTGGTGCGTGGGATGACCGCATCCTGGACGACGAGGTCGGAGGCGATACGCCCCATCGCGCCGAAGGCCTTCTTGCGCCCCTGCCAGAGCCGCCCACGCTCGGCCTCCGAGTGCGCCACCCGAACCTCGCGTGCCCCGTTCGCGCGGCAGAGCGCCTCCACCGTCCGCACGTCCTCATCGAGCCCGGCGGCGAGTCCATCGAGCTCGATGAGGAGCACCGCGTCGGCATCGGCGGGGTAGCCGGCGGCGTAGATCGACGCCTCGACGGCGCGGATCGTGGGGCCGTCCATCATCTCGAGCGCCGCCGGCACCAGCCCGTGGGCGATGATCGCCGAGGTCGCGCGTGCGCCATCGTCGATCGATCGGAAGTCGGCGAGCAGTGTGCGCACAGCCTCGGGGTTGGGCGTCAGGCGCACGGTGATCTCGTAGGCGATGCCGAAGCACCCCTCCGATCCGATGAACGCGCCGAGGAGGTCGTAGCCATCGCTCTCGCCATCGGCGTTGCCCAGGGTCACCAGGCTCCCGTCGGGAAGCACCACGTCGAGCGCGGCGACGTGATTGAGGGTGACGCCGTACTTGAGGCAGTGTGGCCCGCCGGAGTTCTCGGCGATGTTGCCGCCGATCGTGCACGCGGTCTGGCTCGACGGATCGGGGGCGTAGTGCAGCCCGAACTCGCTCGCCGCGCGAGTGAGGGCGACGTTCACCGTCCCCGGCTCCACGGTGGCGAGGCGGTTCACCGGATCGATGGCGATGATTCGATCGAGACGGCTCGTCCCGATCATCACCACCTCTCCTTCGGCGAGTGCCCCGGCGGAGAGCCCGGTGCCGGCGCCGCGCGGGACGAAGGGACAGCCGATCTCCGCCAGCGCGCGCACGACAGCGATCAGCTGGTCACCAGTGCGGGGGAGGACGGCCAGCCAGGGGCGGAGGTGGTAGGTCGGGAGTCCATCGGCACTGTAGGCGAGCAGCTCGCTCGGCCGGGCCCGTACCCCCTCGGCGCCGACGATGGCGGCGAGGGTCGCCGCCACGCGGTCGCGATTCACGTGCTGGTCCCGGAGGCCGACCCAATGCCGCTGCCGTTCGTCTTCGCGCGCAGATGCATGCTCGCCCGGCGTTCGAGCGGCGCCAGCGCCTCGTCGAGCACCCGCTGCACCTCCTGAATCCGGAGGCTCGGCGAGCGGGAGGTCAGCACGCCCTGGCGCATCGGCAGGTCGATGTCGATGAGCGAGGCCACGCGGAACGCCACCATCGCCGGCTCGTTAGGCAGATCGGGGATCGGCGCCCGGTCGTCGGTCAGGATGTGCGCCGCGCGGGCGACCCGCACGAAGAGCACCCGCAGATCGGTCGCCAACGCCTCGAGCCGGTCGGTCGGCTCCTCGATGTCCTCGTGCGCCGTGACCGCGGCCACGGCGTAGGGGAGGGGAGAGTCGAGAAAGCGCTCGACGGCAAAGCGCTCGCCACCGCTCACGACGATGTTCGATCTCCCGTCAGGCATTTCCTCGGCGCTGTCGACGTGGGCGACGCACCCGACGTGCCCCGGCGGCAGCTCGCGCTCGGCGGTGCTCTCCGGCAGGTAGATCAGCCCGAAGCGCTGATCTCCGGCCAGACAGTCGGCGAGCAGCCGCCGATACCGCGGCTCGAAGATGTGGAGCGGCATCGTCGTGCCGGGGAAGAGCACGAGCGAGAGCGGGAAGAGCGGGAGGGTCTGCACCGAGGGCCCGAGCGGTGGATCCACGGTTGCGCCGGCGCACCGGCTGGGTGATGCAAGCTAGAACGCGCGAAGGGGCGGGTCCACTCGTCCCGGCGGACCCGCCCCTTCACCATTGTCGCACCGGCGGCGAAGCGCTACCGCACGAACGCCGGAACCGGGACTGCGGGCGCGATCAGGCGGTCGTCCAGAAGCCCGCCAGCGCCGCACCATCGGGCGATTCGCGCAGCTTCTCGAAGGCCCGCTCGCGAATCTGACGGATCCGCTCGCGCGTGACCCCCATGAGGGCACCGATCCGCTCGAGCGTCATCGCCTCCGACCCTTCCTCGAGCCCATAGTAGAGATAAAGGATCTTCCGCTCGCGCGGCGTCAGGTATTTCCGGAAGACGCGATCGATGAATTCGCGCATCAGCTTGAAGTCGGTTCCGTCCTCGATCTCCCCGCCATCGACGCCGACGAAGCGCTCGCCGAGGGTGGAGGCTTCGCGGTCGGAGCGATCGATCGGCGCGTCGAGCGACACTTCGGTGGCCGACATCTGGCGCGAGGCGCGCACCTGCTCCGGGGTCTCCTCGATCAGACGCCCGATCTCGTGATCGGTCGGGTCGCGCTTCAAGACCTGCGCGAGCACGGTCTCGGCCCGGGCGAGCTTGATGAGCTGCGAATTCTGATTGAGGGGGATGCGAACCGAGCGCGTCTGCTCGGCCAATGCCTTGAGGACTGCCTGACGAACCCACCACACCGCGTATGAAATGAACTTCACGCCCTGATTCGGATCGAACTTCTTTACCGCCTTGAGAAGCCCCTCGTTTCCGATGGCGACGAGCTCGCTCAGGTCGAGTCCGTGACCCTGATACTTCTTCACGTACGAGATGACAAAGCGGAGATTCGCGGTGACGAGTCGTTCGGCGGCGCGCTCATCCCCCTTCTGGGCGCGGCGGGCGAGTCGACGCTCTTCTTCGGGGTCGTCGATGAGGGGGAGCTTCTGGATGTCGTGCAGGTACTGATCGAAAGCTGTTGACGGCGAGGAGCGAAAGAACCCTTTGGTCCTGCTCTCGGTCACATGCTCCATACAGCCCCGTCGCGCTCTGCTGAGGTGGGACGAGCGTCCGTCGGCTCGAAAAAGGTCACCGCCAGGGACGCGCAGGATAATCTCGCATCACAAATTGGTCAACAGCGACGTATCACGATGACGCATGCCGTCGACGCGTCGCTCAGGCAGCGCGTTGGAGCGAAACGACTTGCGGCTGAGGACGGCGGATGACTCCCGGAAGTGAAACGCCTGGTGCTGTCATATCTGGATACTGGTGGGAGCCCACGAAACACCCCGGAACGCCCCCGAAAGGGCGTCGCGCTCGCTATCCGGCGCCGTTCCGAGGTCCGACCCCAGCCTCAATCGCGGCGCATTCTTCGACGCACGAAGAGCACGAGCAGCACGGCGGCGACCACCACGGCGACGAAAATCCACGTCGGTGGCACGTCGAGGAGGAACGCCGCGACTGCCAGCCCGAGGATGATCGTCGTGACGCCGAGGAGATATGTCGCGAGCGGTGACATGAGTGGGGTGATCGCCGAGTCTGCCTGACGGCTAATCTGTCAGCCGTCGCGGAGAACCGCGAGCACCTCCGCGTCGGGAGCGCGCACCGACCAACCCCGATCGGATCCAGCCATCGTGCCGATGCGCTCCGGGAGCGCGTACTCGATTTCTCCGCCGCGTGCCTTCTTGTCGGCGCGTGCGGCGGCGAGGATCGCGTGGGCCTCGAGCGGTTGCGGGATCCGCGAGGGGAGTCCGGCGCGGTCGACCGCCTCGCGCACTCGTTCGGCGGTTCCCTTCTCGGCGATCTCGAGTCGCTCCGCCAGGCGCGCCTCGAGCGTCATGCCGATCGCGATCGCCTCCCCGTGGGGCAGCGCGTAGCCGCTCAGCGACTCGATGGCGTGGCCGAGGGTGTGCCCGAAGTTGAGGATCTTGCGGAGCCCGCCCTCGCGCTCATCCCGTCGAACGACGTCCGCCTTGATCTCGACGCTCCGCCAGACGAGGTCCCGCATAGCGGCGCTCGCGGGGTCATCGAGCACGGTCGGGAGCGCCGCCGTCGTGCGGTCGAAGTATTCCGCGTCGGCGATCACCCCGTGTTTGATCGCCTCGGCCGCGCCGGCGCGCCGATGCGCGGCGGGCAAGGTCGCGAGGACGTCGAGGTCGACGAGCACGGCGCGTGGCGGGTGGAAGGCGCCGACAAGATTCTTCCCCGCCGGCGTGTCGACGCCGGTCTTCCCTCCGATCGACGCGTCGAGCATGGCGAGGAGAGTCGTCGGCACCTGCACGTACGGAATCCCCCGCATGTAGGTGGCGGCGACGAAGCCGGTGAGGTCGCCGATCACGCCGCCCCCGAGGGCGATGAGCGCGCTGTCTCGGCCGACACCCGCGGCGAGCAGCTGGTCGGTGAGCGCCGCCCACGTCTCGCGCGTCTTCGTCGTCTCCCCGGGAGGGACGCGCAAGACGAGTGGCGCCTGTCCCCGGAACGACTCCACGACGCGATCGGCGTAGAGCGCACCCACCGTCTCGTCGGTGATCACGGCGTACCGGTGCGCCGTCGCCCGATCGAGCGCGATCATGCCGATCCCGTCGATCCAGCCACGGCCGACGAGGATGTCGTAGCCGGGCATCTCGATCCCGCTCGCCGTCGCCATCCGGCGGGGAGCGCTCGCCTCGGTCGGGCTCACCAGGTGATTTCGGCCGCGCCGAGCCGGCTATTCGTCAGGCGGGCGAGCACGAAGAGGAGATCGGAGAGGCGGTTCAGATAGACGATCACCACCGGCGGCACCGCGACGGTCTCGGCGAGGGTGATCGTCGAACGCTCGGCCCGCCGGCAGACGGTGCGCGCAACGTGGAGGGCCGCCGCCTTGCGAGTGCCGCCGGGGACGACGAAGGCCTCGAGCGGCCGCAGCTCTGCCTCCGCATCATCGATCGCGCGCTCCAACTGAGCGATGCGCGCGTCACCGAGGCGGGCCTTCTCCAGCTGCTGTTTCACCTTCTCCGGCTCCGGCGTGGCGAGGAGTGCCCCCAGGCCGAAGAGGTCGCGCTGGATCGGGAGAAGGATCTCGTCGACTTGCGGGAGGGGTTCGAGAGAGCGGGCGAGGCCGAGCGTCGCATTCAGCTCGTCGACATCGCCGTACGCCGCCACCCGCGGATGATTCTTGGGGACGCGCCCGCTGCCGAAGAGCCCCGTCTCGCCCTTGTCGCCCGTCTTCGTGTAGATCTTCATGCGCGGGAATCTAGCGTCCCCGCGGGTCGCCCGGAGCGGGCGAGGAGAGTGGTGCCGGCTACGAGATCCGCGCCATGAGCTTCTGCCACCACCCGCGCCTATCGAAGCGGCGGAGCCCGCGCTTGAAGTTCGAGAACTTCGTGAACTCCCCGCTCAAGGTCGAGGGCGCGTAGGTATCGGGGAAGATCTTCGCCAGGTGCTCCTGGAGACGGTCGGGGGTGGCGACCACCGTCTGTGACTCGCACCACTTGTCGAGCGCCTTCCCGAAGGCGGCGGCGGTCGGACGGCGCGCCGGATCTCGGTCGAGGGCGGCGAGGAGGCTCTCCTCGATCACCCGCGGAATCCCCGGAACCGTCTCGCGAATGTTGGGGAGCGGGCGCCAGGTGACCTCGTCGATCAGGAGCTCGGTGGCGTCCTCGTAGAAGAGCGGCTCGAGCGAGAGGAGCTCGTAGAGGAAGACGCCGACAGCGAAGACGTCGCTCCGTCCATCGACGTCGAGCGCCAGCAGCTGCTCGGGGCTCATGTAGTGCTTCTTCCCCATCATGAGCGTCGGCGACTTCGCCATCGGGTCGATCGACGTGCGGGCCTTGGCGATGCCGAAGTCGGCGAGCTTGATGTGGCCATCCCATGTGCCCATGACGTTGTTCGGCGACACGTCGCGGTGGACGATGTCGAGGCGTTTCCCTTCGGGGCTCACGAAGTTGTGAGCGAAGTCGAGCGCCCGGCAGACGCGGCTCGCGATGTAGGCGGCGATCGACATCGGCATCGGCGTGTTCAGCTCGCGGTGCCGCTCGATCATCATGCGAACGGTGGGGCCCTTGATGTACTCCATGGCGATGTAGTACTGCCCCTCGACCTCTCCGAGCTGGTAGATCTGCACGATGTTTCCGTGCACCAGGTTGGCGGAGAGCTTCGCCTCGTCGATGAAGAGCTGGAGCCAGGTCTTCTCTTTGGCGTAGTGCGGGTGGATGACCTTGAGCGCGACACGCTTGGCGAAGCCCGCGGGGCCCAAGTGCTCGGCCTCGTAGACTGTCGCCATGCCGCCCTGTGCGATCTTGCGCACAAGGCGAAAGGCGCCCGTGTATTCCAGAATGTGCTCTTCCATGTGCATTATTAGGAGGGCACCGACACCCCACACCCGCGGCGGCCCGATCTCCTCCACCTCACCGTATGTCGCACGACCCCACCGACCTCACGATCATCGGCGGAGGCCCGACCGGCCTCTTCGCCGCCTTCTATGCCGGCATGCGCGGTGTCACATCGCGCATCGTCGATGCCTTGCCCGAGTTGGGCGGACAGCTCGTCGCCCTCTATCCGGAGAAGTACATCTTCGACGTCGCCGGATTCCCGAGCATTCTGGCGAAGGATCTGGTGCGCGGGCTCGTCGAGCAGGCATCGCGCTTCTCGCCCGACGTGCAGCTCAACCAGCGCGTTGTGACCCTAGAAGAGGACGGCGGGCTGTTCACCCTGGTCACCGAAACCGACCGTTTCCCCAGTCGCGCCATAGTGATAGCCGCCGGGATCGGGGCCTTCTCCCCTCGCCGACTCCCCCAGCCGACGGCGGCGCCCTGGTATGGCCGCGGGATCTACGACCGGGTGACGGACCCGGAGTTCTTCCGTGGACAACGGGTGCTGATCGTGGGGGGCGGGGACAGCGCCTTCGATTGGGCGCACCAGCTGATAGGCAAGGCGTCTCAGGTGACGCTCATGCATCGCACTGATCGCTTCCGCGCGCACGGCGCGACTGTGCGCGATGTGACGTCAGCGGCCGAGCAGGGGAGGGCGAAGATCCTCACCTTCCACGAGCTGATGGAGGTGCACGGGAACGGCGACCATCTCGTGGGGGCGACCCTCCGCGACTCGAAGACCAAGGCGATGGAGCGCATCGACATCGACGCGATTCTTCCGATGCTCGGCTTCGTGAGCGACCTCGGGCCGATCGCCGAGTGGGGCCTCAGGCTCGAGAAGGACGAGATCGTGGTCGACACGACGATGGAGACCGGCCGCCCGGGGATCTACGCCGCCGGCGATGTGACGACCTATCCCGGGAAGCTCAAGCTGATCGCCACAGGATTCGGCGAGGCGGCGACGGCGGTGAATCAGGCGGTGCATTGGATCTACCCGGAGAAGAAGGTGAATCCGGGGCACAGCTCGAACATGGCGATCTTCGGGGTGAAGGAAGAGGCGGGGGGGTGAGGTCACGCCTAACGGCACAGTGCAATAGCGATCCTGCCACCAAAGGAGCTGTCAT
>Ga0187766_10001315_pt1 | contig 14591 bp, 13 predicted proteins | sample 0216_QUI02_MP05__4_FD_132971 | JGI IMG/M metagenome (GOLD analysis project Ga0187766, IMG submission 132971) | Tropical peat soil microbial communities from peatlands in Department of Meta, Colombia - 0216_QUI02_MP05_20_MG | ecosystem: Environmental > Terrestrial > Soil > Wetlands > Peat ... | reverse complement strand
CGTGCTCCTGAACCACGGCGGCACCGAGATGGGACAGGGGCTATATATCAAGGTGGCGCAGGTCGTGGCCGCCGAGCTCGGCGTCCCGCTTGGCTCCGTCCGTGTCAGCACCACCGACACGAGCAAAGTGCCGAATTCCTCGGCGACCGCGGCATCGTCGAGCTCGGATCTGAACGGCATGGCAGCGCGCGCCGCTGCGCGCACCATCCGGCAACGCCTCACCGAGCATGCCTGCGAGACCTACGGCGTTACGGCCACGCAGGTGCGCTTTGCTGACGGGACGGTATCCCTCGGTGCGCGCAGCATCGCGTTCGCGCAACTCGTGCGCGAGGCGTACGCGGCACGCATCTCGCTCTCGGCGACGGGCTACTACCGGACCCCGAAGATTCATTGGGACCGGGCCACTCTGATCGGTCGTCCCTTCTTCTACTTCGCATACGGTGCGGCGGTCGCCGAAGTCGCCGTCGATACGCTAAGCGGAGAAACACGGCTGTTGCGGGTCGACATCCTGCACGATGTTGGCGCGTCACTGAATCCGGCGATCGACCGCGGACAGGTTGAGGGTGGCTTCCTGCAGGGGGTGGGCTGGCTGACCAGCGAGGAGTTGTGGTGGGACGCCAAGGGCGAGCTACAGACCCACGCCCCCTCGACCTACAAGATTCCCACCGCACGCGACTGGCCGGCGCAAGCCCACGTCACGCTCCTTGAGCGCTCGCCGAACCGCGAGGACACGATTCACCGCTCCAAGGCGGTCGGCGAACCGCCATTGATGCTCGCCATCTCGGTCTTTCACGCCATCCGGGATGCCTGTGCCGCCTGCGGGCCTGCCGGGGCGTTGCCACAACTCAGGTCGCCCGCGACGCCCGAGGCGGTACTTGGCGCCATCGACGGTGTAAGGACGCGCGCGTGACGAGGCCCCTCAAGCGACATGAAACGCGCACCCTCTCCCGGGGCCGATGGCTCCGAGCCCTGCACGTCCTCTGGCCGCGTGCGCTTTGCCGCTTGCTCGAGGCGCGCGAGCCGGCGGTCGTGCGCGTGCTCGTCGCCGAGGTGCGTGGCTCGAGCCCGCGCGAGGTGGGTGCCTGCCTGCTGGTCTCGCGTTCCGGGATCGAGGGCACGATCGGCGGCGGCAACCTCGAATGGCAGGCGCTGCAAGCCGCCGAAGCGTTGTTGGTCCGAGCGCGCGCGGCAAGTTCGGTCACGCTGCGGCGTCTCGTGTTGGGTCGGGAATTGGGCCAGTGCTGTGGCGGCGTGGTGCAGTTGTGGCTGGAGCGCTTCACGCCCGCCGACTTGCCGTTGCTGCGGCGGGCCGCGGCAGCGGCTTCGAGCGGCAGTGGTGCCGCGATCGTCACCGAACTCTCGCACCAGGGTGTCGTACGCCGGCGGCTCGAGGGTATGTCAGCCCGAGGGCAGCCACGCCTGCAATTCGCTACGAGCCCCGAGAGCACGATTCTGGTCGAGCCCCTGGCGCGCGAGCCCGTGCCGCTCTGGCTCTATGGTGCGGGCCACGTAGGACAGGCGTTGATCCGCATCCTCGGGGAGTTGCCCTTCGAAGTGACCTGGATCGACTCACGCGCTGAGCTTCTGCCCGAGCCGCTCCCCGATAATGTGCATCCGCTGTGCCCGCCGGCACCGAGCGGAACCGTGCAGCTTGCCCCGGCGGGTGCGCGCTTCCTCGTGATGACCCATGACCACGCTTTGGACTATGCGCTGTGTCGGCGCATTCTGGAGCGCGGCGATTTCGCCTGGCTCGGCCTCATTGGCTCGAAGAGCAAAGGAGCGCGATTTCGCTCGCGGCTCACGCGGGATGGTGTGAGCCCGGACGCCATTCGCCGACTCGTCTGTCCGATAGGGGTGGCGGGCGTCGCCAGCAAGCGGCCGGCCGCCATCGCGGTCGCGGTGGCAGCGCAGCTGCTCCAGGGTCTTGAGTCTGCGCCGGAGAAGCTCGCGGGGTGCCCGGCACTGCTCGAGCCTGCAGAAGCCTGTCCGCCATCGGGTTGTGCCCACTGCTCCTCGCCGACCCCATGACCGCTTACTTCCTTGATTGGCTGAGCCTGCTCGGCCGCTGGCTGCATCTGGTGGCGGGCATTGCCTGGATCGGATCGTCGTTCTATTTCATCTGGCTCGACGATCACCTCGTGGCACCTGCCGATCCGGCGCTGGCAAAGGAGGGCGTGGCCGGGGAACTCTGGGCGGTGCATGGCGGAGGTTTCTACCACTCGCAAAAGTACCGCGTCGCGCCCGCATCACTGCCAGCGTCGCTCCACTGGTTCTACTGGGAGGCGTACACCACGTTCCTCTCGGGCCTCTTTCTCATGGGGCTCATTTATTACGCTCAGGCCGAGCTGTATCTCATCGACCCCGCGGTGGCGGCGTTGTCGAAACCGGCGGCCATCGCCATCGGTATCGCATTTCTCGGGGGCGGCTGGATCGTCTACGACGGCCTGTGTCGCTCGCCGCTCGGCCGCAGTCCCCGTGCACTCGCGGCGGTGCTCGCGGTGCTGCTAAGCGCCGCCGCCTGGGTGCTGTGTCACCTCTTCGGCGGACGCGGTGCCTACATGGAGTTTGGTGCGATGCTCGGGACGATCATGGTGGCGAACGTGTTCTTCGTCATCATTCCGGCCCAACGTGCATTGGTACGCGCCAAGGAGCTCGAGGGGAATCGCGAACCCGATCCGACCGACGCCATCGCCGCGAAGCTGCGCTCGACGCACAACACCTATTTCACGCTGCCGGTGTTGTTTGTGATGATCAGCCATCACTACCCGATGACCTATGGCGCGCGCCAAAACTGGCTGGTGCTGATCGCTATCTGTGCTGCTGGGGTGCTGCTGCGCGTCTATTTCGTTGCCCGCCACAAGGCTCGTGATCGCGGTGGGCGCACATCACCGCTCCCCGCAGCGCTCGGCGTCGCGGCGCTCGCCGCAGTGGCGCTGGCACTGCTGCCGCCGCGCTCCCCGCAACTCGCGGCGGCCGTAATGAGCTCTCCCGGGAGCTTTGCGCGCATCGAGGCGATCATCGCCCGGCGCTGCGCCAGCTGTCATTCGCTGCAGCCGACTCAGGAGGGGTTCACCGCGGCTCCGAATGGCGTGCTGCTCGATACGCCCGAGCGCATCGTCTCGCGCACCCAGCAAATGCGTGAGCAGCTCGCCACCCGGGCCATGCCCGTTGGCAATGTGACCGGCATCACCGAGGAGGAGCGGGCCGAAATGCTCGCCTGGATCGATCGTGGCGCTCCGCACTGACACCGCGGCGGGGCTGTGCGCGCATCGCGGCGCGATCCTGCACTTCCGTGCCGACCCGGGGGCGCGCGATGACCCGGCCAGCTTTGAGTTTTTCGACGATGGGCTGCTCGTCACTGCCGCGGGACAGGTCGCCGCGGTCGGGCCGGCGAGGGAGCTGCTGGCCACACTGCCGCAGGGTACGGAGCTCATCGAGCATGCCGAGAGCCTCCTGATGCCCGGGTTCGTCGATGCCCACATCCATTACCCGCAAACCGACATCATCGGCTCGGGCGGAAAGCAGCTGCTCGACTGGCTGGAGAACTACACCTTCCCCGCCGAGCGTGGGTTTTCAGATGCCGGACACGCGCGCGAGGTGGCCGAGTTCTTTCTCGATGAGCTCTTGCGCAACGGCACCACGACGGCGCTCGTGTTCTGCAGCGTGCAGCCTGCCTCGGTGGACGCTTTCTTTCAGGCGGCCGCGGCCCGGCGCTTGCGCATGGCGGCGGGCAAAGTGTTGATGGATCGTAACTGCCCGCAGTACCTGCGCGACACTCCCGAGAGCGGCGAACGTGACTCACGCGCACTGCTCGAGGCGTGGCATGGACACGAGCGGCTGCTGTATGCGATCACACCACGCTTCGCCCCGACTTCCTCCGATGCGCAGCTCACGAGCGCCGGAAGACTCGCCAGGGATTTCCCGGATGCGCTCATCCAGACCCACCTCGCGGAAAACCCCGATGAAGTCGCCTGGGTGAAGCGTCTCTTTCCCGGCGCACGCAGCTATCTCGAGGTGTACGACCGCCACGGCCTGCTGCGCGAGCGTGCGATCTACGCGCACTGCATCCACCTCGATCAGACCGACCGTCTGCGCATGGCGCAGTCGGGCGCGTCGGCCGCGTTCTGTCCGTCTTCGAACCTGCGTCTTGGCAGCGGACTCTTCGATATCACCGCCGCCGACGCCGCCGGCCAACGTTTCTCGGTTGCTACGGACGTCGCGGCCGGGAGCAGCTTCAGCATGCTGCAGACGCTCGGCGATGCGTACAAGGTCGCGCAGCTTTCGCGTCAGCAGCTCTCGCCGTTGCGTGCTTTCTATCTGGCGACGCTCGGTGGCGCCCGCGCGCTCGGCATCGACAACCGCATCGGTCACTTCGCGGTCGGCACCGAGGCCGACTTCATCGTCCTTGATCTGCGCGCCACGGCGTTGCTCGCCCGGCGTACTGCGCTCTCGCGTACGCTGACCGAGAAGCTCCTGGTGCTGATGACGTTGGGCGACGATCGGGCGGTTGCGCGCACCTACATCCTCGGCCGCGAGGCGCATCGGGGTACCCTCACGCGCCCTGACTCCGGCAGCGCCGCCCAACGGCTATGAGCTCGATCCCGCTACCCCTTCGTCCCCTGCGTCCCGCCCCGGCAGCAAGACGCGGCAGCCTCGCGAACGCGACGGCAAGCCGAAAGACGCGCAACCGAGGCGGCGCCGACGTGGCGTCCGTCTACGAGCAGATCTGGACTGCGATCATCGATCACAGCCTGCCGCCCGAGACGCGTCTCGTCGAAGAGCGCCTCTGCGAGATCTTCGGGCTCGGGCGGACGAGACTCCGCCAGGTGCTGCAGCGGCTCGCGCACGAGCGGGTGGTGACGCTCATGCCTAATCGCGGCGCCGCGGTCTCCAAACCCTCGGTACGCGAGGCGCATGAAGTGTTCGCCGCCCGGCAGGTCGTCGAGGCCGGCACCGTCGCGGGATTCATCGAGTCCGCCACGCGCGCGGAATGCAGACGCCTTCAACAGCACGTTACGCGCGAGCATGCCGCCTGGCGCCAGGGCGATCGACGCGCCTCGCTCAAATGCTCGGGCGAATTTCACCTGATCATCGCCGAAGGCGCCGGCAATCAAATCCTCGTCGACATGCTGCGCGATCTGGTGTCACGGTCGTCGCTCATCATTGCCGTGTACCGGGTGCCCGGTACGCCCGGCTGCCCGCCGGACGAGCATCGGGAGCTCGCCCGTGCCCTCGAGCGACGGCAGTCGCGGGCGGTCAGCCTCATGGTGCAGCATCTCGAGCGGGTCCGCGCCGATCTGCGGCTCGAGGAGGTCGCTGCGAAGAGCATCGATCTGCATTCAGTATTCCCCAATGGCAGACGTGCAATATGAGTAAGGCTCGGGATGGGTATCCGCGTGACCTTGTGGGTTATGGGCGCTCGCCGCCCCACCCTCGCTGGCCCGGAGCGGCACGTATCGCCCTGCAGTTCGTTCTGAATCACGAAGAGGGGAGCGAGAATTGCGTGCTCGATGGCGATACGCTCTCGGAGACGTTCCTGTCCGAGATCATCGGCGCGTCCGCTTTCCCCATGCGTCACATGAGCATGGAGTCACTCTTCGAATACGGCTCGCGGGCGGGGCTATGGCGTGTGCTGCGGGCGTTCGAGCGGCGCCGGCTGCCCCTCACCATTTTTGCCACCGCGGTGGCTCTCAGGCGTCACCCCGAGGCGGTGGCCGCGTATCGCGAGCTCGGACATGAAATCGCCGGGCATGGTCTGCGCTGGATCAGCTACCAGCTGATCGATGAAACCACCGAACGTGCCCATCTGGCGGAGGCCGTCGCCATACTGCAGGAGCTCACCGGTGGCGCTCTGCTTGGCTGGTATACCGGTCGCGACAGCCCGAGCACCCGGCGCCTGCTCGTCGAGCACGGCAGCTTTCTCTACGACGCCGACTCCTATGCTGACGACCTTCCTTACTGGGTCGAGGTCAGCGTTGCCGGCGGCACACGCGCCGTTCCGCACCTGGTCGTGCCCTACACCCTCGACTGCAATGACATGCGCTTTGCAACGGCACAGGGATTCAACTCCGGTACCCAATTCTTCGACCACCTGCGCGATGCGTTCGACACGCTGTACCGCGAGGGAGACCCCGCCGGACTCGATGCGCCCAAAATGCTGTCCGTCGGCCTGCACGCGCGCCTGATCGGCCGTCCGGGTCGCATCGCCTCTCTTGAGCGCTTTCTCGACTATGCGCTCGAGCACGAAGGTGTGTGGGTCTGCCGGCGCATCGACATCGCCCGGCATTGGATCGCTACCCACTCGTTTGCACCGTGAACGATGCTTGCCGCCCCGCGACAGTGATTTCTCTCGAAGAACTCAACTCACTCCCGGCGCCGCAGTTCGCGGCGGCGTTGTCGGGCGTTTTTGAACGCACGCGCTGGGTAGCCGAGCGCGTCGCTGCGCTGCGTCCCTTCCGCTCGCGGTTCGAACTGCAGCGGGCACTGTCCGCCATCGTCGAGCAGGCGCGCAGCGACGAGCAACTGGCGCTCATACGGGCGCATCCCGAGCTTGCAGCGAGCGAGCGCACCGGTGGCGCGCTCACGCCGGAGTCGGTCCGGGAGCAGCAGGGCGCGGGGCTTGCCGCGTGCAGGCCCGAGGAACTCTCACGCTTCAGGCGACTTAACGCCGCCTACGCCCAGAGATTCGGCTTTCCGTTCGTATTGGCGGTTAAGGGCCACGATCGTGCCGCGGTCATCGCCGCGCTCGAGTGCCGCCTTGCTAACACGCCGGAGCAGGAGCGCGCGACGGCATTGCACGAAATCAGTCGCATCGCCGCATTTCGCCTGGCCGAGCGGGTGGAGGAGCCGCAGGGCAGCGCCATCATCGCGATGGCGGAAGAGCTCTCGCGACTGAGCGAGCAGAGCGGCGCTCTCACCTGCACCTACCTGACCCCGGCACATCGCGCGACTGCAGCGCTCTTGCGCGACTGGATGTTAGCGGCCGGATTTGAGGTCAGAATTGATCCGGTCGGTAACGTCATCGGTCGCTGGCGTGATGGCGCGGCGAGCGCCGAGACGCTCGTGACGGGCTCCCACTACGACACGGTCATCAATGGCGGGAAGTTTGACGGGCGCCTCGGGATACTCTTGCCGATAGCAGTTATGGCGCGGCTGCGTGGCGCCGGGGTGCGACTTCCCTACACCTTGATGGTGGTCGGCTTTGCCGAAGAAGAGGGGGTACGTTTTCGATCGACTTTCCTCGGTAGTCGCGCGCTCGCGGGGCGATTCGATGCCACCGTGCTCGAGCAGCGCGACGCCGAGGGGATCACGATGCGGCAGGCCATGGTCGCGGCCGCGCTCGATCCGGCGGCCATTCCTACCGCGGCACTCGAGCCGCAGCGGCTCTCGGGTTTCGTAGAGGTCCACATCGAGCAGGGACCGGTGCTGCTCAACGCCGGGGCGCCCCTTGGTGTGGTGACCTCAATCGCCGGCAGCACTCGGTGCCTCGTGTCGATTACGGGACTCGGGGGCCATGCGGGAACCGTTCCTATGCAACTGCGTCGCGACGCGGCTGCCGCGGCCGCTGAAGTGGTGCTGGCGCTCGAGAAGCGCTGCAGCGGCACGCCCGGGCTCGTCGGCACGGTCGGACGGCTCGAGGTCCCGGGCGGCGCAATGAATGTCATCCCCGGCCGCTGCGAGCTGAGCGTCGATATCCGCGCCGATCGCGATGAGGTACGCGATGCGGCGTTCACGAGCGTCGTGGCTGAATCTGAACGCATTGCGGCGCGCCGGCAGGTCGCGATCGAGTGGCGCAAGGTTCTCGATGTCGCGAGCGTCGCTTGTTCGCCCCGTATGCAGGAGCGCTGGGCGCAGAGCATCGTTCGTGTCACCGGCAGCGCGCAGGCGCCGCACCTGCCGAGCGGCGCCGGCCACGACGCGATGGTGATGGCGCAACTTACCGAGATGGGTATGCTTTTCGTACGCTGCGGCAACGGTGGGATCAGCCATCACCCGTCCGAGACGCTCAGCGCCGAGGACGCCGACCTCGCGGCTCAGGCCTTCAGGGACTTCCTCGTCAACTTCTCCGCTGCCAACCCGAACGCCCCACGATGACTAAGAACAAACCTCTTGCAGGAAGCTCCACGATCGAGACCGAGGTAGCGGAGATCGTCGACCGCAACTTCACCGCCGAATGCGAATTTCTCGCCGCGCTGGTCAAGGTCCCGACCGACAATCCGCCCGGTGACTGCGCAGCACACGCGGAGCGGGTCCGTGGGCTCTTGGAAGGGTTCGGTTTCAAGGTCGAAAGTTTTCCGGTGCCACCCGCCTTGGTCACGGCGGCTGGCATGATTTCCGCCACCAACCTCATCGTCCGGCGCCGCTTCGACGAGCGCGGACCGTGCATCGCCCTGAACGCACATGGCGACGTCGTGCCTCCGGGCTTGGGCTGGACGCGGGACCCGTACGGCGCGCAGATCGTCGATGACCCGGTCCATGGTCCGACCATGTACGGTCGCGGAGTGGCGGTGAGCAAATCCGACTTCGCGACTTTTACTTACGGGTTACGGGTGCTCGAGGTGCTCGCGGGAACTGGACACCCGCTTAGGGGCAGCGTCGAGCTGCATTTCACCTACGACGAGGAGGTCGGCGGGGATATCGGACCGCGCTGGCTGCTCGAGCAGCGCTTGACCCGGCCTGACTACGCGATTTGCGCGGGCTTTTCCTACGCGGTGACCACCGCGCACAACGGCTGCCTGCACCTTGAAGTCACGGTGCGCGGTCGCCAGGGGCATGCGGCCATGCCCGATTCTGGCGTCGATGCGCTCGCGGCCGCGACCGCGATTCTGACCGCCATTTATGATTCGCGTGCGGCGCTGCTGGAACGCCGTTCTGATGTTGCCGGCATCACGCACCCAACGCTCAACGTGGGTCTTATCGAGGGCGGCATCAATACCAATGTCGTGCCAGACCGCGTCAGCTTTCGCATCGATCGCCGCGTGATCCCTGAGGAGGACCCGGCGCAGGCCGAAGCCGAGCTGCGCAGCATCATCGAGCGTGCCGCAGGCGGCTGCAGCGGCGTTCGCGTAGAGATTCGCCGTATTCTTCTCGCGCTCCCACTCGTGCCCGTCCCCGGTGCCGAGCGGCTGAGCGCCGCACTGCGGCGCTACGGGGAGACTTTCCTGGGCGTGCCCATTGCCGAACACGGCGTGCCGCTCTACACGGACGCTCGCCACTACGCTGCCGCCAATATCCCCACCGTGCTTTATGGCGCCGGACCCCGTACGCTCGCCGACGCACATGGTCACGCTGCGGATGAGTGCCTGCGCTTGAATGACCTGCGCGGCGCGACGGCCACGGTTGCCTGCACGCTTGCGGAGCTGCTCGGGCCAAATTGAGCCGATGCGCGATTGCACACCATGGCGTGTGGTCTCGCCCTTGTGACGTTACTCATTCTTTCTTTGTCCCGCCCTCGGCGTTAATCCCCCAAGAGTGCACGGCCTCGAGCGGGGGCTCCGCATCTAGCGGTGGTTAGAGCGCGGAGCGTTCGCTGCTGCCGAGTTGCTGGCGCTCGTCGGGGTCTTGCCGAGGAATATGAGCAGACGGCCTTCCCCGTCGAGCTTGCCGAGCGCGTACATGCAGTGTCGATTCAGCTCGTCCTGTGCGTCGAGTACGGACTGCCTGATGTTTTCCGCTTGCAGGGCCGACAACTTAGCTCCGTAGCTGCTCGCGATGTCGTCCGATGTATGCAGCGTCGAGATGCCGTGCGCCCATGCATCGAGCAGCCATGGCTTGAGCGACTCGGTGGGCGGGGGCGTCTTGTCGGTTGTCAGGTAACGGTTCCACTCGAGGGCAAATCCTTTGAGGTAGGCGTCGCGAGCGGCGGGGGTATCCACCGCACTCACGCGACCGTGTGCCGCGTCCGCAACCGTGTAGAAGGAGCGTCCGGCGGCCTCGCAGGCCCGCTCGGCTTGATCCTCGTGCGTGTCGGCGATTGCCGCCGCGCTGATCGTGCTGAGTAATGCAACGAACACAAGGCGCATGGTTTGGCCTCGCTTCGAAATTGAATGCCGGGCGAGTGTAAGCGGGCCGGAGAGGCGCGCGTGAGGTCGGCTTGACCAAGTTGTGAGACGTCTCGCAGATGGGGTTTGAATGACCACCCGCGAACTCCCGAGGTCACGGGCGTAGCGCCGCTACCGGCTCGGGTTGTTCCTTTGGTAGCCTCGCCTCCATGGTGAGCGATCCTGAGCTCTATGAGCTGGCCGCGCGCGTCGGGCAGAGGCTTCGAGCCGCACAGCGCCGCATCGTCACCGCCGAATCCTGCACCGCCGGCTGGATTGCCAAGGCGCTCACCGACATCCCAGGGAGCTCGCAGTGGTTCGAGTGCGGCTATGTCACCTACTCCGATACGGCGAAAATTCGTGACCTCGGGGTGCGCGCGGAAACGCTCGCACAGTTCGGCGCGGTGAGCGAGGAGACCGTGCGCGAGATGGCAGCAGGCGCGCTGCGGGTTTCCGCGGTCGATGTCGCGATCGCCGTCACCGGCATCGCAGGCCCTGACGGCGGTACCAAGGCGAAACCTGTGGGCACCGTATGGTTCTGCGCGACGACGATTGCGGAAGGGGCGACGCAAACCATCGCCGAGCTCAAATTCTTCGGCGGGGACCGCAATAGCGTCCGCAGCCGCTCGGTGCAGCACGCACTCGCCCTGATTCTGCGGCTCGATCTGCCGGTTCGTCTCGAGAGCGCAGCCCCGGCCGCACCGCCTTGAGCGACCCGCACCACGCGCAGGGTGGACAGGGCGGGCCCGAGGTACCCCCGCGGGAACCGACCGAGCGCCTCTTCTTTGCGCTCTGGCCCGCTGAGGATGAGCGCGAAGCGCTCGCGCGCGCCGCGGCGAAGCCCGTGCGCTCATCGGGTGGGCGGCCGGTGCCGGCTGAGAATCTGCACGTGACGCTCGCCTTCCTCGGCAGCGTGCCGGTGCGACGCGTTCCTGAGCTACGCACGCTCGCGCTTGCGACCGCGGATGCATTTGCGCGGCACGAGCCGCTCGCGCTGCGCTTCGAGCGGCTCGTGCACTGGTCGCAATCCGAGATCCTCTGTGCGCTCGGCGCCGAGGAACCTGGCGCGGGCGCGGACCCGCGCGAAGGGGAACTGCGCGCCACCGAGTTCCTCGCCGGCGCACTTAAGGACCAGGCGGCGGCCGCGGGTTTTACTCCGGATCTCAAGCCCTTCCGCCCACATGTCACCGTGGCGCGCAAGGTTTTGCGCGCACCGCGCGAGCGCGCACTGCGCCACAGCGTGCTCTGGCACTGCACGGCGTTCGCGCTGATTGCGAGCCGCACCCACGCCAGCGGTGCCATATACAGTGTCGTCGAATTCTATCCACTGGGTAAGCCGGACAAAGCACGCTGATCGCGGCGAAACAGCCTCGTGCGCGCGCACCGACGGCGTCTCTTTATGGGATAATTGTCGCGGGGATCTCCACGCTCGCTGACCAACTCTTTGGGAAATTCGCAGATGGAAGACAATCGCAAAAAGGCGCTCGCCGCCGCACTCGGCCAGATCGAAAAGCAGTTCGGCAAGGGCTCGGTGATGCGTCTTGGCGATGCCGCGGCGAGCTACGACATGGAAACGGTGTCGACGGGCTCCCTCGGGCTCGACATCGCACTCGGTGTCGGCGGCCTGCCGCGCGGGCGCGTGGTGGAGATCTTCGGACCCGAAGCCTCCGGCAAAACGACGCTCACGCTGCAAGTGATTGCTGAAGTGCAGCGCGCGGGCGGCACGGCCGCCTTCGTCGATGCCGAGCATGCACTCGATCCTTCGTACGCCGAGAAGCTCGGTGTCAACATCGGTGAGCTCCTCGTGTCGCAGCCCGACACCGGCGAGCAGGCGCTCGAGATCACCGACATGCTCGTGCGCTCGAACGCGGTCGACATCGTGGTGATCGATTCCGTCGCGGCCCTCACGCCCAAGGCCGAGATCGAGGGTGAGATGGGCGAGATGCAGGTGGGGCTTCAGGCGCGGCTCATGTCACAGGCGCTGCGCAAGCTGACCGGCAACATCAAGCGCTCGAATACCATCGTCATCTTCATCAATCAGATCCGCATGAAGATCGGCGTGATGTTCGGCAACCCCGAGACCACGACCGGTGGCAACGCGCTGAAGTTCTACGCGTCCGTGCGGCTCGACATCCGTCGCATCGGCGCGATCAAGAACGGCGAGGAAGTGGTGGGCAACATGACGCGCGTGAAGGTCGTGAAGAACAAGGTCGCGCCGCCCTTCCGCGAGGCGGAGTTCGAGATCATGTACGGCCAGGGAATCTCGCGCGAGGGCGAGATCATCGAGCTCGCGAGCACGCAGGGGATCATCGAGAAGTCGGGCGCCTGGTTCGCCTACAAGGGCAACCGCATCGGGCAGGGCAAGGACAACGCGCGCGCGTACCTGCTGTCAAACAAGGACGTCGCGCGCGAGATCGAAGAGCAGGTGCGCGCACGGCTCCTGCCCCCGCGCCAGCAGCGCAACGGCGATCAGGCCGCCAATAGCGCCTGAGAGCGCGGCGGCGGCGCGGCGCTCGGGCGCTTCGTCAGTTGCCTTGCGGACTCGCGCCTGAGCGCTGAATCTTCTGCAGATCCTGCTGGCCCTGGGTCGCGCTGCGTAAGAGATCATCCTCGTTTCCGCAGACTTTCGCGGGCAGCCGTGAGCCGGGCGTGGTCTCCTTGCGGCAGTAGACGGTGCGCCCGTTCTGCGTCTCGGGCCGGTAGCCCTCGGCGAGGAGCCGCTTGGCCCCCGGGTTATCGGTCGTGGCGGCGGGCTTCGCAGCCGCGGTGGCTGGTGCGGTCGCCGGGGACGCGCTCGATTGAGCCGTCGCCGGTGCAGCCGGGGCGTTGGCCGCTGCCGGCAGTGCGGAGCCAGTCGTGGGCGCGGGAGTCGCGGCGGGCCGCGGCGCGGGAGGATCCGCAAAAGCGGTGGACAATGCGAAGGCGCTGAGGCACGCCAGTACTCCGATAACCAGACGCATGAGGTTCCTTTGTCGCCTGCTTAAGAAATGTCGGCGGTATGCTGAGCCGCCCGCCGTTAAGGGCCGCATGGTCTAGACGATGGCGCTGCGATTACCAAAGGTGAAGGACGCCGCCGAGCGCGCCGATCCAGAGACGGCGCGAACGGCAGCGGTGGCGCTCCTTGCGCGGCGGGACCTCTCGAGCGGCATGCTGCGCGAGCGGCTGCGCGCGCGCGGTTTCACGGCCGAGGCCGCCGAGGCCGTCGTCGACGCGCTCGGCCGCGAGGGTGTTATCGATGATGCGCGCTACGCGCAGAACTATGTCATGTACCACTCGGGACGCGGTCAGGGACCACTGCGTATCGGCGCTGAACTACGCAAGCACGGCGTCGCGGCGGCGCTGATCGATCGGGCGTTGGCGCAGGGCACGGACTGGCTGGCCCTCGCCCGCAAGGTGCGCAGCGCGAAGTTCGGCCCCGCGGCCCCGCGCGGCTGGGCGCAGCGGGCGCGACAGGCGCGCTTTTTGCAGTATCGAGGCTTTTCAGCGGATCATATCCGCGCGGCAACGGGCGCCGATGCAGAGCTCGAGTGAGGGATCTTGGCCAAACTGTCTTACATGAGCGCGGCGGATGTGCGCAGCAGTTTTCTGCAGTTCTTCCGCGCACACAGTCACGTCGTCGTGCCCTCGAGTTCGCTCGTGCCGGCCAACGACCCGACCTTGCTCTTTACCAACGCCGGCATGGTGCAGTTCAAGGACGTGTTTCTCGGCAAGGAGCAGCGCGATTACCTGCGCGCCGCCTCGAGCCAGCGCTGCCTGCGCGCGGGCGGCAAGCACAACGATCTCGAGAACGTTGGCTACACCGCGCGCCACCACACGTTTTTCGAGATGCTCGGCAATTTCTCTTTCGGCGACTACTTCAAGCGTGAGGCGATCCATCTCGCCTGGGACTTCCTCATCTTCCAGCTCGGTCTTGATCCGAAACGCTTGTGGTTCACGGTGTACCGCGATGACGACGTCGCCGCCGATATCTGGCTGAAAGACATAGGCGTTAACCCCGAGCGCTTCGGGCGGCTCGGGGAAGAGTCCAACTTCTGGCAGATGGGCGACACCGGTCCCTGCGGTCCCTGCAGCGAGATCTTCTACGACCATGGACCCGAGGTTCCGGGCGGGCCACCGGGCTCACCCGATGAGGGCGGCGATCGCTTTGTGGAGATCTGGAATTTGGTCTTCATGCAGTACGAGCGCGACGCCGCTGGCAAACTCACCCCGTTGCCCAAGCCTTCGGTCGATACCGGCATGGGGCTCGAGCGCATCGCGGCCGTCATGCAGGGCGTGCATTCCAACTACGATATCGATCTCTTCAAGAACCTGATCAAAGCGGCCGGCCGGCTTGCCGGTACTTCGGTGCTCACCTCCAGCTCGCTGCGGGTCATCGCTGATCACATTCGTGCCTGCACGTTTCTCGCGGTCGATGGCGTCTCGCCCTCCAACGAGGGGCGCGGCTATGTACTGCGGCGGATCATCCGCCGCGCGATCCGCCATGGCTATAAGCTCGGCATCACCAAGCCTTTTTTCTACAAGCTCGTCCCGGTACTCGAAGCGGAGATGGGT
>Ga0187766_10001314_pt1 | contig 14593 bp, 10 predicted proteins | sample 0216_QUI02_MP05__4_FD_132971 | JGI IMG/M metagenome (GOLD analysis project Ga0187766, IMG submission 132971) | Tropical peat soil microbial communities from peatlands in Department of Meta, Colombia - 0216_QUI02_MP05_20_MG | ecosystem: Environmental > Terrestrial > Soil > Wetlands > Peat ... | reverse complement strand
GCGGCGTCCAGGGGAACGCCCCGGGCCAGGTTGCCGGCGGCGGCGCCGAACAGGATGGCCAGGAGGAAGCTCGCGAAGACGAAGACGACGTCCCAGAACTCCTGCCAGAGGCCGTTGTCGATGTGGCCGCCCACCTCGATGGCGATACCCCGGAGAATCAGGGCCCAGAGAATCAGGAAGAGCGCCAGGTAGTAGCCGGCGAAGGCCGTGGCCATGAGCCGGGGAAAGACTGCGAGCAGCGTGCCCCCGAAGCCGACGAGCCAGACCTCGTGCCACGACCACAGCGGTCCGATCGCGCCGATCACCTGCCGGCGCTCCTCCGGGGTCCGGGCGACGGCCCGGTGCAGCATGCCCGCACCGAAGTTTCGCCCGTCGAGGACCACGTACGCGGTCAACATGAAGCCGACCACGCAGTACCACACCGCGATCACGCCGGCTGCTCCGCGCGCCGCGGGGCGGCGGCAACCTCGCCCGGGCCGCGCGCGATCTCGCGACCGACCAGGAAGAGAAAGAGCAGCCCCAGCACGAAGTACAGCCCGACGAAGCCGATCAGCGTGAAGATGGTGTCACCGTTGCTCACCACCTGGCTGTAGCCCTCTCGCGTCCGAAACAAGCCGAAGACGAGCCACGGTTGTCGGCCCAGCTCCGCGGTCATCCATCCCAGGGTGTTGGCGATGTACGGGAAGGGAAACGCCAGCATCAGCACCCAGAGCAGCGGGGCGCTGGATTCCAGTCGGCCGCGCCAGCTCTGGAAGGTCCCGTAGGCCATCAAGACGATGAACAGCGTCCCCAGCGTGATCATCAGGTGAAACGCGTAGTACAGGAGCTCGATGTTGTCCGGCCAGACGTCCTCGGGATATTCCTCGAGCCCGTGCACGTAGCTCTCGAACGTCCCGTACGCGAGAAAGCTGAGCGCGCCCGGAAGCTCGATCGGGTTGTCGAGCCGTCGGGCCGCGACGTTCGGTTGTCCGATCATCGCCACCCCCGCCATGGGTCCACCGACGAACCGGCCTTCCATCGCCGCGAGGGTCACCGGCTGATGGCGGCCGACCATCTTGGCCTGCTGGTCGCCGGTCGGAAAGGCGACCAGCACGGACGCGATCAACCCGACGCACGTCCCGGCGCGCAGGCAGAGTCGGGCCTGCATCGGATGGAGTCCCTGGAGCGCGTAGAACGCTCCCACCGCCGCGATCACGAACGAGCCCGTGACGAGCGCGGCCATCTGGTTGTGGGCGAACTGCACCCAGGCCCAGGGATTCAGCAAGTAGGCGCCCAGGCTCTCGATACCGAGCGAGCCGTCGGCCTCGATCCGATACCCCACGGGATGCTGCATGAACGCGTTCGTGACCAGGATGAAGTAGCCCGAAAGCCAGCTCCCCACCGCGACCGCCAGGGTCGCCACGAAGTGGTAGCGGGGGCCAAGGCGCTTCTCGCCCCAGATGAGGGCGCCGACGAACGCGCTCTCCAGGAAGAACGCGAACATGCCCTCCATCGCGAGCGTCTGCCCGACCACGCCTCCGGCGTACCGGGAAAAGCCAGCCCAGTTCGTGCCGAACTGGAACTCCATGGGAATGCCGGTGACGACGCCCACCGCGAAATTGAGGCCGAAGATCTTCGCCCAGAACCGCACGGCCTGGTCGAATCGCCGATCGCCGGACCGCAGCGCGCGCCACTTCCAGTAGACGAGGAACCACGCCAGCCCCATGGTCAGCTGCGGAAACAGGTAGTGATACGTCACCGTGAAGGCGAACTGAAACCGGCTCCAGAAGGCGGGATCGGACACGCCCGGTCCCATCGCGATCGGCCTAGCTCGGACGTCGAGGGCCGCCGGCCCGGCGATCGGCCAGCGCGCGGCGAGCTCCCGCGACGGCCACGAAGGCTCGGAGGTCCTCCGATTCCACGGCGGCATAGTAGCCACGCCCACTATTCATGTGCAACGTGCCGAGGGCATCGCTATGCTGTGAGGCGGCCATGTCCCGCTACTTCTGCCACGAGCATCCGGATCTCCTGGTCGTGCAGACCCGGGTGGTGGACGCGCGCCCGGGCGCGGTCGTGCTCGAGCAGACGCCGTTTCATCCTGGGGGCGGCGGCCAGCTCGTCGACCGGGGCCTGCTTCGCTGGCACGACGGGGAGGTGCAGGTGACCGGCATCGAATCCGTCGGGGGCCGCCACTGGCATCTGCTGGCCCATCCGGTGGAGATCTCCGGGGCGGTCGAGGCCGCCGTCGACCCGGGCTTCCGCGCGATGATGACGGAGCTCCACACCGACACTCACATCCTGAACGCCCTCGTGTTCCGCCACTTCGACGGAGCCCTCGTCACGGGCGCCCAGCTCAACGCGGATGGCACCGCGCGCATGGACTTCGACCTGCCGGACGCCGACAACGACCGGCTGCGAGCGCTGGAGCCGGAGATCAACGACGTGATCCGTCAGGACCTGCCGGTCCGGTACGCCTACGTCCCGGAAGCCGAGGCCCTCGCTGAGCGCGGCCTGATCCGCAATCGCTCGGTGGCTCCACCGCCGGGAGACGACGGAATGGTTCGCATCGTGGAGATCGTTGGGCTCGATCGACAGGCCTGTGGGGGGACGCATCTTCCATCGACCGCGTGCTCTCCCGAGTTGCGGATCCTCAAGATCGACAACAAGGGCCGACACAATCGACGAGTCAAGATCGGGCTGATCGGCTCGGGTCGGCCGGACGGGTGATATCCTTCGGGCGATGCCGACGGCGAACGAGCTCGCGCGGCCACTGGGACCGGGGGATCGAGCGCCCGATTTCGATCTTCCGGCCGCCGAGCGCGAGGGGCGTGTCTCCCTCTCCGGCTACCACCGCGACGGCCCCGTCCTGTTGCTCCTGCTTCGGGGCCTCTATTGCGCGTTCTGTCGACGACACATCAGCCAGGTCAAGCCCAGCTGCGCGCCGCTGCAAGACGCTGGCATCCGCATGCTGGGCGTCGTCATCGCGAGTGCCGATCGATCACGGCTGTACTTCAGATTCGGAGCACGGCCCTGCTTCCCCCTCGCCGCGGCGCCCGATCGGTCCGTCCATCGCGCCTATGGCCTGTCCGCCTCGGAGCGGACTCCGGAGATCCTCGCGGACATGAGGCAGCAAGCGTCCGGGCTGCTCCGGGAGCTGAACGTGGACGAGGGGGCCGACCCCATCACCACCTTCCATCACTACGACGGCTGGGAGGACACCGCGGAGGACGCGGCGGAGTTCAAGCGCCCGCTGCAGTCGGTCGGGTACTACCTGATCGACCGGCAGGGCGTCATCCGGTGGGCGAGTGTCGGCGAGATCCTGGGCAAGCTACCCGGGCCGGAGTCGCTGCTCGCTGTGCTGTGAGCGGATCGAGCAGACGCTCGGCACACACGACAAGGAGGAGTGAATCATGTCTTTCATCGCGTGGATCGTCCTCGGATTGATCGCCGGCTTCGTGGGGAGCAAAGTGGTCAACAAGTCCGGCGAGGGGTTCTTCCTCGACATCATCCTGGGCGTCGTGGGAGCTGTAGTAGGAGGCTGGCTGTTCGGTCTGTTTGGTATGGCCGGAGTCAGTGGATTGAACATCTACAGCCTCGTGGTCGCCGTCATCGGAGCGATCGTGTTCTTGCTGGTGTATCGCGCGATTCGGCGAGCAATGTAGAACCGGTCCCGGTCGTCGCTCCAAGGCCTGGTCGACGGTCCGCGGTACTGCTCGGTCACCGCCACCTTCACGGGCCATCCGGCCTCGAGCCGAGCATCCGCCGCGATGCCGTTGGCCACCGCCATGCGAGCGGCCCCCCAGGGCCCGCCGGCGCGGGCCGCCATCTGGCCGACCGTCTCTCCGGCCATGGCTCGGCGGATCCGTAGTCGGCTCTCGACGATGCGGTCACGATCGGCCGGGAGCTGAGGCCGGACGCTCGCGGTCACGCGCTCGAGGTCCCGGCCGTAGCGCTCCCAGTCCTTGACGCGGGCCAGGGCGGTCAGGCGGCAGACGCGCGAGCGGTGGGCGATCCAGGTCAGCACGAGCCGGTCGCCGTCACGCGTGTCGGCGACCAGCGCGGCGGCCGGAAGCGCTCCGATCTGGCGGCGCTGCAGACGCTTCAGCTGGCCCTCCGGCAGGCCGTCCTTCCTCGCACCGGCCACGGGATCATCGCCGGCCCCGACCACGGTCAGCACGAGCGCCGCGTCGCCGTCGGGTGCCGCCGCGCCCGCGCCACTGGCGCCCACCACCGGCTTCCAGCCCGTCGGGATGTCGAGCGCCAGGTCGAGGTCCGGATGGAGGAAGAGTGATCCGAAGAAGACCCCGTACGCTGGATTGTCCCCCACCACCAGCCCCTCGAGGCGTGCGAGGAACGCCGCGCGTCCGGCCGCCAGCGGAGCTCCCGCGTCCCTCGCGAGGGCCCGCGCGGCGGTCTCGACGTTGCCGACGCGCTCCGGCGTCGTCGGGTGCGTCGAGAAGAACCGCGGCCGGCCCGCGTCTCGCCCCGTCTGCAGGGCCTCCTCGCGCTCGAGAGTGCGGAGGAACGTGGCCAGGCCCTCGGGATCGTAGCCTGCCCGGGCCGCGAGCTCGATGCCGCGTCGGTCCGCATCGCGCTCCTGATCGCGGCTGTACGACGCCAGCGCCACGCTCGAGGCCAGCTGACCGGTCCCCTCCACGACCCCGCCGACGGTCGGGCTGATCATCCCGAGGAGGCCTGCGGGAACGCCGAACAACAGTGCGAACGGCGTGGCTGCGGCAATCCGTCGCGCGGCGTGGCGCTCCAGCACGTGGGCCATCTCGTGGCCCAGGACGCCGGCCAGCTGGTCCTCGGAGTTGAGGAGCGCCAGGGCTCCGCGGGTGACGTAGACCCAGCCGCCGGGGAGCGCGAAGGCGTTGGCCTCGGCCTCGTCGGCGATGTTGAACTGCCAGGTCGCGTCCGAGGCCGGGGCTGCCCGCGTCAGTCGATCACCCACCTGTCGCACGTAGCCCACGAGCCTCGCGTCCCGGACGAGGCCGATGCTGTCCTCGACCTCCTGCGCCGACTCCTTCCCGAGCCGCTGCTCCTCGCTCGGCGAGATGGTGAGGCAGCCGCCGGCGAGCGCCGCGAGCGTGGCGATCAACCCGCCGTTCCACTGCCGCCGCGTGAGCATCGCGGAAGGGTACCATTCACCGTCCGACCGAGTCACACCCTATCGGATCCCCGGCCGGCGGTGTACCTTCGTCCCCGCTGGCCGCCCTCCACGTGCTCCAACTGCGGCCACACGGAGAATTGAGTGGACCGGCGCACGTTCATGGCAACCGCGGCTGGCGGCCTGCTCGTCCATCCGCTCGCCGCGGGGGCGCAGGCGAAGGTTCCGACCGTCGGCGTGCTGGTGCGTGACGCTCCAGGGTCGGAGCGCTTCTGGCAGCTGTTCCGGCAGGCGCTCCGCGAGCTCGGCTACGTCGAGGGGCGCAGCATCCGGTTCGAGTTCCGATCGGACCAAGGCCAGATAGGCCGCCTTCCCGCGCTGGCCGCCGAACTGGTGAAGCGCAAGGTCGACGTCATCGTGACCTGGTTCACGCCGGCCGCGACGGCCGCCAAGCAGGCCACGGCCGATATCCCGATCGTCTGTGCGACCTGCGGGGATCCCGTCGAGACCGGACTCGGCGTGAGCCTCGCCCGGCCGGGGGGCAACTTCACGGGCATCGCCGGGGTGGGCGCGGAGCTGGCTGGCAAGTGCGTCGACCTCGTCCGGGAGATGAAGCCGGGGGCTCGACTCATCGCGGGTCTGGTCCATGCCCCCGATCCGCTCTCGAAGCTCTTCCTCGAGCAGATCCGCGTCGATGGCGCGGCGACCGGAATGACCATCGACGGGATGGCGATCAGGGCCGAGGAGCTCGACGCCGGGTTCCGGGCGATGAAGAAGATGCAGCCCGACGCGGTCATCGTTCAGCCGAGCCTGCCGACCAAGCGGGTCGCCGAGCTCGCACTGAGGTACCGGATACCCGCGGTTTCCACCTTTCGCGAGTTCGTCGAGGCGGGCGGGCTGATGGCCTACGGCGTCGTGGAGGCCGACGTGTACCGAAGGGCCGCGGTCCTCGTTGACAAGATTCTGAGGGGGGCCAAGCCCGCCGACCTGCCCATCGAGGAGCCCACGCAGTTCGAGCTCGTCATCAACCTCAAGACCGCCAAGGTTCTGGGCTTGACGATCCCCGCATCCTTGCTGGCCCGTACGGATCAGGTAATCGAATGACGGAAGCCACGCGGTGATCTACCGCTGCCAGAGAATCTGACGTGCTTCGAGGGGAACCGTGGCGGCCGGGTGGTACGGGATCAGCCGGGGCGTGAAGTCGCCGGGCGCACGTGACGTCGAGACGGTAACACCGTACAGGTAGCCATTCGCGGTTCCTTCGAGCTTGCGAACCCGCGCCATGGGGTGATGCTCGGACGGGCCACCCCCCGGGGCATTCGCGTAGAGCTCGACAGCGACCGCCTCGGGATCGAGGCGCCCCAGGTACACCTCGACGGTGACGTGCTGTCGATCGGACGCCTCCGTCTCGCCGTGGACCGCGCCAAAGCGCGCCTCGCGCCAGCGCTCGGCGAGATTGGACCGCCACTCGAGCAGCTCGACGCCGAGCGCGCTCTTGCTCGCGGCCCGCGCGCGGTACGCGGCGGCGGCCGGAAGGTAGTAGCGCTCCGTGTATTCACGCACGACCCGGTTGGCCGAGAAGCGCGGGGTGAGCCGGGTCATGCTCGCTCGCACCTTCGCGATCCAGGCCGTGGGAATCCCACGCTCGTCGCGCGTGTAGAAGGCGGGGACGACCTCGGCCTCGAGGAGGTGGTAGAGTGCCTCGGCCTCGGCGGCGTCCCAGGCGGGGTCGTCGCCGTGCTCCCTCCCGTCACCCAATGCCCAGCCCACCTCGGGCTCGTAGGCCTCGGCCCACCAGCCGTCGAGCTCGGAGAGATTGAGGCCTGCGTTGACGAGTACCTTCATGCCGCTGGTGCCGCTCGCTTCCCAGGGCCGGCGCGGCGTGTTGATCCACAGATCCACACCCTGCACGAGGCGCTCGGCCACGAGCAGATCGTAGTCGGGGACGAAGACCACGCGCCCCTGGACCTCGGGACGGCGGATGAAGCGAATCCACTCGGCGATCATCGCCTGCCCGGCGACGTCGGCCGGGTGCGCTTTTCCCGCGATGACGAGCTGGACGGGGCGGTGCTGGTCGGTGAGGATCCGGAGGAGCCGGGCTGGATCGTGGAGCAGCAAGTTCGGCCGCTTGTAGAGAGCAAACCGGCGCGCGAATCCGATCGTGAGCGTGTCCGGGTCGAGGTTCGCGGCCCTGGTGGCGGTCTCGTCGTCCGGCGCGCCGTCGATCGACGCGAATTGCTGGGCGACGCGCTCCCCGAGATAGGCGACGAGATCCTTGCGGCAGCCGATGCGCATGCCCCAGAGCTCGGCGTCGGAAGCGGCGATCGGTCGCTGAACCGCCGCCAGGGTGCCGCGCCAGCACTCGGCCCCGCAGTGTCCGGTCCAGAGCGCGTCGGCCTGCGCCGAGTCCCACGACGGGGTGTGCACGCCGTTCGTCACGTGTCCGACCGGCACCTCGTCCTCCGGCCAGCGGGGAAAGAGGGTTTGGAAGATCCGTCGGCTCACGCTGCCGTGCAATCGACTCACGCCGTTGACCGCGCCGCTTCCGCGGATCGCCAGGTAGGCCATGTTGAATGGCTCGTTCGCGTCGTCCGGGTTCTCCCGTCCGAGCGCCAGGAGGCGGCGGAGGTCGACGCCGAGCTGATCGTGAGCATAGCCGCCGGCATATCGCTCGATCAGATCGGGAGCGAAGCGGTCGAAGCCGGCCGGCACGGGAGTGTGAGTCGTGAAGAGGTTCCCGGCTCGCGTCACGGTCAGCGCCGTCTCGAAGTCCTGGCCGCTCTCCTCCATGAAGGCGCGGGCCCGCTCCAGCACCGCGAACGCCGCGTGCCCCTCGTTGAGATGGCAGACGTCGACCTCCAGGCCGAGCGCGCGCAGCAGGCGCCATCCACCGATCCCCAGCATGAGCTCTTGCCGTAGCCGTAGCTCCGCGCCGCCGCCGTAGAGCTCGCTGGTGATGCCGCGAACGGCGGGCGGGTTCGCCGGATCGTTGCTGTCGAGGAGATAGAGCACGATCCGGCCCACCCTGGCCTGCCAGACCCGGAGCCAGACCTTCCGGCTCGGAAGTTGAAACCCGATGCGCAGCCACTCGCCGTCGTCGTTCCGCACCGGACTGATCGGCAACTGGCTGGGATCGTTGTACGGGTACAGCGCCTCCTGGTGGCCGTCGGCCGCGATCACCTGACGGAAGTACCCCTGCTGGTACAGCAGCCCGACGCCGACGACCGGGACCCCGAGATCGCTGGCGGCCTTGAGCTGGTCGCCCGCCACGTTGCCGAGCCCCCCCGAATAGATGGGCAAGGCCTCGCTGAGGCCGAATTCCATGCTGAAGTAGGCGACCCGGTTGAGCGGCGCTCGCGGGTGGGCCTCCTGAAACCACGCCGTCGAGGTCAGGTACTGGTGCCGCCGCTCGAGGAACGCTTCGACGCGTCTGCGGTACTCCGGCTGCGCGACCAGCCCGCGGAGCCTGGTCTGCGAGACCGTCTGGAGCACCACCCAGGGGTTGTGCGTGAGCGACCAGAGCTCCGGATCGAGCTGCCGCCAGAGCTCGTCGGCGCCGTGATGCCAGGTCGCGCGGAAGTTGAGCGCCAGCTCCTTCAGACCCTCGATCACCGGCTCTTCCGTCATCACTGGGTCCTCCGAGCGGCCACCTCCCGGTTGCCGACACCGAGCAGGGCTTCCGCGGCCTGCACCACCCGGTCGTCCGTGAAGCCGAGCTCCTTCATCACCACGTCGCCCGGCGCCGAAGCCCCGAAGCGGTCGAGCGCGACGATCTCTCCGTCGGTCCCCACCCACCGCTCCCAGCCCAATGACCGTCCCGCCTCGACCGCGACGCGCGCCCTGACCGAGGGCGGGAGCACGCTCTCCCGATACTCCGTCGACTGCTCCTCGAACAGCTCCCAGCTCGGCATGGACACCAGGCGCACCTTGATGCCCGCCGCCGCGAGCCGCGCCTCGGCGCGGACGATGAGCTGCACTTCGGACCCCGTGGCGATCAGGATCACGTCGGGTTGCTCGGACCCCAGCGCGCGCGCGTTCAACACGTAGGCACCGCGGGTCAGGCCCTCGGCCGATGCGTAGATCGAGCGATCGAGCGTCGGGACGGCCTGTCGGGTGAACGCCAGCGCGGTCGGGCGGTGCCGGTTCCGGATCGCGACCTTCCAGGCCCAGACCGCCTCGTTGGCGTCGGCGGGTCGGATGAACAGGAGATCCGGGATGGAGCGGAGCCCGATGAAGTGCTCGACGGGCTGGTGGGTCGGACCGTCCTCACCGAGCGCGACGCTGTCGTGGGTGTACACCCAGATCGACCCGAGGCGCGCCAGGGCCGAGAGGCGCACCGGCGCCCGCATGTAGTCGAGGAAGGTCAGGAACGTGGACCCGAACGGGATGAAGCCTCCGTGATACGAGAGCCCGTTCACGATGGCTCCCATTCCGTGCTCCCGGACCCCGAAGTGGATGTTACGCCCGCGATAGTCCCACACCCCTCCGGCCGCGCCCTGGGCCCCGGTGCTCGAGAGCGACGAGGGCTCGAAGTCACCCTCCCCCTTGAGCCAGGTGAAGGTCGATTCGTCGAGATCCGCCGAACCTCCGACGAGCTCGGGGAGCTTCCCGGCCAGGACCTGGAGCGCGGCCTCCGATGCCTTGCGCGTGGCCACGCCCTTGACGTCGGCGGGAAACGCCGGCAGCTCGGCGTCCCAGCCGGGCGGCAGCTCGCCCCCGAAACGACGGGCCAGCTCCTTGCCTTGCTCCGGAGATTCGGCCTGGTAGGCCACCAGGCGGCGGCGCCACTCTTCCTCCAACGTCTTGCCGCGCTCCACCGCCGAGCGAAAATGCGCCAGGACGTCCTCGGGAATCAGGAACGCCGGCTCGATTGGCCAGCCCAGCTGTTGCTTCGCCGCTCGCACCTCGTCGACGCCGAGCGGGCTGCCGTGCGCGCGGAACGTCCCCTGCTTGTGGGGGGCCCCGAAGCCGATGATCGTCCGGACCTTGATCAGGGACGGCCGATCGACTGCCTTCAGCGCCTCCTGGAGCGCGCCGTCGACCGCGACCAGGTCGTTGCCGTCCGCTACCGACTGCACGTGCCAGCCATAGCTGGCGAACCGCGCTCCCACGTCCTCCGTGAAGGCGAGCGACGTGGTGCCCGAGAGCGTCACGTGATTGTCATCGTAGAGGACGATCAGCTTGCCGAGCTTGAGGTGGCCGGCGAGCGAGCACGCCTCGGCCTGGACGCCCTCCATCATGTCGCCGTCGCCCGCGATGACGAAGGTCCGGTGATCGACGATCTGCCGTCCGGGCCGGTTGAACCGGGCCGCCAGGTTGGCCTCCGCGATCGCCATCCCGACCGCGTTCGAAATGCCCTGCCCGAGCGGCCCCGTCGTCGCCTCGACACCCGGCGTCATGGCGCTCTCCGGGTGGCCCGGAGTCAGGCTCTCCCACTGGCGGAAGCGCTTGATCTGCTGAAGCGACACGTCGTATCCCGTCAAGTGGAGAAGCGAGTACAACAGCATCGACCCGTGCCCGGCCGAGAGCACGAACCGATCCCGGTCGGGCCAGTGCGGATTCGACGGATTGTGCCGGAGGAATCGCGTCCACAAGACGTAGGCCATCGCCGCGGCGCCCATCGGCAGCCCTGGATGGCCCGAGTTCGCATTCTGGACGGCGTCGACCGACAGGAAACGGATCGTGTTGATGGCGCGGTCATCGAGCTTGGTCGGTTCCATGTCTACCTCTCAGGCGGTGGCGCACACGGGCGCAATCCGGCCGTCACAGGGTGCACCGGGACAGCATCCTCGGACGCGGCATCTCCCTTCGACCTACAGACGCGCAAAGTGTACCCGACGTTTCGCGAACATGCTGACGCCGCGCATCAGCCGGCTTCGCCGGTGCCTCGGTTCAGGATTTCGTCAGGTGAGATGTTGCATTCCTCATAGCCATGGCAAACCCAGACACCCTTCGCTATACGAAGATTCCCCTCACCCACGGATCCGGCGAGATCCCTGCCCTCGGGTTCGGCACGCTGATTCCCGATCCACTGGCGACGGGCCTGGCGACCAAGGCCGCGCTGGACGTGGGGTTTCGTCATTTCGATTGCGCGGAACGCTACCGCAATGAGCGGGTGGTCGGCGACGCGATGCAGGAGGCGTTCAAGGCGGGGAAAGTTCGGCGGGAGGACGTGTTCGTCACGACGAAGCTCTGGAACAACAACCACCGTCCCGAGCGGGTCAAACCCGCTTTCGAGGCGAGCCGTCAGCGACTCCAGGTCGACCGCGTCGATTGCTACCTCGTCCACACCCCGTTTGCTTTCCAACCAGGCGAGGAGCAAGACCCGCGGGACGAGCACGGCCAGGTGATCTACGATTCCGGGGTCACACTGGTGGAGACGTGGCGGGCCTTGGAGCACCTGATGGACGAAGGCCGCTGCAAATCCATCGGCTTGTCGGATGTCACGTTGCAGCACGTACAGGAGATCGTCGAGGTCGCGCGGATCAAGCCGTCGGTCGTGCAGGTCGAATCACATCCGTACCTGCCTCAATGGGACCTGCTCGACTTCTGTCAGCGCAATGGGATCGTCCTGCTCGCGTTCGCGGCGCTGGGACATGGGATCGAACCCCGGTTACTGGACGACCCGGTGATCACCGCCATCGCGCAGCGTGTTCACAAGACCCCGGCCCAGGTCGTGCTGGCCTGGGCCGTGCAACGCGGAACGGCTCTCTTGACCACGTCGACCGCGCCGCGCCGCATTCAGGAGAACTTCGACGTCTCGACTCTGCCCGAAGACGCCATGCAGGAGATTCGCAACCGCATCAAGACGACGGTCCGATTCAACAAGGTGGTGGAGACCGGCGTGCCCGGGTTCATTCCCCAAGGCCGATGAGTGCCGCGCGCCGGCTCCCGTCCGGCACGGTCAGCTGGTCATCGGCTTGCTCTCATAGACGACGCGGCCCAGCCGCACGGTGTAGCGCACCCGGGCAAGCGCGGTGATGTCGCGCTCGGGGTTGCCGTCGAGCACGACCAGATCGGCGTCCATGCCCGGCGCGATGCGCCCGGAGTGCGCGGCCCGCGCGAATCGAGCGGCGGGCCCGGTGGTGAGCGAGGCAAGCACCTGCGAGAACGAGAGCCCCGCCTCCTGCATCAGCACGTATTCGTCGGTCGGATCGTAGTCGGCCATGTAGCCGACGTCGGTCCCGAAGAGGAGCTGGCCCCCCGCGTCCGCGAAGGCCCGGACCTGCGCTGCCGCGTTGACCCTCGCCGCCTCGGCGCGCGCGGCCGGCACTCCGAGCCGCCGCGCCTCGTACCCCCAGAGCTTCAAGGTAGGGATCAGGGCCATGCCCGCCTCGCGGATCCGCAGCGGCAGCGACCGATCCCACGGGCCGGTGAGCTCGGAGGGAAACGTGTGGGCCAGGATGTCGACCCCACCGTCCAGCGCGGCGCGGGCACCGGCACTGTTCGACGGGTGCGCCACCACGAGCTTGCCGCGCTGATGGGCCGTGGACGTGGCGGCGCGGACGATGTCGACGGGCATCACGACGATCGACGTCTGCGTGGCCCAGGAGCCGGTGAAGAGCTTGACGGCATCCACGTCGGCGTCCAGAAGCTCGGTGACCAGCGTGCGAGCCGTCCCGGGATCCGTCAGCTCGGGCAGTTGGGCGGGCTGGATGTAGTAGGGGCTCCCCGCCGCCGGGGCGAGGCCCGGACCCGCCGTGGCGATCTCGGGGCCGACGAGGTCGCCACGGTCGAGCCGCTGTCCGAGCGCTCGGGTGTTGGGCAATGAGGACCCCGTGTCCATCACCCGGATGAAGCCATGCCGCGTCAGCATGGAGCCGAGCGCATCGGTCAGCTGGCTCGCCGGCGCGCCCTCGGCGTCCCGCCACTTCGGCCCCGTGAAATGCACGTGGCTGTTGGTGAAGCCGGCGGTCACGGACAGACCCGAGCAGTCCAGGATTCGCGCGGCCGAGGGAACGGTCACCTCGCCGGGGCTGCCGACCGCGACGACGCGTCCATCCCGGACCACCACGACGCCGCGCTGGATCGGCGGCACATCTGGCCCCGGGTAGACGGTCGCCCCCGTGAGCGCGACGGCCCCGGACGGGCCCGAAATCGCCTGGCGCTGAAGGGTCTGCCCGCTCGCCAGCTTGCCAGTGCCGAGGGCCGCGGAGACGGCACCCGCGAGGCCGGCGCCGATGAAGCGCCGACGCGATAGCCCTGCGTCCTGTCGAGACCACCCGATCACACCGAAGCACATACGCATGTCCTCCCATCTGAACGACCGGCCACGGCTCTCGTTCGCTGCCAAGAGTACGGGGCGACGCCAGGGGTTATTTCAGGAGCTCAATGCTTGCCGCCTTACCCGCACCCCGGGCGCAGCCGCTGGTACCTTCCGACCGCAATGCGCTTATAATGGCGCGATCTACGACGGGGTGTTCGGCGTCGGCGGGGACGACCTCGCCCGGCGCGAGAAGAAGGGAATCGGCTGAATTGGCAAAGCGTGTCGCCGTGGTGGGGGCGGGTCCTTCCGGCCTCGTCACCGTCAAGGAACTGGCGGAAGAGGGGCACGAGCCGATCTGCTTCGAGAGGGCCGCCGACGTGGGCGGCGTCTTCCGGTTCGACGAGGAACGGGGAGTAGTCTGGGAGTCCTGCCGGCTCACGTCGTCGCCGCTGCTCACCTCGTTTTCCGATTTTCCGGCCTCGGCCGACCGCATCATGCACCTCGGGGCGGGAGAGTACGTCCAGTATCTCCGTGAGTACTGCGAGGCGTTCGCGCTCGGTCGGCACCTCCGGTTCGAGACCACCGTCGAGTCTGTGACCAGTCATCCCGAGGGCGGGTGGACGGTCCGTGTCCGTGATGTGGCCGGCCCGCGCGAAGAGCATTTCGATGCGGTGGCCATCTGCTCCGGGCTCCACCAGCACCCGCACTGGCCGCGGATCCCCGGCCAGGAGAGCTACACCGGGAGCGTGCTCCACGGCACGCAATACCGCCGGCCCAGTCAGGTGGCGGGCAAGCGCGTGCTGGTCGTCGGCGCCGGCGAATCGGGCGCCGACATCGTGGCGGAGGTCGCGGCGTATGCCGCCGAGACCGTCCTGTCGCTGCGCCGGGGCGTGGCCGTCCAGCCGAGGGTCCAGCTCGGCAAGCCGAAGGACCTCCAGACCTCCCGTCTGATGAACAGCACCGCGCACTGGGTCTTCCAGACCCGCAATCCGGCCGATGACCACAAACGCCGGGTCTATCGGTGGACGTTCCTGCCCTTCCTCTTCGTCGACAAGGTGCTGCAGCAGCTCTCCCGGTTCGTGTTCGACTTCCTGCCCGTGTTGCGGGCGTCCGACCTGGCCGGGGTTCGCGCCAACCTGCGCACGCGGCGGCTCACCCGCCAGCTCCTCCGCGAGTCGGGCGGGACGTTCAACGAGCAGTTCGGGACGAAGGACGACGGGTTCGTGCGCGCGATGGCGACGGGGCGATGCCGGCGGGTGTCCGGGGTCGCCCGCTTCGACGGGCCGCGCGTGGTGTTC
>Ga0187766_10001312_pt1 | contig 14609 bp, 15 predicted proteins | sample 0216_QUI02_MP05__4_FD_132971 | JGI IMG/M metagenome (GOLD analysis project Ga0187766, IMG submission 132971) | Tropical peat soil microbial communities from peatlands in Department of Meta, Colombia - 0216_QUI02_MP05_20_MG | ecosystem: Environmental > Terrestrial > Soil > Wetlands > Peat ... | reverse complement strand
CCTCTTTCCGCTCACTGGCCTCGAATCGCACTTCCTTCGCGGCCGCTAGAAACTTCCCAATTTGTTGCAGGCTTAACTTTTCCGTTTCGTGCACGCTGATCATTCATCGTCAGCATGCCTTACCCTTCCGGGCTCATCTTGTATTGGAAACAAGCCCCCTGCTTCAGGCTCATCATGCATTGGAAAAGACTCTCACTTGACACAGAGTCCTGTGACAAGTACCATCTACCCTCAAGTTGGCCTGCTTGCGGGCCGGCTGTGAATTTCATGCAGAGTGGCTGAGGGACGAGCCCTGCGAAGCCACGACAACCGGATCGGGATCATCTATCCCGGTTGCCAGGTGCCAACTCTCTCCCGGAGACGGGGAACATGAGATTCGGGTGCGCGGCTTTTGGTTCCGCTTTCCCGCAACCTCTTTTCCTTTTCCGGAAAAGAGGTCTTCGTTTTTAGGAGACTTCTTTTCCCGGCTCGTCCTCAGCCACTGGCAAGATTGCGAGCAGCACCATGGCTCACTACGAACTGCGCTGTCGGGAGTGCGGAAAGCGCTGGGGCAACCAGCCGCGCTCGATCTGCGACGACTGTTTTTCTCCCCTCGAAGTCAGTTATGACTACGACGCCCTGCGCCTTGCATTTACGCGCGAGGCCATCGTCCAGCGCCCGCTCAACATGTGGCGCTACTCCGCGCTGCTGCCGCTCCCCGACGATTACCACCCCAAGCTGCCGGTGGGTTTCACTCCGTTGCTCGGCGCTCCCAACCTGGGAAAACAGCTGGGCGCACGCCAGCTCTGCATCAAGGATGATGCGGTCTGCCTGCCCACCCTGAGCTTCAAGGACCGGGTGGTGGCGGTCGCGCTCGCGCAAGCGCGCGCCTTCGGTTTCGAAACTGTCTCCTGCTCCTCGACCGGTAATCTCGCCAACTCGGTGGCCGCTCAGGCGGCGCGGAACGGCTTCAAGTCCTGGATCTTCATTCCGGCGGATCTCGAGCCGGCCAAGATCCTCGGCACCCAGGTGTACGGAGCCAAGGTGGTGCGCATCGCCGGGAGCTACGACCAGGTGAACCGCCTGTGCTCGCAGATCGCCGACGAGCATCGCTGGGGATTTGTAAATGTGAACCTGCGCCCGTACTACGCCGAAGGTTCAAAGACCGTCGGCTTCGAGATTGCCGAGCAGTTGAGCTGGCGGCTTCCGGACAACGTGGTGGTGCCGATGGCAGGCGGTTCCCTGATCACCAAGATCAGGAAGGCGTTCGACGAGCTGATAACGCTGGGCCTGGTCGATGCCAAGCCGGTGAAGTTTTTCGGCGCCCAGGCAACCGGCTGCTCGCCCATTTCGACGGCGGTGAAGGCGGGGCGCGCGGAGATCGAGCCGCAGAAACCCGCGACCATCGTGCGCTCCCTGGCCATCGGCAATCCCGCCGATGGGCATTATGCAATTAAGGCGATCACCAGCAGTGGCGGTTGGTCGGAAGATAGTTCTGATGCCGAGGTGGTGGAGTCGATCCAACTGCTGGCGGAAACTGAGGGCATCTTCACCGAGACGGCGGGCGGCGTGACCGTCGCTTGCGCCCGCAAACTTTATCGCGACGGCCGGATTTCTCCCGATGAAACCACGGTGCTCTGCATCACGGGTAACGGCCTGAAGACGCCCGACGCGCTGGCGGGTGCCTACCAGGCGGAAAGCGCGATTCCGCCGAGGCTGGCCGAGTTCGAGCGCTTCCTCCAGAGCAGTCTGAATATTCCCGAGTTGGTGGAGGCCTAACATGGCAATCACAGTACAGATTCCCAGCGCGCTACGCCGGCACACTGCCGGCGTCGCCAATCTGCATTGTTCCGCGGCACATCTGGACGAGCTGTTGGCTCTCCTGGGCGAGAAGTTTCCCGACCTCAGGCCACACCTACGCGATGAATCGGGGCAGGTCCGCCGCTTTCTTAACGTCTACGTCAATGAAGAAGACATCCGCTTCCTGGGCGGACCGAGCTATGCCTTCCAGGACGGAGACGAAGTTCTGCTGGTGCCCTCGATTGCCGGCGGGGCGTAACCGCAGTGTTGGCTCGCTAAGTCCTTGCCCCCTCAACGAGCGCGAGGTCAGAGGCAATGGAGTTGGGGCAACAGCCGCAAGACTCCAAAGATGCGCCGGGACTGACGAGTGCTTGCGGCGCTGTGATCACGTTTGCATTTTGCGGACCGTCAGCACCGGACACTCCGCCATCCGGACCACCTTCTCCGCGACCGAACCGAACACCCAGCGCTCCAGCCCGGTCGAGCCATGCGTCGCGATGACGATGAGGTCAACCGCCTGTTTTCTGGCGATCAGCACGATCTCCTCCGCGGCCGGACCATGGCCGACCTGCGTCCGCACCTTCACATTCTTGGCCACTAACTGCTGGCTCACCTGGCGCAGATGTTTTTCTGCGTCGGCGTGCAGGTACTGTTCGTATTCCGGGATCTTGAAGACGTAGTTCGGATCGGGCGGGAGGGCGGGAACCGCCGGCACCACGTTCACCAGCAGCAACTCGGCGCCGAAGTGCAGGGCCAGTTCGCTGGCGGTTTGCACGCAGGCTCCGGCCGGCTCGCTGAAATCAGTAGGAGCGAGAATCAATTTCACGGGCAGCATCACCACACCTCCGCAACCGGCGCATTATAAAGCAGCACAACCTCAGGATTTGGCACTTGCCTCCGGCCGGCAGACAAGCTAGAATCTAACTAACTAGTTAGTTAAGGAGGGATCATGGCAGCACCCCGGGCGCGAGCCCGTCTCGGGTCGCGGGGACAGCCGCAAGAGAGCCGAGACGCCATTCTGCGGGCGGCCATCCGGGAATTTGCACGGGGAGGAGTGGCGGGCGCTCGCACCGATGCCATCGCCCGTGCCGCCGGTGTCAACAAGGCGCTGCTCTATTACTACTTTCATGACAAGGAGGCGCTCTACGCGGCGGCCATTGACCACGTCTTTGAAGAGCGCAATCGCCACCTCCTGCCGGTGTTGGAGGATGACGTGCCTCCGGGCGAGAAGCTGTTGCGCGTCGTAGGCGCGTTCTTCGACTTCCTGGCCGCGCACCCGGCGTACCGCGAACTGGTGCAGCGGGAATTGATGGTAGCGCCCAGCAGCCGCGCGCACTTGCAGCATATCCTGCAGCATTACATCAAGCCCATCTATGAGCAACTGGTGCGGGTCCTCCAAGCCGGGATCGACTCCGGCGTCTTTCGCCCTGTCGACCCGCTGCAGTTCGTGCCTTCCATGACGGCATTGGTCGTTCACTACTTCGGCAGTGCGCCCCTGATCGAGCTGATCACCCAGCAAGACCCTCTGAGTCCGGAGCGGTTGGCAGCTCGCAGGGCAGCCGTGCTGGACTTTATCTCGGCGGCACTGTTCCAGCACACCAGCGCAAAGACGGCGGGAGGGCACAGGTGAGCGTACGCAACCGTTTCCTAATATTGCTCGGCATTGTCTTCCTGGTGGCTCTGACCTACTACCTGCTTTCGACGCCGAGCCACAATAACCTCGTGCTCATCGGGACGGTGGACGCGAACCAGGTGATCGTGAGCCCGCAAATCGAGGGCCGGTTGCAGAAACTTCTGGTCGACGAGGGGACGCCGGTGAAGGCCGGAGAACTGATCGCTGAGTTGGATGCTTCCGAGCTGCAGGCCCAGGAGAACGCGGCGGCGGCGACCATCAACAGCCTTCGCGCGAAAGTCGCTGAAATGCGCTATACCGAACAATCGACCGCTGGCTCGACCTCCAGCGACGTCAGCAACGCGCAGGCCAAACTCCAGGCGATGCGGGCGCAGCTCACTCAGGCCGAGGCTACCTTGCAGCGAACCCAGAGTGACAGCCATCGGACCATCGAACTGGCCAGGCAGGGTGTGGCCTCCGACCAGGACCGCGTCCAGGCAGAGACCAATCTGGCCGCCGCGCAGGCCAACGTGCTGGCGCTGAACGAGCAGGTGCGGGCTGCGCAGGCTGATCTGAATTCCGCGATTGCACGCACTCATCAGGCGAGTGCAGCCCGCAGCACGGTGGCCTCGACTCGCGCCGACCTCGCCAATGCCGAAGAGCAGAAACGCGAAGCTGAGGTGCGCCTGGGATACACCAAGATTTACGCTCCCGTCACGGGAACCGTGTCGGTCCGCGCGGCACGCCAGGGAGAGGTGCTGACTGCCGGCCAGCCCATTGTCACGATCGTCGACCTCACGGACACCTGGATCCGGGCTGCGCTGCCGGAGACCTATGCCGACCACATCGGGCTGGGGGATACCTTGCGCATCCGGTTGCCCGGGGGCACGACCACCGCCGGCAAGGTCTTTTTTAAGGCGCCGGAAGCGGACTTCGCCACCCAACGCGATGTCAGCCGCCGCAAACGCGACATCCGGACCATCGTGCTCAAGGTGCGCCTGGCCAACCCCGAGCGCGCCTTTGTCCCGGGCATGACTGCCGAAGTTCTCATCACTCCTGAGCAGCTCAACCGGTCCGTCGAAAAGACTGCGTCAGCGGAGCAAAGGCCGTGACTTCGGATCTGCAAGCCGGGAAGTCGGCAGCGGCCTCGCCCGTCTGCGCAACCAGCTCTAGCGAGAACGGCCTCAACGCCATCGAGGTGTTGCACATCGTGAAAAAGTTTGGCGATTTCACAGCCGTAGACGACGTTACCTTTCAGGTGAAGCAGGGAGAGATCTTTGGCCTGCTAGGGCCGAACGGCGCCGGCAAATCCACGCTCATCCGCATGATGACCACCCTCATCCCAATTACTGCCGGGCAAGCGCTGGTTGCGGGTCATGACGTGAAGCAAGAACCGGATGCCGCGCGGCGCTCGATTGGGGTCATCCCCCAGGCGCTCACCAGCGATCTGGATCTGACGGTTGGGGAAAACCTGAACATTTACGCCAAGCTGTACGACGTTCCCGCCAGGAAGAGGAAGGAGTCCATCGACGAACTGCTGGCACTGGTCGATCTGAGCAAATGGCGCGACGCCCAGACCAAGACCCTCTCCGGAGGCATGCGGCGCCGGCTGGAAATAGCCCGCGGCTTGGTGCACAACCCCCGCATTTTTTTCCTGGACGAGCCTACGACCGGGCTTGATCCCGTCTCGCGCGTGGCGGTCTGGGAGATGCTAAGCAACATCAAGAAGCAACGCGAACTCACCGTTCTGGTGACCACACACTACATGGACGAGGCCGACCGCCTGTGTGACCGCATCGCCATCGTGGATCACGGCAGATTGGTGGCTCTGGACACGCCGGCAGCTCTCAAGGCCAGTGTCCCGGGCTCGAATGTAATCGAAGTCCAGTTCGATCACGCTCCGGCGGACTGGGAACAGCGGCTGCACGGGTTGAGCGACGTTACCTCGGTTCAGCACGAGGGCGGCGGAATGTACCGCGTGCTGACGGGAAATGGCTCGAAGACCACCACGCAACTGGTCGAGATGGCGGTCGAGGCCGGCGTCCCGGTACGCTCCCTGACCGTGCAAAACACCACGCTGGACGACGTGTTTGTCCATTACACCGGTCGTCAACTGCGGGATGAACTGGTGAAAGCCTACGGCTTCGTGATGCCGCAGCGGCCGGGGTTACAGCCATGAACCGGATCCTGGCTATTGTCGAGCGCGAGATGCGCAAGTTTTTTCGCTCCCCTGCATTGATGCTCGCCTCCATGATATTTCCGCTGGTCCAGCTCATCGTGCTGGGCAATGCCTTCGGCGGAAAAATCAAGGATGCGCGCCTGGGCGTCGTCGATGAAGACGGCGGAACCCAGGCCCTCAAGATCCGGGAGGCGTTCGATTCGGTACGCGCAAACATGCGCACCTTCGTGCCCATCTACTACCACAACGAGAGCAAAGCACGGGAGGACGTGCGCAACGGAATCATTCAGGGGGCCGTGATCATCCCTCCGCAATTTTCGCGGAGGATGTACGAGAAAGACCGCCCACAGATCGCCCTGGTGGTCGACAACAGCGACAATTTCATGAGCTCCACCCTGGAGGATGAGCTCACCCAGATCACGGTCGCGTTGAACCAGCCCGAAGTCGAGCCTCGCATCCTGCAGCAAGCCGCGCTTGCGATCGTCGAGCTCTATCCCTACATCGAGTACATGAAGTATCTTCTGCCCGGCTCGATCACGCTGGCCATGTTTGTGTCGGTGATGATCGGCGGGGGCATGCTGTACATCGATGACAAAGCTCGGGGCATCCACGAGGGCTACCTGGTCACGCCCATCACCAAGGCTGAACTCGTTTTCGGCTTGAACCTGGCGGGCGCGATCAAGGCCATCCTCACCGGGCTGGTCATCACCCTCATCGGATCGCTGCTGGCGGGCGTGGGGACGATCTTCCACCCCGATACGATCCTGGGTCTGCTGCTCATAATCGGGTTCACCTCGGTGGCCTTCAACACCATGATGTTTCTGATCATGGTGCGGGTCGACGATCCCCTGGTGCCCCGCGCAATCTTCGGCATCCTCAATACTCTGCTGTTCTTTCCCAGCGGCGCGATTTATCCCATCCAGGCCTTTCCCCGCTGGCTGCGAGCCATCGCGGTGGCCGACCCCTTCACCTATGCGGTGCACGGCTTTAAGGCATTACTGCTGAAGGAGGCGGGATTCGCGGCGGTGATCCCCGATATCCTGTATCTGTTCCTTTTCGGGACCGTCGCCCTCGCCATCGCCACGCCGCTGTTCAAGCGTACGCTCTAAGCCCAGGGGATGGCGATGGCAAATCCGGAGTGCGGCCGGTTGAGCAGGTCGCATGGGCAGGCGATTCGCTGCTTTCCCTTTACGCATGAACCGCTGGTGCGCCCCGCGAACCAGCGGCCATCGCCATCGGGCAATCGACAATCGGCGATTGTCCCGGTTTCCATTATCCTAGAGTCATGACGCTGATGGATGCCAAGGAATATGACGTGGCAAGTCACAGGCGGCGCCGGCTGCGGATCATGACCGTGGTGCTGGTTCTCATCGCAGTCGGACTGGTGCTTTATTGGAACCGGTTCTGGCCGGAAGAGCGGGTTGTGAACAAGTTCTTCGCGGCGCTGGAGAAGCAGGATTACGAGACCGCGTATGGGATCTACTTTGCTGACCCGAACTGGCGCCAGCATCCCCAAACGTACACGATGTATCCCTATTCGGACTTTTATCGAGATTGGGGGCCAGGGGGGGAATGGGGCCTGATCCGGCGCTTTCAGATCTATGCCGCCGGAGAGTGCCCGCACGGCGGCAGCGGTGTGGTCATAGAGGTCGTGGTCAATGACCGGGCCGAGCACGAGCAGCTCTACGTGCAGAAATCCGACAAGACGCTGAGTCCGTCGCCGTGCAGCTAGTATCGGCACCCGGAGCATGAGCGGGCGTCGAATCGGACGCACGCCGCCGGGGTTGTCTAAGCCGCTGCCGGGCCGAGTTTCTCCAAGGCCTTCTTCAGCGAGGCCGAGTCCTCCACATTAACGCAGGTTGGGCAACGATCGATCTGGCGCATCAGCCCGCACAACACTTTCCCGGGCCCGACTTCCACGAAGGTGGTCACCGTGTCCGCAATCAGCAGCTGCATGGACTGGCTCCATCGCACCGAGCCCGTGACCTGGCGGACGAGCGCGTCGCGGCTGCCCTCCGCGTCGTGCACCGGCGCAGCATCCACGTTACACACGACCGGGATGTTCGGATTTCGCAGGGGGAGGGCCCGCAAGTCGGCCGCGAGACGGTCTTGCGCGGGTTTCATGAGCGGGCAGTGGAAGGGAGCGCTGACCGGCAGCATGACGGCGCGTTTGGCGCCCCGTTCGCCGGCGAGCTTCGCGGCCCGCTCCACCGCCGCGGCGTTCCCCGAAATGACGATCTGTTGGGGTGAATTGATGTTCGCTGGCGCACACACCTCGCCTTGCGCGGCCTCAGCACATACGCTGTTTACCTTGTGCAGATCCATTCCCAGGATCGCGGCCATCGCCCCCACTCCCACCGGCACGGCCTCTTGCATATATTTCCCGCGGTTGCGTAGGGTGCGCACGGCGTCCGGGAAACTCGCGGTTCCGGCCGCCACGTGAGCCGAGTACTCGCCCAAGCTGTGCCCCGCTACGTATGCCGGAAGGACGCCATTTTCCTTGAGCACGCGCCAGGCGGCCACGGACACGGTGAGGATCGCGGGCTGAGTGATCTCGGTGAGCCGAAGCTGATCCTCGGGGCCCTCGAAGCACAGGCGCGAGAGTGGGTAGCCAAGAACTTCGTCAGCCTCCTCGAAGGTGCGCTTCGCCACCGGATAATGTTCCGCCAGGTCTTTCCCCATGCCAACGGCCTGGGAACCCTGGCCGGGGAAGAGGAATGCAAGGGAAGTTGTCATAAGCGTTCAGGAACAGCCGGTTTGTACCAGCGGGATGAGCGATACCTCCTTACGCCCTCCTACCCCACGGGCAGAGCGGGGCGAATCGCCGCCAGGCCCCTTTCGATCTTGTCGTTCACCGCACCTTCCGCGAATTCGGAGGCCACGCGGATCGCATTCTTGATGGCGTTCGCGTTCGACGATCCGTGGGTGACGATGCACACGCCCTTTACCCCCAACAAGGGAGCCCCGCCATATTCCGTGTGATCGAGGCGCTTCTTGAAATCCGTGAACGCGCTGCGCGAAAGCAGGTACCCCACCTGCCGGGTGATGGTCGCCTTGAGCGCCTCCTTGAGTGCGGAGCGGACCAGATTGGCGAGTCCTTCGGAGGTTTTCAGCGCGACGTTTCCGACAAAACCGTCGGTGACGATCACATCTACCTCGCCGTTGTACAGGTCACGTCCCTCGACATTGCCTACGAAATTCAAGGGCAGCCGCCTCAGCAACTGAAGCGACTCGCGGGTCAGCTCGTTGCCCTTGGTCTCTTCTTCGCCGATCGACAGCAGACCCACCTTCGGTCGCCGCGTGCCGAAGATGGCGCGGAAATAGATCTCGCCCATCACCGCGAACTGCTCCAGGTTCTCCGGCTTGCAGTCAACGTTGGCACCGACGTCGAGCAGCATGGCGCCCGTCCCAATGGAGGTAGGAAGAACCGCAGCTAGGGCGGGACGATCGACGCCGGGCAGGGCTCCCAGCACCATCTTAGCCGTGGCCATGGCCGCGCCGGTATTGCCTGCGGTGACGAATCCAGCCGCCCGCCCTTCCCGCACCAGGCGCAAGCCCACCCGCATGGAGGAGTCGCGCTTGGCCCGTACGGCCTGCGCCGCCTTGTCTTCCATGGTGATGACTTGGCTGGCGGGGACCACTTCCAGCGGCAGGCCTGAGGCGAAAGGATGGCGATCCAGCTCACCCCGTACCCGGGCTTCGAGGCCCACCAGCAGCACCCGGATACCTAAATGGCGGGCGGCATGAATGGCGCCCTCGATCTCCGGCCTGGGGGCGCGGTCCGAGCCCATCGCATCCAGAGCTATGATGCTGGCCATGAAACGCTGCGGTACGCTTAGCTGGCTTCTTCGACCTCGACCACTTCCCGGCCCTTATAGTAACCGCACTTGGGGCAGGCGCGATGCGGCATTTTCTTTTCGTGGCAATTGGGGCACTCGGAGAGCGAGTATTTGCCGAGGGCGTCGTGCGCCCGCCGGGTCGCGGTGCGTTTCTGCGAATGTCGCCGTTTCGGATTTGGCATGAATGAAGACCTCGTCAGGCCGGGCGGTTCAGGCCGCGGCGATTTTCAGTTATCGATCCAGTTTCTCGCGAATCTCTTTCAGGGCATCCCATCGCGGATCCTCGTATTGCTGCACGCAGGAGCAGGGCTCCGCATTTCGATTCTGGCCGCAGCTCGAGCAGAGGCCCTTGCAATCCTCACGGCAGATCACCTTCAGCGGCACCGCCAGCAACACCTGCTCGCGCAGCACATCCTCGAGCCGCAGGCCCTCGCCCTGGTAGTATCCGATCTCCGCCTCCGCATCCGTCACCGACAGCTCTTCCTGCCCCGCGTCGGCGCCTTGCGGCCGGTATAGCAGATCAAACTTGCGGCCTACCTCGTGGACAATCGGTTCCAGACAGCGGGCACAGAGCAGCTCCAGGCTGGTTGCGAGCTCCCCGGAGAGCCGTATGTCCTTGATCAGCTTACGCTTCCCGTGATGTTCCTCGACCAACTGGGCGCGTCCGCGCGTCGCCAGCATCGTACGCTGGCGCACATCAGCTCCGAAATCGATGACATCGGGAGGAAACTCCTCCTGAAAATCAACAGGATGGAGTTCTAACTCGGCAACTTCGATGAGCATCGGGAACCTCCGCGCCACTTAACATACCGCGAAGGCCCGCGGAAACGGGCCCGGAGGTGTAAGGTCTCCAGGAACTTAAGCATAAAGGGCTGCCGGAGACAGTGTCAAGAAAGGGCGAGCTTCGAAGCGCGCCGAACCGAATCGCACATCGATCACCGAGGTACCCCAGTGACTCGAGCCCAGCATCCCCACCGAAACTGAAGCGGCGCGCCAAGCCTTGGAGGCGTTGACGAGAGTTCGCTCCTTGACTCCGCCGCCCCGGAACCCTTCCCGAGTGCCGAGGAGACGATCGGGGAGGATCGGGCAAGCGCTTCGCGTCGGCGCAAGTGGTTTCTGCCGACGGCCGGTGTTCGGATGGCAGCGTTCAGATGGCCCTCGCTACCGGTTGTTCACTGGGCAACAGCTCTAAAGGCACCATTTTTGCCGGGCGACGACAAGCGGATCGACATTGCGCCACGACTCGGTAAATGCCCCCCACTTCAAGGCTGCGGCAGCCGCAACCCCAGAGCTTTCACCGTGACCTCATCCGGCACGGCCATACCAGCCTTCTTGGTCACGACTCCGAAACTGCCGCTGTAGTCCCACATCGCCCAGCCGATGCCGTGCTTCTCGAGCGACGTCCGCACGTCCGTGATCCAGGCGGCGCGGTCCTTGGGGTCGGCGTACTCCCGGTAGACACCGAACTCGTTGCACACCACCGGCACGCCGCGTTGCTTGGCCCAGTCCGCGACCTGGGAGATCTCGGCATCGACACGGGCGGCGTCCCAATGCTCGAGCCCGTAACGGATCACAGAGAGGCGGTTCACCGCTTCCGGTTCGGAAGCCGCCGCTTTCTCCGTCCCCGCAAGGCTTGAAGGATACGGCACGCCGCCCTTAAGGAAATGCCAGTAGTTCTCGCCCCAGGTCGCGCCCTGGTGGGTGAAGATGTGCGACGCGTAGAAGTGGAAGTTGTAGATGACGTTGGGGTCGCGCAGCGGCTCGAGGAAAACCAGATCGTCTTCATCCGACCAGCGCGCGCCCGCGGCAATGATCGTCGATTGCGGCGCACCCTCGCGGATCGCGCCCGCCAGCTTCGCCTGAATCCCGTACCAGCGGTAGGGGTCCGCGAGTTCGGGCTCGTTGAGGATCTCGAAGAACAGGCGCTCCGGATCGAGCTTGGAATAATGCTGCGCCAGAGCCCGCCAGTAGTCTGAGAACTGCTCGACGAAGTCGTCACGTGCAAGCTGGGCCTTGAAGTCACTCTCCGGATGAATGTCGATCACCAGGGCGAGACCCTGGTCGAGGATCAGCTTCACCGCGTCGTCAAGGTAGCCGAGATAGTCGGGGGGGATTTGGTCCGCCTGGTTGTGGCGGAACATGGGCTGCGGGTTCACGCTTAGGCGCACGTGGTCGAAGCCCATCGCCTTGATGAGAGCGATGTCCCGGGCTGTGGTCCAGGTTTGAAAATGTTCCTTGGTGTAGCCCTTGGGATCGTAGACCTGGGCAAACCACTGGCTGGCGTTGATCCCGCGGCGCAAGTGTGCGAGCCGCTCGAGGGAAACGCCGGGCGCGGCGGCCGGATGATCCTGGGCAGACAGGGTGCTCAGCAGCACAACGCATGCCCAGTGCAGGCCGCGGCGAGTCTTGGCTGCGACTTCCATCGTCAACTCTGAATCGGCAGGGCCCGAATGCGCGTTCGCGTCGCTGCGTAGATGGCGTTGCAGATGGCCGGAGCCAAGGGAGGAACGGGCGGCTCTCCCGCTCCGCTGGGCGATTCCGCGCTTTCGACAAAGTACGTCTCCACCTTCGGGATCTCATGCATGCGCATAGGAGCGTAGTCGTCGAAGTTGCCCTCGACGACGCGCCCCTTCTCGATGGTGATCTTGGCGCGCAAGGCATTCGCCAATCCGTAGATCACGCCGCCCTGAACTTGTTGCTCCAGGATGCTGGGATTCACGACCTCGCCGCAGTCGATCGCACCCACCACGCGGTGCAGGCGCGGCTGCTCGCCTTCCATCGACAGTTCGACCACCTCGGCCATATAAGTGCCGAAACAGCCGAAACAGGCGATGCCCTGATAGCGCCCCGGGGGAAGCGGCTTCCCCCACCCGGCCTTGTCGGCGGCCATCTGCAGCACACCGCGCATGCGCGCTGTGCGCCAGGTGGCGTCGAAATACTTGATGTCCTCGTCTTTGGCCAGCAAGTGCAGGCGGTAGGCCAGGGGATCTTTGCCTGCCGCCAGAGCCAGTTCGTCCAAGAAGCATTCGCTGGCAAAAGCCACTTGCAGTGCATACACCGAGCGCATCCAGGCCAGGGGGACCGGCGTCGGCACATCGACGTACTCCAGCAGCGCGTTGGGGAACGAATACACCAGCGCGGCTTCGTCCTTAAGATCGGGATCGATACCACCCTCGCCCGGCTGGCCTTTCTGCGCGCTGATCGACGGCGAAACGATGCGATGGGAAAACGCCGCCGGCCAGCCGTCTCTATCCAGCACCGCGCTCAGCTGGTGATAACTGGCGGGGCGGTAAGGCGAGTTGCGCATGTCGTCCTCGCGTGTCCACAGCACCTGCACCGGCCCGTTGATGGCCTTCGACACCAGGGCGGCCTCGACTGCGTAGTCGTGCTCGAGCCGGCGGCCGAAGCCTCCGCCCATCAGCGTGACATTCACCTTCACTTTCTCGGAATCAAGACCGAGCGCGGTCGCGGCTGAGTCGCGGACATCCTGCGGAACCTGCGTCGGCGACCAGATTTCGCAACTCGATCCCAGGAAGTGGGCGACCGTATTGCCGGGTTCCATGGGGGCATGGGCCATGAAGGGCAGCTGATACTCCGCTTCGATGCGCCGCCCCGAGGGTGTTCGGACGTCCCCGACCGAGTACAGCGCAACCCCCTTTTTCGCTGCCGCTCGCTTCATCGAGGCCATGATTGCCGCGCTATTCAGATCTTGGTTCGGCCCTTCATTCCAGTTGATCTGCAGCCGGCGCCGGCCTTCCATCGCGCTCCAGACGCTGTCGCCGACGACGGCGATCGAGGACTCGCCGATGTTGCCGATGTAACTGATCCCCACCACCTGCCTGGCGTCTTTATCTTCGAAACTTTCGACCTTGCCCCCCATCACGGGACAGCGTGCCAGCAACGCGTACTTCATGCCCGGAAGGCGGAAGTCGATCCCGTATTCGGCCGTGCCGTTCACCTTGGAGGGAGTGTCGATCCGCGGCACCGGCTTGCCGACCAGCTTGTAGTCCCTGGCCTGCTTGAGCGGAACGTCGGTCGGGACGGGCAGACTCGCGGCCTTCCGGGCAAGCTCTCCGTAGGTCGCACGGCGGTTGGAAGCCGCATGAAACACCGAGCCGCTCTCCGCCTTGCAGGAAGCTCGGGCCACGCCCCATTCGAGCGCGGCTGCCGTAATCAGCATCTCGCGCGCGGCTGCGCCGGCTTTCCGCATCGGATCCCAGGTCGTGCGCACGCTGGCGCTGCCACCCGTGGTCTGGTCGCCGAACAGCCGGCTGGCACCTGCCTGCTCGATCTGAATCTGCTTCCAATCGGCCTCGAGTTCTTCCGCCAGGATCATCGGCAGGGCCGTGCGTACGCCCTGGCCCATCTCCGAACGCGGTACCACAACGGTGACCGTGTTATCCGGCGTGATTTTCAGATAGGCGTTCGGGGAGAAGTTGTCGCCGCCCCCCCGGAGCCCACCGTGCGGAAGGTAGAAGCCGACGACCAGCCCGGTTCCGGCGGCGGCTCCGGCAATCAGAAAATCACGACGGGACAGCGGACTCACGGGGCACCTCCTGCGCTCGCGGCCCGCAGTATGGCTCGGCGGATACGTTCGTAGGTTCCGCAGCGGCAGAGGTTACCGGCCATGAACTTGGTGACCTGTTCCTCGCTGGGACGCGGAGTCCGGGCCAGCAGAGCGGCCGCGGCCATGATCTGCCCGCTCTGGCAGTACCCGCACTGCGGTACTTCTTCGGCGATCCAGGCCCGCTGTACCGGATGCTCGCCCCCGGAAGCCAGGCCTTCGATGGTTACGATGTTCTTGCCCGCCACCTGGGAGACCGGGACAGAGCAGGAGCGGGTGGAAGCGCCCTCCACGTGCACGGTGCAGGCGCCGCAAAAGCCGGCACCGCAGCCATACTTGGTTCCGGTCAGTTGGAGTGTGTCGCGCAGTACCCAAAGCAGTGGGGTGTCGGGCGCGACATTGATCTTGCGCTCACTGCCGTTGACGCGGAGGGTGATCTCTGCCATGTGCGCCCCGTGAGTCAGGGAACGAAGCGCATTATGGTAACGAAAATCGCAGGAAAGGGAAAATGACAGTCTTTTCCAATGCATGATGAGCCTGAAGCAGGGGCTTGTTTCCAATACAAGATGAGCCCGGAGGTGTAAGGCATGCTGACGATGAATGATCAGCGTGCACGAAACGGAAAAGTTAAGCCTG
>Ga0187766_10001311_pt1 | contig 14609 bp, 8 predicted proteins | sample 0216_QUI02_MP05__4_FD_132971 | JGI IMG/M metagenome (GOLD analysis project Ga0187766, IMG submission 132971) | Tropical peat soil microbial communities from peatlands in Department of Meta, Colombia - 0216_QUI02_MP05_20_MG | ecosystem: Environmental > Terrestrial > Soil > Wetlands > Peat ... | reverse complement strand
TTCGATGAAAGCGGCTGGCGGCAGAACTCACCGACCCGCGCAGTCCAGGCGTTTGGCAAAGTCGGCTGGGAGACTGACAAGACCGATCTTGATCTGAGCTACACCTACGCCGACACCAGCCTGTACGGTAACGCCGCGACGCCCATGAGCATGCTCGACTACAACTACGAGAGCAGCTACACCCCGGACCGAACCGCCAATCTGTTGAATTTCTTCAACCTCACTGGTACGCAGTTCCTAGCCGACAAGCTGCTGTTGTCCGGGAACGTCTATAACCGCCATCTGATCACCAACACCATCAACGGCAACGTGAACAACAGTTATCTGGACCAAAACTATGTCGGCCCGGCGATCGACTGCTCGGTTCCTCCGGCCGACCAAACCGCACTTGCCTACTGCAGCCCGGGCCAGAATGCCGACGGGCGCCTGACACAGAGCACCTGGGGCACCGGTCTGCAACTGACCGATTCGCACGAACTTTTCGGCGCGGAGAACCAGGCCATCATCGGTGCCGACTACACCAACTCCCATGACGCGTTCTCACAGGCGTATCAGTATGGGGGGCTGACGCCGGATCGCCTGCTGATTTACACCGTCAGCCCCTACAACAACGAAACCGTGATTTCCCTCAGTGGCAGCAACACTATCTACGGCGTATACCTGACCGACACGTTGTCGCCGAATACGCTGCTGCATTTCACGCTCTCGGTGCGCTACAACCGCAACACTGAGACGCTCGACGGCTACAGTCTCGATACCAGCTTGGGATCTAATTTCAACCAACCTAACTCGCTGACCGGCAATCACACCTTCGAGCACGTCAACCCCGCATTGGGATTCACGGTCACTCCAAGCGAGGCGCTGACCCTGTATGCCAATTACAACCAGGCCAGCCGCGCGCCGACGGTGATCGAGCTCGGGTGCGCGAACCCCGCGACCCCGTGCGGTCTGCCGAATGCCTTCGCGAGCGACCCGAATCTCGATCAGGTGGTGGCGCGTACCGTCGAACTCGGCCTGCGGCGTAGCCTGGCCGATCAGCACCTGGTATGGAGTGCGGGCCTGTTCCGCACGGTCAACCGCAACGACATCCAGTTCGTCGCCACCGCCACCAACGCCGGATATTTCACCAACGTCGGTGACACTCGCCGCCAGGGACTGGACCTGGCCATCGGGGGTAAGGAGGGCGGATTCAACTGGCACCTGGCCTACAGCCTCGTCGACGCCACCTTCCAGTCAAGCTTTGTCGTAACCGCCACGTCCAACAGCAGCGCCGACGTCAACGGCAACATCGTCGTGAGTCCGGGCGATCGTATTCCCCTGATCCCGCGCTCTACCGGGCGCCTGGCAGTCGATTACGAATTCAACGAGCGCTGGGACATCGGTGGCACGGTGGTGGCGGCGTCTGGCTCCTACTTGCACGGCAACGAGAACAACGCTAACCAGGCGGGTGCGACCAATCTCGCCGGGAACTACATCGACGGCAGCGGCTGGATTGCCGGGTACGTAGTGGTGAACCTTGAGGGCAGCTACCGCATCGCCAGGCAGGTGCAGCTGTTCGCACGCGTGGCGAACCTGTTCGACAAGAAGTACGCAACCGCCGGCTTCCTCAACAGCAATTCCTTCACCGCGAGCGGGGCATTCATCGCAAGCCCGACCAACTGGACCAACGAGAATGCGGTGTCACCGGCCGAGCCATTCGGAGTCTGGGCTGGCCTACGGTTGAATTTCTGAGCGCGCCGTCGATGGCGGTTTGCAGGCCAGCCAAGCCTGTATTATGCGCAGACGTGCCGGCATGAGGGTCGCGGCGAGCGGGTGGTCGAAGTGTTTTCCGAAATAGCGCCGCCGCCCGAATTCTACGGGCGCTCCTCCTTACGGGCGAGGGCCGACCCGAGGGGGGCTGGGAGCCCCTGGGATTCCGCCAGTTTCTGTCACGAATGGCCCGTGCGTCGACAACCGCTCGCTGAGCCCGCCTGCGCCGCTCGCTGTGTAGGGCAGCTTCCGCACCGTCTTTCGATGACTGGGCGCCCGACCGCGCTGCTCTTACTCACTTTGCTCCTCGCTCCGATACCGCCCGCGCCGGCCGCCGATCAGCAGCCGTATGGACTCGAGGCCCGTGCGGCTCCGGCGCCCTATCTCCTTATGCCCCAACGCGCCGACGGACAGCTCCCGCCGCTGCTCTCGCAGACCGGAGCCTTCGCCGACACGCCGAAACTGATCCCAAATGCCGGACTCATCCCCTACGACCTAGTCGTAGCGTTTTGGTCGGACGGTGCCCGTAAATCGCGCTGGATCGCCGTTCCGCATGGCAAGGTCCGCTTTTCGCCGACGGGCGAATGGAGCTTCCCGGACGGCACGGTGTTCGTAAAGACCTTCGAATTGCCAATCGACGAGATGCGGCCCGAGCTCACGCGCCGGCTCGAAACGCGACTGCTGGTCCGGGACAGCTCGGGCGCAGTGTACGGAGCGGTGTATAAATGGCGGCCAGACGGGAGCGATGCGGAGCTACTCAGTTCGAGTCTCACCGAGAAGATCTTAATCAAGACGGCAACGGGCGCAGTGCGTGAGCAGACCTGGTATTACCCGAGCCGCAGCGATTGCCTCAGCTGCCACACCATCCGGGCCGGAGGCGTGCTCGGCGTCAAGACCCGGCAGTTGAATCGCAACTTCACTTACCCCTCGGGCGTGACAGATAGCGAGCTACGCGCCTGGAATCACATCGGTCTGTTCGAGCCGGCTTTGCAAGAGGGGGATGCGGCGCACTTACCCCGACTCGCCGCCGCCGACGATACAGCACGCAGCCTGCAGGAGCGGGCCCGATCGTATCTCGATGCGAACTGCTCGCAATGTCACCGCCCCGGCGGCACGGTCGCTTACTTTGACGCTCGCTACGACACGCCGCTCGAGCAGCAACAGCTCATCGACGGGCCGGTGCTCATTGACGAGGGCATCGACAGATCGCGCGTCGTCTCGCCACACGATATCTGGCGCTCGATCGCGTACCTGCGCGTCAACACGCTTGGCGACATCGCAATGCCACCGCTTGCGCGCGAGACCATCGACGAGAAGGGCGTCGCACTGCTGCGCGAGTGGATCCTGAGCCTGCCGGGGCGCGCCGTGCTCGACCCGCCGCAGATCACGCCCGCCGGCGGCACTTTTGCTGAGCCGGTACAGGTGTCCCTGCAGGAGGGAGAGCCGGGTGCCGAAATTCGCTACACGCTCGATGGGAGCGCCCCGGGTCCCTCCGACCTGCGCTACGACGGGCCAATCAGGCTGAGCAGCTCGACGATGCTGCGGGCGCGGGCCTACAAGAACGGCTTCACGCGCAGTATCGCTGTCGAACAGCTGTTCATCATCGGCCAATAGCTCACGGACTTGCCCGCAAGACGACGGCAACGCTCCAAGGGCTTGCACCGGCTTTGACGCGGGCGATCTCGCGGTTCGCTTGCAGATCGACGACCGAGATGTCATTCGAGGGTCCGTTGGCGACATACAGGAGCTTGCCATCGGGCGAGAGCGCGATTCCCCAAGGCCGCGTGCCGACTTTGATGGTGGCGAGAAGCTCATAGCTCGCGCCATCGAGCACGGAGATTGTCCCAGCTCGGCCGTTGCTCACATAGATGCGCCGACCGTCGGGTGAGACTTTGACACTCATCGGCCGCGAACCCGAAGGTAAGTTGATAACCTTGAGGACGCGGGGATTCTTGGTATCAATTACGTTCAGCTCGCCGGTCGATTCCGAGGGGATGAAGCCGATGTTGGTGCCGGGCTGGAATGCCACGGTCCGAGGCCGCACGTTGACTTTGAAGTGAGCCGTGATGGTGTAGTGGGTGGTCTCGATGACATAAACGTCACCCCCGGCTTCGCATGTCACGTAGAAGCTCGCGCCGTCGGGGGTCGTGGACACACCCTCGGGCTCCTGACCGACCGGGATAATGTGTTCGACCTTCGCCGTCGCGATGTTGATGACGCTCGCGGTCTTGACATCCTCGTTCGAGATGTAAATCTGCGTTCCGTCCTTGCTCAGGGCAAACTCCTCCGGATCCGAGCCGGCGAAAATCCTGCCGGTGAGTTTCATCTGCGCCACATCCACTACTCCGATTCCGTCCGCAGACTTGTCGGACTCCGAAGTCTCTTCCCCATCTCCTTCCTTAGTTGCCTTGAATATCGGATTCCCATGCGCATCGAGCTGCGGCGGTGCCTGGATCGGCGTGCCGCTCAGGGCGACGTACAGCGTTCTGCTGTCGGGACTTACATGTACGCCACGGGGGCGCTTGCCAACCGCGATCGTGCCCACGACGTGGAAGTCGCCCCCATCGATCACTGTGAGATCACCGGAGCGCTCGTTCGACACGAACACCAGATAGGCCGGCTCGGCTCGCGACTGAAGCGACCACGCGGTAAGTACCAGCGCGGCGACCACGTTAGGAAGGAAAAACCGAGCGGTCCGCTTGCGGATGGACATCCGATTATTCCTTGCAGATGCGATGGGAACTGATCAGTTACCCGTTACCGACAAGCCTCGCGCCCCGCGGCCGTTTCATAATACCCCGCGGTGGGGCCGACCGTCCCCAAACGCCTTGGCGCCTCGCGAAGCAGTGACTTTGGGAGCGGCGCTTCGCGGGAGCAGCGCTAGCGAAGGCGGGCGGAATTCTCAGGCGAACGAAAAACGAGCGGCTGCTCGGGCGCTGGCAGCTGTGTCCCGGGATCGTTCTGGCGACGAATGATCTCGAGAACCCGACCGTGCTCGGGCGATTTGTCGCAGACAGGATCCGTTGCCACCGGATCGCCCGTGAGCAGGAACGCCTGGCAACGGCACCCGCCTAAGTCCTTGGTCTTCTCCGGGCAGCTGCGGCAGGGCTCGGGCATCCACTGATCGCCGCGGAAGCGGTTGAATGCGGCCGAATCGCGCCACGCCTGCTGCACGCTAACCTCGCGAAGCGACGGGAACTTGAGTCCCGGCAGCACGCGTGCTGCGTGACAGGGTAAAGCGGTACCGTCCGGTGTGACCACCATGATGGTCGTGCCCCAACCGTTCATGCAGCGCTTCGGGCGCGTTTCGTAGTAGTCCGAAATCACATAGAGGATCTGCAACCGATTGCCGATGCGCTGCCGATAATCGGCGACCACCGCCTCGGAGCGTTCGAGCTGTGCGCGTGTGGGCAGCAGATGCTCCCTATTGAGATAGGCCCAGCCGTAAAACTGCGTGTTGGCAAGCTCGAGATACTCCGCGCCAATCTCGAGCGCAAGGTCAATGATACGCGCGACGTGATCGATATTGAGGCGGTGAATCACGCAGTTCATGACCATCGGGAGCCCGCGCTCCTTGATCAGCGCGGCGGTGCGCCGCTTGAGGTCGAACGTGCGGGTGCTCGAGAGAAAGTCATTGAGCTCTCGCGTCGAGTCCTGAAACGAGAGCTGTACATGGTCGAGCCCCGCCTGCTTGAGCCCGTCCATGCGGCGCTCGTTGAGCCCGACGCCCGAGGTGATCAGGTTCGTGTAGTAACCGAGCCGGTGCGCCTCGGCGACCAGCTGCTCGAGATCTGCTCGGCTCAGCGGCTCCCCCCCGGTGAGTCCGAGCTGCACCGCACCGAGCGCGCGCGCTTGCGTAAATATGCGGCACCACTCGGTGGTCGTGAGTTCGGCTCTCTCCCGCGCAAAGTCCACTGGGTTCGAGCAGAACGGGCAATGAAGCGGGCAGCGGTAAGTCAGCTCGGCGACCAACCACATCGGCAGGAGCGGAACTGGCGCCTCGGCGCTCATGTTGCCGCGGGGTCACGCCACTCGAGCCAACCGTCTTTCGTGGCAGATTGCAGGAACGCCTCCACATCCGTGGCGACCGCGTCGGACTGAAAACGCTGCTCGAGGTCAGCAATGATCTCAGTGGTACTGCGCGTGCCATCGCAGCGTCGCAGGATTTCCGCGGCGCTCGCATTCAGGCGCACCATCCCCTCCGGGAAGAGCAGCACGTATGCGTCCTGCGCCGCTTCCCATTGAAAGCGATAAAGAGGTGCGATTCGAGGGACCGAGCGACGGCGCACAGCAACGTCATCCATGGTCAGAGCGCCAGTCGCAGTAGCAAATGTGGGAAGAGGGTTACCCGCGTGCGCGGCTCACCCTGCAGGCACCGGTCTCCCCCACAACCAGAGGCCATGAGGTGGCGGTGCACACACCGAACAACCGCCCCGGCGGACCGGGGCGGTCGACGATCGGCGATTAGCGATTGGCGATGTAGGAATTGATCTCCATCCCCAAACGCAACACAACCGCTTTAGGCGTTACCCATTTCATAGATGTGCTCTTTCAGAATAGCTTCTCACCGCCGCCACGCCGGCGTGCGCGGAAAAGTTCCGGCCATGCTCGACGGCGATTCGAATATACCCCAGCGCTCCTTTGCTGTCATAGGGAGGGGTCTTGTGCCCAATTTGGCACGCTCGAGACAAGCCTGGCATGCAAGAGGCGTTGACCCCGCAGGAGCGAGCCCCAGCCTGCAGCCTTATAGTAATGTCGCCCCTCACAGGCAGGGTAGGGGCGCTAGGCGAGCGAGCGCAAAGGCGAGAGCGGCGCTCGCGACGGGGAAGGCTGCCCCCCGACCGTGGACCCGCCCTGCCGGCGTCGACGGGGAGATGGGGTGGCGTACCGATGAAACCCGAAACGATCAGCGAACATCGAGCATTTGGGGGTTTGCAGGGCTTCTATCGCCATCCGTCCGCGGTGATCGGACTTCCTATGCAATTTGGTGTGTATCAGCCGCCGCAGGTACAGCAGCGTCGCGTCCCCGTGCTCTTCTATCTGGCCGGCCTCACCTGCACGGAAGAGACCTTCGCGATCAAAGCCGGTGCGCAGCGCGTCGCCTCGCAGCTCGGTCTGATGCTGGTGACCTGTGACACGAGCCCGCGCCGCACCGGGATCCCGGGAGAGGCCGACGACTGGGAATTCGGGACCGGTGCCGGGTTCTACCTGAATGCGACGGAGCCCCCGTGGTCGAAGCACTTTCGCATGTACGACTACGTTCTCGAGGAGTTGCGTGAAACGGTACTCACGAATTTTCCAGCCATCGCTGAGCAGGCCGGAATCTTCGGACACTCGATGGGCGGCCACGGGGCACTCGTGCTCGCGCTGCGCAATCCTGAGGTGTACCGATCCGTGTCGGCGCTCGCGCCGATCTGCTCTCCGACCCGTTGCCCTTGGGGACAGAAGGCATTCCCGCGTTATCTCGGCGCGGAGCGCTCTGCCTGGGCGAACTACGATGCGGTGGAGTTGATTGCAGCGCGCGGCGCTCAGATCTTTCCGGAGATACTGGTCGATCAGGGGCTGGCGGACAAGTTTCTCGGGCAGGGGCAACTGCTCCCCGAGTTCCTCGAGTCAGCCTGCGCGGCGTCCGGCCAGCAATTGAGTCTGCGGCGCCACGAAGGCTATGGCCACGATTACTACTTCATCGCCAGCTTCGTCGAGGACCATCTGCGCTTTCACGCCGAGCAGCTCACCGCGCTCGCTCATTAAGAGGAGAAATAGCCCGGTGTAGGTCGGGCCCTCGGCGCAAGCGCCATCCGAGCGGGACTGCGGCCAAAGCCGAGCGGCCCTATACTGCGGCGCAGGGGGTTGGGAAACGTGCAGCGGTTCCGGCGGGCGTCACGCAGCATGATGCCGAGTCAACGAAGCGCGGTGCTCGCGCTGCTCTTGAGCGGGGCACTGACCGCCTGTGCGAGTTCCCCGCCGCCAGCTCCGATTCAACCCTCTCAGACGCTCGCGGAGTTCAGCGCGCGAAGCTTAGAGAGCATCTCACCGGGCCTCCCCCCGCCCGCGACCGGCTGGGACCGCGCACAATGGCTGGCGGCGGCGCTACAGCTCAATCCGCAGCTCGCCGAGCAGCGCGCCGCGGTGGCCGCGGTCGCGGCCGGCGAGCGCACGGCCAGCGAGTACCCCAATCCAACCCTCAATCTGTATGGCGCCTACCTCGGGACCGTGGCGCAGAGTACGGCGTGGCTCTATGGGGTATCGATGGATTTTCTGCTGCGCCGTCCTGGGGAAGGCAGCCGCGCCCGGCACCGCGCAGCGACGGAAACGGCGCTCGCGGAGTCTGAGCTCGCCGAGTCGATCTGGCAGGTGCGCTCCACCTTGCGGCAGGCGCTGCTCGATGCCGCGGCGGCACAGGACGAGAGGGTGTTGCTCGAGTCGCTGGTGGCGCAACGACAGGCGCTCTTCGACGTTGATCGTTCCCGGGTGCAACTTGGCGACCTGCCGCGCACGCAGCTATTGCCGGACGAATTGGAACTCTCGCGCGCTCAGGAGCGACGGCGCGAGTCCCAGGCGCGCGCTTCGGACGCGACGGCCCGGCTCGCCGCCGCGGTCGGTGTGCCGGTGACAGCGCTTGATGCCGTTCCGGTGCGCTGGGGCGACTGGGCGTCGATTGATGCCCTAACACCGGTGCCCGAGAAGCACTGGCGGAGCGAGGCGCTCATTTCGCGCCCGCAGATCGGCGCTGCGCTGTGCGAGTACGATCTCGCCGAGATCAGGTTGCAGAGCGAGGTGGCGAAGCGCTGGCCGCAGTTCACGATTACCCCAGGCTACGAATGGGGCGGTGACGGAGTTCGCGAGGCGGCGGTCGGCAATGTGATTCCATACGAGAATTCCCTGCAAGTGTCGTTTGAGCTCCCGATCTTTAATCAACACCAAGGCCCGATCAGTGAGGCGGTGGCGCGCCGCAAGGCCGCGGGCGAGCATCTCAAGGCGGTACAGGCACAGATCTACGAACAGATCGATCGCGCCGAGCTCGCCTGGCCCAACGCGCGGCAGGCTTGGCAGGAGACGCAAAAACTCGCTGTGATTGCCGATCGGCAGCGCGAGGCCGAACAGAGCGCGCTCGTGATCGGAGCGAGCGATCGTCCGAGCACCTTGTCGGCGCAGATTGCCGCCACGGAAGCGCAGCTGAACGTGTTGCAGGCGGCCTATCAGGCCGAGGTCGCCTTCGGAGCGCTCGAGGACGCTTATCGTCGGCCACTTCAGGGTCCCGAAAGCCAATGGCCACCGCTGCAACCCCCGCGCTCATGAGGAGGCTCTGGCGAGCATTGCCGGCATTGCTACCGCTCGCGGCGGCGGGCAGCGCCTACGCCGCGGAGGCGCAGAAGGAGCCGCAGGCACAGGAAGGGCCCGCGGTGGAGCGGGAGTCTCAGGCGGAGAATAAGGAGGAACCGCTCTCACTCACCCCCTCACAGCAGCAGGCCGTGGGGATTCGTGTGGAAGCTCCCTTGCCGCTCAAGAGTGCGCCGCAGATCGAGGCGTATGGACTCGTGCTCGACCCCGTGGCCTTGGTGAGCGCCTGGGGCCGTATCGAAAGCCTGGAAGCGGCCTCAGCCGCAGCGAGTGCCGAAGCGGCCCGCGCGGAGACTCTCTACCGAAATGGCGCGCAGGCATCGCTCAAGGCCTTGCAGGCGTCGCATTCGCAGGCCATCGAAGCCGCGGCGCAGTCGCGGGCCGCGGAGCTGAATTTCGCGCTGGAATGGGGACCGCTGGCGAGTTGGCCCGAAGCGCAGCGCCGGGTGCTGCTCGAGCAGCTGAGCAAGGGACAGCGGCTGTTGGTGCGCGCCGAGGTACCGGGACGGCGCCTCGGCAACACCATCGCGCCTCGGGCTCTGCTCGAGGCCGACGGTGCGAACGTCGTCGCGAGAGTTCTCGGTCCGCTTCCCCGCATTGAGGCGCAGGTGCAAAGCGCCGGCTGGCTGCTGGAAGTCGAGCACCCGCCCGAGGGTTTGGGGCCCGGCGCCCGTGTGCCGGTGCGCTTGCAGGCGGCGCTGATGCCCGGCCTGCTCGTGCCTGCAACGGCGCTGCTCTATTCCGCCGATGGCGCCTACGTCTATCGTCAGGTGAATGTGCGCGGCGCCGCCGCGCTTCACTTCTCTGAGGTCGTGGTGAGGCCGCTCGCGCGCGTCGGTGACGCCTGGCTGGTCGATGGACTCGGGCGCACCGACCAAGTCGTCGTACAAGGTGCCGGAGTGCTGTGGTCGCTGCGGGGTATCAGCAACTTCTCCGCCGCCGAAGAGGAACACGACTAGCGGCATGCTGGCTACCATCGTTCGTGAGTCGCTCGCGAACCCGAGGATCGTGACGGCGCTTTCCCTGCTCGTCGCTCTCCTGGGTGTGGGCGCGCTCCTCAGCGCTCGGTTCGATGTATTTCCCGACTTCGCACCGCCCCACCTCTTGGTTCAGGCCGAAGCGCCGGGCCTCGATGCGACGCAGGTGGAATCGCTCGTCACCCGGCCGCTCGAGGAGTTGCTCGCCGGCGCGGAGAACGTCGCGGTGGTGCGCTCGACCTCGAGTCAGGGTCTTGCGGCGATCCGGGTGGTCTTCGGGCGCGGCAGCGATGCGTATCTGCAGCGCCAGATCATCAGCGAGCGGCTGGGCGAGGCGAGCGCACTGCTGCCTCCGGGCGTAGGTCCACCGCTTCTCTCGCCGCTGAGCTCCTCGATGGAGTACTTGCTGCACTTCGGGTTCACGAGCGATCGGCTCTCGCCGATTGAACTGCGAGACCTGATTCGCTGGACCATCAAACCGCAGATTCTCGCGGTGCCAGGCGTGGCGCAGGTGCAGATCTTCGGCGGTGACGCGCGTGAACGCCAACTGTGGATCGACCCGCTCAAACTCGATGCTGTTGGGGTAACGCTCGATGAGGTCTCTGAGGCTGCGCGGCGCAGCACGCAGATGACGGGCGCGGGCTATCTCGAGACGGCGACTCAGCGCATCGTGCTGCAGGCGCAACCGCCGGGAGATTCGCTCGCGGCGCTCAAGCAAGCCGTCGTAACGAGCCACGCGGGGGTGCCGGTGCGCATCGCCGACGTTGCGCGCGTGGAGGATGGAGCCGCACCGCGTTTTGGCGATGCCATCATCGGCGACCGCCCGGGGATACTGGTGGAGACCTCCACACAATTCGGCGCCAACACGCTCGATGTCACGCGCGAACTCGAGAAGCGCTTGCGGGTGTTGGCCCCGGAGCTAGCGTTGCACGGGGTGCAATATCACCCCGCGCTCCTGCGTCCCGCGAGCTTCATCGAGGCCGCGATTGCGAAGCTCCGCAATTCTCTTCTGATCGGCGCAGCGCTCGTCGTGGGGCTGCTCCTGCTGATGCTGCGCGACTGGCGGGCAGCGCTGATTTCATTCAGCGCCATTCCGGTGTCGCTCCTGGCGACGGTGTGGATACTGAGCAGCGGCGGACTCTCCCTCAACACGATGAGCCTCGGTGGTCTCGTGGTTGCCTTGGGCGTCGTGGTCGATGATGCGGTGATCGACGTAGAAAACATCATCCGCCGCCGCCGCCGCGCGGGCGCGGCTGCCGACCAGCGTGCGCTGCTGCTCGATGCTTCGCTGGAGGTGAGACGGCCGGTGTTCTACGCGACCGCGGCCGTCGCGGTCGCGTTCCTGCCGATCCTGATGCTCTCGGGTCTGCAGGGGGCATTCTTTCGGCCGCTCGCCACGGCGTTTCTGCTCGCGGTGGGGCTTTCGCTCCTGGTGGCGATGAGCGCGACGCCGGCACTGTGCGCACTGCTCATGCCAGGCCACATCCCGGGCCAGGAGCCGACCTGGCTGCTGCGCTGCAAGCGCTGGCAAGCGAGCGCGATCACGCGGCTGCAACGCTGGCCGAAGCTCGTGCTGAGCGTCGTGCTGCTGAGCGGCATTGTCGCGCTGGGGCTTCTGCCCGTTCTCGGGGCGCGGCTGTTGCCCGATTTCCGCGAGAACTACCTGATCGCCCACGCCGCGCTGCGCCCTGGGATCTCGCTGCAGGAGACCTCGCGCGTCGGCCGGCGCATCGCCGCGCAGCTCGGGGCCATTCCCGGAGTGGAAAGTGTGGCCGAACAGATCGGCCGCGCGGAGAACGGACAGGATCCGGATGCGCCTAACAAGAGCGAGTTTGAGATTCAGCTCGACCCGTCCAAAGGCGCGACCACCGAGGGGCTCGAAGCCAAGGTGCGCGCAGTGTTCGAGAATTTTCCCAATCAGCTGGTCGAGATCTACTCGGTACTCGCCGAGCGTATCGGCGAGACGCTCTCGGGCGAAGTGGCGCCCTTCTTCGTCAGCGTCTTCGGTCCCGATCTCGATCTCGATGATCAGGTGGCAGGCGAGATCGCCGCGCTCCTGCGGCAGTGGCCGCAGAGCGGGACCGTGAGACTCGTCGTGCCGCCGCGCCAGCCCGAACTGCAACTGCAGATGCACCCCGAGCGGTTGAGCCTCTACGGTTTGCAGGCCGGGGATGTGCTCAGTACGCTCAACGCTGCCTACCACGGCTTGGTCGTCGCGCAACTCAATCAGTCCGACCGCACGGTGCCAGTCGTCGTGCGCATCGCCGGCGCTGGAGCAGCACCGGCCGAGGTGGGCGAGTTGCTCCTGCGGGGCCGCGATGGTATGCGCGTGCCACTCTCAGCCGTCGCGGATCTGAGCATGGTGTCCGCGCGCAGTCTCGTCGAGCACGAAGACGGACTGCGCCGTCAGGTGGTGGTTGCCAATCCGACGACTTCAGATCAATCCGGCTACGCGCACGCCGCCCAACAGGCCATCGCAGCGCACATCCGGCTGCCGTCGAACGTTTATCTGCGCTATGGCGGCACGGCGCCGGCGCAGGCCGCGGCCGCACGCGAGCTACTGTGGCATTCGGCTGCGGCCCTCGTGCTGATCGTGCTGGTGCTGGCCTTGGCGTTCGGGCGAAGCCGCCACGTGCTCTTGGTTCTCGCGGCGCTGCCGAGCGCGCTGGTCGGCGCGGTGGCGGCAGTGGCGCTCACCGGCGGGACGCTCTCCCTCGGTGCGATGGTCGGTTTTGTCGCCTTGTTCGGGATCGCCGCGCGCAACACGATCTTGCTCATCTCGCACTACGAGCACTTGACTACGGTCGAGGGCCAGCGTTGGGGACTCGCCAGCGCGTTGCAGGGGGCTGAGGAACGCCTGACACCGGTGCTCTTGACCGCATTGTTGACGGCTCTCGCCTTGCTCCCCGTGGCGTTGCAATCTCATCAGCCGGGACACGAGATCGAAGGTCCGATGGCGATCGTGATTCTCGGGGGCTTGGTCTCATCCACGCTCGTGTGTCTCATTCTTATACCGCCCCTCGCCGCGCGCTGGCTGCACGTTCCGGGATAAAGCGATGACCATGGCGATGTGACTGAGTCATTCTTGCAACACTGCTGACGCCCCACTGTAACCTTTCTGGCAAACCTCCATCCGCTTAGCTAGATCTGGCAAGATAACTTGCTTGTCGGACGAAAGGTGACTCTGTGGCCGATTACCAACAGTAACCGGCACGAGGCCTGCTCCCTGCCAGTGATGCCTGGGATGCAAAGCAGGCCGTCAAGGGTCGCGCCGCCTCGGGAAGGCATCACGGGCAAGATCATGGGGGAGTCTCGCAATGAAAAACTTTGGCACTCAGCGGTCCCCGCTGCGGTTCGCGGCCGGCCTTTTGCTTGCAGTGTCGGCGGCACCGGCTGGGGCGCTCGAACTCAAGACCGCCAACGGCGATTGGACCTTCTCGCTCGATGGCAACGTGAACGTCTACTACACCTACTCCAACTGCCAGAGCCTGAGCTCCGCGGTCGATATCGCTGGCGGTCTCACCTGCGTGGGCTCGCCGAACGGCACCAGCAGTGTGTCCAACATCAACAACGGCCTGTTGCCGGCAGCGTTTGTCTTCGGGGTGGCGACCACGCAGGGGGGGATTGACCTTACGGCGCACCTGGGCCTTTACCCGGGCGTCGCCACAAACGATGGAGGTAGTCCGAACCTTCAGGCCGGCACGGCCAACGGCTCCTCCAACACCGCGCTCGGCAGTACCGGACTCGACATTCGCCAGGTTTATATGACCTTTGGCACCAAGGACATGGGGACCTTCACGCTCGGGCGAAATATCGGCCTCTTTGGCGCAGACGTGATCCTCAATGACATGACGCTGCCCGGTGTCGGTGCGCCAGGCTCGGCTGCAACGGCGGCCCCCTCCAACACGACTCTCGGCGGAATTGGCTTCGGTTACATCTACACCGACTGGCTGGCGCAGATCGACTACACGACGCCAACCTTCGGAGGCTTCGCCTTCACGCTCGGCGTCTTCGATCCACTCAATTCCCTCAGCGAACCGGCCGGCGCGCTGGTCGAGCCGAAGAAGGCGCCCGGGTTCCATGCGAAACTGAACTATTCGCTGGATTTCACGAATACCACCAAGCTCTACGCCTCGGTCACCTACCTCACACAGCAGCAGGACTACTACATCCCGGGTACGCCGGGTACGCCCTACAGCTACACAGGCGATGGCTTCGACATCTTCGCGAAGCTCGACGTCTCGGATCTCGAGGTCATCGGGTACTACTACCATGCGACGGGCCTTGGCACGACCGCGCTTTTTAACCTGGGCGCCTTCGGCACGGGCGCGACGCGCCCATCGGACGGGTACTTTGCCCAGGTCACCTATAAGTTCGGCGCGCTCAAGCTCGGGGTGAACTACGGCGAGAGCAAGCTCGATTACGCCAACTCGGCGGACCAGGCGGCCAACCCGGGCCTCGTCGCCAGCAACCGCAAGGGGACGGTCGGGGTTTACTACTCGCTCACCAAGAACCTGATGCTGGTCCTCGAAGGCAGCCAGG
>Ga0187766_10001310_pt1 | contig 14615 bp, 11 predicted proteins | sample 0216_QUI02_MP05__4_FD_132971 | JGI IMG/M metagenome (GOLD analysis project Ga0187766, IMG submission 132971) | Tropical peat soil microbial communities from peatlands in Department of Meta, Colombia - 0216_QUI02_MP05_20_MG | ecosystem: Environmental > Terrestrial > Soil > Wetlands > Peat ... | reverse complement strand
TCGGGATGGACCCGGGGGAGTTCCGCCGCCGCAACCTGCTGCGGGAGGGCGACCACCTGGTGGACGGGCACCACATGGAGAACGTCCGGGCCCGTGAGACGCTGGACGCGGCCCTCAAGGCCGCCGGCTGGGGCCGCCCCCAGCGCCCCAACGTGGGACGCGGCATGGCCATCTCGTATCGCCATGACGGGATGGGCCGGTGCAACGCGAGGGTGACCCTGGAGGCGGACGGCGGCGTGACGCTGCTCACGGTGGCCCCGGACACCGGCACCGGCTCCCACACCATCCTCCAGCAGATCGTGGCCGAGGTCCTCGGGCTGGAGCCCCAGGCCGTGCACGTGCGGGTGGGGGACACCCAGGCCTTCGCCACCGATTCGGGCGCCGGCGGCAGCCGCGTGACACACGTGGCAGGGCGGGCCGCCCAGGAGGCGGCCGGGCGGGTCCGCGAGCTGATCCTGGAGGAGGCGGCCGCGCTGCTGGGGGTCCCCGCGCCGGACCTCCAGGTGGGCGGAGGCGCCGTCCGCGCGAAAGCCGGCCGGCGGCGCCGCCTGGCACTGGCGGAGGTCGCGGCGTCGGCGGAACGCCGGGGCCGGCCCATCGATGCCAAGGTCCTCAAGGAGATCGGCCAGTACCCTCCCCTCTTCAACTTCTGCGCCCAGGTGGCCGAGGTGGAGGTGGACCGCGAGACGGGCCGGGTGCAGGTGCTCCGGGCCACCACCGCCCACGACGCCGGGACCATCCTGAACCCGCTGGGGTTTTACGGCCAGATCAACGGGGGCCTCGTCCAAGCCCTGGGCTACGGGTTGATGGAGGAGTTGCGCCTGGAGGAGGGCCGCGTCACCACCCTGAGCCTGGGCGACGTCAAGATCCCCACCATCCGGGACATCCCCCCGCTCACCACGGTGATCGTGAAGAAGCCGCCGGGGCCGGGGCCCTTCAACGCCAAGTCCATCGGCGAGAGCAGCAACGTGCCGCTGGCCGCCGCCATCGCCAATGCCGTGGCCGACGCATGCGGCGTGCGCATCACCGAACTCCCCATCACGGCCGAGAAGGTGTACCGCGCCCTGCGGGCCGCGCCGCCAGCGCCGGGGCGGAACGACCGTTCGCGCCGCGCAACCAGAAACCCGCAGCCGCGGGCGGGGCGCACCGCCCCAGGCCAGAGGACACGGCCCCGATGACCTCCGTGACAACACCATCCGCGGTCACCATCCGCTTCCGGGTGAACGGCAAGGACCGGACGGTCCAGGTTCCGCCGTACCGTCTCCTCCTCGACTGCCTCCGGAACGACCTGGGGCTCACCGGCACCAAGGAGGGGTGTGCCGTGGGCGTGTGCGGCGCCTGCACGGTGCTGCTGGACGGCAAGATGATCAGCTCGTGCCTCCTGCTGGCCGTGATGGCCGACGGGGCCGAGATCACCACGGTGGAAGGGCTCGCCAGGGACGGCCGGCTGCACCCGGCGCAGCAGGCCTTCGTGGATTGCGGCGGGTTCCAGTGCGGCATCTGCACTCCCGGGCAGGTGGTGGCGGCCAAGGCCCTGCTGGACGAGAACCCGGCGCCCGGCGACGAGGACATCAAGGATTGGATGCTGGGCAACCTCTGCCGCTGCACCGGGTACTACCAGATCGTGAATTCCATTCGACAGGCGGCGGCCCTGCGGGCCGGGTCCCGCAAAGGCGCGGCGGCTGCCGGGGTCCGCGCGGGAGCGAGGCGCGCGAGGCGGCGCGCCGCCGGCCGCCCGAAGGCGGCGCGCCAACGGACGGGACGGCGACGGGCATGATCCCCTTCGAGTACCGTGCGCCGCGGGCGCTGGACGAAGCCCTGGCCCACCTCCGCCAGTACGGCGAGGACGCCCGGCCCCTGGCCGGAGGCACGGCCCTCGTGCTCATGATGCGGCAGCGCCTGGTGCGACCGGCCTGCCTGGTGAGCCTCCGGGGCATCGCGGGCCTGGGCCGGATCCAAGCAGCCGACGGGTCGATCCAGATCGGCGCCTGCGTGACGCACCGGGAGGTCGAGACCAGCCCCCTCGTGCGGTCCCGCCTGCCGGTGCTGGCCGAGACCTACCACCACGTGGCCACCCTCCGCGTCCGGAACATGGCCACGGTGGGCGGCGGACTGGCCCACGCCGATCCGAACCAGGACCCCCCCGCGACCCTGCTGGCATTGGGCGCGCGCGTGAGCGTGGGCGGGCCGGGGGGCGAGCGGCACATCCCCCTGGATGATTTCTTCACGGATTACTACCAAACGTCCCTGGCGCCGGGCGAGCTGGTCACCGGCATCACCATCCCCGTCCCCGGGCCGCGCACGGGATGCGCCTTCCTGAAGTTCCTGCCCCGCACGGCGGACGACTATGGCACGGTCACCGCCGCCGCCGCCGTGACGCTGGACGCGTCCGGCGCGCGGTGCGCCCAGGTCCGCATCGGCCTGGGGTGCGTGGGGGCGACCCCCGTGCGGGCCACGGCCGCCGAGGACCTCCTGCGCGGTCAGCCCCTGAAGGATGAGGTGCTGCGGGCGGCGGGCGAGGCCGCCACGGCGGGCCTGGATCCCATCGGCGACGTCCGGGGCAGCGCCGACTATAAGCGCGAGATGGCCGCCGTCTTCCTGGGCCGGGCCGTGCGGGCCGCCTGGGCCCGGGCCCGGAAGGCGCCGGCCGGGTCGCGCCCTCGCGCCCGACGGGCCCGATGACGTTCAGCCAGACCTGCACCATCCCCGTGCCCCGCGAGCGGCTCTGGGACTTCCTGATGGACGTCCCCCGCGTGAGCCGGTGCCTCCCCGGCGTGGAGACCGTGCAGCCGCTGGAGGGCGACAGCTACCAGGGCCTGTTCCGGGTGAAGCTGGGGCCCATCAGCATCGGGCTCGAGGGGAAGGTCACCATCGAGGAGCAGTCTCGGGAGGCGTGGCGCGCCGCCCTGCGGGCCGACGCCACCGACCGGAAGCTGGGCGGCGGCATGCGCGCCCGGGCGCGCATGCGCCTCGCCCCCGCCGGCGAGGGCGCCACGACGTTGACCGTGGAGACGGAACTGACGGTTCTGGGGAAGATCGGCGAGTTCGGCCAGCCCGTGATCAAGAAGAAGGCCGACGCCCTCCTCCAGGAGTTCGCCGCCAACATCCAGCGCGCCCTCGCAGGCTGCTGAAAAAGGCCCATCTGCGGCGTTGGCGCGCTCGCGCGCTCGCTGCGGCGTACCCGGCGTACGCCTCACTCGGCGCTTCGCGCGCCGCCTTGCATCTGGACCTTTTTGAGCAGCCTGCCATAACCCCACGCGATCCTGAGACCATGAGGGATGGAAGATGCCTAAGGCGATGATCAACGGCATCCAGATGTATTACGAGGTGACCGGCAGCGGGTTCCCGCTCCTGTTCGTCCACGAGTTCGCCGGCGACTGCCGGAGCTGGGACCCGCAGGTGCAGTTCTTCGCCCGGCGCTACACCGCGGTCACCCACAACGCCCGCGGCTACCCGCCCTCGGACGTCCCCGACGACCCGGCCGCCTACTCCCAGCAGATGGCGGTGGACGACATCTACCACCTGCTGCGCCACCTCAAGATGGAGCGGGCGCACCTGTGCGGCCTCTCCATGGGCGGCTTCGCCGTCCTCCACTTCGGCTTCCAGCACCCGGAGATGGCGCGGTCGCTGGTGGTGGCGGGGTGCGGCTACGGCGCCGTGAAGACGGAGCGCGAGCGCTTCCAGAGGGATACGGAAGCGACCGCCCGGCGCATGGAGCGCGAGGGGATGCAGGCCATGGCCGCCGTGTACGGCGCGGGACCGACGCGCGTCCAGTTCGAAGTCAAGGACCCGCTGGGATACCGCCGGTTCGTGGAACAACTCGCCGGGCACTCGGGGGTGGGCTCGGCCCGCACCCTCATGGGCGTGCAGCGGATGCGCCCCTCGCTGTACGACCTGCAGGACCGGATGGAAAAGCTGGACGTCCCGACCCTGATCGTCACCGGCGACGAGGATGAGCCGTGTCTGGAGCCGGCGCTCCTGATGAAGCGCAAGATCCGGCGCTCCGGCCTGGTGGTGTTCCCCAAGACCGGACACACCGTGAACCTGGAGGAGCCGGACGGCTTCAACCGGGCGGTGCTGGATTTCCTCGGCGCCGTCGAGGCGGACCGGTGGCCCCCGCGGGATCCCCGCTCGCTGAGCGCCTCGGCCATCCTGGCCGGCGAAAAGCCGTGAGCCCCACGGGGCGCGTGCCGCTGCTGGCGGACCGGGACCGGCTCCCGCCGGACGCCCAGCGGGTCTACGACCAGATCGGGGCGAGCCGCGGCGGCGTGGTAGGGCCGTTTCAGGTCCTCCTGCACTGCCCCGAGTTGGCCGCGCGGGTGGGAGCCCTAGGCCAGGTCATCCGGTTCGAGGGGACGCTCCCGGCAGACGTGCGGGAGACGGCGGTCCTGGCGGCGGCCCGCGAGATGGACTGCGCCTTCGAGTGGTCCGCGCACGTGGGACTGGCCCGGGCCGCCGGCGTGCCCGAGCGGACCATCGCCGTCATCGCCGAGCGGCGAGATTCGGACGGGCTGGCCCCGCGCGAGCGGATCGCCATCGCCCTGACCCGCGAGAGCTTCCAACGCCACCGGATCCCTGACGACCTCTTCGCCGCGGCGCAGGCCGAGTGGGGGACCGCGGGCTTCGTGGAGCTGGTCACCACCCTCGGCTACTACGGCATGCTGGCCATGGTCCTCAACGCCGCCGGCGTCGAGCCGGAGCCGGGCACCCCCCATTTTCCCCTGGCCTGAAAGGGGTACCCGCAGGATCCCCCGCCCCCGGCCGTGCGCCCGGAGGACACGTGTCGTAGCGTCGCCGTGACGCCGCATCGCCTTCTTGCGCCTCATCCGCTGCCAGACCGCGCGCGATCGGTTGCAGTAATCAACGAAGACGGCCACTCGGGGAGCTTGCTGGCGACATTTCAGCTCTTCGTTCTCCCGGACGGCGGGCTGCCTCCGGAATTACGTGGCGGTGGGGCTGTCGGCTGGTCTGAGGGACCCCCCTGAACGCAGCACACGAAGGGGGCACGCTCGCAGAGCGCGAGCCCGCGTTGCCGTGAGCCCAGGGGGGAGAAGACACGTCGGAGGTTGTCACACAGGATGGGGGGCGCCAATGTCGCACCTGAGCCGAAGGTCTCTCTTGAGGGGGGTCACGGCCCTCTTGGGCGCCGCCGGAGGTGGAGTGGTGGGCGGAGGTCGCGATGTCGAGGCGGCGTGCCCGGACACCCGAGCAGCGGCCCAGCTGCCCGTCCACCTTGTCAACCGGGGGGAGCTCTCGGCCCTCTTCGGCGACAGCACGCCGCACGGCATGCGGGGCCCCGGCTTCTGTGGGATCTGGTCTCTCGGGTCGGCGCACGAGCCGCACAACGCCTTCGTGAGCAGCGCGGCGGGGTTCATCTTCAATAGCCACCGCGGGCGCCCGGTGCGACTCCGCCGCTTGAACGCAGCGCAGGTCGAGTACCGCCTCGAGGAACCGGGCCTGCACAGCCGGGTGGTCTTCACCGCGAGGGAGCCATACTATATCGACAGCGAGACCATCGTTATCCCCCAGACTCCCGTGAAGACGCCCCACCTGCTTCAGAGTTGGGCCTCCTACATCAACTCCCCCCGAGATGGCGACATCTTCTTCCGGCACGAGGGCAAGTGGATCAAGGCGCACAGCCCGGAGCACGGGGTGGAGGCGACCTACTGCCCGGTCTCGCTCAAGGACACCGAGGAAGACCTCCGCCACCTGACCCCCGAGGAGCGGAAGGGCTGGTTCGTCTACGGTTACAGCCAGCAGCGCTTCAGCGAGCCGTTCTACTTCGGACGAATCCGCCACATGGTCCTGGCCTTTTTCTTCGACAATTCGGACAATATCCGCTTCACCATCTCGCCCGTCGGAGGCGGTGTCTCCATCTTGCCCGGCAGGAGCTGCCCGGCCTGGGATTGGCTCTGGCTGATCCCCCATGCGAGGGCGGGACGGACCTACACCCTGCGAGCTCGAATGCTGTACAAACCATTCAGGGGTGAGGAGGATATCCTCGCGGAGTTCACCCGCTGGCGCGGGTAGCCCCCAGCCACGTCTTGGAGCGACGTCACGCGTGCCCCGCCATGGCCCCGATCGGCGGCCCCCCGTGGCTATCCCAGACCTCACCGCGTCGGCCGCTGACAGATGGTCGGGGCCACTCCGGCACGAGCGGCATGGGCGTGGGCCGGGCCGGGATTTCTTGCCCCATCGCCCGAGGGGTCGCACGTCGGAACGGCTTCACTTGATGTGACTCTAGCGCGGGCGGCGCGCACCCAGACGCGCACCTGCGGGAGCGTGGGGGCGCCAGGGCCTGCCACGGCCGCCCAGCGGGCGTGCAGCGCCACCGGGTCCTGCCGCGCCAAGTCCTCCACCGTTGTGACCCCGAGGCGCCGCAGCGTGTTGTAGTGCTGGGCGCCCAGCCCACCGCTGTCGATGAGGCGCGACGCGGCGCGCAGGTCGCGAAGGGTCGCCTCGGGGACGCCGGTGGAGGCCGCGAGGCGGGCCAGGGCCTGTGGTGTGGCCGTCCTGCGGAGGACCTCCACCGGCCGGGTCACGCCGGCCCGCTCCAGCCGCCCCACGGCACCGGGGGGCAGTCCTTCCACCCAGCGCAGTTCGGGGCTGTAACTTTGCACGGTAAACTCGTCGATCCCCGCATAGACGGCAACGTTCCACACAAGCGCGGCGACCACGCCTATCACGGCGAGAGAACGAGGAGCGCCCGACCCCCTCGGAGGCGCATCTTCCCACGAGCGGCCGCCCCGGACGCGATTCAAGAGGTTGACGAGGACGTAACACTCCAGGGCGAAGGGCGGAAAGCCCAGGAAGCCCAGGGGGGGCATCTCGAACCACTTGCTCCCCTCGAAGAACGGCACCGTGTACATCCACTTGGCGTGGCTCCAGTAGTTCCAGAACTCCCAGAGCCCGCCGCAGATGAGCCCGGCCGCCAGCAAGCGCAGGGCGGGCCGCGGGTCGCCCCGCTCCAGTTGGCCGAGGAGAGATCGGGCGCCGAGCCGGTGGCACAGAGGATCCAGGAGCAGGACCGCGAACCCCCAGATCCACGGATAGGCGACCCGGGGCCACGCCAGGGGCGCCGTCAGCATGAGCGCCCCCAGCCCCACCAGCGCCCAGCGGAGTCCGCTGCGGACAGGCCACGGGCGCGTGTGGGCGCCGGCCGCCAGGCGGGCGGCGCGGAGCAGATCGTAGGTCTCGAAGAGGCCCGGCAGCACCGTGGCGTAGGCGAACGCGCTCATGGTGAGGGCGTACACCGGTTCGATGGGCACGTTCACGTAGAACCAGTTGTGGAGCCGGAAGTTGAAGACCTCGAACAGATTCCAGAGGGGAATGGACCAGAAGGCCAGGACCACGAATTCCCACGGGCGGTCCCGCAACAGCGAGTCGCCCCGAATCTTCCAGATGGCGGCATCGGCCAGCAGGATGTACGACCACCACGCGATCACGTAGAAGAGGACCTGCACCGGGTAGATCCCCAGCGCCAGCCCCGCCTCCCCCGCGGCCAGCGTCGCCACCCCCAGCCAGCCGTACCACGGCAGCCTCCGCGCGCCGGCCACCTCATCCCTCATCGCGCATCCCCCACGACGCCCTCGACCCCCCGGCGGTCCCTCCGCATGGCTTGACAGTCTCCGGGAGGTTCCATACCATCCCCCCGTCCCGGCGACCACGCCTTCGTGGGACCGCACCACCTGGAAACCCAATGGATATTCCGCAATCCGCAATCCGCAATCCGCAATGGGGACGGGGGGCCCGGTGAGCCCCCTCTCGCGCTTCCAGAGGCCCCACCGCCGCGTGCTGCGGATGCTGCAGCAGCCCCGCTCCCTCCCGGAGCCGGAGTGGCCGCCCCGCACCGATCTCGCCGTCCGGCTGGACCGGGCGGTGGGCGGCGCGAGGCGTGGCCCCGCGCCCGACGCGGGCGACGCCGCGCCGGCCGTCCTGGACGCCCTCAAGGGCTTCGTGGCCGAGGAGCGAGCGCGCATCGTGGCGCTCCATCGGTCGGGCGCGGGGGGCCTCCAGGGGGTGCGCGAGTTGAGCGACCTGGTGGACACCGTGGTGACGCACCTGCACCGCCGGGCCCACTTGGCCTGTCCCGATCGCGCGCGCGCCGAGACCGAGGGGGTTGCCCTGCTGGCCCTGGGCGGGTATGGCCGCCGCGAGCTCAACCCGGGGTCCGACGTGGACGTGATGTTCCTCTTCCCCCGCCGGGTGGATGCCTATCTGCAGACCATCCTGGACCACGTCCTCTACACCCTGTGGGATCTCGGACTGCCTGTGGGCCACAGCACCCGCTCCCTGGCGGACTGCCTGGCCGTGGCCGCGACGGACCTCTGCTCGCTCACCGCCATGCTGGAGGGCCGGTTCCTGGGGGGGCACCAGGCCATCTGCCACCGGCTCCACGAGCGGTTGGGCAAGCTGATGTCGGGCCGGCGGGCCGCCCGGTTCGTGGCCGAGAAGCAGGCCGAGTGGGAGCGCCGCTACCGCACCCACGGCGGCTCCCTCTACCTCCAGGAGCCCAACATCAAGGAGAGCTGCGGCGGGCTGCGGGACCTGCACACGGCCCTCTGGATGGCCCGGGCCCGCCACCGCGCCGGGGACCTGGACGCGCTCCGCCGCGCCGGCCTCCTCAGCCGGGCCGAGTGGGAGGAGTGCCGGGCGGCGCTGGACTTCCTGCTCCGCCTCCGCACCGAGCTGCACCTGCAGGGCGGCGGCAAGCACGACGTGCTGGCCCTCTCGCTCCAGGAACCTACCGCCTGCGGCCTGGGGTACGCCGCGCAGGGCGAGCGCCACGCCGTGGAGACCCTCATGCACACCTACTATCTCCACGCCCGCTCGCTCCACCTGATCGCCGAGCGCATCAGCGAGCGCTGCGCCGAGACACGGTCCCAGATGGAGGTCGTGATGAAGAAGTTGGCCGCCCGGGACATCGGGGACGGGTTCACCGAGGTGCGGCGCCAGATCCACGTGCGGGGCAACGCCCCCGAGGTCTTCCGCGAGGACCCGGTCCGCCTCATCAAGCTCTTCTGGACCGCGCAGCAGACCGGCTACGAGCTGAGCCCCGAGGCCAAGGAGCTGGTGCGGGGCCACCTGCACCTCATCGACGACGAGGTGCGCCGCTCCGGCCGGGCCCTGGCCTCCTTCCTGGCCATCCTGCGCGAGCCGGCGGGGGTGGTGCGGGCCCTGCGCAGCATGCACGAGCTGGGCGTCTTGCCCGCCTACATCCCCGAGTTCGGCCGCATCACCTGCCAGGTCCAATACGATTACTACCACAAGTACACGGTGGACGAGCACACCTTCATCGCCCTGGAGGGCCTGGAGGCCCTCCAGGGCGGCGGGGACGGCCGCCACGACGAGTTCCGCGCCATCGCCCGGGAGCTGAAGAAACCCGAGGTCTTCCGCCTGGCCGTGCTCTTCCACGACATCGGCAAGGGGGAGGGCAGCGGCCACGTGGAGCGGGGGACGGCCCTGGCCGGAGAGATCCTGGGGCGCATGGGCCTCCCCGCGGAGGACGTGGAGACGGTCCGCTTCCTGGTGGCCCACCACCTGACCATGGCCCACATCGCCGAGCGCCGGGACCTGGACGACGAGCCCATGATCATCGAGTTCGCCCAGCGGGTGAAGGCCGTGGACCTGCTCAAGATGCTCTACCTCCTCACCTACCTGGACATCCACGCCGTGGGCCCGGACGTGTGGACGGAGTGGAAGGGCTCGCTGCTCTGGGAGCTGTTCCTCCGCACCCACGCCATCCTCACCCGCGGGGTCCCGGAGAGCGAGGAGGAACTCCGCAAGGCCGCCGCCCTGCGGGCCCAGCTGGTGACGGAGCTGGGTCCCGAGTTCGGCGCCCCCGCGGTGGAGCGGCACCTGGACCTGATGCCCCCGCGCTACCTCCTCACCACCTCCAAGGCGAAGGTGGCCACGCACCTGCGCCTGGCGGCCGAGGTGGAGGGGGGCCGCGAGGTGAGCAGTCGCTGGGCGGCCTACGCCCTGGCCGGGTATGCGGAGCTGGCCGCATGCAGCCCTGGGCGCCCGGGCCGGTTCGCCCAGATCGTCGGCTGCCTGACGGCCAACGGGGCCAACATCCTCAGCGCCCAGGTCTACACCCGGCGCGACGGCCTGGTCATCCGAAACTTCCAGGTGAGCGCCGGCCCGGGCGCCCCCCTCGCGGAGCAGGACGCGTGGGAGCGTGTCCGCGAGGATCTGGAGGCGGTGGTGCGGGGCGCGGTGCAGGTCCGGGACCTGATCCGCAGCCGCCGCCGGGACGTGCTGGTGCGCCCGGCCCCGCAGGGCCGGGTCATGCCCACCCGTGTGGAGTTCGACAACTTCGTGTCCGAGACCCACACCGTCATCGACGTCCGCACGCTGGACCGGCCGGGCCTCCTCTACATCATCTCCAGCACGCTCTCCGAACTGGGCCTGGACCTGAGCCTGGCCAAGATCGCCACCGAGGTGGACCAGGTGATCGACGTCTTTTACATCACCGAGGCCGACGGCCGGAAGGTGCAGGACGAGGCCCGCATGGCCGAGGTCCGGGACGCCCTCGAGCGCGCCATCGCCGAGGGCCTCCTCTGATGCCCGGCCTGGCGACGGTCGACGGTCGACGGGCGACGGTCGACGACAGGGAGACGGTGTGAGCGCCCAGGGAGGCGCGAGGATCACGGGGCGCACACGGCTCTGCGGCATCCTGGGTTATCCGCTCGACCATACCCTCTCCCCCACCATGCACAACGCCGCCTTCGCCGCCCTGGGCCTCGATTGGGCCTACGTCCCCTGGCCGGTGCCGCCGGACCGGCTGGGCGAGGCCCTGCGGGGCCTTCGGGCCCTGGCGAACTTCGCCGGCGCCAACGTCACCGTGCCCCACAAGGAGGCCATCCTCCCCCACTTGGACGATCTGACGCCGGGGGCGCGCGCCGTGGGCGCCGTGAACACCATCGTCCGCGTGTCGGACCGCCTCACGGGCCACACGACGGACGGTGCGGGGCTCCTGGCGGGCCTGGCGGAGGCCCTGGACTTCTGCCCCAAGGAGGCCCACATCGTGATCGTGGGCGCGGGGGGGGGCGCCCGGGCGGCCGCCTTCGCCCTGGCGGCGGCGGGGGCGCGGCGCCTGGTGATCCTCAACCGGTCCATTGAACGGGCCCGCGCCCTGGCCGCAGACGTGGGGCGGGCCACGCCGGCCGTGGAGGCCGTGGCATATCCGTTGCACCAATTTCCTGCTGACCAGATTCTCGGCAGTGCGGATCTCGTCATGAATGCCACCTCGATCGGCCTGCACGCCGGGGACCCCAGCCCGCTGGACCTGGGGCCCTGCCGCCCCCCCACCGTGGCCCACGATCTGGTGTACAACCCGCCGGAGACGGGCTTCCTGCGGGAGGCCCGGGCCCGGGGCCTGCGGGCCGTCAACGGGCTGGGCATGCTCGTACACCAGGGGGCGGCCGCCTTCGCCCTGTGGACCGGCCGCCCCGCCCCCATCGAGGCCATGCGGCGGGCCCTGGATGCAGAAACCCCTTGACATCCCTGGCCCCGCCGCTAGCATGAGCGATGCTTATGGGGCGGCCCGCCGCCCCGGTTCGAAGCGGCCCTAGGAGCGACCCATGGCCGATGCATCGACGCGGCTCGGTGAGCTGCTGGTCAAGCACAATCTCATCACCAGGGACCAGCTCACCAAGGCCCTGCAGCAGCAGGAGACCTCGGGCGGCCGCATCGGCGCCAACCTGGTCAAGCTGGGATTCATCTCCGAAGATGAGATCACCGCCTTCCTGAGCCGCCAGTACGGCGTCCCCTCCATCAATCTGGCCCAGTTCGAGGTCGACGGCAACGTCACCAAGCTCATCGACGCGGACATGGCCCAGAAATACCAGGTCCTCCCCATCAACCGCACCGGCGGGGTCCTCACCGTGGTCATGGCGGACCCCAGCAACATCTTCGCCATCGACGACATCAAGTTCAAGACCGGGCTGCGGGTGGAGCCGGTGGTGGCGGCGGAGAGCGCCATCCGCAACGCCATCAACAGGTACTACGACAACGCCGGCATGGTGGACGAGCTCCTCAAGAAGACCGTGGAAGACGTGGACACGGTGGAGGAGGGAGAGGACCAGATCAACACGGCCGAGCTGGCCCAGGCCACGGAAGACGCCCCCGTGGTCAAGCTGGTGAACCTGGTCCTCACCGACGCCATCAAGAAGGGCGCCTCGGACATCCACGTCGAGCCCTACGAGAAGACCTTCCGCGTGCGCTTCCGGATCGACGGCGTGCTCTACGACGTGATGCAGCCCCCCATGAAGCTCAGGGCGGCCATCACCTCCCGGCTCAAGATCATGGCCTCGCTGGACATCGCGGAACGCCGCCTCCCCCAGGACGGGCGCATCAAGATCAAGGTGGGCCAACGCGAGATGGACTTCCGGGTGTCCACCCTCCCGACCCTCTTCGGCGAGAAGGTGGTCCTGCGCCTCCTGGACAAGTCCAACCTCCAGCTGGACATGACCAAATTGGGCTTCGAGCCCCAGTCGCTCAAGGACTTCGAGGAAACCATCGAGATGCCCTACGGGATGATCCTGGTCACGGGGCCCACCGGGAGCGGCAAGACCACCACCCTCTACTCGGCCCTGAACCGGATCAACAAGGTGGATACCAACATCATGACCGCCGAGGACCCGGTGGAGTTCAACCTGCCCGGCATCAACCAGGTGCAGATGAAGGCGGACATCGGGCTGAACTTCGCCGCCGCCCTGCGGTCCTTCCTCCGGCAGGACCCGGACGTCATCATGGTGGGCGAGATCCGGGACTACGAGACGGCCGAGATCGCCATCAAGGCGGCCCTCACCGGGCACCTGGTGCTCAGCACGATTCACACCAACGATGCCCCCAGCACCGTGAGCCGCCTGCTCAACATGGGCGTGGAGCCCTTCCTGGTCTCCGCCTCGTCCAACCTGATCCTGGCCCAGCGCCTCCTCCGCAAGATCTGCAGCAACTGCAAGGAGGAGGCGAAGGTCCCGGCCAACGCCCTGGTGGACCTGGGCTTCGCGCCCGAAGAGGCCAAGGCCATCAAGAACTTCAAGGGCAAGGGCTGCGCCAACTGCAGCGACACCGGGTACAAGGGGCGCATCGCCCTCTACGAAGTCATGGTCATCCGGGACAACATCAAGGAGCTCATCCTCCAGGGGGCCTCCACCTCGGAGCTGCGGGAGGCCGGCCGGAAGAACGGGATGAAGACCCTCCGGGAGAGCGGCCTGCAGAAGATCCGGGAGGGCCTCACCACCATCATGGAGGTGCTGCGGGTGACCACGAAGGCGTGAGCCCGATCCCCCGCGCCGAGGAGCCATGCCGAACCTTCACGAACTGCTCAAGGAAATGGTGGAGAAAGGCGCCTCCGATCTCCACATCACCAGCAACGCGCCGCCCACGCTGCGGGTCCACGGCCGGATGGTGCCCGTGGGGGAATCGCCCCTGACCCCGGCCGAAACCAAGCAGATGGCCTACAGCATCCTGACCGACGCCCAGAAGAAGAAGTTCGAGGAGGAGCGCGAGCTGGACCTCTCCTTCGGCGTCCGGGCCCTGAGCCGGTTCCGGGCCAACCTCTACCTGCAGCGGGGCGCCGTGGCGGCGGCCATCCGCACCATCCCCCACCGGATCTTCACCTTCGAGGAGCTGGGGCTCCCCAAGGTGGTGGCCGACCTGTGCGAGAAGCCCAAGGGCCTCATCCTGGTCACCGGGCCCACCGGCAGCGGCAAGTCCACCACCCTGGCCACCATGGTGGACAAGGTCAATTCGGAGCATCAGGAGCACATCATCACCATCGAGGATCCCATCGAGTTCGTCCACGCCCACAAGCGCTGCCTCGTGAACCAGCGGGAGCTGAACGCGGACACCATGTCTTTCGCCGCGGCCCTCAAGCACGTCCTGCGGCAGGATCCGGACAAGGTCTTGGTGGGCGAGATGCGGGACCTGGAGACGATCCAGGCGGCCCTGACCATCGCCGAGACGGGGCACCTCACCTTCGCCACCCTCCACACCAATTCCGCGGTGCAGAGCATCAACCGCATCATCGACGTCTTCCCGCCGCACCAGCAGCCGCAGGTGCGGGCCCAGCTCTCCCTGGTGCTCGAGGGCGTCATGTGCCAGATGCTCTTGCCCCGGGCCAGCGGCCAGGGCCGGGTGCTGGTCCTCGAGATCCTCATCCCCACCCCCGCCATCCGGAACCTGGTCCGGGAGGACAAGGTGCACCAGATCTACTCGTCCATGCAGGCGGGGCAGGAAAAGCACGGGATGCAGACCATGAACCAGTCTCTGCTGCAGCACTACATGCGGCGGAACATCTCGCTGGAGCAGGCCCTGGGCGCCTCCACCATGCCGGACGAGTTGCAGCAGATGATCCAGCGCGCCCAGGGCGCCATGGCCGGGGCCCGCCGCTAGGGGCCGCCAGCGGGGCCGACGGAGGGATGCAGCGTGCCGATCTTCACGTATAGCGGGAGGACCCGCACCGGGCAGGTCATCTCGGGCCAGATGGAAGCCGCCAGCCGCGACGTGGTGGTGGCCAAGCTCCGCTCGCAGCAGATCCTGGCCACCGCCGTCCGGGCCAAGGCCAAGGACATCGAGATCCGCATCCCCGGCTTCGGGGGCGGCGT